>Ga0207695_10001740_pt1 | contig 34580 bp, 37 predicted proteins | sample KBSC54metaG_FD_184354 | JGI IMG/M metagenome (GOLD analysis project Ga0207695, IMG submission 184354) | Corn rhizosphere microbial communities from Kellogg Biological Station, Michigan, USA - KBS C5-4 metaG (SPAdes) (version 2) | ecosystem: Host-associated > Plants > Roots > Rhizosphere > Soil... | reverse complement strand
GTGGTGTTGCCGGTGTCGCTTTGATGTGTTTTCGCTCGCCACCCTCAAACGCAGCAATTGAAACTGGAACAAGAGCGACTAGATAAAAAGCTAGTGCCAGAGCGGTCATCATGAGCGCTCTTCTACAACGCAGAGCTTTAACGTTGCAGATGAACGAGTTCACGGCGACCTGTGTCGCGATATCAAGATCAAGTCTCTCTCCGCTCGCGTAGAAGAGGTCCGAGGCAGCGGCTTCGAAGTTTCTTCCAAACCTCTCTGCGATATGCCCAAAGAAGAATCTTGAGCGTGGCTGATCCAACTCTAGCTGAGGATTCACCGTACGCAGGGCATAACCAAATGAAGCGAACAGGCAAACAAAACACGCAATCAAAAGCCCAACTGCGACTATCTGAATTCCGCGAGGCGATGAAGCTAAGTCCTGCATCAATTTGAACGATTGTGAACCTAGAAAACCGGCCAAAATTCCGTTTATCCCGAGCGCAGCTTGTGCTTTGGTATCGAACACCCGAATCTGAGCCTGAACGTCTCCGAGGAGTTTCCAGATCGCTTCCCGTTCCATTTAAGAGCCTTTCAAGTAATTTTCCGGCGAGCTACTATTCTCTTAGCTTGTTAACACAATTTGCAAGACAGGAGGCATCATGGCTCTCAAGGACGATATTGTCTCGGAAGTCACGTCGATATTTAGAAGTCAGTGGACTACTCGGGAAGGGAAGACTGTACCTGACGTAACTGATCTGAAATTGGGGAATGACGCGGTAGAGTTGAGTGCCACAATTCTATACGCTGACATGACAGGTTCCACCAAAATGGTGGACAGCAAAAAGCCTCACAAATCGGCCGAGATATATAAGGCATATATGAGTTGTTCTGCGCGGATCATCAAGGAGGAAGGTGGGGTGGTAACCGCATATGATGGGGACCGAGTCATGGCTGTATTCGTTGGGGACTATAAAAATACGACTGCGGCGAGAACAGGACTAAAACTGCAATGGGCACTTCAAGAGATAGTGAACCGGGAGTTCAAGGAATTCTATAAGGATGATGACTTCCAACTAAAACATGCGGTGGGAATAGATACCAGCAAAGTGTTCGTCAGCCGTATCGGAGTGCGCAATGATAATGATCTTGTGTGGGTAGGAAGAGCAGCCAATTACGCCGCCAAATTGACTACCATTTCCGAGGGATTCTCGGCTGTTTACGTCACCGGGGCCGTATTCGACGCGATGCACGATAGCTCAAAGATCGGCGGAGAGCCGAAGCGGAATATGTGGACGGCCCTCACATGGAACACGATGAACAATATGCAGATTTACAGATCGAATTGGCGATGGTCTATTTGAGCATTGCAGAGGAGCAAAAGCGCCTCAGTTTGCTCAATCACGTGTAATTTTCATTGTTACGCCTTCTTTCTCACCGCGCGCAGTTCAACTAGTGTCCGTTCGCCTTTGTCAGTTAGCTTCCAAAACAGCATCTGGCCGCCCTGCACGGTTACCTCCATATTCACAGCTGCCAGTTTAAGAGCCATCAGTTGAATCTTGACTGTCTGAAAATCGTTCTCGTTGATCACAAAGTCATTGACTGGTTCCCTTTTGCGTTCATCAAAGAGCCTTTGCACGACGGAGTTGAAGTACGAATGCATGAGGGTGTCGTTCGGACACTGCATTATGTAGGGTCCTAAAGCTGCGAAGATTTCTGCCCAGGTTAGTGTCAGCGTCCAGTCCGATCTCCTGCTGCCCGCATAGGCTTTGTTCGAACCAGTGATCCCAAACTGATCTTCGAGACCGGCGATGTTGGGCACTGAAAGCTCCGATTCAGCGAGCAATTGACCAACTTTCACTTCAAGATACTCGTTCTTCTTTCTGACCTCATTGAGGTCGGCTAATAAATCGGCTGACGCCACTTTGTTTGCCCTCACCCAACCCACCGCAGGATGAGTCTTGGTTGCTTTCGACAAGCTAAGCGCGACCATGCCGGGCAGTTCTTTTGGATCGTTCCAGAGCTTTACCAGCCTGCCAGACATAACCTTCTCGCGAAAGGCGGCCAACTTCAATCGTAAGCCCTCTTCAATATCAGACTTTTCGACAGTGATCTTGGCCGGGTGTTCATGCACAAACGCCAACACCGGAATCCCCTTTCCGCGCGCGTAATCATATTCCTGTTCGGTGTAGCTCAACCCCTCTGGCGTGGTTGAGCCATACCGTCCGCCAATTATTAGGACGTAGTAATCGCAATCGTCGATGACCTTCTTTATAAACGAAAACTGTTCGTCGTCAGTTGATGGAAACAACTCCATTCCTGCCGGTATGCAGTCCATCTCCATCAACGCCTGAATGACGGCACGACGTTCGTCCTTCAAATCAGCATAGGTGGAACTGAGGAATACTTGATACCGTTTGTCCATTTGGGTTCGCCTCAGAACTTCCTACTTAGTCTACGGGAAAGTCTGCCGCCATCCAGAGAGACCTCGTACCCGTCGTTGCTGCGCAGAAGCGGCGAGAGAGCGGCATTGGCTTGATCCAGAATTGTCACGGGTCCTTCCAGAGCGCAGGACAGGGGGGTGACGGCAGGCGCGGAACATGTGCAGATAATGGAGGACCGAAGACAGTTCGTTTTCTGAATGCCAATCGAGCGTGGCCGCATTAGAGCGAGCGGGGGTGTTCATGGACAACCTCGCAAAGCGAATTGCTATCGAGCCAACATATTATAGGAAAGATCAGGGTAGATAGGGGCAGATGAGAGAGAACTAGGTTGCACTAGCACGCGAGGCGGGGCTTGCGGCTGAGCAAATGGGAATTAGTGCAACAGCAATCGGAAAGCGAACTACGCTCGACTTGCTTACTATGCTCAGGCATTCTTTGCCCTCACCATCGGTTTTGAGAGGGCGGGAAAGCTTGCGCTCGTTGTCGATTACGCGATACAGAACGGCGGTACTTCCCCCCGTACAGCGTCATCAGAGGTTATGCTCACGATCTTCGCGATCTGTTAGGAGCCGTTGATGAACTCGCTGGGAGATTGCGACTTCAAGATCGTCTGCCTGGTGATCCGGTCCATTCGTCAATGATTGCTGTTCTGTCTGATTTCGCGACAAACGTAACAAGATACTACAGTCTCGATTTCGTCACCGACGCTTCGAGAATTCAAGGACTCAATGATCCAATCAAAGCATGGCACGAAACAGCCATAGACCCAATTCTGGCTCGCCATTACAAGCCAAAACGCAAGCTGATGCACGAAGCACGCGCGCGGAAGCTGGACAAAGTCCTGAGCCCATACATGCACGTGCTGCAAACGTCCGAGGACGGCCAAGAAATCAATTCCGTGATGGATGCATTTGAGAGAAGTGATCGTGCGCAAGTTGCGCAGCCATACGTGAGGATGTACCTCATGCAAATCGTGCGTTTTCTTTCATCGTGAACGAGGGCCTCATAACCGCGCTTGCACAGTTCACTTGCAACGGCGAATTGAGCCGCCCTATTGAGTCTGATGCCCCCTGCCTCGTTAGCGGTCATATTCCATCAGTTCGAGCAGGTCATGCCTGTCATCGTGCCCGATTTCAATATTTCGCATCGGAATGGAACGGGAGTTTGTCCATTCATCTCCTTTGACCTCACGGAGAACTCGTCGCAGTCCACAATTTTCACCTGATTCGAAGCCCAAGGTCGTACGCCCATCATCGGCACCTGCTGCGGGCTCGCCATCTTCACGAGCATTACCGCCATACCCTTCCATGGGGCGATTCGTCTTAGCTTTCGCTGCTGCTCGCTCTCGTTACCTCTCGAAGCTGTCTTGCCAATCGCGTTACGTGCACAGATTTCGCGGTTCGTCTTCCACGCACCGAGCAACTCGGCGGTATACATGGAAGGGTCATTGTCGACCAACTTTGCGCAATTCTGACAAAGCCAAATGCCATTCACTGAGGAGCTACGTTGTTCTGGCGTCAGTTCCGGATCGTAGCGAGGTCCATCCTTTGAGGCCGCCGTGATGTGAGCAGCCACCCCAACGTTAAGAGCCTTTGAAACATCATCCTGTGGCCCACCAGTTGAGGCTTCGCAATACGGGTTAGAACAGACGAGGCTTGCCCGATGCGCTAGAACTAGCTTTGTGTCTTGACTGAATTCGTCTCGCATGATCGTTTGCTCAGATTATAGATAAGAGGCGCAACAGCTAGGTCACCTAGCTGATCAGCGGCACGTGATTCATGAAGATTGGGCGTTGACTCCGATCCCAAGTGCGGATTCCTGCAGCACCACAGCGCGTGCCACTAGCCGCTCAAGACGGGAGAGTAGCGTCCTGCGCGCAGTCAAATTGCGGCTGCAGTTGCAATTGTGGTGTCTGTCTCAGCAATCAGCCGACGCACACATTCTTGTTGTTTATGAAGCCGCTTCTCAGCTCTTGCGAGTTGCCGGGCTTCCCGCTGTCCTCCCTCGGTTTCCCGACAAGCCGTGGCGATTCGGTCAGGTGTGTGAGCGGTGTTAAGCTGTTGCCACTCGTCGTGAAATCTGCGCAACCTGACAACCGCATGCTCTAGCGTGATTCGTTTTCGGGTTGTGTTGCGCTGCACTTGTTTCATGTGCCCACCATCCTTGAGTTGTTTTCGTCCCCTGTTTCTTTGGACACAGCCTGGGAGTTGTCCCGCTTTCATTGCGCTCAACCGGCATTCGGCAACTCGACATCGTGAAATAGTTCAAGAGATTGAATCTCAAGATGCGCAAGCGCAGGTTTAAGCGCGCCTGGAAATCTGTCACCGAGATTCAGAAATTCAGCCGATGGTGCGTGAACGTAGAGTTTGCGCGTGCTTTGGCAAAGTCCGGTGGCACGCAATGGCTTGAACCACATTTCAAACGAGTGATCGGGGACATTCGCGCGCACTCGCTCAAGCACTCCTCTCCATAAATTACGACCAGCGTGCTCGTCTAACTCATCCGGCAATGCTGTCGATGGGATATGACGCTTCTCATTAGAGGTGCGTTTCGCAGGCTGCGGAGGTGCTGCATCTTTGTATGCGTTGCTCAGACATATGTTGACGTAGCTCCTGACATGCTCGGGCGAATTCATTGGCCTCGCGGTACGGCGGCCTGAAATGACACGGAACTCTTTCTCAATATCAATGGACGGGTAGAGCTTAGAGTAGTCCTGAGCCATCCCACGTGTGAGCCGGAACAAATCCCCGTTCACCAACGGAACTGTGACGATGACATCAGCGTCAGTTCCCTTTCCGTTCCCTTCCTCATTCCCTTCCTGTGCTCCCGGTTGTGGCTCCGATGCTTCACGGTTGCTTCCCGAGTGATCCCCCTTTGATTCCCAAGTAGGCGGGTCCGGGTAGCGCGTCGGAGTCTGAGCCTCTTTGCCCGTGATGCGTTGATGTCGGGTGAACCCGTCAATCTGAATGAGGTGTGCACCATCGACCAGATACCGACGGATGAAACCAGCGTTGGCAAGATCGATCAGTATCTCCTCCATGTCCAGGTCTTCATATGGAAACAGCTCTGCCTTAATGCGCCGGGGTCTGTCCTCCAATCTCCCCGCCACATCTGCGAGCGTCCAAAGCCCGATAAAAGCCAACCGTTCGGCAGGCGAGTGCTCAGCTAAGACTTCATGCTTGAAGAACTCCGGCTTGATTGTGCGGATGCGCGGCATCTACTTGCTCCACTAGCGGGCATCCCCGTTTGAACGCCCAGAATTCCAGCGCTTCCGCGCGCGTTCAGCGTGAATTGCGCTTGCCCCTGTTTTCAAGGGAAGCGAATTCAACCATTCCAATAAATCTCTGCGAAACACGACCGTCCTTCTTCCGAGCTTCCGGGCCAACAGTGTCTCTTGCCTGATGGCCTGATAGATGGTGCTCTTGGAAAAACCCGTGAACTCCGTTACAGCCGCAAGTCCAAATACCTCTTGCCCATTCGTTACAATCGGCGTTGATTTCACTTTTCTGTTCCTCAGCGTTATCAATACTTGAGAACGCGTCTACGATTTCGCTGATATTCGCAGATGTCCTTGTGTGGGTCAATGCTCTTTCTAAATGGACACAATTCATGTTCATTCGAAATGAACACAATTCATGTTCATTCGAAATGAACACGTGCGAACAAGCAAAAGGGAAGCGGCTCGGCATTGCCGGGCCGCAGGTGTCAACGCTTGGTCTTGTTTTGTTCTTCTGGCCGTTATCTACGCGGTTGCAAATTTCTATCCCTGCGTTCGGCCTGTTTCATAAATATGCATGGGCGCCATTGCTCGGATTTTCCGCGCAAGAGTGTCTTGGCACAGATGGGCGTATCTCATAGTCATGCGAGTATCTGAATGCCCAAGTTGTTGCGCGATTTCCGCAAGGCTCAAGCCTTGGCGCGCCCACCGTGACGCTGCACTGTGCCGCAATTCGTGAAAGGTCAAGGGCTCGATGCCCGCAAGCTTCGCGGCGGTGCTCATCTTCCGATGTGTCTGCATATGCCCCATCTTTGCAGATTCAATTTGAAAAAAGGGCAAGCTCCTTTCGCGCAGTTTGCACTTGTCCTCAAAAAACTTCACGCCCTCTGCATCGAGGAACACACGTCGCGGTTTCCCGGATTTGGATTGGGCGACGAGCAAGGTTCCTGATGCTGCATCGAAATCCTCCACACGCAGGCGCAACAACTCTCCATATCGACCACCAGAGTACAAAGCTGCGCTCACGAGGTCGCGGAAAGTATCATCGCATGTCTCAACAAAACAGCGGGCTTGGGCATCCGACAAGAACCGAGTTCGATTCTGTCCAACATTTCGAAACTGCTTCACGGATTGCCAAGCCAATCCGGTGCAATTCACCCTGCGCTCATTCAGCGCAAAGTTAAGTGCTGCTTTCAAGATTCGCAACACGCGATTTACCGTGTCTTTGCTTCTCCGCATGGATTCTTCTGAGTCAGGCTCAACACCATTGCTCGGCTTTCGACGGCGAGTATCTGCCAACCCGCTCATCCAGGCCTCAATACGGGTGCGAGTGAGTTTCTCGACCAGCACACTCCCAAGATGGGGAGCAATGTTTGCATCAATTGCACTCTTGGTTCGGTCCCCATACAGGCTGCGTGCTTTGAGTGAGCGCAAATGGTCTGCGCAAGCGTTCTCAACCGTATAACCGTCAATCGTGGCTATAGACCCTGTTACCTTCTGTGCAGCCTTGGGGAACCATACTAGCGCCCTTTGACGAGCCTGTTCATGACTGAACGAGGTAAGGTTGTCGGCGGGCGCGAAGTCATCGCTAGTGCCGATTGTGATTTGAATGCGCTCGGGACGTTGCGTTGTGCAAATCTCTTTTGGTGGCTGGAACTTCGCGTACCAAATTCCTGCGTGGGTTGCGCTGTTTCGACGGTATCCCAGTTGGCCGCCTTTCGTTAGCGTGTTCCAGTAGGCTGGGTGTCTGACGTTCAATCTCTTCCGCGCACTCGGAGTATCAAGCTTCGGCTGCTTCGCTCGTCTTGCCATCTCCTGCCTTCTTGGTGTTCCTCCAACTTTACTCCAAATGAACAGAATAATGAGGGAAGAATGCGGAATGTTTCCACTTGCGTATTTGGGAGTATGTCAGCGTATAAGAGTTTCATTATGGGTTAGTTGTAGGAATCAAGAGCTGAGATTCGTGGGCGTTTTCAGAGGGTTGCTGACGCATCTTGAAGCCCCCTTTCACGGCGATAACACGGGTTCAAATCCCGTCGGGGACGCCAAACAAAACCAACAGCTTCCGTCTAATCGTGTGCTTGGCTTTGCGTCCTCCTCAAGCATTTCGCGCCCACTCGTTGTTTGGAGAATGCGCAGCAAGTACAACAGCAGCCATGACGAGAACGGGCGTCGATCGAATTGTGCTGGTGTCTGCCGCGGTCCTGTTCCCAGGTAAGGGAATCACTTTTGCGTTCTTTCGATGGTTGCTGCAGCATATCAGCCGCGATCTGAAAACGGCTGAAGACATTGTGCGCTCCGCCGAATTCGACTGGACAAATGTGCGCCCACCGAGACTCACAAACGGATCCTATTCTTCATATCGCATCGCGTCAGATACGCTGCCTATCAATTGCAAAGGTCGCTCCTGCCAGATTGAACGAACCTTCTCCGAGCGATTTACACATGTTGAGGCGATAGCAGTTCTTCCCGGGTCAGCAATTCCAGGACCCTGTTCTGGATTTCTTCCCTTATCTGGCGGACGGTTTCAATGCCTTGCCCCTTCGGATCGGGAAGAGGCCAATCATCGCGACGAAGCCCGGGCACATAGGGACACTCATCACCGCAGCCCATTGTGACGAGCGTGTCGGCGCCCTGGGCCAGCTCCGCCGTCAACTTCTGGGGCTTGGCTGAACTCAGGTCGATTCCGATTTCGTGCATGGCGTCCATGACGACTGGATGAACCTGCTCGGCAGGTTGGGTTCCGGCGGAGATGGCGCGGGCTTTTGCCGGGTCGGCATATCGGTTGAACAAGGCCGCCGACATCTGCGAGCGACCGGCGTTGTGGATACAAGCAAAAATAAAAGTCCGCATTTGAGCCCTTTCGAATTGGCATTACAGAATGTCTAGCAATCACTGGCGCCCGATGTCATCAAGATTGCGTTGCAACGCCATCTGATCGAGAGACGTGATGGGCAGGCAGAGAAAGAGGCTGATTCTCCGATCAAGCATGGAGAACGCGGTTTTGAAGGCTCTATCGATCTCTTCCGCAGAGCCCTGCAAAGCTGCTGGATCAGGAACTCCCCAATGCTCAGTCGTGGGTTGAGCTGGCCCAATTGGGCATACTTCGTTGGCAGCGTTGTCGCAAACGGTAAAGACGAAATCAAGTTCAGGCGCTCCTGGACCGGAGAATTCCTCCCATGATTTGCTGCATGCTCCATCTGCGCAGAATTCCGCTTGCGCGATTGCTGGATTGGTTCCGAGCGAACCTTTCCAGAACGATGGCTACCAGCACTGTAGGCGCGGAAATTCGGAAAGCCTTTGCGATTCATGATGGCCTCGGCCATGATGGACCTTGCCGAATTACCGGTACACAGAAAAAGCACGTTGTAGCTGGTTTTCATTCTCATTTGCTCGTCAAGACCGGATCACCTTGGCAAGTGACCGCGATCACGACCCCGGACTCGATATATATTATTATCAGTGTATACGTCTAAACGAATATACTCGACGGTGGAGTTACTTTCAAGGAGCTTTGACTATGCCGACGATGCAGGTGTTTGATCCGGCGATGTGCTGTTCGACGGGTGTTTGTGGGCCGACGGTAGATCCGGCATTGCCCCGATTCGCAGCCGACCTCGATTGGCTGAAAAGTAAGGGAGTAGAAGTCGAGCGGTTCAATTTAGCGCAGCAGCCGGCTGCTTTTTCGGCAACTCCCAAGGTGAACGAGGCTTTGCACAGCCACGGCACCAAGAGTCTGCCGATGATCCTTGTTGATGGCGAAGTGAGAGCGAGCGGCGGTTATCCGAACCGAGCCGAACTGGCACGGCTTGTTGGAGTTGAATTCGAGCCCGTGCCCGAGCCGATGTCAGTGCCTCAGGAACTGGTCGGTATCTCGATCAACGAGAAATTGAGTTGATTGCAACCGTATCAGCTACGCGAAATTTGCTCTTTACCGGTAAGGGAGGCGTCGGCAAGACCTCAATCGCCTGTGCAACGGCTGTGTCTCTCGCCGATGCCGGGAAACGCGTCCTGCTTGTTAGCACCGATCCAGCCTCCAACCTCGATGAAGTGCTCATGACTGAAATCGGGATGCACCCAACAGGAATCGAAGGCATTTTGGGCCTGGAGGCAATCAACATCGATCCCGTAAAGGTGGCTCAAAAATACAAAGAGCGAGTCGTAGGGCCATACCGGGAACTCCTGCCTGAATCGGCGATCAAGAGCATCGAAGAACAACTCTCGGGAGCGTGCACTGTAGAGATTGCGGCATTCGATGAATTTGCCAAGCTTCTCGGCGATCGAGACGTTACGTTAGAGTTTGATCACGTCATATTCGATACAGCTCCGACCGGCCACACGTTGCGTCTACTCCAATTGCCATCGGCATGGAGTGGCTTCATCGCAAAGAACAATTCGGGCACATCGTGTCTTGGTCCGTTGGCTGGCCTTGCAGCCCAGAGAGACCTCTACGAACGAACCATAGGGGCGCTTTGCGATGCGGGTACCACGACCGTATTCCTGGTGAGCCGCCCTGAAACAACCTCCCTTGCGGAAGCCGATCGAACCAACGAGGAGCTTAGGGCGCTCGGAATCAATAATCAACGCCTTATTGTGAACGGAGTCTTCCGCGCGGCCGACCCGAGGGATCATATTGCTGTCGCACTCGAGCGGCGGGGACGAGATGCTCTCGCAGCGATGCCGGCGGAGTTGTGCACCCTATTGCGCTCCGATGTTCCCCTAGTGGAACATTCGTTGATTGGAGCTTCGGAGTTGCGCCGATTTGCGAGCGGTGCGAGGGGCAAATCACACGAAGCGACAGCGCAAGATGTCGAGTTGCCGCCCGACGCAAGTGCATTGCTCCCAGATATCGCAAGCGCCGGCAAAGGCGTCATCATGACAATGGGAAAGGGTGGAGTTGGAAAGACGACTGTTGCCGCTGAGATTGCAGAGGCACTGGCAGCAATGGGACATCGTGTTCACCTCACCACCACCGATCCCGCTGCTCACATTCTCGACGCGGTGTCGGATCCGATCCGAAACCTTCGCCTTAGCAGGATCGACCCGGATGCGGAGGTTCAGGCATATAGATCCGAAGTGATGGCGGAGAGTGGGAAAGACTTGGACGCGAACGGCCGCGCACTTCTCGAAGAAGACCTGCGATCTCCTTGTACCGAGGAAGTTGCAGTTTTTCGTGCATTTGCGCGGGCCATTCATGAAGGGAATGACGGGTTCGTGGTTGTCGACACGGCTCCGACCGGCCACACGCTCCTCCTCCTCGATGCAGCCAATTCCTATCACCGAGATGTGGAAAGAAATCTGACCTATATTCCGGAGTCAGTCCGAAAACTGCTGCCGCGATTGCGCGATGACGTCTACACGAAGATTCTCATCGTGACCACTCCTGAGGCGACGCCGGTCCACGAAGCTGCGCAGCTTCAAGTGGATCTCGAACGCGCTGGCATTCGTCCATTCGCGTGGATCATTAACCAGAGCTTGCTGGCTACGGGGACACAAGACGCAGTTTTGGCAAAACGCGCTCTTCATGAGATCCGCTACATTGAGGAAGTTCGAACCAAATATGCGAGGCGGGTTGCACTGATTCCGTGGAGGCCCGACGTTACACCAGGAACAATTAGGTCAACCGAACCGGCGCGCGCAGGAGTGAACTGTGACTGAACTTGAAAGATACTGCAAGGGACTCGCGGACATCAACCGGCTCCGAATTCTAAATCTGCTGATGCGGGGCGAACTGTGCGGATGCGACATCCAATATGTCCTTGATTCGTCGCAACCCAACGTGTCGCGTCACTTGCAGTATCTGAAGAACTCGGGATTAGTCCTAGATCGCCGTGACGGATACAGGGTGTATTACCGGCTCGCGGAACCGCGTACGGGCTCACGGAAGCACCTGTTTGAGTTCCTCCAACTCGCATTCAAAGGCGACGAACCATTCAAGAGCGATGCGAAGAGGCTGAAGGAAGCGATCAGCCAGGGCGCCTGCACTCTAAGTGAGATGAGCAGTTCGACAGCTCTCGTCCTGCCCAAGTCTGCTGACTCCACACGGGCCTAATCACCGATCCAGAGCAAACTCGGGGAAAAGTAATGGCGGCTGCTCCAAAGCGATTGAACCTGTTCGAACGATACCTGACCGTCTGGGTCGGACTCTGCATGGTCGCGGGTTTGTTATTGGGCAAGTTTCTCCCATCTCTGATTGCTCAGCTTCGAACGATGGAGTTTGGGAGAGGCAGCCAGGTCAACGTGCCGATTGCTGTTTTGATCTGGCTCATGATCACTCCGATGATGATGAAGGTCGATTTTGGCGCAATCCAGAATGTCGGTCAGAAGCCGCGCGGGCTCTTGATTACTCTTTTCGTGAATTGGCTAGTGAAGCCCTTCTCCATGGCCTCGGTAGCTTGGCTGTTTTTCAGACATTTCTTTGCGCCCTGGATCAGCCCGGCGGATGCGGATCAATACATTGCCGGATGCATCATCCTGGCAGCTGCGCCGTGCACCGCCATGGTCTTTGTTTGGAGCTACCTCACAGATGGTGATCCTGCGTACACCCTCGTGCAGGTCTCGGTGAACGACCTGATCATGCTCTTTCTATTTGCACCGATCGTGCGGTTTCTCGTGAGGGGAGCCTCTTCCCTCGACGTTCCTTTCATGGTGCTTCTCTACTCGGTCATTGCGTTCATCGTAATCCCATTGGTCGTGGGTGTTGCATTGCGGCTGTGGCTAACCCACGCACACGGCAGAAAGTGGTTCAATGAGGTCTTCTTGCCCAGGTTCAGTCCGGTGACGATTCTGGCTTTGCTGGCCACGCTTCTGCTGATTTTTGGTTTCCAGTCGGAGAACATTCGCGGACGTTACTTTCATGTTCTGTTGATTGCGATTCCGATTCTGATCCAGGTCTACTTCAATTCTTCGCTTACCTACGGCCTTATGCGCTGGATGAAGGTCGAGCATTCGGTCGCCGCGCCAGGAGCGCTGATCGGCGCAAGCAATTTCTTCGAACTGGCCGTTGCAACGGCAATTGCGCTATTCGGGCCCGGCTCTGGCGCGGCGTTGGCCACGGTAGTTGGTGTACTCGTTGAAGTCCCGGTCATGCTTTCCGTCTGCAAAGCTTGCAACAACACACGACACTGGTTCCCCGCGACTCAACCGGGGATCACGCGCGAAACGGCCCCACAATAGGAGCTTCCCATGGAGCGCTACCAATGTTGACAAAATGGAAATAACCGGAGGGCAGTCGGCCTGTGTCATTACTGTTCCGCGGCTTTGTGTTCCGATCACACCGTCGCGAGCGAGGAACCGCTCATGGTCAAACATGTCATGGTCCCTGCCACAGTCCTTCCCAAGAAGAGGCGTCTCATGCTGTGCAGCACATGCAAGATCGCTCTCGAGCAGCTACACGAACCTGCAATATCCGGTGAGGTGTGTTGCTAGCCCTTCATGTAGATCGGGTATCCGGAACACATCGCCCCTTCGAACTCCGACGTGGAGCGTACACTTTGAGAAACCTGGTCCGAGGCAATGAGAGCATAACCGCGTCTCAATACCCACGGGCCAACTGTCTTCGTCCGGAGAAGAACTGCTCGGTTCCGGGCATGAGCTTCAGCGAGATCCATCAGGTGCCTCGCAATCCCACGACCCTGCGCTGCAGGAGCGGTCACGAGAGAGCGCAGGACGACTGCGCGCTCCGCTTCCTCAAGAGCAATGTGCGAGATGATCTGGCCATTCTCTTCGGCAATCCAGCCTCTGGTTCGCTCGAGTCCTTTTGACGGCAGCCCGGCCTCTTCCAGGAGAACCCGGACTGCTTCGAAGTCTTCCGCTTGCCTCTCTCGGATGTTCATCTCTCCTCCGGCCGCTGTTCACTTTCTGTTTGATTGCGCTCTCGACTGCAGAGCTTTAGCGGGCAAGAACAAGAATGCTCCGATCATCCGTAAGCAGCGAATGATCGGTAAATCGCGCCACCTTGCTCGAGATCGTCTCGACAATCGCCGGCGGAGGAAGATTTTAGCTGGCCTGCAAGTCAGCAATCAGTCGGTCGAGTCTATACTCGTTCCCCGCTGCATCGCGGGATTCCATTATGCCGTCTGAATAGATTAAGAATGAACTACGGCGACGAACCTGAAAATCCACAACCTTGAATTCTGTGCGACAAAAGAGTCCGAGGGGCACACCGATGGCCTCGATGATTTCGGCATCTTTGCCATCGCTTAGTAGGACAGGGGTCCTGGCCCGCATTTACCAATTGCACATTGCCTGACTGCTCCGCACTTCCCAGGACCAACGTCGCGAACTGTGCCGGTAAGGAACTTTGGCAAAAGTGCATGCTTGTGTTCTTCCGAGGCAGCAGCTGCGTGCAGGCAGCAGACTGGTCTGCACCTGGCGCGCCACTCCAGCTCCGACGCAGTGTGGCTTCAACTTCCAACGCGGTGTTCATCGAGTCCTCGTCAGGCACAGCAAGCCGGTCCGCAGCACGCCCTAGTCGCTGGTTTCAAAGCATAGACCTTAACGCTTGCAGCCGCCTGATTCACATCGAATCCCGAAAGGAGTGTCGTAAGATCCTTGCCGATGTCTGCGGGAGTCGAACTGCAGCACGACTGCGACGCGGCCGAGACCAACTCCGCAGATTCTGCCTTGGGTGTGGAACAGCAACTTGACTGATTTTCCGCCTGCTTGAAGGCATTCAGATCTTGGCCGCTATCCACAACTTCAACGTACTGGAAACCTGCCATGAGCAGTTCAGCGCGATAGTCCTCGATCTTGATCGCTCCGGCAATGCATCCCGTGTATGCGGCAATACTTGTCGCGATTTCGGGCGGCAGCTCGCCTTTGAGCGCGATATCGCTGACGGCGACCCTGCCCCCCGGCTTCAGGATGCGGAAAATCTCCCGGAATACGGCGGGCTTGTCCGGTGCCAGATTGATCACGCAGTTGCTGATCACGCAGTCCACCGAAGAATCGGGGAGCGGAATACGGTCGATTGTAGAGTGATAGAACTCAACGTTCGGATAAGCAGCCGCTTCCGCGTTGGCTCTGGCACGCGCAATCATCTCAGGCGTCATATCGATGCCGATTGCACGACCATTCGGACCAACCTTCTGAGCAGCCAGAAACACGTCCAGCCCTCCGCCAGATCCGAGATCGACAACCACTTCACCAGGCTTCAAGCGAGCGGTCGCCGTTGGATTCCCGCAGGAGAGTCCCATGTTCGCCTCCGCCGGAATCGAAGTCAATTCCTCAGCTGTGTAGCCGAACGCCTCCGCCACTGCGCGGATCCCGGCGTTATCGCTCGAAAGCTCACTTTCGGCAATCGCCCCATACCTTGCTTTCACTGAATCTAGCAACTGCTCTGACATCGTAATCCTCCGCAGAACATATCTGCTACGGCGAATATATATTTGACTATTATATTTGTCAATGCGAATATGTCTTTTGTGGTTCAAAGAAATCAGTTTGACTTGGAAGGCCTCTTCCAGGCCCTGGGCGACAAGACCCGGCTCAGAATCCTGAACCTAATTGGGGATCAGGAGCTTTGCGTCTGTTACTTTGTGGAGATTCTGGGCGGCCCTCAGTCAAAGATCTCCCGCCATCTCGCTTATTTGCGAAGCTCCGGGATCGTTTCAGCTCGTCGAGACGGCAAGTGGATGCATTACCGCATCTGCATACCACCCCACGCCGGGGCTGCACAGATCATGCGACAGACACTGGCGGCTCTCAAAGACGAGAAGACGATGCAAGCCGACTTGGCACGGCTGGCGAAGGCCTGCTGCTCTCCAAAGCCGATTCCGGCGCTCGAAGGTGCGCCACTGCCAACATTTGTCCAGATCACCACTTAAGACCGTTTCGGATTCGGGACTCGCTCTATCCAAATCATCGACGATGACAATCAGATCACTGACAATAAACCCCGTTTCACGCATATTCGAGTCCGAAAGGACGGGATTTTTTGTTTGCCTGCCTTTTTATATCCTCTCCTTCCGGAGCGCTTTGTAGATGGTCCTGGAATTCGAGCACGCGCTGGGGCGACGAGTTGATGTCAAAGGTTGGGCGAAAGCCACTAGATTGCGGCGTTTCTGGCAAGCGTAAGAGCGAGCAGTTCTTCTCCGTTGGTAACCGCGCGCTCGTCCGCGATAGGGCTGACCCGACGTTGAAAATTCGCGGTTGCCAGTTGTCCCGTACTGTGCACTTGCCGATCGAGGAGCATTTTGCTTCTGCTGCAATCGCTCACGGAATACCGGAAGCGGGAACGCCTCCGGTTTTATTGCACAGCGAACGGGATGCTAACGGATGACGTGATGCCGTTGTAAGTGCCTTGTACTTTCAGGGTGTAGTTGGCGATGGTGGTGGTCTTCACCGTCTGTACGTACGCGTAGCCTTTCACGGGTGAGGTCCCTGTGATTGCTGGCGGTTGTGTGGAGACGGTGCAGGTGGGGATGCTGACGGCGCCTGCAGGAGCTATCACGGAGCAAGTGAGTGGGACGGCGCCTGTGAACCCGCCACTTGGAGTTACCGTGATCAGAACATGGATCGAGCCACCACGCCACGTGATTGTGAATGTGCTCCCTGACAATGCGAAGGAGGGGTTCGAGGTCGATCCCTGAATTACATAGGTGGCGGCGGAGACTACGCTCGTGCCTAAGGTCGGGCTTACGGCGATGGTCTTTATGGTCTCTGAATTCGAGACGTTGATCGGGCCTGTGTACTGCGTCGATGCAGCTGTCGGTGTGGATCCATTGGTTGTGTAGTAGATCACGGCGTCGGGTGTCTTGCTGCTTAGCTTGACGTTTTGTGGCGAGGAGTAGGTGCCGCCGCCCGGCGAGAAGTCGGGATGAACTGCCTGCGTCGTGTATGTCCAGCTAATGAGCTTCTGGCTCGAAGAGAGTCCACCTGTGCCGCCGGTGAAGCCGACGTAGGCGGTGTTTGCGCCGACGATCGTCGGGATATTCATCGCCTGCGAATAAGTGAAGGTCTTGTTGGTCAGGAGATCCAGGAGTTTGAGATTGAGAGTGAGTCCTGTGTAAGAAACCGTAGCCACAATGGAGTCGCCACTCGCCAACCGGATTCCGCTTGGACTGATGTCGACGGTGGGCAGAACGGGCGCTTGTCCATTGGTGTAGAAGCCAGTGGAGTCGTTGCCTTCGCCGTTGTAGTCGTAGAAGTTGAATTTGACAGCAGCGCTCTTTGGGATACCCCCGTAACCGAGTCCAGAAGCGCTTCCACCGAGCGCAGTGGGAGCGTTGTTCTGGATGGTGAATGTGAATCCGTTGGCCTGTGCGTTGGAGATCTGGAACTGGAAGGTTGTGGTGAATGCCTGGATGTTGATCGGCGCGTTCCAGAAGACACTGCCAGCTTCGTTGAGTCCGCCGTCGGTCAACTGCAAACGAGTGTCGTTGCTCGCAACGGCGCTGCCGTTAAACTGAAGGCCAGCAGTTGTAGAGAAGCCGCTGCCGAAGTTGATCGTGTTTCCACCAACCTGGATGATGTATGCAGCAGTGGTGATGTTGCTGTTCTGTAGCGCAGGATCAATCGCGATGGCTTTGATGGTCTTTGAAACCGTGACTTGAATCGGTCCGGTATAGAGAGTGGAGGATGCAGAGGGCGTCGAGCCATCGGTGGTGTAGTAGATTTTTGCGCTCGTGTCTGCGTCAGACAAAGTGACGGTCTGCGCTGATCCGTAAGTTCCGCCAGCCGGCGAGCAGGTCACGGGCGCGGCCTGCGTGCTAAAGGTGAACACAGCACTGCTGACGCTGCTCTGCAGGTATCCCGGTGCGCTTGCGATGGTCTTAAGGGTGGTGCCGGTGCTGATGCTGATTGGACCGCTGAACTCCGTGGAAGATGGTGTCGGAGTCGATCCATCAAGCGTGTAGAAGATGGCGGCTGATGGTGTCGAGGATGACAGGGTGACGCTCTGGGCTGTAGAGAACGTACCGCCGTTGGGGCTGATCACCGGAGCTGCGGCTGCGGGCTGACCGTTCAGCAGGCCGTACACATCAACTTCTTTTTGCGCAGCGACGTAGACCTTTCCGTTGGTCACTACAGGGATGGAGAACTTGTTGGCCGGCCCGACGTTGTCGCGTGACGCATTGGTATCGCTTTCATAGATGGTGCTGGTGAGATCGTTGGCGTTCCAGGCGTAGAGAACTCCAGGGCCCTTGGTATTGAATTGATCAGCCCGTACGGCCCAGGCGATGCCGTTCTGCGTTCCGTCAGAGGATACGGAAAAGGTCGGGTCGGGAAATGCCGAGGTGATAGCGGACTGGCTATCAGGTTGTGTATCCATGACACCGCCATTCAGTTTGAACAGCATGGGCACGTTGTTCTCGGCCCACATATAGACATTTCCATTCCAGTAGGCAGGAGTGCTCCAGAATCCCTTGGCCTGCGGAACGACGCCAGTGATGTCCTGCAGCGCGTCTGTGCTGTAGGAGCCTCCGGCGACATAACCGCCGAGATTATCTCGATTGAGGACGAGAATGCGGCCTTCTTTGCCGCTTGTGATAAGCATGTGCGGATGAGCGCCGGCTTGATCGGGAGGCATGAGTAGACCTCCGGAACCCTGGTCCCAATCATGATCGTTCAGGATCTGATAGTTGAAGGGTGTGAAGACATCTACCGGAGTTATCTTTCCATTGGCGAGGCTGAAGGCAACGACGCTCTCGCCGTATGCGCTGCTGGCGCTGAATGGCGGAGTGCTCGAACGGGTTCCATTGCCGGTAACGACGTACATGCGTGCGCCGGAGACAGTGGTGTCGATGGGCAGGCCAGCGCCTGAAGCCCAGACGCCCGCACCTTCCCCGTTTGGAGAAAGGCAAAGAGCGGAGGTCTGCTGCAGGGTGGTCGCGTTGTATGCGAACAGCCAGCCGTGCCACGGGCCGTTGTCTCCATGCGCCGCGTAACCGATGTAGACGTACCCGTTGTAGAAATTGAGCGCGGGGCGCTGATTTTCCCAGAGCGGGCTGAAGGAAAGCTGCCCACCGGAGCTGCCATTGCCGGTGCCTGCAACAGTTGCCGTGATATTTACCGGGCTGTTCGGCTGCTCCGCTCCAGTGATGATGTTGATGGCGTGCAGGCGCGAAAAGTAGGCGCCATTTTCTTTGGTGGAGCCCACCACGAACATGGTGTTTGTGGCCGTGTCGATTGCGGGAGTACCAGTAATGCCGACTGTCGGCCCAACGTCGGGAGAGCCGTTGTCCTGCCACGGCACTGCTACCGCTCCAACGGCCGCTCCATATGCGGAGGTGAGCAGGCTGATGTGCCAGATTGGACTCGCGTTGGCGCCTCCGTTCGAGTCTGCGTCGAAAGCGTAAATCGAGTCATTCACAGTGGCGACGAAGAGTACGTTGTGCACCAGTCCATCGCTCATCCTCAGACCGGGGACATAGAGCGGCTGCGCATAGACCGTGCTGTCCACAGGAAGTGAAAACAGTTTGCCGAACGAACCAGGGTTGACGTTCGATGGATTCAGCGCAGTTTCGTGAGTGTTCTGACCGGCGTGACTCAGATCGTATTGCCACGTGGTGACGGGAACTGGCGTTGGCGTCTGCGCGGATACCGACGCGGCGATCGCGCAAAGCAAGGACCACACGCAAATGAGAGTACGGAACGACGATTTCGAGAGTTGGCAACGGAGGACAAACAGGGACTCAATTCGGGCAACGAACAACCTGAAGTTTGCAGACATGTGATTTTCACCTGGGGAAACGACAAAAGGTTTGATGCTGAGAAGGTACTCAGGAGCAGCACCCGCCCGCACGTTAATGACAGCGCTTCACCGCAAGTAAGCGGTGAGAGCAAGAACTTGTACAACGCCGCATGGCGGCGCAGAAAATTCACATTGAATTGAAAGATTGAAAGAAATCGAGGCTGGCAATCGAGCGAGGAATTACTTGCTGCAGATGCTTAGTGCCCAGCGAATGTCTTGCAACAGCGGCTTTCCAATAGGGTGCCGGATCAGAGTGCGTCCGGCGTATCGAACCAGGCCCGAATGCAGTGCGCTGAGTTCGAGAGCCTTCCTCCAAATACGGGCAAGGGGAAGTGCGACGAACATGAATATAGCAGGAAAGCGAGTGGAAGGATGTTAATGGCTGATGCACGAAGGCGGTCAGCGGAACGTTCTCTTAGGCAAAAACGGAAAAGGCCCGGATAGAATCCGGGCCTTCTGCAGTCGAGTGGGCAATTGCTGCCTGGTCTAGGCGACCATGCTTGAAACTCGGTTTTTCACTTGGGTGTTGATCCATTCGAAGGTTTTGCGGAGGCCTTCTTCAAGGGGGCGCGAAGGCGCCCAACTGAGTTTCTCGGCGATAAGTTTGTTATCGGAATTCCGGCCGCGAACACCAAGAGGGCCCGGAATATGGCGGATTCTCAGACTCTTGCCGGCGATACGCATCGCCATTTCGGCGAGTTGATTGATCGAGACCATCTCTTCGGAACCGATGTTCACTGGACCGGCGAAGTCTGACTCCATGAATCTGCGGACGCCTTCGACGCATTCGTCGATGTAGAGGAACGAACGCGTTTGCTTTCCATCGCCCCAGATTTCGATCTCTCCATCCGCGGCAGTTTCGGCGACTTTGCGACAGATCGCCGCAGGTGCTTTTTCGCGCCCGCCGTCCCAGGTTCCTTCAGGTCCGAAGATATTGTGGAATCGGGCCACGTGAACTTCGAGACCGTAGTTGCGTGCATAGGACATGTAAAGGCGCTCGCTGAAGAGCTTCTCCCATCCGTATTCGCTATCGGGTGCCGCGGGGTAGGCGGAGGATTCGGAGCAGACAGGGTTATCAGGATCTTCCTGATTGTATGCGGGGTAAATGCAGGCCGACGAAGAATAGAAGAGACGCTTGACGCCCGCCTTCCGGCCCTCTTCGAGAATATTGAGGTTGATACTCGCGGAATTGTGCATCACGTCCGCATCGTGGTCGCCTGTGAAAATGTACCCTGCGCCGCCCATGTCTGCCGCGAGCTGATAAACGTCTTCGATGGTGCCGACTGCCTGATGTGCGTTCTGCGGATCCCGAAGATCGACTTGCATGAACTCATGACAGGCTGTCTGCGAAAACTCGGGATATTTGAGATCGACGCCGCGCACCCAGAAACCCTCATTCGCCAGGCGTCGAGCAAGATGACTGCCAATAAAGCCGCCAGCACCGCAAACCAATACACGCTTCACAGATCGCTCCTTAATGTACAGCACGCCCGCGTCACAACCGAGATGAAGAGGTCGATGACCCCGAAGCGGGAATGCCGGCTGTTCTGAATGTAAGACACCTCGGCGTTGAAGGTGAAGATGCTACTTCTATTCGCCACGTTGCCTTCACTTCACGCAGAGCCGCAATGCCCTTTTAGTCCAAGTTAACAAAAGGGGAAGTGATGCCGATACTGCCGGTTATGATGCCCGTTCAAACTCGTCGGGATCGGAAGCTGAGAGTGGAAGGCCTTTGAGAAATTGTGCGAGCTTGGTGAGATCGACGCGATTGGTGCTGCTGCTCAGACCATCGGCGTTCTCTTCAGCGACATTCTGCAGGAAGCTGAAGGCGACGCCGTCATCCGCAACACGGACGACAGTGGCCTGCACCGTAAGGATGCGACCAGCACCAGATTCGTCGGTGCGTTCGAGGGTAACAGGGAAGGATGTTCCGGGAATCCAGCGTTCCTCAGTGAGCATGTAGAAGCCTGCAACGCTGACGTTGGCGACTTTGTATTCCTTGGACGAGCGGACCATCCCAAGCCAAACGGTGAGCGGAGGCAATGTATGTCGATTGGCAACGCGCTGATCGGGGCAAATCCAACGGATCAGGCGCTTCATCAGCGGCTCCTTGGTGGGGGTCGACATCATGGTTCTCTCCGATGGGGGGTTCGCAGAATTGACGGTGCGGATCTCGGCGATTTTCGGATGCGTTTCAGTTGATTCTTTACCGATCTCGATTTCTACGTTCATAGTGGCAGATTCCTCTCCCGCATACCAGTGCTAAGCCAAGCTTTCGACGGATCAAGCAGTTACAGTAGCACCCGCAATGGAGCGGATCCCATCCCTCGTAAGTTGAACTGAAAGAACTCCATATGGCACCATGAGTTACTTTGGTAGCGCGACCTTCGTGCGGGCGGATCACAGGAACCGGGCGAGGGCCATTCTGTCGGTCGCCTGGGAGGCCTGGATGTCATGGCTGATATGACTCAGGGCCTCAGACATCACGAATTCGGCGGCCACTCCATCTGAGCCCCGCCGAATGATGCGGGAGAGGACATTGATGGATTGCTTTCTCTCACCATGGGCGCATGGTTTCTGGAGCGTCATCTGAATTATGGTACCTGGCATCCACCGGTCATCCGTGAGGAGGTACATTCCGCTCATGCTGATGTCTGCGACGTTATTCGGCTTCGGGGCTCCACCCGTGAAGTAGTGGGCTACCATCCCGGGGACATATCGTCGAGTGGTTCCGCGGCGATCGCTGGGAGATGAGCCCGGATTCAGCCAATGTTTGAACCTGGAGCGAAGGCTGCCTGAAGATTCGGTTTTGGCTTTTTCAGGTATCGGTGACGATTTGGATTTGGAATTGAGAATCGGTCCAGCCGCCGGTTTTGTCGACGAGAGACCGCCAGCGCCGGCCACGGCCGGAGAAGAAGCCTTTGCTGGACTTGGCAGGATCCCGCTGCGCTCAGGCTGATGAACTGTTGCCGACGGTACCGCCGCTGACGCGACCATTTTTTCAGGTGCCGCCTCTGCCGCAGGTGCAGATGCAGGTCTGGAATGCTGGGCGCGCTCCAGTTTTTCCTGCAACGAAGCGACGAAATCTCCGGGTGTGTGTACTTCGGCGTTCGCTTGGTCTCCGAGCCGAGGTTTACGCACTGTCGGCGCTCTGTCCGCCTTGAGGACCGATTCGACGGAAGCGGATCCCACCCCTGTCTGCGGCTTGGAAGCGGTTGAGGGGAGAGCCGGACGAGTAGCCGGTGGAATGGGGGAATCAGCGGGCTCCGGTGACGGTGGAGGTGCTGTCGTTTTGGGTGGGGCAGCAACAACGGACTTGGGTTGTGCGGTGCCGTTCTTTTTGTTGGATGGCGCCGGCTTCATGGGTTCTGGAGATTTGGCTCCAGACATGGGTGCGATCGCAGTTGGCATGCTGACCTGCCACATGCCGTAGGGAGCAGAGGTAAAGGTCGTTGCGGGAACAGACTGGAACCTCCCGGGATCTTGCCGTGGCGGCGTTTTCACTTCAGACTCGGTTTTCCCCTTCGTTGACAATGCCGGTCGATTAGCTGCGCCGGGCACGCCTTTGACCTTGGCTTGAACTGACAGCGCTTGCGCCTCCCTCTCTTTAACGCGAACAGGCTGCGAGTCTTTGGGTGATGGCGTTTTAGCGTAATCCGAGGATCGCTTGCCGTTCTGATTGACTGGTTCCGGCATTTGAGATTTTGCCGATACCGGCGGCGCTGGGGGCCCGGTACGTCCAGTGCGGGAAGGGGAGAGGGCAGGCGGAGCCGAGACGACCCAATTGGAGAAAAGGTCTTCGGGGTCGATGTGGTGTTCGATGATGGTGGGCTGAACTCTATGAGGCGAATCGAGAACTGCATCGGTAATGGCCATGGATGGACCCTGGACAGCGGCTCTGCGGGCATCGGTAGGGGCATGCGGATCGCTGGAATGGCGTGTTTCAGCGACCTTTGCCACTGCCGAAAGAATGGACTGCTCAAAAGGAGTGACGGGGGCTGCGGGGGCCACTGGCTGCGGCTCAGGTGTGAGCTTGATAACGGACGGTTCCGAGGTCTTGCCGGCGGAGGAGAGGGCAGTCGCGACAGCGGCATATTCGCGATTTGGTGCCGCTGAATCGATCGACGGCACGACGGGTGTTGCTGCGAGAAGGGAAGTCAACTCGTTGGAAACACAAACGATCAGACGGTCAGCTGGTTCAGTGTGAGTGCGGCGAAGCGTGTCGGATGGAAGAATCAGGGCGCTCGCTACCTCGGCGTGAAAAGCCGGGAAATCGATGCCGGGGCCCATTTCCGCCGTATCGAGCACGTGGTACTCCTTATCCAAATAGATAAGGTCGAAAGGAAATACTCGCGGCACAGCCGGTATGGCATGGAGAGGGGCAAGCCAAAGACCGGCTGTCGGGTCCATACCCATTCCGCTCACAACGATGTCAAGCAGCTTCAGAGGCTGGTTGCCGCTTTCGGCGGCCGTCAGCTTGGAGTTGAGGAGAACCCCGCGTGCCAGGTTGTATGCAGAGAAGACTCTGGTGTTCATAACGCACGATTTGAGATGCTCTTACTTCTCTTCCGCGCGGTCTTCGCCCCGCCGGGACGCCCCGTCTGTCCGCAGTATGTCGGCTGGGGAGCCCTGATGGTAAGGAAACCGATCGCAGGATGGGATTCTCTCAGGTTAGAGAACCAAATTCAACCAGAACGTGCGAAAGAAGATGGAGGACGGAACCCGGAAACGAATTGCCTCTGAGACAAGAGGAGGGGTCGGATGAGGATATCTGCAAATATTTAAGCCGGACATGTCTGGGCACGTCCGGCTGAGAGGGAAAGATCTGGGAAAAGGAGTTCAGGTTAGAGAACGGTAAGGCGGGTGACAACTGTGCAATAAGGCAAATGGGTGGTTTTCTTGACATGCTTACCGTCGTCGGGGTCTTCGGTCACGCCGACTTCGGGCTTCAGAACTTCCATCAGCTTCTCAACGCGGTTTTTCTGAGCGCACAGCTGCTCGAAGGCCTTCAGGATTTTTCGCAGTTCACACGAAGCCTCGTCGTATGCGAAGCGGTAAACGTCTTTTCGTACGTTCTCTTTCATGGCTCTCTCCAGCTGTCTACGATTCAAAGTCTAGCCATTTGGGGAAATTGGTTCATCGCCCGAGAGTGGTAACAAAAGTACAACTTCTATTGTGGCCTTTTGACCGGTTGGGGCAGCGATGGTGACCTAAAGCACGTGCAGAGTAGTTACCAGTGAATGCTGGAGTTAACGTGCCCACGAGCGCTCAGGTCTGGCTGTCGCTGTTCCGCAGTGATCGGACTTGCTGCCAGCAGAGGGCGATCCTGTAGCCATCAGACCCCTCGATCGGCAGTGTGTTGGCGATGGCGTAACAGAAGTTTGCCAGGGCGAACACAGGAGCCCAGTGAGCAGTCGCGATGAGAAGGATGTTTGTGACGGGGCCAGCGGCAGCGACGATCAAGTTCTGAACGGGTGTGCCCTGTTCGCGGATCGTGTAAAGACCCTTGTTCCACTTCATGCCGACATTCTTAATCCGGACACCAACAACCAATGCCGCGAGAAGATGGCCGCACTCATGGAAAAGCATCGCCAGGATGCCGAGGCCGAGACCTTGTGTAAACGGGAATAGCCACCGCACGACGTACATATGCGGAACTCCAATGAAGACTTGAATCCATGATGACCGAGGCGGACGAGAATAGAGGTGCTGAATAGCACTCAACAGTGATGTGAAGTTCAGAGTGGGAAACCATCGGACCTGGATGGCAGAACGGGAAATCATTGAGCCCCGACAGAGGGTTTGCTGCCGGGGCTCCGATTCGCAACGCGACGCTGAGGTATAGATCTATGTAATATTCGGCCCTTCAGACCAGGAATTAGGAGGCTGTCGTCGAGTGCTTGTCCGTCTTGATCTCGAGTTCGTTGACGACCTGCTGCACGTTGGGAACTTTCTTGGCGAGATCCTCAGCTTCCTTCTTCTGCTTTGCAGTCTTCACGGACCCCTTGAGAACCAGCGTTCCATTTTTCGCGGAAGCGCGAATGCTCTGGTCGTTGAGGGCGGCGTGCGCCTTGATCATAGCCTTGTAGTTGTCTTCGATGGCGCTGTCAAGGTTGGAGGCAACTGACCCAGCGTTGCTCTCTCCTGGAGGACGAACGCCAATCTCGTTGGCAATCGTGTAGTCAGGCGCAGCCTGCTTGGCAGCATTTTCAGCCTGGTTCTTTTGGTCTTCAGACGGAACGTCACCTTTAAGGGTCATAACACCCTTGTCGCGATCCTGAGACACGCTCACGGCGCTGAGATTGCTGTTCTTCAATGCATCGTTGACCTGAGACTTTTCATCGGGGTGGGCTGGCTTGTTGCAGCCTGCGACCATGAGAGCACCAGCCAGAATGGCGGTCGAACTGCGCAGGAAGTGTCGATGACTATTTGTAAGTTTCATATATTCCTCTCCTGAAGCGAACGCACAATTTCTTCCACGTCTTACAACACTTCAGATGTGAACCGAGATTGTGTTGGTTGTACCTGGTGCGATTCCGAGGTCTGCTAACGAGCACGCGCTTGTCTCTTTTCAGTCTCTTGAAGAAACATACTCAGATTGCTCAACCCGGTTTGTTCAACTCGGCAGGTCCCTGCAAATCGCAAGTTCCATGATGCGTTTTCCTCGCTTTCGCCGGTGGATTGCAGCGAATCCGCACATCTCTTTTCCAGATGTATGAGGTGATTGCTGTCACAGTCGAGATTCGACCAGCGAGAGCAACATATTCCGGGTTTCGGAGGATGGTCTCTGATGCCCGAAGTTGCTGCTGGCCTTGCAGGTGTTAAGCAAAGATCTCTGGAGACGAAACATTGTGAACTGGCGTGAAGGGTACCGGAGCCGGTGCGTGAGTGCCGCGGAAGCAGTGAAAGCAGTACGTTCCGGGGATCGGGTTTGGATACAGCCGAGCTGTGGCACGCCGAAGCCGTTGATCGATGCGCTCGTGGTCCGCGGGCCGGAACTTATCGATGTGGAACTCGTCCACATGAAGACGTTAGGGGACGCGGCGTACACCAGACCGGAGTATGAAGGGCACTTTCGGCATCGCGGGCTGTTTCTTGGTGACAATGTGCGCGAGGCGGTCGCAGCAGGGCGCGCGGATTACACGCCGATCTTTCTCAGCGAAATCGAAGGACTGTTCGAATCAGGAGCATTACCTCTGGATGTGGTGCTGATGCAGGTGTCGCCGCCGGATGCGCACGGATTCGTCAGCCTGAGCACGACGGTGGACTGCACCATGACCGCGATTCGCTGCGCGAAGACGGTGATTGCCGAGGTGAATGAGCGCGCTCCGCGGACGCATGGCGACACGGCAGTGCACGTATCCCGGATCTCGATGTTCGTAGAGACGTCGAGGCCCCTGCTTGAGCTTCATACGGAGCCATTCACGGAGATGCATTTGAAGGTGGCGCGGAATGTTGCCTCGCTGATCCCGGATGGCGCCACGCTGCAGCCGGGGATCGGTGGTATCTCGGAGGCGGTACTAGGTTGCCTCGAAGACAAGCACGATCTTGGAATTCATACCGAAATGTGTCCCGACGGAGTCGTGGATCTCATGGAGGCGGGCATCATCAACGGTAGCCGCAAGACGCTGCATCGCGGGAAAGCGGTTGCGGCGTTCGCTCTGGGCACGCAGAAGCTGTTCGATTACATTCACGAGAATCCAGCGTTTGACTTCAGGCCGATCTCCTATGTGAATGATCCATTCGTAGTCGCGCAGAACGACCGGATGGTTGCAATCAATTCGGCGCTGCAGGTGGATCTGACGGGGCAGGTGTGCGCGGATTCGCTGGGAACGAGACCGTATAGCGGGTTCGGAGGGCAGATCGATTTCATCCGCGGCGCGGCGCGATCGCGAGGTGGTGTTCCGATCATTGCGCTGCCTTCGACTGCGTGCGGAGGCAAGGTGTCGCGCATTGTGCCGGTGCTGGAGCCGGGAGCTGGAGTTGTGACATCGCGCGCTGACGTGCACTACGTGGTTACGGAACACGGAATCGCATACTTGCACGGAAAGACTCTGCGCGAGCGTGCGCTGGCGCTCATTGGAATCGCCGATCCGCGGTTCAAGCAGGAGTTGGAAGATTTTGCGCTGAGGGCGCACTACCTGGAGAGGAAACCGCTGGCGTTTGCGTAGCGGTCTCCCAGCTCTCGGAAGCGAGAACTGGGCACCCGCAGGAGTGGAGGGGAGCGAGAGATGGCGATCGTAGAAATAGAAGGCGCGGTGAAACGGGATCGTGGCCTGTTGCGCGTTGATGCGAACGAGTGCAAGGGATGCGGGCTGTGCATCGAGGCCTGTCCGCCGAAGGCAATTCATCTGAGCAATCGGCTGAATCACTACGGTTATCGCACCGCGACCTACAACGGCACTGGTTGTACAGGTTGCGGGATTTGTTTTCTCGCGTGTCCGGAGCCCGGCGCGATTACGGTTTTGCGCCTGCGACGCGGCGCTGCGGTTGAACATGAGGAGGCCTTTGCATGCGCAAACAATTGATGAAGGGCAATGAGGCGGTTGTGAAGAGCGCAATCCTCGCCGGTTGCCGCGGTTTCTATGGTTATCCGATCACGCCGGCAAGTGAGATAGCAGAAGCGGCGGCTTTGTATATGCCCCAGGCCGGTGGCGTGTTCCTGCAGGCTGAGAGTGAAGTGGCGGCAATCAACATGCTCTACGGCGCTTCGTCGGCGGGCGTTCGATGCATGACGGCATCGAGCGGGCCCGGCATGAGCCTGATGCAGGAAGGCATCAGCTACTTGGCCGGTGCGGAACTGCCATGCGTGATCGCGGATATTACGCGGGGTGGCCCCGGGTTGGGAAACATCGCTTCAGAGCAGGGCGACTATCACCAGGTAGTGAAAGGCGGCGGGAACGGAAACTACCGGACGATCGTCCTGGCTCCCTATTCGGTGCAGGAAATGGCGGATCTGACGGCTCTCGCCTTTGAACTGGCGGATCGCTATCGGAATCCGGTGGTGATTCTGGCGGATGGCTTTGTGGGTCAGATGATGGAACCGGTGGAGTTTGCAGGCAAGGCAGTGTTGCCGGAGATGCCGTTCTGGGCCGTTGCCGGAACAGAACAGACGCGAGGAAATATGTTCACCTCCCTGCACATGGCCACTGACGATCTTGAAGCGCACAATCACGCCCTGGAGGTAAAGTATCGCAGAGCCGAGAAACGGGAAGCTCGAGCGGAGCACTGGCAGACCGAGGACGCGGATATCGTTCTGGTTGGGTACGGGATCATAGGCCGCATTCTGAAGGCCGTGACTGCGGAGGCTCGCAAGATGGGATTGAAGGTTGGACTGCTGCGGCCGATCACGTTGTACCCGTTCCCGACGGCGGACTTTCAAAAGCTGGCGAAGCGCTCCCAATCATTTGTTGTGGTGGAGATGAGCAACGGGCAAATGATCGAAGATGTGCGACTGGCACTGAATGGGACCAGGCCCGTGGAGTTCCTGAGCAGAGTGGGCGGCAACGTTCCGTCGCACGAAGAGGTGCTCAAGTTCGTGATGGCGCATGCGGAGAAAGAGCAGGTGGCGCATGTCTAGTTTCTCGGAGTCGGATTACGAGGTTGTTCATTCGAAGCCGAAGGCTTTCTTCGACATCTATGAGCGGAAAGACGAACTCAAGCACCAGACGCACTACTGCCCGGGGTGCGGGCACGGCAATGCGCACAAACTGCTCGCAAAGGCCATTGACGAGCTTGGAATTCAGAATCAGACGATTCTGATCAGCCCCGTCGGATGCTCGGTCTTTGCGTACAACTACTTCGATGTGGGCAACGTGCAGGCGGCGCACGGGCGCGCGCCCGCGGTTGGAACTGCAGTGAAGCGGAGTCATCCCCACAGCATCGTGATCAGCTACCAGGGCGATGGAGATCTGTCGGCAATCGGGTCGGCGGAGATCCTGCATGCGGCCAATCGCGGCGAAAACATTACGGTAATCTTCGTCAACAACGGGATCTATAGCATGACGGGCGGTCAGTGTGCGCCGACCACATTGCTGGGACAGAAGAGCCTGACGACGCCGTTCGGACGTAGCGTGGCCAATGAAGGCTATCCCCTCCGTGTGAGCGAGTTACTGGCGACACTTGAGGCTCCGGTGTATATAGAGCGGGTCGGTCTTGGGGACAACAAGCAGATTGCACATGCTGCGAAGGCGATCAAGAAGGCTGTTGAAAATCAGGTGATGGGCCTGGGCTTCTCGCTGATCGAGGTGCTGTCGCCCTGTCCGACCATCTGGAAGATGTCGGCGGTGGATGCGCAGACCTGGGTACGCGACGTAATGGAGAAGACCTATCCGCTCGGCGTGGTGGTTGATCGGACAAAGGAGCGGGAGCCGCGGGTTGCCGTGAATCACGCGCCGAGTCTGGATCAGATTCCGGCAATTCTCGGCATCGCGCTCGACGAGGAACCGGAAAATCCGATCGCCTGCGATGAGCGGCAGGAGCCAGATCTACACGTGCGAGTCGCAGGATTTGGCGGACAGGGCGTGCTGCTGCTGGGCGAGGTGCTGGCCGAGGCTGGCCTGGATGCGGGACTTGAGGTTTCGTGGCTGCCGTCGTACGGACCGGAGATGCGGTCGGGCACTTCGAATTGTCACGTGCGCGTGTCGCGCAAGCCCATTGATTCGCCGCTGGTAACGGTTCCGAACTTCCTGGTCGCCATGAACGAACCTTCGCTGCGAAAGTTCGACCTAAGCGTGAAGCCAGGTGGATGGGTGATCTACAACGGCGACGAGTTCCCGGACGACTGCAAACGGGATGACGTGAATGTTCTAGCGTTGAACTTCACGAGGGCAGCGGATGAGTTGGGCGATTCGCGCGCGGCCAACATGGTGATGCTCGGGGTGTTGCTCGAGATTGCAAATGCGTTGCCGCAGCCGAGCATCGATGCCGCGCTCCATCGGCTCGTAAAGTCGGCGAAATGGTATGAGCTGGACGAACAAGCGCTGGCTCGAGGACGTGAACTTTACCGGGAGTCGCGCAATCACTCCAGCGGCGAGGACCTGTCGCCGGGGACCCCGAAGGGAGTTGCAGTATGAATGCAAGTGCCGATCCGAATCTGATTGTGTACTTCCACGGAAAATACATGCCGCTGCGCGATGCGCAGGTGAATATCCTGACGCATGCGCTGCATTACGGCACCGGTGTCTTTGAGGGGATCAGGGCGCATTGGGTTCCAGCAGACGAAGAGCTCTTCATTCTGCGGCCACACGAGCACTACGAACGCTGGAAGAAGAATTGCGGGATTCTGCGGATTCATGTTCCGGCAACCACGGCTGAGCTTTGTGCAATCACGGTCGAGCTGATGCGTAAAAATGCATTCCATACGAATGTCTACGTCCGGCCTTTGGCATTCAAATCAGCGGAGCGCATCGGCGTAAGCACGGATGACGAGAATGCGTTTGCGATTGTTGCGCTTCCGTTCGGAGAGTATTTGCACAGTGACAAAGGAATTCATGCAGGCGTAAGCTCCTGGCGTCGCATCGAGGACAATGCGATCCCGGCGCGCGCCAAAATCTGCGGCGCTTATGTGAACAGCGCTCTGGCCAGCGACGACGCACGCCATGCAGGCTACGACGAAGCCATTTTCCTGAACGAGAGTGGGCATGTTGCGGAAGGCGCTACCTGCAACCTGTTCATGGTGCGCGACGGCAAGCTGATTACACCCGGCGTGACGGAGAACGCGCTTGAAGGTATTACGCGCCACTGTGTGATGGAACTTGCATTTCGCGAAATGGGGCTGCGTGTGATCGAGCGGCCGATCGACCGCAGCGAACTCTACATATGTGACGAACTGTTCTTTACCGGCACGGCTGTGGGCATGGCGCCCATTGTCCGCGTCGATCATCGGCCGGTAAAAGACGGAGTTATTGGACCGGTGTCCCATTCGTTGCGGAAGCTGTATTTCGACGCGACGCGCGGGCACCTTCAGGCTTACTGGAACTGGCTTACCCCGGTTTACCAATCACGGACGAGGCACGAGCAGGAACTGGTCTCCATGGCTGATTCGATGTGACCGGCTCCAGCCTGCGCCGTGAGGTATTCGGTGCGGCCACAGGAGGAACATCATGCTGGCAACAAAACTGGTTGATAACGCCTATGACGTCGCGCTGGAGAATTTCGATGCGGCAGCGGACGCCCTGGGCCTGGATAACGATACGCGGGAGATGATCAAGTATCCCGAGCGCGTGCTGACGGTATCGGTGCCCGTGCGCATGGATGATGGAAGAATCAAGCGTTTCCAAGGGTATCGCGTACAGCACTCGACGGCGCGCGGACCGGCCAAGGGCGGAATTCGCTTCCATCCGCAGGTCACGCTCGATGAAGTGAAGGCGCTGGCAACGTGGATGACGTGGAAGTGCGCTGTGGTGAATATTCCCTTCGGCGGCGGGAAGGGCGGCGTGACTTGCGATCCGAAGCATATGTCGCAGCATGAACTCGAGCACATGACCCGCCGATACACGAGCGCGATTCTGCCGCTGATCGGTCCGAAGCAGGACATACCTGCGCCGGATGTGTACACAAATTCGCAGACAATGGCCTGGATCATGGACACCTACAGCATGACCAAGGGGTACACAATTCCCGGCGTGGTCACGGGCAAGCCGATCAGCCTGGGCGGATCACTGGGGCGCAATGAAGCGACGGGTCGCGGCGTCTTCTATACGATTCAGTGCGCGTGCGAGCACCTCGGCATTCCGCTGAAGGGTGCGACGGTGGCAGTCCAGGGCTTTGGCAATGCGGGATCAGTGACAGCGCAGCTGCTGCATGAAGCCGGCGCCAAGGTCATCGCAGTGAGTGACTCTGTCGGCGCGATCTTCAACAAGGATGGGCTGGATGTTCCCGAGCTTATCCACATGAAGACGATCGCTGGACATGTGCATGGATTCCCTGGAAGCGAGTCGATTGATCCCGCTACCTTGCTCACCTTGAAGTGCGACATCCTGGTTCCGGCGGCGTTGGAGAACGCAGTTACAGCGGAGAATGCGAGTTCCGTGGGTGCACGGATTATTGCGGAGGCGGCAAACGGGCCGTTGACTCCGGCAGCGGATCGCATCCTCGAGAGCAAAGGCGCGTTCATCATTCCAGACATTCTTTGCAATGCCGGTGGCGTCACCGTGTCCTACTTCGAGTGGGTGCAGGATGAACAGCACCTCTTCTGGGAGGCGCAGGATGTCTACAACCGGCTTGAAAAAGTAATGAAGACTTCGTTCCGTGATGTGTTGAAGATTCACCTGGATCGCGTGGTGCCGATGCGAGTCGCGGCCAACATGTTGGGAATCGGACGCGTCGCTGAAGCAATTCACCTCAGGGGCATCTATCCGTAGAGCAGGGCCGAGAGAACAATGGAACTGAAGTAGCAGAGAGTTCATCCGTATTTAAACGGACTTGTAAGACGGTACTTGGGCGGCACAGTATTGTGCCGCCCATTCTTTTTTGAATCTGCTCACCGCGATGAAGAGGTTGCGAGTGGGTCTCTTGCCAACGTATTTACTTCGATGCCCGATGCCACGCTGGCGAGACGCCGATAAGACTCCAGGCGAGCATTGTGGTCCCAGGTATCCGTGACAGCAATGACCTCGTCGGCGCCGGTGGAGGCGAGGAGTTTTTCGAGTCCTGCTTTGACGCTGGCTTCTGACCCGATAATGGCTTCCCTCAGTCGGCTCTCGACGGCGGCGCGCTCGAAGTCGTTCCAGAGCGCGTCCATTGAGTCGACTGGCGGAAGGAGTTCGACGGGCTGATTGCGGATCAGGCGTAAGAAGCGCTGCTGCGGCGTGGTGAAGAGGCGATGGGCGGCTTCGTCGGTCTCCGCGACGATCACAGGGACTGCGACGATCAGCCAGGGTTGCTGCAGAGTTCCGTTGGGGCGGAAATTTGCGCGATAGAGATGGGTTGAGTGGGCCAGCATATCGGGCGCGAAGTGTGCTGCAAACGCGAAGGGCAACCCAAGGTGGGCCGCGAGCCGCGCGCTGAAGTCGCTGGAGCCAAGAAGCGTGATGGGGACATTGCTGTTCTGGCCGGGCAGAGCTTTCACGGCCTGGTTGGGAATGCCGGGGCCGAGATAGGTGCGGAGTTCCTCAAGCAACTCGGGAAAATCATCGCCCGTTTGGCGGAGGTCGCGACGCAGCGCACGCATGGTGTGGAAGTCGCCGCCCGGTGCGCGGCCGAGGCCGAGATCGATGCGGCCCGGATAAAGAGCCTCCAGTGTCCCGAACTGCTCAGCAACGACCAGGGGAGCGTGGTTGGGGAGCATGATTCCGCCGCTGCCGACACCGATGGTGCTGGTGGCGGAGGCGACGTGCCCGATGAGAACAGCGGTTGCGGAGCACGCCAGCCCATCGATGGAGTGGTGCTCAGCGAGCCAGAAGCGGCGGTAGCCCCACTGCTCGGCGTGCCGGGCGAGATCGACGGAGCGGGCGATAGCCGGGGCTGGGGTTTCGCCGGGGTGCATGCCGACGAGATCAAGGATGGAGACGGAGAGAGGCATCGGGTATTGGATGTGGCAGGGAAAGGGGCGATTCAGGGGGGAAAGAATCATGGGAACCGCGAGTCTGCCGTCGAATCTTCGCCGTGATCTCCCCTCGCCCGGTGAGAAGCAAACCGTCTCTCCAGCGGTGCACCTCATCCAAAGTCAATGTCCCGCCCGCCTCCGCTCGCCCTAAATCCCTGCCTTGGATAGACATCCCGTGTCACCCGTTGTGCGTGATAATTCGCAAAATTCGTCACAATAGAGATATGACCAGAAACCAGTGCATCGAGAACCATCGCACCGAGGCCCTTCGTTCCTCGATCGTCCCTGCTCCCCTAACTCCTTACTGCTCAAGATCAAACTAGCAAGTACAGCAGGGTCAGATACTTACAACCACCAGCACTTCATAAACCATTGCAAACAGAGCCTTTAACCGAAGAAGGGGGGGAGGGGGTATCATCCCCGGGAGATCCGTATGCTCAAGTTCAAGGGGTGCCGCCACACCATGCCGGGAGACGGCGCTGCCACAGCCCGGCGCCGACTCCGGAACTTTGAAGAAGCAACCGCAGATGTTTCGACTTCCCCTCACTTCGTTCTGGGTACGGTCAACATGACACTCTCTCATTGGGACAACGGAGGATTGGGCTTCCTTCGATCGCTATCAAAGTTTGTTGAGCGATTCGATCGACATCGGGGGCATGTACGTGCCGAGGAGTTGTCGGCTCCACCACGCGCCACTCTGGC
>Ga0207695_10001738_pt1 | contig 34652 bp, 51 predicted proteins | sample KBSC54metaG_FD_184354 | JGI IMG/M metagenome (GOLD analysis project Ga0207695, IMG submission 184354) | Corn rhizosphere microbial communities from Kellogg Biological Station, Michigan, USA - KBS C5-4 metaG (SPAdes) (version 2) | ecosystem: Host-associated > Plants > Roots > Rhizosphere > Soil... | reverse complement strand
CGCACGCGTTGGCCTCATTTGGTGCAAGCGCTCCGCATCGCGAACGACGCGCTCATGACTGGAAAGTCAGAACATCGAGAACTGGCCCTCAGGCGACTAAAGACGGCGCTCGATCTGAGTAGTCATCGCATCTTCGGGGATGGCGCGTCTTCCGCGTCCACCGCGGAACAAGGTGAGGTGCAGCGCAGCGGCGGGATGACCCCATGACCTCCCCCACCCATATCCGCCGTAGAGCGTTGGAGGCCGAGCTTCGGGAGCTAAAGCGCTTCGAGGCTGAAGACCGAGCCGCCAATCCAAAAGTCGTCGGGACTCCGGGAGAGGGGACAGAGCGGCGCTTCACGCCACGGCAGAAGCTGGACGCCTTCGTGGCTCAGCAAGGGCGCTGCGTGGCCTGTGGCGGCAAGTTCATGCTTTCCGAGATGGAGTTAGACCATCGCGTCCCACTGGCCCTGGGCGGCCCGGAGACGGTCGGGAACCGCGAGCTGAGGTGCGTCGCCTGCCACCGAACGAAAACTCGGGCTGACATCGCGCGCATAGCGAAAGCCAAAAGGCAGAGCCGGCTTACACAGCCGCGAGAGCCCTCGAAACGGCCCCTCCAATCAAGGAACACGTTCAGATAATGGGCAAAGCAAAACGCCGCCGCGCGCACCCGCAGAGCGCCGATCACGGGCCGATTGACCCGGCTCTGCACGACCTGATGAACGCGCTCGCCAAGACGCTGGATGAGGTGTTCAACGGGATTGATTGCCCCGCGTCCGAGAAGAAGATCGGATTCTTTCTTACCACATTCAACTTTGGTGAGGAAGGGCGCTTCAACTACATCAGCAACGCTGATAAACTAGACGTGCGTACAATGCTTAAAGACATTCTTGCCCGAATAGAGGCGCGCCTGCAACCCGCGGGCCATGCCTAGGAGACATCCCATGACCAACGTTTACGAAGGCGCGACCGATGGCCGCCAGTCCGCGAGCCCCAATCCGTCGCAGAATCCATTTCGGCCGACCTATAGAGCGCTCACCGACAACGAGAAGACGCTGCACGACGACATCAAGTCCAAGGCGACAGAACTGCTGAACCTGTTTCAGACGGTGAAGCCCGGCCGCTACCGCTCGCTCGGCATCACCGCTCTGGAAGAAGCCGTCATGTGGGCGGTGAAGGAACTCACCAGCTAGTCGGGGATGGCGCGGAGCTATTGAGGCTCCGCGTCCACCACTGTTGTCGATGAAGTCTAGCGAAGCAACGCGAAGCGGCGGGAAGCAATACATGACTCCTCCCATAACCGACTGGGAACAAGCCAAGGAGAGGCTGACCCCTCCGAAGGTGTCCGACGATGGCCGATGAGCGCGCCCTCGCCCAGCTTCACCACGACGTGGGAGGGGACGATGCTGCGTCCGCTTGATCTTTGCCAGCATTGTGGCCGGCCAAATCATTGGCCGCGCCCATGCAAGGATGACCCTGATTGGACTGAGGGTCGCGCGCTTGCCAACGCCATTGCTGACCGGATGGCGGCTAACGACATCAACATTCACAAACGACGTGTCAGCCTTTCGAAGGACCGCCCATGACAACCGAAGACCTGATCGCCGATCTCCGCGCGCTCACACCCGACGATTACAACTGTCGTCCCGCAACGGTTGCGCGACTGGTTGACCGCTGTGTTCTCGCCCTCACCGCCCGCCTGGACCGAGAGGCTGGGTATTGGCTGATCGAGCGCGGCGGCGAGTGGTACGCGGCGGCTCCGCACTCCAGTTGGACTGAGCGGCAAGCCATCGATCCTCGGCTCTGGCAGGAGAACTGGACGCGCGACGCTCAGAAAGCGCTGCGGTTCGCGCGGAAGCGGGATGCCGAGACGCTGATCGCCTACGAAGGTTGGCAACAGGCAACGGCAACTGAGCACGTTGACGTTAATCTTCAGCCAACACCTCAAGCGATGACGCGCCCATCAGGCGCAGATACGGACATCGCCAAGATTATGATCGAAAGCGCACTCAGCGAGCCTATGACTCCTTGGTCAGAAAACCGGCTGAAGGAAGCTCTCGCCCTCCTCCAACCAGCACCGGGAGGGACGGAGGAAGGTAGTGGTAGTGTCGTGCCGTCCCTTGGAAGTCATCAGGCGACGGAGCCCACGCAACCGCTTTCAAACGAGACGGCTTGGCTGATCGAGGACGTGTGGATGGATGGCCCCGGCACGCCTCTTTACATCCACAAGAGCTTCGATGTTGACAGGTTCCTAGCGGAGCATGCGCGCGACCTGCCGGTTCGACGCCGAGCCGAGAAGATTGCAACCAATGACCCGAACGAGGCGATGCGCTTCACCACTCGCGAAGATGCGGCGGCATGGCTTGTCGGGAAACCCCGTTGGTTGACTGATGGCCAATACGAGCCGCGCGAGCATATGTGGCCAGCCTCCCCGTCCCTTGTGCATCCTGAGGAAGTAGCGCGAGCCGATCATGTTGCCGACGCCGGGAAAATGATCCCCGCCCCTTTACTCGACGCGGAGTTCGAGGCGGTGAGGGAGGCGCTCAGTGCCGCAACTTACCCCGGCGAGAAGATTTCGGCTGCGCGCGAAGCAATCTCCCGCATCCAGTCTCGACTCGGGGAGGTGGTGGGGGCTCTGCGGGAGATCAAGGATTTCACCGAGGGCGCACTCGATGACGACCCATTGTCGAACGTGTTCGTCCTCGCCCGCAAAGCCCTGGAGGCCAGAGATGTCTAAGCGGGGCATTCTCGGCGCTGATGTCGTGCAACTGCCAGACGGTCGCTGGCAGGCCATTATCAAGCGCAACAGCGTCTTGGTGTGGGATCGCATCTGCCAAAATCAGCACAACGCCGAAATCGCGATGGAAGCTGCATATTCACGGGCGCTTCGGGGGAAGCTCAATGCCGGCTGAGTGGTCAGACGAGATCGTGAAAAACTGGATTGACGACTCCGTCGGTTCCGCTTGCGAAGCGTTTTGCGCGGCTGAGGACCAATGGGACCCAGATAATCCTCGGGGCGAAGCGCGTCTGGTTTTCGCGTTGCGCGCCGCACTCAAAGAAGCTCTCGCGCTCCTTCCCCAAGGAGGAGTGGAGCACAAGCACATTTGGTGTCCAGGGTGCTTCGAAGTAAAGTCGATGGTGGTCGATCATCTAGATGGAACTGCCGCCGATCTTGTCTGTGGCGACTGTCGATTGATCGTTGCGACGTTGCATTCCGCCATTCCGGCTCGGGGGGAGTAGATGGAAGACTCTAGTTCCTACGGTTCTTCGTCATGAAAGTAATGTATAGTGCATATCGCTGTAGCGGAGGGAATGGCCGTGGACGATAGCTTCGCATCGCCAACACGAAGGCTGTTATGTGGCGGCTGCGCCAAAGATATGGGGCCATATACTGGCGGCTGCGCTATTTGCGCTGAATGCGTCGCTGAAACTAAGGCGCCCGGTTTTTGGGAGGCTGTCGCGGCGACGAGCGCTGCCGTGTTCGAACGACACAGACACAGCTTGAGAGAGATCGGTAGCCTTATCGGGGATGGCGATGCACTTGCATCGTCCACTCTCGATACTGATGCAGAACACCGGATGAACCAACCCCCTCCCCCAGGGGACGGAGAGTGATGCTTACCGAGCTGATCTGCGTCGTCGGCCTTGTCCTGGTTTCACTCGCAGCAGCGGCCACGTGGCGAGTGTGCGCCGATATCCTGGCCGATCCCGACTGCATTCGGCGCGCCCGAGAGCGCCAGGCCAAGCCACGTCTGAAACTCACAGTTCGGGCCGGGCGCCCAGGGGACCAGCGTGGCTAAGGTGACAGACTGGCGCTTCGTCTTGAAGAACGCCTGGCGCAGGCAGGGACCGCCGAGCTGGTCACGGGACTACACGCCCCGCATGACCTTCGTCGCCCAGTCTAATGCGGAGGGCTTCCTGCGGCTGCTAGGCCTGGGGCTCTCGATCGCCGCGGATATCGTCTATGATCGGATCAGCGCCCCGCTGCTTCATCGTGGGATGAAGGGACAGCATCTCGGCGTGGATGCCAAGCGCTACAGCCTGACATGGCTCGCATGGCGCGGAGCGGGGATCACCAATGATTTCCGCGGTTGGCTGGAACAGCGCGCCAACGAACTCGCGCGGTATAATCGGTGATCCGGCATGGGTAAGGTGGCATTCAAGCAAGCCGACCTCGAGCGCATCTTCCGCGCCAGCAAGCGGTCTGGCGTGCCGACAGCCATCCGCATCGACAAGAAGACCGGCGAGCTTGTGATCCTCCCCGTTGACGCCGTGCCCGCCACTGTAGACCCTTCCACCCCCACGGGCGAGGAAGACCTGTGGGAAGGGTTCGATGCGGATTAGGGGCGTCCACACCGTCGTCAGCAAGGGGCGGACCTACCATTACGCCTGGCGCGGCGGTCCGAGGCTCAAGGCCAAGCCCGACACGGAAGAGTTTCTACAGGAAGTGGCCGCCGCGCGCGCTGGGCGCGTCCAGGGCGACAAGTCCAAGCTCTCAGGGCTCATCGCCGCCTACAAGGCTTCGGCGGCCTACAAGGGGCTCTCTGACAAGACCCGCAAGGAATGGGTGCGCTGGCTGGATCGGATCCAGGAAAAGTTCGGCGCCCTGCCCCTTCGCGCCTTCGACCAGCCCAAAGCGGTCCCGGCCATTAGGCGTTGGCGAGACGGCTACGCCAGCGCGCCCAGGAGCGCCGACGTGGCCCTGGAGGCGTTCTCCCGGCTGCTGACCTACGGGCGAGCCGAGGGGCTTCTGAGCGGCGAGCCGTGCAAGCACATCCCCCGGCTCTACAAGGCCAACCGAGCCGCGAAGATTTGGGAGCCGGAGCATTTCGCCGAGCTTGAACGGCGAGCCTCACCGGAAGTTTACCGAGCGGCTCGCCTGGCTGCGCTCACGGGCCTGCGCCGCGGCGATCTGCTGCGGCTGTCGTGGTCGCATGTCCGCCCGCTGGCGATCGAGATCAGCACGGGCAAGAGCCGCCACCGGAAGACGACGCTCATTCCGATCTACGCCGAGCTGCGCGAGTTGCTGGACAGCATCCCCAAGCGCGCCACGACGGTCCTGACGACCGAAGCGGGGACGCCATGGGGGACTGGCTTCGGCGCTTCCTGGAACAAGGCTGTGCGCGCCGAGCCGTCGACGCCAGACAAGCTGGCCCGCGAGCGCATCCCCCTGCACTTCCACGATTTGAGGGGAACCGCCGCGACCATGTTCTATCGCGCCGGCTTCTCCATCCGGGAAATTGCCGAGATTATGACATGGGGTGAGGAACAGGTCGAACGGCTCGTCAACGCCTACGTGAAGCGTGACGAAATCCTCCTGGATCGTATCCGGCGCATGGACCTGGAACGCGGCCGGAACGGGAAAGTGTAAAACGGCTGTAAAACCGAGCCCCTGAAGGCGCTCGCGGAAATGGTCGTTTCGTGTTATAAAACAACGTGGTGGGCGGCGAGGGGCTCGAACCCCCGACCTCCTGGGTGTAAACCGGAATAGACTTGAGCGGACTCAAAGAGATGCGTCCAAAACGCCCGATCTCCGGCCCTTTGAAATCGTTAGAGGACTTTTCGTGGCTGTAAAACCTTCGATGACCTCCTACCGCCACGTCCAGAGGATCAAGCGACCGGATGGGGGCGACTACTTCTATCACCGCCTGTCGCGCATGCGCGTTCTCGGCCAGCCCGGAACGCCTGAGTTCGAAGAGTCCTACAGGTTCGCCTGTGATGGCCACAAAACGCAATCCGGGCGCCGGCTGGCAGCTTCCATGAGTGAACGAATATCTCGAGGCGAGCTGCGCCCCACGCATGTCTATTTCGTGGAGGCGGTTGATAGCGGGTTGATCAAGATCGGCTCCGCAATGAATGTGGAGGAGAGGCTTCAAAAGCTCCAAACCGGCAGCTCGAGCGCGTTGCGGCTAAGAAAGGTCGTCCCGGACACTTCCGGCTTCTTCCTTGAGCGCCTATTCCATCGACGGTGGGCTGACTGTCGTATCCGCGGCGAGTGGTTCAAGCCAGACGACGACATGGTCCGGTTCATCGAGAGCCCATGAGCGCCCTCGCCCACCCCTGCCCCCGTTGCAAGACCCCTATCCTCGGGTCCTGTATTCCATGCTTGAGGGCTTGGAATGGAGATTGGCTTGCTGGGTATTGGTTGCGCTACTGGCCGGATGATCGGTGGATTGTGAGGGCGCTGGAAACGGAAAAGCCCCCCGGCTTGTGACCGGAGGGCTCACCGTGGGGTGCCACCAACACCTATCTCGGGAGTGCTGGAAAACCCGTCTGCCTATACGGGGCAGATGCACGCGCTGGAGGCCAGGTTCGATACCGGCTTCGGATCACGGTCCTAGCGTCCAGGGCTAGGAGGGGGACTCGGCCTTTCGGCACGGAGCAGCCCGTCCGACTTCCACATCAATGCGTGTCCATCCACGCCGCTCCAGCTACCCTCACCTATACGCTATTCCGCCTGAAGACGCTATGAGTTTCCTGGGGTTTGGGATATGATGAGGAGGCTGGAGCGGCGTGGAAAGCTGGACACGCGGGCGTCGCGGAAGCCTTGAGCCTGACCATCCGCCTCGCGGTCCAAGGGCTCAAAGTCGGAGTAGCGCCCGACCTCCAGCCCTAGATACAATCTAGCGGATCACGCGAAACCGCTACCAGCACCACAAGCACGATAAGCCCGAATATCAGCTTCACCGTTCCGAAGAAGCTGAGGGTCATGGAAGGCAGGCACGATCTGCGGGGGGATCGGCGGCGATGCACTCTTCGCAGAGGTGTTGCTTGAGGACGCGACCGAACGCCGAATAGGTTACGAAGGCGCTGAAATCTCCAAGCGGACGGCCGCAGCCATCGCAAGCCGGGCTCGCCGGTTCGGGAGGCATTTCCGCCAGAACGCGCCGAACGAGTTCCTCGCTCATTTGCCCTTCCCGCAGATTGCATCTCGGCCGGCGTCGTAAGCCTTCACCTGCCGGATCGTATCGAGCGTATCGTTCAGCCGGTCGAACGAAATCCTCGGGAACGCTGTGCAGGCGCTAGTCACGGGAGTCGGAGTCAGGTGCTCGCAACTGGCTGTCAGGCTCAGCAGAGCTAGCACGCCCAGCAGCAATGGCCTTCGCAACGTCTGCATTGACGGTCTCCGTGGTTTTGGCGGCTTGGAGGTCGGCTCCGGTGGATTCAGCGCGAAATACGATCCAGGCGATGAAGCCGGCCGCCAGGACGACAGCGCCGACGATCAGCCAGGCGGTCATCAGAACTTCAGCACGTGAGTAGCCTTCAGCCGCCCATACAGCGCCACAACGCCTGCGATCACGGTTCCGATCTGGTCCAGGACGGCCGTGCTGTCCGTGGGTTCCAGGTTGAACAACTGCTTGCCGAGGACCGGAGCAAGTTGCAGCGCAATCGCAAACACAGCGCCCCAGACGCCGAGGGAGGCCAGCGGGTTCTTGGTGTCGTCCATGGTTTGGTTCCTTTCAGCGGGTTTCAGTCTCGGCCGGGTGAACGTCCCGCTTGCCTACGTCCACGATCAGCATGGCTCCGGTCTCCCAGGCTTCACTCACAGCCTTGAGCACCTTCACCTTGAAGGCGGTCTCTTCGACATGGTCTCTGACCGGCTGGCCATGTAGAATATTCGTCGCGGGCTTCATGGGTAGACCTGCAAGTCGTGGTCGTTGCTCATCGCAATCACTTGCCTAATCGACCGCCCTAGTATAATACAACCCCGACTGGCTGTCTCGTTCATTGCTGAATTATCGCCGTGGATTCTGAACAAGGACCGGCCATTGGCGTCGTGACCAACCGGTGTTAGGTCCATGGTTATTGGCCCGGTGTTGTGGCTGGTGCGTGAATGCCCAATCCGCCACATCCCGCACGGGATCGGACCAATACCCTGGTCAGCTTCGAGGGCGTGGTTGTTCACTCCCTCCCCATGACCCGAGTAGCCTTTCCCCTCGTAGGACCCGAGATGGTAGAGATCGCCGGTCGACTGCTGATAGCGCCACATCTCTCGCTTACCCCTTCACCGCTTTGCCCATCGAGGTCGCCAGCGTGTCCAGCTTCGCCGCGGTGAGCTTGTCCGACGCATCCAGCTTGGAGAGCATGAGCGTATGGCCGGCGTTCATCTGCGCGGTCAGCGTCTCGATGCTCCCCTGCAACGCCGTCACGGCCTGGTTGGTGTGGTTCAGCCCCTCAAGGGCTTTCCACACCCGCTCGAACTGGGAAGCCTGTTCTTTCAGCCGGTCGGCCGCGTTGTTTTCCTGCTTGTCGGCCCGCTCCCTCAGCTCGCTCACCCGCTGGCGCAGCACGCCATAAGATGCGGCTGCACCCAAAAGAGCGAGCACAGCCATCACTGCTGCCCAGTCAATGGTCATGGCGTCTCCATGTCGCTAGAGGCGTCGGAGTGTGGTAGGGGTGGGCGATGGATGAGCGCGAGATCATCGACGCCGAATTTGAGGTGGTTCGAGAGCCCACCGAGGGGTTGCCGTTCCGCCTGGCTCCGGGTTGGCTCTTCGTGCTGGCCGTAATTGCCGCGCTGGGCTTTGCCGTCAGGGCCGCCCACCACCCGGCTGATACTGCGGTATCTGCGGCAAGTTCATCGTCAGCCGCGGAACCTTCGAAGCCCTGAGCTGTCGCTGATAGGCGGCGATCTGCTCGGGCGTGATGTCCCGGCTCATCAACAGCCGCCCTGCCGCGTCCCGCACCTCAGGCGTCATGCCGGTGAAATGGTCGGCCGCACCCTGAAGACCACGGACCACAGCTTGCGCCATGCTCTTCTTGGGGGCGCTCACGAACTCCGCCGCACGTTGCAGGTTGGGGCTCATCCCATCCTGTGCCGCCATCTCCGCGCTCAGCGGAGCCGTGGGAGAGCCGTTGGAGGGCGCCATACGGCGAAGCGAGCCACCGATAGCCCCTTCCTGCCGGGCGGCCTGGATGAGCCTCTGAGCGGCTTCAGGACCCACCACAGCCGAGAGCTTCGCTTGGAAGTTCGGCGTGCTGAACGTTTCGGGCTTCAGTTTGAGGTTCTGAGCTCGATTGTAGATCTCATTGGCGACGCCGCCGCGGAACGCCCCGAGCTCGGCCGGTGTCATCCGGCCCACGGTCGAGCGGATCACGTCGGCCGACACGTTCGGATTGAAGACCAGATTCTTGGCCTTCCGGAACGCATCCATGGCGCTCAGGTAGTCGCCCGATTCCGCCAGGGCTGCGCCGTAGGCTCGGCCTGCGACGGTATTTGGGTCCTTCACGATCCGCATGAACGCATTGCGGGTCGCCTGGATCGCCAGCCCGCGCTCGTCCAGATTCAGGCGGCCGGTCGTGCTGTCACGGTAAGTGTTAAGCACGTCATCGAGGCCCCTCTTGACGTAGTCCAGCGTTTGAACGCTCGGGGCCTGCACCTCGACAAGGTAGCCGCCATTTGAGGCTGTGGACCGAAACCCGAGGTCGTTCGGATCGCGCCCCTCTTCGGCTGCGATGCTCACCGCCCGCCCGAGCGCATCGCGCATCGAAGGGCGACGCATGAGGGCGTCGAGTTGGGGCGTGACCGCGGGCGTTTGTGCATAGGCGCGGTCGTAGAGCGGCGAGGCTCTTTGCCGGCCCGCGGCCACATAGGCTTGCATGTCGCCATTCGCAGCTTCTGGTGAGATGCCAGTAGCCTGCTGGAAGTCCGCTTGCAGGCGCGCCGGCTGGGTCGGCAGGACCCCCTCCGCCGGATCGTAGGCGTAGGTTTGCAGCGCGTCGCCCGTGGCTCCGGGGCGCTTGCCGGTAGCCTCCAGAGCTCGTTGTCCGGCCGATCCCATGCGCTGCGCGAGCGTGACCGGCTTCCCGGCCGCCGCGGCTTCCTCCATCGTCGGATTAGGGGCCTGGGCGCGGGAGGACACGTACTGCGCCGCGCGCCGAGCCACGCTCTCGGGGGCATCCCCGACCTGAGGAATAGGCGGCCTGGGAGCGCCCGGGCGAAGACTGACTTGCGAGCCAACGCCACCGATGACGGACCCGAACCCGGCCCCGATGTCCTGGGCTTCCTGGTTGCCACCAACGGCGCGCACTGCAGCCCGACCGGCGACGGAGCCAGCCGCGGGCAGGAGGACGTTCTTGGCCCTGTTGATCATGCCCGGGATGAGGCCCGCCTCAGACTCGGGGATGGCTGCGGCCGGCAGGAAGTTGCCGACAGCCCGCCCGAACCATTCGGCGGCGTTCTGCGGCTGCTGGTCAAGCCAGTCACCCACCGGCTTGGGGGGCGTAACCGGCTGAGGGCCGTTTACCATGGCGGGGTTGGTTATCGGCGCAGGAGGCTGGTTGGACGGCCCGAACGCCCCTTGCAGCAGGCCAGCGATATTGTCCGTCGTGGCCGAGGCGGACGCGAGCGGCCCCATGGGCGAGTTGCTGGCCGCATTGATCAGTTGGTTGCCGATCCCGACCGCGCCTTCAACCGCACCGCGGCCCGCCTGCCCAGTCACGCCTTGAGCAGTAACGGGCGTGCGGAGTTGAACGCCGGCCCCAGCGCCCTGGCCGCTGGCGACCTGACCGACCGGCGCTTGTGGGGGGGCGAGTCCCACGTCAGCGTCAGTGAGCACTCGCCCGCCGGGGGCTAGGCCGACTTCGGCGTCAGTGAGGATGCGGCCGGGCATCAGGGCGCCTGCCAACCGGCGCCCGTCCAGACGTGCGGGCCGCTGGGCGTCTGGTAGGTCTGGCCGACCCGGCGCTGGGCAGGCGGAGGCACGGCGTTGGCCGGTGCAGTTCCTGCGCTTCCCGCGCTAGCGTCTGGCGGCGAAGCGCGCCCGCCACCGTGGATGACGGCGCGCTGGCGCTGCTCCTCATCGGCGAGCGAGCTCATGCGGTTCTGCATCTCAACCCGCATCTGGGCGACGACCCCCCGGAGTTGCTGGAGGTTCATCGCCCCGTTGATGCGGCGGTAGGCCTCCGCTCGTGCCGAGTCCGTGGCGGCCTGCGCGCCGGTTCCTCCGCTGACCACCTTGGCGTACTCATCCGCCAGCGTGCCAACGGCGAGATTGAACCTGCTGACATCCGGGTCGCCGAGCACCGACTGTCGCCCGGCCTGAATCCAGCGATTGAGGATCGGCGCGCCCGAAGGGCCTCCGCCGGTCGGGGCAAGCGCAAGCACCTGATCGGCGTTCAGGTTGGCGGTGTGCTCGGCTGGGCCGATAACGGCGCGCTGACGGGACACTGTCGTCAGGGCCGCCGTGGCCGTGCGAACGGTCATGTGGCGCTCAACCGCGTCGGCCCCGGTCGCGCCGGTCTCTTGTTCGATTTCGGCGGCACGGTTCAGGATGCGATCGCGGTTGGCCGCCGCTGCACGCCCCATCCCCATCGCCGGAAGCTGGCCCGTCAGCATGTACTGCTGGGCCACGTAATCGATGGTGTTGTCCTTCAGGGGAGCGTCGTCGGGGTTCGTGCCGTGGGTAAGCTGGTGAACTCCACCCTGGATGTGGACAGACCCATCGGGGGCAGTCGTCATTGATCCGATTGCATCCGAACTGGCTGGAGGTGTCCCGCCCTGAATCTGGACGCCAGCACCAACACCGCCGCCTGGGGTGAATTGGCTCCCCGCCATCGGCCCTGGCGCTTGCCCCCCGCCGACTTGCGGCATGGGCACGCGGTTGCCCATAGCCCGTGCGCCACCGTACTTCCCTTGAAAGAACCGCTGGCTTCCGATCATCTGCCCGGTCCCATCATCCCAGGACGGGGCGGAACGACCGAGTTTCGCTTGCAGACCTGGGCTGTAGAAGCTGTCAGCGCCGTTGGTCGGATCGGTCTGCCCAGAGAGCACCGGAGCAATTGCTGCGGCCACGGCTTGATATTGGGGCGATCCCGGTTGCAGGCTCTGGTAGCGGCGGTTCCCGTAGCCCTCGAACTGGTGTCGCTGGGCAACAACGTCCGAGAGTCCGCGACCGCTTTGGCGAGCTCGGTTGGCGATAACACCAGCCACAGCCTGCCAGCCGGCGGGGTTAGGATCGCCTTCCGCCCAGACCGTGCGGATAACCTCATCCAGCCCAGGAGGCGCGGGAGGCGCTGGCGGATTGTTTTGCCCACCAGCCGCCGCCTGGGGGATCGGGGGCGGGGGAGGCGCAAAGGCCGGCGCGGGGCTGGCGGATGCGCCCATGGGGCCAGCAGGCGGCGCTGTCTGGCCAAGTTGCGGCATCTGAGGCGGCCGAAAGTTGATCGTCGGCGTGAACTCGGAAACGTCGCCAGTCTGAGGATCAATGACGGACTTGCTGACAGTCCCCACCGGACCAAGGTGGTTGTCGATCAGTCCGCCGTCACTGTTCGAGATCGTACCGGGGAGACGCTGCCCCGTGACATTGATGCCGGTCGGCGTCTGGGTGTACGGGGTGCCGTCCGATAGGCCGAAGCGCGGGGCGGTAACGTCATAGCCGCCGTGGGCAGCGTTCTGCGAGCCGCCTCGATACGCACGCATGTCCCCTTGGGGGATGGTCGCGGCTTCGAGATTGGTGGCGTTTGACTTCGCCCATTCAGCCGGGTTGAGCAGCGCAATCTTGCGCTCCTCTGGGTCCTGAATGGAGTTGATCGCCTCCATGACCGCTTCGGCGTGGTGCTGCTCCGCCAGCTTGGCTTGCAGTTCCGCCTGGAGGCGTTGCGGCAGGTACTTCCACTCGGCAACCGCTCCACTAAGCGCGGCCCCCGGCAACGCCAAGAGGTTCGAGAAGAAGTTGCCCTCCCCGCTCGATGGAGCCGCAGGCGCTGGTTGCTGCGGCATCGGCATCTGCGGCGGAACTAGGCTGCTGAAAGGGTTCGCCATGCTGGTCAAGCCTTACTTAGGAGGCAGCAGGTTGAAGCCGAAGCTTTGGCCGGAGCCCGTCCCGCTCGATTGCGAGTTGGTGAGCACCGGATTGCCCACCAGCCCGAGGCTCTGATTGACGAGCTGTTGCAGCATCAGCGGCCATTGCTGTTGGTTCTGGTACTGGCCGTAAGCCGCCGAGTCCGCCGCCTGCTGCGTCGCCTGCTGCTGGGCGCCCGACTGGTTGAGCGCCGTGGCCGCGTTGATCAGGTTCTGCTGTTGCGCCGTCCCGAGGTTGCCCAGGGTCGAGGCGGCATTCAGGTTCAGCCCGAGCGCCTGGAGCAGGTTCTGGACGTTCTGCTGGCTGGCGGCGTTCTGGGCCTGGGCGTTGAATTGACCCGCCTCGTTCCCCGCCTGGGCGTTGAACAGGTTCGCCTGCTGGGCATTCGAGGCGTTGTACTGGTTGGCCGTGTTCGCCGCCGACTGGTTGAGCGCCGTCTGGTTGTTGATCGCCCCGGCATTGGTGAGCGCGGCTTGGTTGGCGGCTCCCGCGCCGAACTGGCCCGCCGTGTTGAGCGCGCCCGCGTTCGCCTGGGCGGCATTGTTGGCCGACGTGGCGTTGAAGAGGTTCGCCGAGTTGGCTGCGTTCGCGCCGAACTCCGAGGCTGCGTTGCCCGCGGCCTGATTGGCGAGGCCCGCTTGTTGAGCATTCCCGGCGTTGAACAGGTTGGTCTGCTGCTGATTGCCGGCCGTGAATTGCCGCGCCTGGTTCTGCGCCGCCTGATTGGCGAGCAGGGCCTGCTGGGTGTTCCCGGCGTTGTACTGGCTGACCTGATTGGCGGCATTGGCCCCGAATTGAGACGCCTGATTGGCGGCGTTCGAATTGGCCAGGTTGACCTGCTGGACGTTCGCCGCATTGGCCAGCGAGTTGGTGTTCGCCGCGTTGGCCCCAAACTGGGCGGCGGTGTTGTTGGCCGCTTGGTTCGACAGCAGGGACTGCTGGAGGTTGCCGGCGTTGAAGAGGTTCGCCTGATTGGCCGCCGACGCGCCGAACTGGTTCGCCGTGTTCTGGGCCTGCTGATTGGACAGCAGCGACTGTTGCAGGTTCTGGGCGTTGGAGAGCGCGGCGGTGTTAGCCGCGTTCGCGCCGAACTGGCTCGCCTGATTGACGTTGGAAGCGTTGGCGAGGTTCGTCTGCTGGATGTTGCCGGCGTTGACAATCCCCGCCTGATTGGCCGCTCCGGCTCCGAATTGGCGCGCCTGGTTCAGGGCCGCGGCGTTGGTCAGGTTGGCTTGCTGGATGTTCTGGGCGTTGGCCAGTCCTGCGGTGTTCGCGGCGTTGGCCCCGAACTGGTTGGCCTGGTTCGCCGCCTGCTGGTTGGATAGGGCCGCGGTGTTGGCAGAGCTTGCGCCGAACTGGCGCGCGGCGTTGACCGCTGCGGCGTTCTGCTGGTTGTTCTGTTGCAGGGCGGCGGCATTGGCCAGCGCCGCTTGGTTGGCCGAGGCTGCTCCGAATTGGCCGGCCGTGTTCTGGGCCTGTTGATTGGCGAGCTGAGCGGTATTGGCGGCGTTCGCGCCGAACTGACCGGCGGTGTTTTGCGCCTGCTGATTGGCCAGCGAGGCGGTGTTGAGCGCGCCAGCCCCGAACTGATTGGCGGCGTTGGTCGACGCCTGATTGCTCAAGGCGGCCGTATTTGCGGCCCCCGCCCCGAATTGCAGCGCCTGATTGGTCGACGCCTGGTTGGCCAGCGACGCGGTGTTCGCGGCCCCGGCGTTGAAGAGGTTCGCCGAGTTGGTCGACGCCTGGTTGGCCAGGGCGGCAGTGTTCGCCGACTGAGCCCCGAACAGGTTGGCCTGGTTGCCCGCTTCGGCCCCGTACTGCGCTGCGGCGTTGCGAGCCGCCTGGTCGCCTTGGGCCGCCGTGAAGCTGTTCCCGGCGTTGAACAGGTTCGCCTGCTGCTGGTTCGCTGCATTCGCGTTCGCGACGTTCAGGTTTGCCGACTGGTTGGACTGCTGGGCGGTGAGGGACCGGCCCAAGTCCTGCTGGGCATTCGAGACGGCGTTGTCGAAGCCGCTCGATCGCAGTTGCGCCGCGGTCGACGCCGCCGTGCGCGCATAGTTGTCGTTGGTCTGCGACGCGAGGATCGCCGAGCCCGTGCCCCCGAAAGCATGGGCGGCGGTGGCTTTGGCGTTGTTGTAGGTTTGCTCGATCTGACGCTGGCGTTCGAGGTCCGCCAGGGACGTGTTGACCACATCCGAGGTGTACGGATTGAGGTAGTTGTCGATCTGGCTTTGAGAGACCTGACCGCCGTTGACCGCTCCGACCGAGCCGGGGTTGATCGACGCGGCGTTGGCGTTCGAGTACGGGCCGATATTGCCGGCGGTGTAGCCGTTGGCGGTATAGCCCTGCGAGCCCGTCTGAGCGCCCGTAAAGCCCGTCGCCCCGGTCTGCGCCCCGGTATAGCCTTGAGACCCGGCTTGAGCCCCTGTGTAGCCCGTCGCCCCGGCGTTGGCGGCGCCATAGCCTTGGGAGCCCGCGTTGGTGGCCTGGTAGCCCTGCGAGCCGGCCTGAGCCGCCTGCGACTGCTGGGCGCGGTAGCCCTGCGACCCGGCTTGGGTGGCCCCGTAGCCCTGAGAGCCTGCAATGCCGGCGTTCGCACTGGCGGCGTCATAGCCCTGCGAGCCGGTCAGGCCCGCCTGCGAGATCGCCGCGCCGTAGCCGGTAGAGCCAGCTTGAGCCGAGCCGGTCTGATTGGCGGTGTAGCCTTGAGACCCGGCCTGGGCAGACCCGGCCTGGCTGGCGTCGTAGCCCTGGGACGCAGAAATCCCGGCCATTGCACTGGTGGGATCGTAACCTTGCGATCCGGCCTGAGCCGCGCCCGTCCGAGCGGCGCCATAGCCGGCGGCACCCGCGCTCGACGGGGTCACGCTGAAGGCGTTGTAGCCCTGCCCCTGATAGCCCGTGGGGTTGAACAGGTTCGCGCCGTAGCCTGTCGAACCAGCCAGGGCGGTGTTGCCCATGGTCGGGCCGTAACCGGCGGCCCCCGCTCCCGTCGGATTGTAGCCGGTGGCGTTAAGGCTCGGAGGAGCGGCGTTGGCGACGTTCTGGGCCGCCATGATCCCGGCGTTGATCGCTCCCGTTCCGGCGTTCGGAGCCTGGGCGAACAGGTTGCCGGCGTCGTTCTGAGCCTGCGTAAGCGGGGCCGTCAGCTCCCCGGTGTAGGGCTGGAACGGCGTTTGGCCGAGCTGCTGGGCGGTTCCGGCGTTCCCGAGCAGGAGTTGCTTGATCTGCGGATCAAGCTGCTGCTGGGACGTGGCCTGCTGCTGGGAGGAGGAGGTGGATTCGTTGGCGCTCATTGGATCATAGCCCCCACCATCGGCCGAAGGTCTTTGACGTAGACGGTGGCCCTGGCCTTGTAGCCGGCGCTTCCGAAGCGGCGCTCAAAGCCCCGGCGGCCCGTCCCGGTGAAGACGAGACAGTCGTTCTCGATGCCCCAGCGCTCGGCCTGCGGAAGGAGGTCGCGCAGCCCCTGGGTGTCCCCTCCCAGGAGCCAGTAGCTGAGCGTCTTGGCCGACGGCGAATAGACGAACTGCGTCACGGCGGAGGCCGTGTCGTTGCTCCAGAACTGCGCCCGGCCGGCGAGGATTTCGGCCTTCACCGCGTCGAGCGTCCAGAGGTTGCCGCCGTGTCTCAGGGCAATCTCGAACCACGGGGAGGCCCGTTCCCAGGCGTCTTCGAACTCTTCGGGGGTCATGGATAAGCCGCCGTGGAAAGCGTCCCGGCGTTGTTCACCTGGAGCGCGTAGGCCGTGCCGTTGGGCGAGTAGAGAACGATCCGCTCCGATCCCCCCATGAGGATGTCGGCGCCCTTCTTCAGGTTCTGCGCGTCGGCCTGTTCCAGCGCGGCCCTCAGGCGAGCCTGCTCAAGCTGGTTGTAGGCTTCCGGAGGCTTGCCGAGCCTCACCGGCTTCCCCTCGGAACGACTTCCAGCCGGGGAACGCCGATCTGGGATGATGTCGGGGTGGCGCTGAACATGTACTCCACCTCCACCTGACGGGCGGTGAACCGGACATCGATCGGATTGGCCGCCGCGTAAGGGCCGATGGTCTCTTCGTCGCCGTTCGGCCAGAACTTGGCGTAGAAGGTCACGGTCGCGTCGCCGGCCGTGCGCTCGTCCGGAACGAGCTCCCGGGCCATGAACACCTTGTCGCCGTTGCCGAGCTCGATCGGCCCCCCGCGGGCGTAGGGCTGGGTTCCGCTGAAGGTCCCCCCGGAGGAAACCTCGTGCTCCCAGATGTTCCCGCTGGAATCGACCGCCAGGGGGTAGAGAAACACCCCTCGTCCAGTGATCGACAGCCGGCTCAGCTCACCGACGCCCCAATGGTTGTGGCGGTAGTCGAAGAAGACGTAGCGGTCGTTCTCGACACTGGCGGCGGAGGGGTAGAACCACCATACCTCGCCAAATTCGCTGTTGTGAAAGCCCGTGACCTTGGATGCCTGGGTGCGGTTGAAGTCCTGGAACACCCGATCGTTCACGTCGCACGGAAGCGGCTCGACGTAGCCGTTGTAGATCCAGAAATTCGCCGCCCCCATCCAGTAGCAGTTGCCCCCGGCGTTGAGCGCGGCGCCCTTCGAGACGATGCCGCATTCGGAAGCGAGGCGTTCGAAGCCGTAGACCAGAGGGGGGCCGACGTAGGACCCGCGCCATACGTCCACTTCGGTGAAGATCAGAACCGCGCCGGTGGCTCTCCGCCCACAAATGATCTTGCCGAAGGTCTGGAGCGGGAAATTCCGGGCCTGGTTGGTCGGATCGGGCGTCCAGGTCGTGTTGTCCTGCTGATCGCTCCAGGCGATGGTCCGGAAGTCGCTGTCGGCCCCGAGCGCGAACAGGAATCCCTCTTCCGTGACCAGGATGCCGATGGCGGTCGGAGCCCCGGAGACGGCGGCGGCCGGGGTTCCGGTGTTCAGGCCCCATTCGTAGATGACCCCATCGTCGGCCATGCAGCCAACGAGGTCCTCGCCCCAGGTGTCCAGGTCCCACACCGAGGCGTCCTGAACGAGGGTCGTATCCGGACGAGGCGCGCCGTAGCTGGCAGAGCCATAGCTCGACGTTCCGTAGCCCCCGCCCGCCACCGCGTCGGCCCGGCCCGAGGCAAAGCCCACCGGGGTGATATCGTAGACCGTCCCGGCCCGGTTCATCGCGTAGAGGTGCGAGTGGGTTCCAATCGCCGCGTAGGTCAGGGAGGAATTGGTCTTCCAGGTCAGGATTGCCCTGGCCTTGCCGGTCACGGTGGACGCGGTCTTCGCCCGCCAGGCCCCGATAGGCTGGAGCGTCGAGCCAGGCGCGCCGGCGGACCAGCGGGTCAGGTTCTGCGTCCGGTAGCGCCCCTTGGTCTGGTAGTCCGTGCCATTGGCCCAGACCCCAGGGGGCAAAGCGAGCGGGAGGTACATCCTACCGCGTGGCGACCGTGATCATCAGCGTGCAGCGGGTGATCGCCGTGCAGCTATTCACGTTGTAACGGATGATGTCCCCCGCCGTGATGGTCTTCGTCCAGCCGGAGAGGGTCGAGTCCTGCGCCTTGGTGGCGGTCGTGATGGTCGGCGGAGTGGCCGACACGATGGTGTCCGCGATGGTCGGCGGATAGTTGGCGTAGGTGTCCTTCCAGAGATCGATGGCGATCGATCCGGACTGATCCGCGAGAAGACGAACCGCGGTGATCGTGGCGTTGAACGGGAACTCGATATCGCCCTTGACGCCGGTCGTGATGGCCGAGCCAGAGCCGTCGATCACGGCGCGGACGTTGAAGGTCTTCGGACGCAGGGCGAACGCGGCGTCGATCTGGTCGAGATCGGTGTTGAGCTTCGTTCCCCAAGTGTCCGCCGAGGCGTTCACTTCAGGCTTGGTAAAAGCCTCGGTAGTGGTGGTGGTGTCAGCCATGCATCACGTCCAGGTTTCGTCGGTGTCGGCGATGGGCGTCCAGAACTCGGGGTTCTGCGAAATCTCGCGCCAGAGCCCGAGGAGGTCGGCGTCAGAGCCGCTGAGGTTGAAAAGGCCGGTCTGAACCGCAAACCGAAGGGTGCGGATGAAGTTCGCGGCCTTGCCGGTGAGGACGAATGAGCCGCGGGCTGCGGTCAGGCTGCGTCCAACGAGGAGGTTTGCCGATCGGCCGGTGAGGGTGAAAGAGCCTTGGGCCGCCGTGAGGCCCGAGACGTAGGTGACGATGATGACTCCCTGAGCGCCAGCCCCGGCCGTCGTCGCAAAGGCCGCGCCACCGCCGCCGCCCGCGCCATAGGCCCCGCCCTGGCCGCCGCCACTGCTGGCCGCGCCGCCGCCCCCACCGCCAGAGCCAGCGCCACCGCTGATTTCCGTGCCAGCGCTGCCAGCGGTATCGGTTGCGCCGCCCGCACCGCCCGCACCGCCATCGCCGCTACCGCCAAGGCCGCCTGAGGCTCCGGCTTGGCCGACCGCGCCCACGGCGCTCGGGCCAGGAGCGCCAGCGCCGCCGCCGCCCGTCCCGCCCGCCGGATCACCAAGGCCGCCAGCGGAGCCGGCTCGCAGGTTGGAGCCGGAATTGCCAACTGACACGCCGGCCGCGCCGCCAGTCCCCCCCGATGCTCCCGCAACACCAGCGCCGCCACCGCGAGCGCCCAGCGACGCTGCATTGGCGGCCGTGCCATTGAACCACGTCGCCGAAGTATCACTGACCGTCCCCGCTCCGGTCGTGGTCTTGGCGACGCCAACCTGATAGGCCGCGCTGCCAGAGATCGTGACGTTGACGCCCTCGGCATAAGAGCCGCTGCCGCCGCCACCCCCCGCAACGCCGAAGGCCTGCCCGACGCCGCCCTTGCCGCCGCCGGCAATACCGTAGCTCTTGTTGTTGGCGTTATCCCAGCCCGCCGGTTTGGAAAACGACGTGCCGGAGGTCAGAACGACCGTGGTCAGGGGACGGCCTCTTGCGCTCCGGCGTCGTCTACGGGCGAGGCATCCACGGGTTTTGCGTCGGCGACTTCCGCGCTTGGCCGGAGGGCCACGCCGAGGCTTGCGGCAGCCGCAACCGCCCGGTCAATGATCGCTCTGGCCACGGCGACGGGCTGATCATCCACCTTCGGCAGGGGGTCTTGCGCATCAGCGTCGAGACGGTCGACGTGCAGTTGCGCCATGCCTGGGGGGTTGAAGGCCGGATCGCGCAATTCGTCGTCATCATCGGGAATGATGATCATCTGCATGATCAGGGTGTTCGGGTCGTAGACGATGGCGTCGCGGGTGTGGGGCATCACGCGACCATCGCGTTGATTTTGTTGACCTTAGGCGCTCTATGACGTAGGTTAATGTCATGAGAGCAATCGACTTGACTGGGCAAACGGTAGGCCGCTGGGCGGTCCTCGCACGGGCCGAAAACTCCCCGGCTGGCGGCACTCGGTGGCGGTGTCGATGCGCTTGTGGCGTCGAGCGCGTCATCAACGGGATAGTGCTCCGCGACGGGCGTTCTCAGTCCTGCGGTTGCCGCAAGCTGGAGGGACTGGCGGCAAGAAGCACGAAGCACGGCCACGCGGCGGCGGCGGGCGCTTCCCCGACCTATTACTCCTGGGCCGGTATGTGGGCGCGCTCCACCAATCCCAAGCACGGCGCATTCGTTCACTACGGCGGAAGAGGGTTCACCGTTGACGAGTCTTGGCGCGACTTCGCCGTTTTCTTGGCCGACATGGGCGAAAAGCCGCCCGGTACTAGCCTGGAACGCATCGACAACGACCGGGGTTATGGTCCCGGCAACTGCCGCTGGGCGACCGCAATCGAACAAGCGCGGAACAAGCGCAGCAACCACATCCTGCGCCATCCCGACGGGCGCACGGCTACACTGGCCGAGTGGGCGGACACCTTGAAGATGAACCGCGGCACGCTCTCCGACCGCCTGAGGCAGGGCTGGTCGGACGAACGGGCGCTGACGACCCCGGTCAGGCAATGGTCAACACGCCCTGAACCTGGTCCAGATCCACCGTGAAAGTTTCCGACGCCCCCAGGGTCAGGGATGACCCGTAGTCCCACCAGCCGATCAGCTCGTCGTTGGTGGCCGTGTCGTTGTAGAGAACGGCATACCGGAACGGCCCCATGGAGCCTGAGGCGGTGAACACCAGATCGTTGCCGATCAGCTTGTAGGTTCCGGAGGTCTGAGCCGAAGACGTGATCGTCACGGCAGAGCCGCCCGTGGTGTAGCCGTTGCCGTTGGCGATCTGCGTGATGTTCGAAAGCTGAGTGTTGGACGCGATCGGAGCCGAATTGGTCAGCGCGATCTTCAGCGTATCGGAGCCGAGGTTGTGGACCTTCTCGGCCATCGCCTCGACAAAACTGTCGAACTTGTTAAACGCTGCGATTGTCGCCTCCTAAATCAGGGCGCGAACGGCTGTCCGACACTCAAACGGGCGCCGGTGCTTTCGTGGATGTCAGCGGCTTGCGCCTGGGCGATGGCCTTCTGAAACTTCCCCTCGAAGCGGTCCTCGGTCTGGCCGTCGTCAAGGTAGGCGGCGGCCTGCTTGCACGCTCCGAACAGGTAGATGTCCGGCCAGGCTGTCAGCAGCCAGTTCACCCCGTCAGCTAGGGGCGTGATCCGCTTGTAGTAGGTCAGCGCGACGGTGTAGTCGCCGCCAGGGACCGGGTCGTACTCGAACTCGTTGCCGACCACGGTGTACTTGGTCGGCTGGCCGGTGGAAGTGTTCCACAGCGCCTTGTCGTCAGCCATGGCCTCCGGGCTGGTCCATTCCAGGGTTCCGGTGGGCGTTACCGAGGTGATCTTCATCGACCGTGGAGCCGCGAAGTCGCTCGGGACGGTCGAATATTCCTGGTTGATCGTCGCCGAGGCGCGACCGATCATGCGCCTGATCTTCAGCAGGCGGTTGATCTCGGCTTCCGCCAGGGTGATGAAGTCCGCCGTGACATCGTTGGAAGAGGTCAGGTCAGACCGTCCCAGCGTGGTCCCGATCGCATCCCGGAGCCCGGTGTAGGTCGAGAGCGTCATTTGCGGCTATGCTTGTAGTGATCCCCGAGCCGGCCCGGGGCCGTCCTCAGGTACATGTACTCGTTGCTGTCCAGCTTCTCGGCGAGCTTCTTCTGACAGCCCGGGTCGTTGGACATGCAGTCCCAGCCCTCTTCGATCATCCATTTCATCTGGATAACCGCCGGGATGGAGGCGACACGGCGCATCTCCCGCGACGGGGTGTAGCCGTCGTTGTGGGTCGACATGGCCTTGTTCTGCTCGAGCAGCCCGCCAACGTCCTGCACGGCCACAGCGGTTGCGCCGGGGCCGTCTGGATCGTCTCGCCAAAGCCACGTCACCCCCTGCTCGGAGGTGAACAGCGGAACGTAGCTCATTGGATTTCGGCGTAGCCCCGCTCTTCGAGGTCTTCGGCAATGGCCTGCTCAACCTGGAAGATGGTTCCGAACGGATGATGCTGTTCGCCCTGACCGCCGATGTGCTCGCCGGTGGAAATCTTGTCGTGGCCCTTCTTCAGGACGCGCGCCCAGACGTAGCCGGGCGGCAGGGCCGGGGCGGCTTCCTCCGCGGCCTTCATGTCTTCGGCCTTCTTGGCCTTGGCAGCACGCATCGCGGCCATCCGATCAACGGCTTCTTCGGTCATGGATGTTCCTTGAGAAGGTCCGGGCGGGACCGCCGAGGGACGCAGCCGCCCCGCCCGGGTTCAGGGCCGAAGCCCTTAGGTCAGGTCCGCCACGACGGTGGAGGACTTCTCGTTCTTGCAGACCAGGGTCTTCTCCATGGTCAGCATGTACTTCTCGGCGTCGCCGGTCTTGGCCATCTGCGCGACCTTCGTTCCGTCCAGCGTGGCGATGCCCCACATGTCCGGATCGATGATCAGGCAGTCGCGGGTCAGGCCGTACGGGTGCGGGATGAGGGTCAGGTTGCCGAAGTCCGACACGTACACATCGGCGGCGCCCACAATCGTGGCCATCCCCGTGCCCGCATCCTTGCGGATGTTGGCGATACCGGTGAAGGCCGAGAATTGCTGCTTGTGGGTCGGCCCCATGTACGCCTGGGTCGGCGTGCCGCCCGAGCTGAACGTGGTCGACATCGCCGCCTTGACCAGCGCTTCGGTGAAGGTCCGCTGCGTGCCGTTGCCGGCCAGCGTCGGCCCAGGCGTGGCCGAGAACCCACCGTCAGTGCCGGTGGCGCCGCGGGAGTCGTTGGTGACGATCCAGGCCAGCGCCCCGCCGAGCTTGCGGGTGGTGGCGCCGGATTCGGCCACGGCCGAGTAGTTGCCGATGGCGCGCATCTCCAGGTCGCGCTTCAGCTCGATGCCCTTGATCACCTTCTGGCGGGCGATTTCCGAGTCGCGCCCGGCCTTCTCCACGATTTCCGCGGTCCGCGCGACGATGAACGTCTTGCGGAGGATCTGGCAGGTGTTGCCGACGCGGGTCGTGAGGTTGGCGGCGTCATACGCGGAGATCGCGATGTCGTCGCCTTCGAGCTGGGCGTTGGTGGAGACCGGGGTCGCCAGGGTTTCGGTCTGCCATTCGTGGTAGACCGCGTTGGCCTTGGACGAGCCGATGTTGGAGATGAACGGGGTCTTCTCCGGAGCGACGCGATAGATCACGTCTTCCAGGTCTTCCCGGTTGCCGATGTTGATGAGGGTGGTAACGCTGTTGGTCGCGGCGGTCATCGCCTATTTCCTTTGAGATTGTCGCGCCAGCAGGACGGCCACGGCGTCTTCCTGCTTCCCGGTCTTGGAAAGCTTGCCGAGGAGGTCTTGGGCGCGCATGGATTCTGACCGCTGCGAGGTCGAGCCCGTGGGGGCGACGTTGCGCTGCGGCGGCGGTTTGGGCTTGGGGGCGGCCAGGGCCTGCTTGCCCTGATCGTACTGGAACGCCTTCCAGGCGATGGACATCTCAAGAGCGTCCATCTTGGTCACGCGATCCGGTCGTGCGCCCCCCTTGAGGAGGTACTGTGAAAGCGCCGTCTGGTTTTCCAGCGCCTTCTCCCCGGTCTTGTCCGGAGAGAGATCGGGGCAGATGCTGACCAACTGCTCAGTCCGTTCACGCATGAACAGCGCATGGGCCTGTTGTTCGGCGAGCTGCTTGCTCTGGATCGCCTGGTGAAGGGTCTTCTGCTCCTGCTCGTACTCCGAGCGCCATTGCAGAGCCTGCTCCGCCCCGTACTCTCTGGCAGCGGCCCCCCAATCCGGGTTGTCGCCCCAACGGGACTTGAACTGCTCTACTGCCGTGGGAAGCCACTGGTTGAGCCCAGACACGATGTTCTGGAAACCTGCGATCTCCGCTTCCGCGGCCTTGCGGGCTTCGAGAGCCCTGCCCTTCTCCTTTTGCAGGACGCTTTCGCGCTTTTCCTCGTTCTTCAGCACGACGGCTTGCGCCTCGGGCGTCAGGGTCGAGAAATGCGCCTTGTCCTCCGCATCCCACCATTGCGGGGGCTCAAGAGCTTGGGCCTCGGCCGGCTCCGGAGCTTCCGCAGTCTCGCCATCGCCGGGCTCTGGGGCCTCGCTGGCGTCTTCGGGCTCGGCGGGTGAGCCCTGGTCTTCGGGCGGCTCGGCGGACGCTTCCGGCTGCTTCTTCGGCTCCTCAGCGGGAGACGCAAGCAGGTTCACGGCAGCATCGACGCTCAGGGAGCCGGTGGATTCGTCGGACATGTTACCTCGGGTTCAGCTGCGCTTGCAGATCGGCGACGTGTCGGGCGACCTTGCCGTCCTCGATCACGCCGCGGAGCGCGGTCTGCACGGCGTCCAGGCTTTGGATGGAGAAGAACAGGCGCTCGCGTTCGGCCGACGCGCCCAGTTCCGAGCCCGCCCACTTGTTGATCAGGGCTTGCCTGACCGCGGCGAACGCTTCTTCCGTCTCCAGGTACTCAATGGCCGCACGGTTGGCCTTGCGGATGATCTGTTCGTCGTCCATCAGCCCGCCTCGCCGCCGACACGGACCTGAGCCTCAATCCCGGCCTGGTCCGTCGCCGCCTTGGACGCGATGCCCTGTTGAGCGAGCGCGTGCTTCGACGCCAATTCCTGCTGCGCGATCTCGCGCTTCATCGCCAGTTCGGCCTGGGCGATCTGCCATTTCATGTCCAACTCGGCCTGGGCCGTCTGGCTCTTCAGGCTGTGCTCGTTCTGCATCTGAGCCGTGGCGATGTTGAGGTCGTTGGCGTTCTTCTGCGCGGCGATCTGGGCGTCCGACTGCGCCTTGGCCTGCTGGAGTTGCATGTCGCCCTGGTTCTTCGCCGCCTGGAGCTGCAAGGTCATCTGCGCTTCCTGGGCCTTGTGGGCGTTCGGGTCCGGTGGGGGCGGGATTTCCGCATCGCCCGGGTCGCTCAGGAACAGTTCCGGGCTCTTGTTCCCCGATTTCTCCATGAACCGCTTGGCCATGGCGTAGATGTTCTTGGCCTTGACGATCGGTCCCTGAGGTCCGCCCTGGGCCTCGATGATCTTCTCCATCACGCCCATCTGAGCGCCGAGGGACATCAGCTCCGCGTCCTTGCCTCCAGACCCGATGCCGATCTCGATCGACATGTCCTCGCGCTCGCCCCAGTTGGTCGGGTCGATCGGAACCCACTTGCCCCTGAGGCGGCTGACGATCTGCTGTTGCGGGCCTTCCCTCAGGAGGGCGTGGACACCGAGGAACAGATCCTTGATGCCGGTCTCGGCGAAGATGCGGGCGATCAGCCTCACCCGGCGCTGAGCCGCGTTCATCAGGGTCAGGGCGCCCTTCGCGGTGTCGTGCAGCGTGTCCGGATTGAGCCCCTGAGCGTTGCGGGCGATCCCGGTGCGCTGCTCAACCTTGGTGGCGAAGAACTCCAGGGCATCGAGCCCGTTGAAGCCCGCTCCGCCGGCCTGGACGGGCATAACCGCCTCGCCCGACTTCGCCCGAATCGGTACGCCGGGTTCGTTCCGAAGCAGATCGGAAATCGTGTACTCGTTCGCCGCCTGCATGTTCACAACCATCCGCTGGTTGAGCGCGAAATAGATGCTGTCCAGATACCCCCGGGTGATCGCGGTGTTGATCCGCTGGAGGTCGAACAGCATGTCCGCCATCGACCGGCCGTAGAACCTGTGCGTGACGATGTACGGCGTCAGAGCCGCGATCTGGATGCGGTTGACCTTCTGCTTGTCGATCAGGATCGTCTCCTGATCGCCCGTAATCACCTTCCAGAGCTGAAGCGTCCCGTTGTCGTCCGCCAGGCGGATGTAGTGGGTGACGGTTTCCACCTGGCGCAGATCGTGGGTCGCGCCGTCGTTCTGCTGGCCAGCGGTGTGCTCCCCGCTTCCGTCCCGGGCCTGCTGCGTCTCGTCATCGGTGTTCGAACTGTACTGAGGCAGCTTGTCGACAATGTCCGCGTCGTAGCCATCGGCCTTGAGCTTCTGAGCCCGCGGACGGGCTCTCATCGCGCAATAGGTCCCCTCGCTGAGAACCACGGTGTCTTGCGCGACCGTGAAATCCTCCGGCGCACAGGCTTTGATGCAGACCTTGGACGGTTTGCCGGGCTTCTTCACCGTCACGTTGACGGTTCCGGGCTCCTCGCCCTCTTCCTGGCTGACGACCTGGGCCGAGCTTGCGAGCGCCGCGGCGGTCTGCTGATCAATCCCGGTGAACGTCTCGGTCTCTTCGTCGTAGTCCTCGCGCCAGTAGCTCACCACGCCGGTCTTGGTGAGCAGGGCGTCCTTGAACAGGGTGTAGAACGTCAGGAACGCGTCGTTCTGCTGGAACACCACGAAGTTCGTGTAATCGGTCTCCTGTTGCGCGCCCTCTTCGTCCTCAGGCCCCCGAGGGATGAACGTCGCCACGTCATCCCCGCCGGTGAATATCTCCACCAGATCGGGCAGGATGGTCTCCACCGCATCGGAGATATCGGTGGAGACCGCCTTGGACCTGTTGGGCAGGGACGGAACGTCGTCCATCACGCCCTTGTAGTAGTCGAGCGCCTTTTCGCGCTCGTCTCGCAGCTCTTGCGTCTGATCGAAGCCGATGGAGCGTTTGCGCTCCTCGCCCACGATCCTCAGCAGTTCGGTGTCACTCAGCGCCATCTAGCGCCTGACGTGCCGATAGCCGATGGGCTGCCCCGGCTTCGGGGGTTTCGGCTTGCACAAGGCCCGCCGCGCCGCGGAAGAGACGCTCCGGAGTCCATCCAGCCGGGAAGTATCGACCTGCGGTTGGTCCCGCAGATCGAAACAGCTTCCGAAGCCGTAGAAGATCGAGAACGGCTCTTCGTCCACGGATTAGACCGGCACTTCCGTGTAGAGCATCGAGATGGACGCGACCGTGGTCGACGCCGTCGCCGAAGCCGCCACGCTCGCGAAGTAGCCCGGAGGCACGACGAACATGCCGCCGAGGTCGAACCACTGCACGCCCGCGGTGTCCGTGGTCAGAGCGCCGGTGTGCAGATGCGCGAACGGGAAGAAGAACGTCCCCGCCGCCGAGACGGTCCCGATGCGGTAGGGCGTGGCGCCCGAGGCCGCACCGCCCAGCAGGCAGTTCGAGCGCGAGTCGATCGCCGTGGTGGACGACGGGGCCGTGGTCGGGCCGCCCGTGATGCCCAGGGCCGCGGCAACCGTGGTCACGGTCGTCACGCCGAAGCCGACGCCGAGCAGGACCGCATTCGTGGTCGTCGCGCCGTTGTAGAGCAGCGGGCCACCCGTGCCGGCCGCGGTGGAGTAGATCACCGGGGCGGTGACGATGGCATGGGCCACGAACAGCTTGCCGCGAGAGGCGAGCTCCTGATAGCGCCCGCCCAGGGTGTCCGCCACGAGGTCGCCCATGCGGGTCGCGCGCTGATCGATGCCCTGGCCGTCGCCGAGGCCGCCAGCCACATTGTTTCCAGTGATGAGCCTCACAGGTAGAATCCTTCCAGGTTGATAGCGGCGTTGGTTCCCCCAGAACCGGAAGCGGGGAGTGTGCCGACGACAGCGGTGTTGATGGTCGAGGGGATCGGTGGGTTGAAACTGAGCGCGAGGGGCTGGGACTGCACCAGCACGCCGGCCGGGTAGACAAAGGCGAAGGTCCGCGTTCCGCCCACCAGGCCCGTCACCGTGGGCGCCACAGCCAGGCCCGAGGTCGCCCCGCTGGCCGTGACGTTCAGGTGCGTCAGGTAGAACCGCTTGCCGCCAGTGGCCGGCGCAGTGGCCGTGGCGATGGCGTTGGCGGCATTGCCGGACGAAACCCCGAACGGAACGACCGCCCCGCCATAGGGAGGCAGCAACACCACGCCGTTCGAGACGCCTGGCGTACTCTGATCGATGCTGATCGGCGCGACCGGAAGCCCGTCGTCTTCGGAGACGGGGCGGGCATTGATCAAGTCCTCGTCAAGAAAGGTGAGGTCCATTCACACCGCTCCGTAGTTCGGGATTTCCAGCCGCTCGTGTTTCTTGCGCGGCTCTTCGTAGGCGACGCACATCAGCCCGAAGGCGTCGGCGGCATGGCTTGACCAGTCGTGCTCGGGGCCGAGGCCCACGTTGCGCTCGTCGTCCTTGCGCTCGTGGTAGGAGCCGAGGGCGTCCCTGCCCGCTTCCGTGGTGGCCTCGTTGAACCAGATGCGCGGCAGGAGGCGTCTGACCGCCTCGATCCGCATCATCGCCGCGCCCTTGCCCTGGTTCTTGATGACCTGAACGTCGAAGCCGGCTTCGCGCCAATGGTCCTCGTAGCGCTTGCCGGTGAGGTTGTTCTCGTTGACCCCGTCGTGGGGCAGGTGGATTTGAACGTCGCCGTGGCCGCGCTTTCTCAGCTCCGCGGCGTAGTAGCCCAGGACCTGGCCCTGGCCTTCGATGTAGTCGAGCACCCGGATTTCGCGGTCGACGAACTGGACGATCCAGATCGCGTTGGCGTCGGCCGTTGCGCCAGAGCCCCCGATATCGAAGAAGGCTTTGCGCGGGAGGAGCGGGTCAGCGGCAACCTTGCCGATGCGGTTTTCGCGCCTGCACTCGGCAAGCTGCTTGGCGAAGTAGGCTCCTTCGAACACCTTGACGTAGTCGCCCTCCCAGATGTGGTCGTATCTGTCGGGGTAGTGCTCCAGGTCGTGTAGGCGCTCGGCTTCGAGCACCTTCGGAAACCAGGGATTGTCTCGCCAGTTGGCCTGGATCACCGTCGCGTCTTGCGGCGCGTTGTGGCGTAGGAACTTGTCGATCGCATCGACCTTGCGCCTCGGGTTCCAGCTCGCCCAAATCTCCGAGGTCTCATCGCGGATGGTCGGGCGAAGCAGCGTCAGGCTGCGGTCGGTGAGCGTCTGGGCCTCTTCGACCCAGGCCCGGTGGAAACCCTCCAGCGACTTGATCGACTCCGCTGTGTGGTCCTGCATCCCGTTGAAGATCACGATCCCGTCGCCGGGCGTTTCGATGCAGTCGTTGAATATGCGGAAGTCGCAGGCCCGGCCGTACTCCCTGATCTTGTCCTCGATCAGCAGCTTCGCCGATTGGGCCAGGGTCTTTTGGACTTCCCGGATGCAGACCGAGCGCAAGCCCTTGTGATAGAGGCTGTCCTCAACCAGCAGGCCGGCGAAGAAGTGCGACTTTCCAGATCCCCGACCGCCATGCACGCCCTTGTAGCGGGCGGGTGCTAGCAGCGGCTCGAAGACTTCAGCGGTTGGAATGTCCAGGACGGACAATCGTGCGCCTCAGCTCCACCAGGACAGGCGGGCCATCGTCATCGCCGCTGATCGGCTGGGTTGCCTTGCCATAGCCGCGGTCGAGGAGTTCCTTGATCGCCGCGACGCGGGTGCTGTCGTTCTCGGCCGCAGTGGCGATGCGGAGGAGTTCCTTAATCGCCGCTGCCCCATGTTCTCGGGCGAGGGCTTTGATGTCCGCCGTGATCTTGTTTGGGCGACCCTTTCGAGAGCCGCCAGGCGGTTTGGTTCCTTTCGGCGCAGCCATCGGCACTCAACGGCACTGAGGCCGTCCTAGCACTTACCCTTGCCGGGCTTGCCCTTGGGCATCGACTTCGGGGGCATCTTGCCCTTGGACTTCTTGGCCATGGGGCTTCTCCGATCGGGTGATGTGTTTCGCGTCGCAGTCTGGGCGCAGGCTGAGGGCGCGAACGTCAAAAAGAGCGGTGCTGAGTTCCCGCGTGCTGGGGTCGAACCACTTGCATTCAACGATTTCGGGGTTGCCGCTGACGCGAGTGATCGTCATGGGCGGGCCTCCGCTCTTGAGCATCACAACCATGCCCTCGCGCGGGACGTTAGGACTGCCTTCGTAGAAGCCCATGGTGTCGGGTCCTACGGGTTGGCGGGGGCGTAGTCGATTTCGACCACGCAGGTTCCAGCCGGGTTGGTGCCGCCGTTGGCCGTGAGCGTGCAGAACATCGCCTGCACGGGCCAGGACGCCCAGTCGGCAATGGCGACCAGGGATGCCGCTGTCGGGGCCGTGGCGGTCTTCACGTCGGTGTTGGCGACGTAGTCCTGTCCGCCGGCGGTCTTGCCTACGGTCAGGTAGATGTTGGTCGGGGAGCCGGTGAAGGTGGTGGCGGTGTGCCACTTGATCGCCGAGACACGCGAACCCTCCGGTGGCGTGAAGCTGAGCGTGGTGGTGGCGCCTGCCGCCATGGTCAGGGTGACGCCCGCGGCGACCTTGGAGCGGATCGCAGTCACGTCGCCACGCTTGTTGAGGAACACTCGGTCAACGGTTGCCATAGTGGCTCCTTGAGAGGCTGAGTTGATGGGTCGCGCACACGACTGGCTCAATGGGACGCGCCTAGGGGAGGAATCGCGTCGGGGGGGTGAGGGCCTGTCGGTGCGCGGTCTGTTAGGGCAAAGCTTCGCTCTGCCCCGTGTATGGGGCTGTCACGCCCTAAGCATCTTCTGGCTAGGCCAGTGAGCGGATCAGGCTATAAACGCCGCATATTGTGGTGGCGTTCGTTTCGGAACGCAAGCCCTATGGCTCAGGCTGCTTGTCGCAGGTTCTGGCCCACCAGTTCGAACCACTCGTTGAGCGCCGAAAGCCCACGACGCCGCACGCCGCGCGGCCTGGCTTTCGTCCAGGGCAAGCGCTCGTCCAGCCTACCCGAGAGCACCAGCGCCACCACACCGCCGAATACATCCTCGGGGATCACAGCCGGAAAGCCGTTGCTGCTGACGATGCCGATCACGCGCTCGCAGGCTTTGGCGTGCGAGATGCGCTCAGGCGGAATCCTGGCGAACACGTAGCCGGGATAGAGCGGAGCCTCGATTAGGCTGGCGATCTGGCGGCTTCTCTGGCTCGGTTGGCGCAAGCGCTTGTAGGTTGGCGCCCAGGCTTCGAAGCCGGCTTCCGCGAGCTCCTCTGCAGCCTTGCGTTCGTGTTGGACGTATAGCGCGTAGATGGGTGTCATTCCGCCCCCGCTTCTTCATTGAGGATTTCCGCAAAATGCGTAGAAAGGTCACAAGTCATCGTTGACGCGTTCCGCATAATGCGTATGATGGGGACATCAACGGAGCACGCAGATGACCGCCGAAGGCTTCTACCAACAAGCCGTCACTCTTCAGGGCCGCATCATCCGCGGCGAGAGCAACGAGCGCCCCGTTCAAGCTTGGGCGGCGGTCTGCCGCGCCTGCGCCAATGCCAGCAATGCGAAGCGCACCGAACTGCTCGCCTTCGCGAAGTATGGCTACACTCGTTCCGAACTGAGCTGGTTCAACAACCTGGAGCGCATCTGGTGGGTCGCCCGTGCTCAGGTCGAGACCCTGGCAGCGAGGGCCGCTTAGGTGGCCCTCCTGCTGAACGTCCTGTGGCAATGGGGGCCGGATAGTCCCCATGCCGGAGCGCGCTTTTGGGCCAGCCACGCGACCGATGGCAAAGACGGGCGCTTGCGTGACTGGCCCAAGATGGCGCTGATCCCTTTGGGCGCCGCACTGGTCGAGGTTATCGAAGGTGACGGGCTCGAACTTGTCGAGCAGTATCGGCCCGTCGCATGACCTCGAAAGACTACCGCGCCACCCTTGACGCGCTCGGGCTCTCCCAGGCGCGCCTTGGGCGTCTGCTGGAGACCGACAAGTCGACCCCGAGCCGTTGGGCCACCGGGGCCGTTCCTGTGCCTCGTAGCGTCGCGCTGCTCCTGCGGCTGATGGAGCGCGGAGCCATGACGATCGAGGATTTGGAGGCGCTGTGATCATTCCGCTTCTTCATTGAGGATGTGGTCGAAGTAGGCTCTGTACAGCCATTCGGCGTATCCGGTCTCATCAGGCCCAACGCCGATCGCCTCCAGCATCCCCTCATCCGGGTTGCGGAGGGCTTCTAAGAGCAGGCGCACACCTAGGATGCGACCGACGCGATAACTCTCCGCCATGTTTTCCCAAGCAGGCGCTGGGGCGTAGGACGGGCCAGGATACACCCGACGCAAGCCCTCATGCTCTTCCCTCGCGAGTCTCTCCAGCATGGTCATGGGGTGGTCCGATCAGTATTATTGTTCATACGGTGGGCGTCTTCTGTATCGAGCGTGGACGACAGCTTCGCGTCGCCAACATCAGCATGGCCGTTGTCAATCTGCCACTTTTCGCGCGCAGCATCGTCGGCAGCTTTCCAAGCATCGTCGCACCAATCAGGGTGCGCCTCAGTGAATGGCTTCCATCCGGTCTGCCACCAATCGGCGGTCCACTTGACGGCCTTCTTTCCGAGCGATGCCATCCAAGCACAGTAGGCAGCATACTTCCGGCCGGCGAACACGCCGCTCACGCCGTCGTAGTGGTTCGGCCGCAGCCCGAACTCATTCGTCAGCGAATCCAAGTCCCATACGCCGCCGGCTTGAATGGATTTGGCGACCGGACGCTGTGGCAACTCTTTCCGGCGCTTGATGCACCAGATGGTCGTCCCATTCACGCGGTCCTTCTTCCAGTGCTGATAGACATCCTCGATGTCCGCGTATGTCATCTCTTCGGCGTCGGCGCAGCCCCATGCGAACACGTCGTTGCAGTTGACGTTCAGCGAGATCGTCCGCCGCGCGTCCTTCGGCCAGTCGTCTTTCCACCAGTGATCGTTGAGGAACACCGCCTCAGTGTTAAGCAGCACGGCCAGGCCCCGCTCCTCCTCGAAGCGGGGCTTCTCTGCCGGCTTGTTGTGGCGCTCCTGCTCTGCAGCCGTCCAGGTCATGACCCATTCCGGGTCTTCGATGATGAAGGCCTCGTCTGGTGGCGCGCCTTCGCGTCCACTCTCGCTGGTCTGTTCAGACACCGTATGAACCACAACTTCTTCCTTCATGGGGTGGTCTCCGCGATCACCGGCTTGCGATAGCCATCGAACAGTCGCCGTATGAGGTTGCGTGGTGTAGGCTCCTCGCCACGCCCCGCCGCCCACCAGAACTGACAGTCTCCGAAGGTGTGCCACCCGTAATACTCGTACCGCACCTCGGCACTGCGTTCGCCGAATGACCGGTTTGGGAACGACGCGATGAACGGCACTTGATAAGTGTTGCTTTGGCACTCAATCCATTGTCCGTCGCGCGGACCGCCAATGCAGATGCCTGCATATCCGGGCTCTCTGGGTTCCTTCATGCCGCCCCCCGTTCCTTGGATTGCTTGAGACCAACCAAGAGCCGCTTGGCTTCAGCGAGGTGGTTGGCTTCACGTTGCCGCCATGCCTTCCAGTCGCTGGGCTCTGTGGTCTCGAACTTGACCCAGCTCGGCGGGTTGCCGGCTCGCGTTTCTGGGAGCGCTCGCCAGAGCTGAGCGGCCTTCATGTTGGCCTCATGGGCAAGCTTCTGGTGCGTCCAGATTTTGTCGGTCAGGCTCAACGCCTGATAGGCTTCGTCCGTGATCGGACCCCATGGCTCGGGCCGAGTGACCGGAGCCGGCGCACGATCCGCAGCTCGCACCAGCGGGAGGAATTGGCCAGGCGTGGGGAACTTCGTCTGGCCGCTCTGGCGCCACACGCCAGCCGCGCCACGGATGCTCTCGATCGGGAACGATTGCAGGTCCCCGCACCAGTCGCGCAGCCACATGGCTTTCGCATCGGTGCTCATCACGGGAGGCCGGCAATGGGTTGCCAGGGCGTCCAGGGTGTCGATGATTTCGTCAGTGCTAGCCATTGGATTTCATCAGGTTCATGGCCTTGCGGCGGGCTTCGGCGTTCTCCTCGGCGATGCGATCCACCAAGCTCGGCGGGCCGGTCTGTCGGACGCGACTGGACAGCGGGATGACCAGCGCGGCGCGGCTGTCAGCGATGCTCTGGGCAATCGCGTCGTTGAAAAACTTCCACGATTTCACCGGCCTGCCGTTGCGCTGGCAGAGCTTGGCGACGATCGGCACTACGTCGTGAACCCAGCTTGCCCCCTCCCGCTTCCAGGCGGCTAGGCAAGTCGTGGTCGTGTTCAGGTCGAGAGATTTGTTCGGATCGAGCCAGGGACTGGCAATCTCGGCCACCAACTCTGCGGCGTGGCGCTTGGCGTCCCCTTTCGGCCAATCGTTCGGCTGCTCGCGCGTTTCAGCAACATCAGCAGCAGCCTCCAGGGATATAATCCTAGAAGAGTTATCCTCTACGCGTGGGCGCGTGGGCGCGTCGCGCGCATCCTTGTCATGTGACGGCAACGTTTGTTCACGTTGGCTCACGTGAGCGTCACGTTGCTTTTTCTCTCGCAGGCGCTTCTGACGTTCGCGGTCCTGTTCGCGCCTCAGTTCCAACGCGATGTCAGCCGGCGCGCGGAAAGCCTCAGCGTCCGCATCGATTGCCTTCAGCAGTGCCGCCAGCTTGTCGCCGGGGATGTGAAGGTCGAAAAGCATCTGGAGGGTTTCGGCGCTCAGGATCATGCGGACATGGCCTGCGCGAAAGCTGCCTGAGCGGCCATGTGAGCGCGGAGGACGCCGGTCATTCTTCCATCGCCCCAATGGCCTGATAGAGAAGGTGTGCCGTTCGCATTGGACCAACGAGACAGCGAAGGGCGTCGATAGCCTCCAGCGCGGCCTCTGTGCGCGCCGTGACGGAGTCCGTGGGCCAATCCTCCTGGGGAGGCGCTGGAGGCTATCGACGCCCT
>Ga0207695_10001736_pt1 | contig 34681 bp, 30 predicted proteins | sample KBSC54metaG_FD_184354 | JGI IMG/M metagenome (GOLD analysis project Ga0207695, IMG submission 184354) | Corn rhizosphere microbial communities from Kellogg Biological Station, Michigan, USA - KBS C5-4 metaG (SPAdes) (version 2) | ecosystem: Host-associated > Plants > Roots > Rhizosphere > Soil... | reverse complement strand
CGACAGCGAGCTGCAACGCGCGGGGATCAGCCAGCCCGACGTCCTCGGCAGCCATCGCGATGGCGCGTCGGAAGATCGTCATGGGGTCTTCCCCGCCGTCAATCAGCCGCGCCATCCAGTACAGAGCACCCTGCGGATCGCTGCCGCGGAGTGATTTGTGGTACGCCGACAGCAGATTGAAGTGCTCCTCACCCGCCTTGTCGTGGCGGGCGAAGCGCAGTTGCAGCGCCTCGCGGGCGACCGCTGCGGTGACATGGCCCCGCTCTCCGACATGCTGCGCCGCGGCCTCCAGCGCCGTGAGGGCCCGCCTGGCGTCGCCATCCGCCTCGCGGGCGAGCAGCGCCACGGCATCATCATCCACTGTGAGTTCGAGGCGGCCGAGTCCGCGCTCGCGGTCCGCGACGGCGGCGCGCACCAGTGCAGCGATGTCCGCCTCGGTGAGCTGCCGCAGCACGAAGACACGGGAGCGCGAGAGCAGCGCGCCGATGATCTCGAAGCTCGGGTTCTCGGTGGTGGCGCCGATGAGCGTGACGGTGCCGCGCTCCACATGCGGCAGGAACGCGTCCTGCTGCGCGGTGGTCAAGCGATGGATCTCATCGACAAAGAGAATGGTGCCGCGACCTGTCGTGGCGAGGCGCTCCTCCGCATCCCGCACGATTTCCCGCACCCGAGGCACTCCGTCGGTGACCGCCGAGAACGGCTCGAAGGCCCGGTTGGTGTACTGCGCGCTGAGCAGCGCCAGCGAGGTCTTTCCCGAGCCCGGCGGGCCCCAGAGTATGATCGATCCGACGGTCCCCTGCTCGATCGCGGATCGCAGTGCCATCCCCGGGGCGAGCAGGTGCTGCTGGCCGACGAATTCATCCAGCGTTCGCGGGCGCATGCGCGCCGCGAGCGGGCGTGCTGCTTCCGGAGGCTGGAAGAGCGACGGATCGCGCTCGGCGCGGCGTGCATTGGAGGAACGCCGTCCCGGCACGTTCAGATCCCCACCGCGGCGCGCGAGAGGAAATACAACCCGCAGCCCGCGAAGAACGCGAATTGCGTGCGCCACTCGCGCTTGCCCTGGAATTCCGGAATGAGGTTCGACGCGCCGACGTACAGCGTGACTCCCGCTGACACTGCGAGCCCGTACGTCACGAGGATACCGAGCGCATCGGTGAGCACCACACCAAGGATTGTCGAGCAACCGAGTGCGATCGCGGCGTACAGTGCCTTGTCGCGCCCCGCGCCGGCCGCCAGAAAGAGACTCGAGATTGCCAGGCCCTCGGGGAACTTGTGCAGCAGGATCGCCACGAAGATCAGGGTGCCGAGCGCTGCACTCACGTGAAAACCCGACGCGATGGCGACGCCATCCACGAACGTGTGCAGGAGGAGACCCACCAGCGCCGTGACGCTCACCATCTCGGATACCTCGTGTGTCTCCTCACCGAAATGAAAGTGCGGCGCGAGCGTGTGCTGGCTGAGATGCACCAGCAGAAAGCCCAGCAGCGCCGCCACGGCGCCCGCGCGCCCGGTGTGCGCGATGGCGTCGGGAAAGATGTCCGTGAGCGACGCCGAGATCATGAATCCCGCGGCAAGCGCCACCAGCACATCCAGTGCGCCAACGCTCCACTTCGCGCGCCACGTGACGGCGGCGGCGCCGACCACATTGGCCAGTGCCGCCGCAATCGCGTACTCCAGCGCCGTATGGCTCACGCCGTGGTGAGGTGCAGCGTGCCCGCCAGCGCGGCGACGGCCTCCACAAGCTCTGGTGCCTCCGGATATTCGTGATGCGACAGGCGCCAGCTTCGCGTGCGCACCATGCGCTGCTCCTCCAGTCCCTTCCCCTTCAGCAGATACAACCAGCGATCCGTTCGCGCATAGATGAACAGCTCCAGCAGCGGATTGAGCGTCACCTGATCCTCGCTGGTGAACACGGCGATCTCCACGCCGCCGTGCGCAGCCAGCAACGGCTTGATGCGCGCCAGCCCGTCGCGAACGTCCGGCAGCGCGAGACTCGCTCCCGTCCACGCACGCCTGGTGCGCTCGTCGCTGATGGCGACATCCACCGCGGGAGGCAGCTGGTCGAGCAGCGTCACGAAGAGGTCCACGACGCGTTCGGCGTTGGCCACCAGATGGACAGAGAAATACTCGCCCTCATTGGCGAAAGTGAACCCATCGGCCGCGCTGCGAAAGCGCTTCCAGAGTGACGTTTCAGGTTCGCGGCCACGAAAGAACATCGAAGTGAAACTCCCACTCAGGTCAGCGGTTCCCGCTGCAGCAACGCGGCGCGCGCCAGCAGGAGCTCGCGCACATTCCGCGCAGGGTCCTCCAACACGTCGTCCAGCAAACGCCGCAGGGTCCATCCCATCCTGGGTCCCGGCGGAAGGCCGGCGCGTTGCAGATCGTCGCCGTCCACCGCAAGATCGCCAATTTCCACCGGATCGCGAAAGGCAATGCGCAGGGCGCGCCGGTACAGGGAACCCATGGCGTGTGGCGCCGGCGCGGCCTCGCCAAGCTCGCGCGCGCCGGCAAACCGCGCCGCGCCGAGCCGGAGCACCTCCCGCAGTCGCGTGCGGCCCGTGACACCGACAAGAGCGCGTATGGCGCGGTCGGACGGTGGATCCGGCGCCGCAAGCGCTGCCCGGAGTGGCCCCTCGATGGCCTGCCAGCGCTCGAGAATGCTCGCCACCCACGCCGCATCCGAATTGGAGAAGCGCAGGCTCCGTGCCGTGCGTCCGGCCTGCGTACTCCGCAAGTCCGAAAAGAGCACGACGAGCCGGCGCATCACGCGTTCGCGCGGGACGCCGCCGTCGGGACGCGGGACGGAATCCAGCGCCACGAGGGTAATCTCCGAAAGGATCGCCAGCGATGGGATGAGCACGCCAAGCGCACCGCTGTCCCGCCACAGACGCAGCGCCGCCGATGGCCTGGCGACCTGCTCCATGGTCTTCTCCAGCTCTTCCCGCACCCGCTCGCGCGACAGCTTCGCGAGCTCCGGTGCGCTCGCGACGATCGCGCGCCAGGTGTCTGGTTCGATCGTGAACCCGAAGCGCGAGGCGAAGCGAAGCGCGCGCAGGGCCCGCAGCCGATCCTCGCGCAGGCGATCCGCCGCGCGCCCCACGGCACGCACGATGCCCCGCGCCAGATCGTCGCGCCCGCTGAATGGGTCGCGCATTTCACCCGATAGCGGCGAGACGGCAATGGCGTTGATGGTGTAGTCGCGGCGCGCCAGATCCTCCTCCAGCGACGCGCCGAACTCCACCTCTGCGTGGCGGCCATCGGTGCGCACGTCCCGGCGGAAGGTGGTGACCTCGTGCTCGGCCCCGTGCACGTCGAACACGCTCACTGTGCCGTACTTGATGCCCTTGGGCGCCGTACGGCGAAAGAGTCGCTGCACATCACGCGGCCGGGCGGCGGTCGCGAGGTCCCAGTCGAGATGCGGGTGCCCGAGCAGGGCATCGCGCACGGCGCCGCCCACGCACCACGTCTCGAAACCGGCACCTTCCAGCGTGCGGGCAATCTCCATCACGGGCGCCGGCACGTGCAACGCCCCGGCGGCCATGCCCCGTCTCCGCGCCATCTCGCTCCGTCGTGCAGGTGAGTCAGTGGATCCCGCGCCAACCCTCGAACATCGCGTGCAACTCGGCGCCACCCATTCCCAGTCCCAGCGCGAGCATGAGATCGATCCGCGCCTGTTGGGGACGGCGCCCCCGCGCCAGGATAGCACCGGCATCATGCAGGCGACGTGCGCCACCCGGATAGCCGTACGTCAGCCCGACCCGCCCGCGCTGGACACGCGAGGCAATCACGACAGGTTTCCCCTCCCCGACCCATCGCTCCACTCCGGGCACCATCGCAGGCGGCACGTTCCCGCGCCCCATCGCGGCCAGCACGACCCCGCGTGCCGTCGCGCGCGAGGCGTCGAGCAGCCGCGAGTCCGCCCCCGCCCAGGAGTAAATGATGTCCACTGGCAGTGCCGGCGTCACCGGCGCGAGCGGGGGCGGGAGCGCCGGCAGCGCCCGCCGGAAAATCACCTCACCATCATCAACCACACCTACCGGCCCCAGTCCCGGGCTCTCGAACGCATCGAGCAGGTGCGTGTGTGCCTTGATCACGTCAACGCCCGCGAATACACGCCCCAGCATCGTCACCATGACGCCGTAGCCGCGTGCCTCCGCGCTGCTCGCCACCCGCGCGGCATCCAGCAGGTTGGCCGGTCCATCCCACCCCAGATCGCTGGCGGTTTTCATGGCGCCCGTGAAGACCACCGGCTTGTCCGCCGGCAGCGATCGCGCGACGAGATACGCCGATTCCTCGAGGGAATCCGTTCCGTGGGTGACGACGACGCCGCTCACGTCGGGGCGTGCGAGATGCCGCGCAATGCAGCCACGCAGCGCCCACATGCGCTCCACTGTCATGTGCGGTCCCGGATAGGATCCGAATTCCTCGATCTCCACTCGCGCCACCTGCTCGATGCCGCGGGTGGCGTCGAGAATCTCCTTCCCCGACAGCGCCGGCACCGCGCCTCCCGCCGCGACATCGTGACGCATCGAGATCGTGCCCCCGGTGAAGATGAGGACGATCAGGGCCATGGGACTAACCGCACAACACGCTTCCGCCGTTGACATTCAGGACCTCACCCGTGATGTGCCGGGCCAGATCAGAGCAGAGAAAGACGATGGGGCCGGCGACATCCGCAGTAGCGGCAATCCGTCCCAGCGGGATCGTCGCCATAATGCGCTCGCGTCCGCCGTTGGCGAATGGGTCCTCGCACATTTCGGTGTCCACCCAGCCGGGCGCCACACAATTGACCGTGATGTCGCTCGGCGCGAGCTCCACCGCCAGCGATTTGACGAACGCAATCATCGCGCCCTTCGATGCGGCGTAGTCCGCGTGGAATGCCTCGCCGCGCTGCCCCGCTGTGCTCGACACGAGTACCACGCGCCCGCCCGCGCCGATCAGCCCGATCGCCGCCCGCGTCGTGCGAAACATGGCATCCAGATTCTGCGCCATCGTGTGCGACCATCGCGCGTGCGTCATGTCCGTTAACGCGACATCCTCGGGCGTCCAGATTCCCGCGTTGCCGACGAACAGCTCCAGTCCGCCGAATTCGCGAGTGACGCGTTCGAAGAGCGAGGCCGTCCCTTCCTCGGTCGCGATATCGGCTGCGTGCGCAAACGCCCGCACACCGCGATCCGCCATCTGCCGCACCACGGCCGAGGCGTCCGCCTCGCGGCTGCGATAGCCGATCCCCACGTCCGCGCCGCTCTCGGCCAGCATCAGCGCCGTCGCGGCACCGATCCCGCGCGCGCCGCCGGTCACGAGTGCACGTTTGCCACGCAGCGAGATCATAGCTCTGCCTCCACGCGTTCACAAATGGCGTGGCCAATGCAGAGATGCAATTCCTGCGCACGATCGGTGCGATCGGTCGGAATGATGACCGTGCATGCCGCCAGAGCGCGCAACGCCCCGCCATCCCGCGCCGCGAATGCCAGCACCGGCACATCGCGCGCTCGCGCCGCCTCGGCGGCGCGGAGCACGTTCGGCGACGATCCGCTCGTGGAGTGAATGATGAGCAGGTCGCCCGGCCGCGCGAGGGCTTCCACCTGGCGCGCGAAGATGTATTCGAATCCGAGGTCGTTTCCCGCGGCCGTGAGCAGCGAGGTGTCCGTCGTGAGCGCCACCGCGGATATGGCGCGCCGATGACGCACGTAGCGCACCACGTACTCGGTGGCGAGATGCTGGGCGTCCGCGGCGCTCCCACCATTGCCGCAGAAGTACAGTGTGCCGCCGGCGCGGACCGTGTGCCGCACCATGTCGGCGGCGTGCTCGATGTCGGGCATCAGGGTATCGGCGACGCGGAGCGCGGTCGCCGCGAGCTCGCGGAGTGCGGCGTCGAGTGGCTGGGTCATCAGCGTCCCGTGAAGAGTTTGCGCAGGCGTCCGAGCATGCCGGCTTCCACGCGCGGAATGGGCATCACGGGCAGCATGGGCTGCCCGTGCAACAAGCGATCCGCGTTCGTATGCGTCAGCAGCTCGGCCTGTTCGTCCGCGCCGATCTCGAGCAGCCACTGGCGCGCCGAGGCGAGCGAGCGCGCGTCACCGTGATTGTCGCTGGCGATGCAATCCACGAGTCCCTCCTCGAGCAGCTCGCGCGCGAAGCGGCTCATTGGCGCCGACCCGAAAATCATCACGGCGTCCATCTGAATGACGGCGCCCACATTGCGCCACTCGACGACCTGCTCGAGTGTCGCACCATGATACCGCTCCGGGTGCGCCAGCACGGGAATCACGCCGCTCATGCTGAGCCGCAAGAGCTCTCGTGATGCACCGGGCGGAACGTTCATGCGGGGAAACTCCACGAGGGCGGCGCGCGACCCCGCCAGATGCAGCTCCCTGGCGCGCAGGTCAATGCCGGGCGCGTCGAGCATGATTTCCCACCCCTGCGCCAGTGTCGGCCCGGTGGGCGTGGCAGCGGCGAGCTGGGCGAGAATTTCGGCGTAGCGGTCCACCGGCGCGCGCGCCGCGTCCGTGGCGCGCAGATGCGGTGTGCAGACGAGCAGCGTCACGCCGTCGCGGCCAAAGCGCTCCAGTACCGGTACCGACGCCGCGATGCTTGGCGATCCGTCATCCACGCCCGGAAGCAGATGACTGTGGAGGTCAATCACGACCGCGCCGCGCCCGCCAGCGCGGTCATCGCGCCGGCCCCGTCCTCCTCGAACAGGGTGCCCACCACCACGAAGTCCGCCCCCGCGTCGCGAATCCGCCGCACATCGTCGGGCGTCCGAATGCCGCCCCCCACGAAGAGCGGCCCGCGCGCGTGCGCTCTGGCCGCGCGCACCAGAACGGGCGAGATCGCCCGCGTGGCGCCGCTCCCCGCTTCCAGATAGGTCGCGCGCATTCCCAGCAGCATCGCGGCCTGCACGTGCATCGCCAGCACCTCCGGCTTGTCCGCCGGCAGCGGTCGGGATTGCGTGACCGATTCCACCGTGCTCACCCGGCCGCCGTCCACCAGGCAGTACGCGGTGCTGATGATTTCAACGTCCGGGTGCCGCTTGACGAAGGGGACCGCGCGCACGTGCTCCTCAATGAGGTACTGCGGATTCCGTCCACTCACGAGGGAGAGAAACAGTATCGCATCCACGGCGCAGACGAGCTGCGCTGCTGTCGCGGGAAACTGGAGCAGCGGCAGCGCCGGCGCGTGTGTTCTGAGGATGCGCGCCACCGCCGGCGTGTCACCCGCGCTGCCGAAACTGTTGCCGAGCAGCAGCAGCGCCGCGCCTTCCCCGGCCGCATGCTGTGCCAGCGCCGCGGCATCGGTCTCGCTCGTGCGCGCGGGGTCCACCAGCACGGCCAGGCCACGCGATGCCGCGAGACGCTCGAGTACGGTCATGGCGACGTCGGTACCGGTGCCAGCGCAGCGATCCGCAGCATGGCCTGCCGCGCGCGCGCCGACATCAGCTCCGGCGCGTCGGCCGCCGCCTCGAACGCATAGGTCACCAGCGCATCCGCCGCGAGCAGTTCCAGCGCGCCGGCACGCGCGCGTTCATCCGCCGCCAGCCAGTGGCGCAGCAGCGCCTCGGTCGCGCTGAGCGCCGCCTCGGGCACCTCCGCGGCATCCCGATGCAGCGACGACCCGAGCGCCTCGCGCACGCGCTCGCGCAACTCCGGCGGAGCCAGCGCGTCGCGATCCTTCAGCCACTCAGCGATCGTCACAACGCGGCGGTGAGCGCGGCCCGGACAATGGCCGGTGCCTGCGCGATCGCGGCGGGCAGTCGCGCCGCGTCCGGAACCCCCGCCTGCGCCATGTGGGCCTTGCCACCGCCCTTCCCTCCGGCCACCGCCGCGATGTCGCGTATGAGCTGATCTGCGCGCACACCGCGTGCGCGCAGATCGTCCGTCACGACCCCCAGCAGCGTCGTGCGACCGTCACCGAACGATGACCCGAGGACGGCGACGCCCGACCCGAGCTGCTCCCGCAACGCGTCCCCCATGGCCTGGAGTTCCTTCACGTCATTCGCGCTGACCACGCCAGCCACGATTCGCGCACCATTCGCCCGCTCCGCACTGGCCAGCAGCGGCGCCAACTGATCGCCACCGCCACGCATCGCCTCGTCCAGCCGGCGCTGCAGTGCACGACGCTCCTCCAGCAGCGACTCCACACGCCGCTCGACACCGTCCGCCGGTGCGCGGACGAGCTCCGCGATCCGGTGCAGACGCTGCTCCGCGTCACGCACGTACGCATAGGCACGCGGTCCGGTGAGCGCCTCGATGCGGCGCACACCGGCGGCGACGCCACTCTCGCTCACGATCTTGCACAGCGCGATCTGCCCGGTGTTGCGCGCATGCGTCCCGCCGCACAGCTCCATGGACAGTCCCGGAATCGTCACCACGCGCACGACGTCGCCGTACTTCTCGCCGAAGAGCGCCATGGCACCCGACGCCACGGCATCGGCGTAGGGACGCTGCTCGAACACGAGATCCTCGTCCAGCCAGATCCCGCGATTGACCCACTCCTCGATCGCAGCGAGCTGCTCCGGTTTCACCGGCCCGTGGTGCGTGAAGTCGAAGCGCAGCCGGTCCGGCGTGACGAGCGAACCGGCCTGGTGCACGTGCTCGCCCAGCACCTCGCGCAGCGCCGCGTGAAGCAGATGCGTCGCCGTGTGGTTGCGCTCCGTGTCGCGGCGACGATCGGACGGCACGCGCGCCAGTGCACGGCCAAAGCGAAACTCGCCGCTCAGCGAGCCCACCGCGGCGTTCGCTCCGCCCACCTTGCGTACCTCGTCCACCTCTACGCGCCAGCCATCACCCACCACTTCTCCCACATCCGAAATCTGTCCGCCGGACTCCGCGTAGAACGGCGTCTCCCGCAGCACAACGGCCACGCGCCCTTCGGGGAGTCGGCGCACGGCGACGGCCTGCGTCTCGATCTCGATGACGTCGTATCCCACGAAGCGGGACTCCGCCAGCGCCATCGACCCGCTTGCGCGCTCCCAGGATGCCGGGTCCGCCAGCGTGTCCGCCACCATGGTGATATCGCGTGAACGCCGCTCCTCCCGCGATTGGCGCCGCTGCGCTTCGAGCGCCTGCTCGAAACCCGCGATGTCCACCGTGTACCCGCGCTCCCGCGCCATGAGTTCGGTGAGATCAATCGGGAACCCGTATGTGTCGTAGAGGCGGAAGGCGTCCTCGCCGGCAATCGTGCCGCGCAGCGCGGTCGATCCCTGCGTCGAGGCCGCGGGAGCCAACTGCTCGAAGCGCTGCATCCCGCCGTCGATCGTCACGAGGAAGCGCTCCTCCTCGGCGCGCACGGCCTGGAGGATGAGCGTCGCACGCTGACGCAGCTCCGGATACACGTCGCCCATCAGGTCAATCACCGCCTGCGCCACGTGCACCAGCGTGGGCTCCGTGCGTCCCAGCAACCAGGCGTGACGCACAGCGCGGCGCAGAATGCGACGCAGAACGTAGCCGCGGCCGTCATTGGCGGGGAACACGCCGTCGGCGATCAGGAAGGACACCGCGCGGGCGTGATCCGCGAGCACACGAAAGGACGCGCCGTCCACCACGCGCGCCGACGCCGGCGCCGGCGTGCTCACGCGCGCCAGCGGATGATCCGGATAGGCAATGCCAACGATCTGTTGTGCCCGTTCCAGGAGCGGCAGGAAGAGATCCGTATGGTAGTTGGAGGTCACCCCCTGCATGACGGCGGCGATACGCTCCAGACCGGCGCCGGTGTCCACGGACGGCTTGGGAAGCGGCAGCAACGTGCCATCGGCCTGCCGATCGTATTGCATGAACACCAGGTTCCAGATCTCCAGGAACCGGCCCGCTTCCGCGCCCTCCACGAACGCGTCGCGGGAGAACTCGATGCGCGCGACATCAGTCCATTCGCCCTGCGCCCCGGCCGGGAATGCCCAGTCGGATGCAAAGTGCGCCAGGTCCACGTACAGCTCGGTGCACGGACCACACGGCCCGGTCTCCGCCATCTGCCAGAAGTTGTCCTGTTCGCCGAGCCCGTAGATGCGGGAGTCGGACAGGCCGGCGATCTCGCGCCAGAGCGCGCGCGCTTCGTGATCCGATTCGAAGACCGTCACGCGCACATGTGCGGGATCGATGCCGAGCTCCCGGGTGACGAATTCCCATGCGAATCGGATCGCGTCGGGCTTGAAGTAATCACCGAAGGAGAAGTTGCCCAGCATCTCGAAGAAGGTGTGATGCCGCGCCGTATGGCCCACCTGCTCCAGGTCGTTGTGCTTGCCACCGGCCCGAACGCACTTCTGGGCAGTCGTGGCGCGCTGGCCGAACGGCGCCCGCTCCTGACCCAGAAAGATCTTCTTGAACGGCACCATCCCGGCGTTGGTGAACAGCAACGTCGGGTCATCGCGGGGCACGAGCGACGCGCTGGGCCGGACAGCATGGCCCATGCGCTCGAAATATGAAAGAAATCGCAGGCGAATCTCGGAGGCGTGCATGCCGAAAATATACAGCACGCAGGGCGTGGCTGGCAGACAGTCGCGACATTGGCGCGGCTGCGCCCGCGCATCACACTACCCGGAGCCGAACGCGTCTCCTGGATCCGTGGCGGCCGCGTCGCCCGATGCCGCGTCCAGTTCCTCTCCGGCGACGTCTGCACCGATGCGTTCAAGCACACGGCGAATCGCATCGGCATCATGGCCACGGCGCGCGAGGAATGCGTACAGCCGCCGACGTCGCGCCGGTGCACCGACGGATCGCATGGTGCGCAGCTTGCGCCGCGCGATACGCTCGAGGGTCTCGTCCATGTCGACGTCGTCTTCAACCATCGAATCGGCGATCGCCGCATCGGCGACGTCGCGCGCGACACCGCGCCGGGCCAGCTCGGACTGCAGGCGCCGCCGCGAAAAGCCGGGGCCCGCGATGCGGGAGCGCGCGAACTGGCGCGCGAAGGCCGCATCGTCGAGCAGGCCGAGCGACATCAGCCGCGCAATGGCCCGGTCAACATACGGCACGGGCTCGCCCTTCCGAATGAGCGCGAGACGGAGTTCGCGTGCCGCGCGTGCGCGAAACGCGAGGAGATCGAGTGCCCGATCATAGACTCGAAGCGCCTGCGCTTCGTCCGCAGATGCCGGAACTGCGGCAGTCATGTCGGTGGGTGTTCGATCCGGCTGAGGCGTTGCAATGCGATGGACGTTCACCATGAATTCTCCGCGATGCCAAACGCAAAGTGCCGAGAGAAGGAAGCGCGAAACAGAGGTTTTTTTCCGGGTACCCCTGATTCAGCGATCCAACCCTCGGCACAGATGCGCCAAATGCCCACGGTCGTTATTCGTCCGCGAGCTCACCCTCCACCATGACCGGCGCCTTGACGCCGAGCACGCCCTTCACCTTCTCCTCGATCTCGGCCATGAGCACGGGATTGTCCTTCAGGAAGAGCTTCGCGTTCTCTCTGCCCTGGCCAATCCGCTGGCCGCCGTAGCTGTACCATGCGCCAGACTTGTCGATAATGCCCGCTTCAGCGCCGATGTCCACAAGCAATGACGTGTGGCTGATCCCTTCGGCGTACATGATGTCGAATTCGGCCTGCTTGAACGGCGGCGCCACCTTGTTCTTCACGACCTTCACCCGGACGTGCGAACCGGTGACGTCCTCCTTTTCCTTCACCGCGCCGATGCGGCGGATGTCGAGCCGCACGGACGCGTAGAACTTGAGCGCCTTGCCGCCCGTGGTCGTTTCGGGATTCCCGAACATGACGCCGATTTTCTCGCGAAGCTGATTGATGAAGATCACCGATGTCTTGGACCGCGCGATGGCACCGGTAAGTTTTCGCAGCGCCTGGCTCATGAGTCGTGCCTGCAGTCCGACATGGGAGTCACCCATCTCTCCCTCGATTTCGGCCTTGGGCACGAGTGCCGCGACCGAATCCACCACCACGACATCCACCGCTCCCGAGCGCACCAGAATCTCGCAGATCTCGAGTGCCTGTTCTCCAGTATCCGGCTGCGATACCAGCAGATTCTCGACGTCCACACCGAGCTTGGATGCGTAGTCGGTGTCCAGCGCGTGCTCAGCATCGATGTAGGCCGCGACGCCACCCGCCGCCTGCGCGTTCGCGACGACATGCAGACAGAGCGTGGTCTTGCCGCTGGACTCCGGACCGTAGATCTCCGTGACGCGTCCGCGCGGAATGCCCCCGACGCCAATGGCAGCATCCAGATTGATCGCGCCGGTGGGAATCGCTTCCACGCGCACGCGCGCGCTATCGGAACCCATCTTCATGATGGATCCCTTGCCGCAGCTTTTTTCAATCTGCGCGATGGCCAGACCCAGTGCCTTTTTCTTGTCGTCCTGAACCGTGGAGACCGCCATGCTTCCCACCTTGAAAGTGATTGTGAACCTGCCCGGTGGATCTGGTCTCGCCTCGTGAATCTACGCCAGAACGGGGCGATTCCCATACCCGAAGAAAATACGAAGGTGACGCCTCCCGGTCAAGGTCGCACGGCCAGCGCAAAGGCATTTTCGACGTGCCGGATTCGCGTCCGATGCCCCTCGATCAGCACCCCGATGACGTCGAACCGGAACGCCTGCCCGGTGCGCCCGTACCGGTCCGCCCAGACCTGCGCCGAGCGGATGAGTTCCCGCTGCTTTCGCCAATCCACCGCCTCGACCGGATGGCCAAAGCGCGAGCCGTGACGAGCCTTGACCTCGACGAACGCGATGGTGTCGCCCCGCTCGACTACCAGATCGAGGTCCCGGTGACCACTGCGGAAGCGACGCGCCCGCACCGTCCACCCGCGCGCCACGAGCCACGCTTCCGCGTAGCGCTCTCCGGCCTTGCCCGTCGCCTGGTTCGCGTTCGTCATGGTCGCAATCTGGCGGCGCAGCGCCGGGGGCCATCATCGAAACAGCGGCGCCCCCACCGCTGTATTGCGTCGAGGGCGCCGCTGGATGCATGCCACCGATCGGAGTCAGTGCCTGAGCGTCACGGCTGGACCCCGTGTTGCGCGAGCAGGTTCTCCACCTCCGTGGCCTGCATGCCGATCACCGGCACGCGCTCCTTGATCACGACGCCGTCGGTCTTGCGCACCCACAGGCGCTGGCGTCCTTTCCCAATGTCCACCGCCACGATCCAGCAGGGAAAGTCACCATCGGGTGCGCGCACGGTCTCCTCGCCGATCGTGCTGAGCGCGACGGAGACCATGCCGCCTTCGCCCGGACTCACCGCCGGCAAGCGCGCCGACCCGTGCCAGCCGACGTGCACCTGGTCCAGTCCAACGAGGAACTGCAACAGGTAGAGACTCGCCACGATCCCCCGCTCGTTCCGGATGGCGACGACTCTGGTGCCCGAGTCGCCCGCGAACGTGGTGCGAATGCTGTCACTGGCGAACGTGGCGTCGACGTCCTGTCCCGGGAAGTGCGCCACCCGATGCAACGGCGTGAGATCACTGCGGCTGACGTACAGCGTTTCCGCGAGCGTCGCATTCTGCAGCTCACGTGTATCCACGATGCTCCACGCATCGGTGCCCTGATACGTGGCTGCACGCACTTCAATCGTGCGAAGGCCCAGCGGCTGTGGCGCGCCGTCGCTCATGAGACGCGTCACGTAGACTCGCTTGCCCGGTTTCAATCGTGCGGCAATGGCCGATGACACGACAGGCTGTGCGTTCGCCGGTGCACTGTCTCCCTGTGCGATCCCGGCATGCGGAACGAACAGCGCGGCGGCAGCGGCGAGACATGTCAGGCGAAGCATCAATGACATGTATCCCTCCGGAAAATTCGGGTCATACCCTGGGCCCGCAGATGCGGTCCAGATCTTCGAGGCCGGCAAGCACGTCGCGCGCCTTGGATCCATCAGGCGGACCCAGGACGCCTGCATCGTGCAACTGGTCAATGATACGCGCTGCGCGCCCGTAGCCAATCTTCAGCCGGCGCTGCAGCAGCGATGTCGAACCCAGCTGATGCTGGATGACAACCTCCGCCGCCTCGCGAAAGAGCTTGTCGCGCTCGCCGGGTTCTTCGCCGTCCGCGCTGCCACCCGAGGCTTCCATGGCGTCGCGGGCGCGCATGGTCTCCAGGATATCCGGCTCGGCCGGCGCGGGCTCATCGGGCACGAGCCCCTGTGCCTCGAATGTGGCACGGCGCGCGGCGCGGCGGTCGTCGTACCACTTCATGAGATGTTCCGTGTCCTCACTGCTGATGTACGCCCCCTGCATGCGGGCCGGCTCCGACTTGCCAGGCGGAATGAACAGCATGTCCCCATTGCCGAGCAGCGCTTCCGCGCCCACGCCGTCAATGATCGTGCGGCTGTCCACCTGCGAGGCCACGCGAAACGCGATCCGGCTGGGGAAATTGGCCTTGATGAGACCCGTGATGACGTTCACGCTGGGACGCTGCGTCGCGAGGATCAGGTGCACGCCGATCGCCCGCGCCTTCTGCGCGAGCATCGCGAGCGGCGTTTCCACTTCCCCCTGCACGGTCATCATGAGATCCGCCAGCTCATCGATCACGACGACGATGTAGGGCAGCACGCCGCCGGTGTACGTCCGCTCCTCGAACGCCACGTCGGGACGCTTCGGCCATTGCAGCGGCGCACCCGTCTGGGCGCGACGATTGAAGTCCTGAATGTTGCGACACCCGTTGGCCGCCAGCAGCTCGTACCGCTCCTGCATCTCCAGCACGGCCCACTTGAGCACGGCAGCGGCATCGCGATGGTCCGTGATCACCTTGTGCCGCAGATGGGGAAGCACATTGTACACGGACAGCTCGACCATCTTCGGGTCAACCATGAGGAAGCGCAGTGTGCGCGGGGTATGCCGGTAGACCAGACTCGTGATGATGGTGTTGACACACACCGATTTCCCCGATCCGGTCGCGCCGGCAATGAGCAGGTGCGGCATCTTCGCCAGATCGGCGACCACGGGCTTCCCTTCGAGGTCCTTGCCAAGGACGATGGGCAGCGCGGCGCGAGCCGTCTGATACTCGCGCGACTCCACGAGTTCGCGAAAGGCGACGATCTCGGATGTCGGGTTGGGCACTTCCACGCCCACCGCGCCGCGGCCCGGAATGGGCGCCACGATGCGAATACTGGCGGCGCGCATGGCCAGGGCGAGGTCATCCGCCAGCGTCGCAATCTGCCGCACCTTCACTCCGGGCGCGGGTTCAACCTCGAACTGCGTCACCACCGGCCCGGTCGTGCGCCCGACGATTTCGGCTTCGACGCGAAACGTGCCGAGCGCCTCCTTGAGCTTCACGCCCATCGCATCCAGCTCGCGCCGACCCGCGTCGGCGTTGTGCGGCGGGGCCTCCGTCAACAGATCCGGCTGCGGGAGTTCGTCGTCGCCCGCGTCGGGGAGCGCGGTCGAATCCAGCTCGGCCGCGATCTTCTCGTCGTGCGTGGCTCCGGCATCGACCTTTCGACGCCTGCGTCGCGGCTCGTCGCGCTCTGCATCGTTCGCGGCCGGGTCCGCAGCGGCTTCCGACACGAGTGAGGGATCAATGGCCGGCATTTCCTCCGGCGTCGGCTCGAGGGTCGCGCCAGCATCTGCGTCGGTGGCGGCCAGCGCGCCTTTCCGCTGGCGACGCGAAGGCGCGGAACTCGCCGCAGCGAGCGTGGCGGCCCCGGTTGCCGGAGGGCGCGCCCCCACCAGCATGCGCACGGGATTCCACGCCAGCGTGGCCACCATGAGGGCGCTCAACGCCAGCGCGATGAGGATCCAGGCGCCCAGCGGCCCGAGCCAGTCCCGCAGATAGTATGACACGAAACCGCCCCACATGCCCGACATCGGGTGCAGCTCGCGGCCGACTCCGAGCACAAGGCCGAGCGCCACCGGAATGAGCACGACCAGCCCCAGGAGAAAGAGCAGCCAGGAGCGATCGGTATCGGAGCGCATGCGTCCCAGAAGTCGCAACGCGTGCACGGCCGGCAGGAGCGGCACCAGAATCGCCGCGGGCAGGCCAAGCACCACCACCAGCAGGCCGCGCAGGCAGGCGCCCGCCGGACCCATGACGCTCTGTGCCGCACCGCACGACGCGGTGGGACGGCTCGCGCCAAAGGCCAGCGCCGCCGCGATGAACACGGCCAGCAGCATCAGGACGACACCGGCAAGCTCCCGCCGCAGTTGCGACCCGCTCACGATCGCTAGCGATCCCGGTCCGGGCCCAACACCGTGAGCTGCCGGTCCTGATAGACGGGAATGACGGGGAACGCATCGATGGTGCCGCAGATAGTGAGATCCTCCGCGAAACCGGCCTCACGCAGGGCGCGCCCGTGTTCGGAGTCCGCGAACAGCTCCGCGAGGCCGTCTCCGTACCGGGCGTGCAGTGCCGCGCATGCGACCGCGCCGTCACCCAGTTCAGCGCCCGGCACGTGCTCCATGACGGCTGCCACGAAGCGCCCCGCGCATGCGGCATCCTCGAGCGAGAACTGGCGATCGCGTCCGGCGCAGACTAACGTGATGGGCACGCCGCCCCGCGCCGCGGTATTCACGAGTGCCAGCACCGCCGCGAAGTTGACGTACGATCCCACGATCACATCGCGTGCACCCTGCACGGCCAGCAGCGCCGCCGTCCCATTGGTCGTCGTGAAGAGCACCGTACGCCCCTCGACCATCTCCCGGGTCGCCTCGAGCGGCGAGTTGCCCATGTCGAAGCCGGGAATGGGAAGCATGCGGCGTTCGCCCGCGAGCCGTACATCGCCGCGTTCGAACTGGCGCGCGCGCGTCACGACCTCGTCGGCGCTGTCGAGCGGCACGACATTCCGCGCGCCGTTGGCCAGCGCCGCCGCAATGGTGCTCGACGCGCGCAGCACGTCAATCACGAGCACCAGCCGTCCGGTGAGGAGCGCCGGTGCGACCGCCGGCGGCGCGAAGACCGCATCGATGCGCATCTATGGCTCTCGCAGCGCGTCAGCTTCCCGCTCGAGGAACTTCGTGTCCACCTCTCCCGCCTGAAAGCGCGGGTTCTGCATGATCCGCGCAAGAAAGGGAATCGTGGTGGTCACGCCCTCCACGATGAAACTCTCCAGCGCGATCTGCATGCGCCGGATCGCTTCCTCGCGAGTCCGCCCCTGCACGATGAGTTTCGCGAGCAGCGAATCGTAGTACGGTGGCACCGTGTAGCCCGCGTACACGTGCGAATCGAGGCGGACGCCCGGGCCTCCGGGCGGATGATAGACATCGATGCGTCCCGGGGATGGCTGGAAGTTGCGCGCGGGGTCCTCGGCGTTCACGCGGCATTCGATCACGTGACCGCGCAGCGGCGGCAGCTCCGTCACCGAGAGCGGCGCGCCCGCGGCCACGCAGATCTGCTCCTTCACGAGGTCCACGCCGGTCAGCATTTCCGTGACCGGGTGCTCCACCTGGATGCGGGTGTTCATCTCCATGAAGTAATACGAACCATCTTCATCCAGCAGCATCTCGATCGTGCCCGCACCCACGTAGTCAATCGACCTGGCGCCGAGCACCGCGTCGTCGCCCATGCGCTGACGCAGCTGGGGCGTGATGGCGGGACTGGGCGCCTCCTCAATGAGCTTCTGGTGGCGCCGCTGCACCGAACAGTCGCGTTCTCCGAGATGGATCACGTGGCCATGGCGATCCCCCATGATCTGGAATTCCACATGCCGCGGACGCGCGAGGTATTTCTCCACGTACACGTCTCCCGAACCGAACGCGGAGAGGGCTTCCGAGCGCGCGAGCTGAAAGGCGCGCGCAAAATCATCGGCATCATTCGCGACACGCATCCCCTTCCCGCCACCGCCGGCGGCGGCCTTGATGATGACCGGAAATCCGATCTCGCGCGCGAAGCCGAGCGCCTCCTCGACGTCCTCCACCGGGCCCGGCGTGCCCGGGATGATGGGAACGCCGACCTCGCGCATCGCCCGGCGCGCCGCCGCCTTGTCGCCCATCACGCGAATCTGCGCGGCCGTCGGCCCGATGAAAATGATGTTCGACGCAGCGCACGTCTCGGCGAACTCCGCGTTCTCCGCGAGAAAGCCGTAGCCGGGGTGAATGGCGTCGGCGCCGGTGATTTCGGCGGCCGCGATGAGCCGCGGAATCTTCAGATACGAGTCGCGCGCCGGTGCCGGCCCGATGCACACGTCATCGTCCGCGAACCGGACGTGCAGCGACTCGCGGTCCGCCTCCGAGTACACGGCGACGGCCTGGATGCCCAGTTCATGGCAGGCGCGGATCACGCGCATCGCGATCTCGCCCCGGTTGGCGATCAGGACCTTCTTGAACATGCGGGCTCGTGATCGTTCGGAAGGCGGCGAGCGTTCGTGCGCGGTCTCAGCGGCCGGCGTCCTTTTCGAATCCCGCCCACGTATTGTCGCTCGAGCCCTGGACGCCCTGCGCGCGCAAGGCGAACTCGCTCGGGTTCGTCGCGTAGAACATCGCGTTCTCATAGGACACCACGCCGCGCGAATACCACTGCATGAGCGACTGATCGAAGCTCTGCATGCCGTACTGCACCGTGCCCTGCTTGATGAGATCGGGAATGTTGAGTGATTTCGACATGTCGCGGATCTGGTCGCGCACCGCGGCGGTGTTGATCAGGATCTCGCAGGCGGGAACACGTCCCGGCTTGTCCGAGCGCGGCACGAGGCGCAAGGACGCCACCGCCGCGAGCGCGCTGGACAGCATGAACCGAACCTCGTTCTGCTGGTGCGGCGCGTAGAACGAAATGACGCGGTTGATCGTCTGGGTGGCGTCCGTGGTATGCAGAGTGGAAAAGACGAGATGTCCCGTGTCCGCCGCCTTGAGCGCGACTTCGAGCGTTTCCAGATCGCGAATCTCGCCGATCAGGATCACATCGGGGTCCTGGCGCAGGACCCGGCGCAGCGCCTGTCCGAAGCTGCCCGTATCGGCCCCGACTTCGCGCTGGTTGATGCTGGAATTGATGTCACGATGCAGGAACTCGATCGGATCCTCGATCGTGATGATGTTCGCGTGCCGATGCTCATTGATGAACTGCAGCATGGACGCGAGCGCCGTGGACTTGCCTGACCCGGTCACACCGGTGACGAGGACGAGTCCCCGGGGCCGCAACGAGATCTCTCCCAGGACGGGCGGCAGATTGAGCTCTTCGATGGTGCGAACCTGGTACGGCACGGATCGCATGGCGTAGGCGATGGTGCCGCGTTGCTGGTACACGTTCACGCGGAACCGGCCGATGCCAGGCACGCCGATCGCGAAGTCCGCTTCCTTGTGCTCCGCGAACTCCTTTACCTGCTTCGGGGTCATGATCTGCTCGGCGAGCGCCTTGAGATCCTCCGGGCGCAGCGGCGGCATGTCGAGCGAGAACAGGTCACCATGCACGCGCAGCACCGGTGGACGTCCGACTTTCAGGTGCAGATCGGACGCGCCATCCTGAATGAGCCGCTGCAGAACGGCCTTGAAGTTGAAGGTCGCCGGCGCCGGCGCCGGCGCCGGCGCGGCCGCGAGGTCCGGGGCGGACGCGGCCGGCGTGAGATTAGCCATTGGGGTCAATCCGGAAGAGGACCTGTGCGTATTCCACGGGGTGGGTATCGCTCACGGTGATCTCGCGCACGACACCCGCGTACTCGGACTCGATCTCGTTCATGATCTTCATGGCCTCGATGATGCAGAGTACCTGCCCCTTCTCGATGCGCGCGCCCTCCACCACGTACGGTGGCGATCCCGGCTCCGGCGAGCGGTAGAAGGTGCCAACCATGGGGGACTTCACTTCGAGCAGCTTCGCCCGCGGCGGCTCCGCCGGCACGGCCGACGCCGAGTCGGCCACCGCCGCCACACCGGCGCCCGGCGTCAGCCGGACGGCGTCGAGCGCGGCCGGAATGACGCTCGGCATGGCGACTGGCGACGCGACTTGCAGCGGCCCGCGCTGCTGCGGCGTCTTGGAGATGCGAATCTTCATCCCCTTGTCGGACGAGATCTCGATGGAATCCACGGTGGACTCATCGAGCAGCTCCACGAGTTTCTTGACGTAGCGAAGATCAATCATGGTCGTGTGCGGGTAGCCCGTCCCGTTCCGGGTCAGCCAATCTCGAGCAGCTCATGGGAAAACGTCGTCAACCGGCGCGGGCCGCCAGCTCCGAGTACCACGTCGTCCTCCACCCGCACACCACCCCACCCCTCCCGGTAGATCCCCGGCTCGATCGTCACCACGGAACCGGTGGGCAGCACGCCGTCGGCGGTCCTGGCCAGGCGCGGCGCTTCGTGCACCTCGAGTCCGATGCCATGGCCCAGACCATGACCGAACGCGTCGCCCTGACCGCGCTCCTCAATGTAGCGCCGGGCTATCGCGTCAGCATCCTGGCCGCGCATGCCAGCCCGGACGCCGGAAGTGGCTGCCTCATTCGCGCCCCGGACGATCGCATGCACGCCGCGCTGCTCGTCGGTCGCCGGCCCCACTACCACGGTGCGCGTGATATCGGAGCAGTAGCCGTCGACGATCGCGCCGAAATCAATCAGCAGCAAATCGCCGCGCCGCACTTCACGGTCGTCCGGGCGCGCGTGCGGGAGTGCCGCACGCGGACCGGACGCCACGATCGTCTCGAAGGGAAATCCGCGACTGCCGGCATCCCGGAGCGCACGCTCGAGCAGCCCGGCTACCTGCAACTCCGTCATGCCGGCGTGCACCTCGTCGAGCGTGCGGCCCAGCGCGCGCTCCGCGACTTCGACTGCGGCCGCGATGGCGGCCACCTCATCGGCATCCTTCTGCTCACGCAGCGCCTCCACGAGGTCCGTCGTGGCGCGCCACTGCCAGCGGCTCCCGCCGCTCAGGATCCGTTCGACATCGCGGTGCAGGACATGTGCCGACTCGAACCCCGCGATCTCCACACCAGCCAGATCCGCTTGTGCGCGGAAGAGCGCGCCCCAGATACTCTGCGCATCGATGATGATGCGCGCGAAATCCCCGACCTCGCTGCGCACCTGCGTGGCGTATCGGAAGTCGCTGATGAGCAGGACGTCGCGCGCGGTGATCAACACCAGGGCGCTCGATCCACTGAACCCGGTGATGTACCGGATGTTCGGCAGACTGGTGAGCAACACGGCATCCAGATGGGCATGCTGCACCGCCTCGCGCAGTGCGGCCACGCGGCCGGCGCGCGGGTCAGGCACGTGCGGTGAGGTGCGTGACGAGGCCGCGCAGCGCGAACTCGTAACCCGCCGACCCCAGACCGCAGATAATGCCGACGGCGCCGCCGGCCAGCATGGAGTGTCTGCGCTCCGGCTCCCTCGCAAAGATGTTCGACACGTGAACTTCCACGTATGGCACCGAGACTGACGCGAACGCGTCGCGCAAGGCGAGACTCGAATGGCTGTACGCGCCGGCGTTGATCACGGCACCCTGCGCGTGCCCGCGCAATGCCTGCACACAGTCAACAAGATCCCCTTCGCCATTGCGCTGGGCAAATTCCACCTCGATGCCCAGCTCGGCGGCAACGCCGCGCAGGCGCCTTTCGATGTCCTGAAGGGTGTCGTGGCCGTACACCGCGGGCTCGCGCGTACCGAGGAGATTGAGGTTGGGTCCATTCAGCACGGCGATGCGCACTACTTCTTTAGCCCCTCGAGCCAGGCCTGGAACAGCTCGAGATCATCGTCTCCCGGCTTGGCCTCCGACGGCGGCGCCTCGCCGCCGTGCGGCTCCGGTGGCGCCCCCTCAGGCTTCCGCGCAAAAAATTCGTCAAAGGACACGTCGGGCATGGACTCGGACGGCAGCGTCGCGGCGCCCGGCTCGTCTCGAAAGACGTGCTCGAGGGAAAACGACGCGGCGTCCGCCGTTGCACCCGGGGAAGCCTCGCGCACAGCATCCGCCAGATAGGCCGCGGCGAGCACGCCGGCCCGGGCGTCATCCTCTGCCGGCACCACGCTGACCGCAAAGAGACCGTCCGCGCCAACCGGCGATTCCGACGGCGCGGCGCCGGCACTCGCTTCCGTGGTCGGCTCCGCCGTGCCAACCGCCTGAGTGTCTGATGCGTCACCCACCGGCGCACGCCGGGTCATTACGCTCGCGAAGAATTCGCGTACCGTGCGACCGGCCCGCGGCGTGGCCGCGCGAGACGCCTGCGTTTCTTCAAGGCGGGCGATACGCTCCCGCAGCGCCGTGTCCTCTGGATGGCGCGCAGCGACCTGATGGTAGATCGCCATCGCCGCAGCCAGATGGCCCTGCCGCAGATAAAGTTCGGCCAGCGTTTCGGTGACGAACGCTGTTGCGCCAACTGGCTCGGCGGCTGGCTCGGCGCCGGCTTGTGGCGCCGCGGCCTCCGGCTCGATCGCCGGCTCCGGCTCGATCCCGGATTCCGGCTCCATCGCGGATTCCTGCTCTGATCCGTGCGCGGCCTCCGCCGCGGGCATATCGGTCGCTGGCGACACCGCCGCCGGGTTCGATTGCTCGTCCGTGTGCGCCGAAAGCTCGGATCCGGTTTCAGGTGTACGCGGCAGATCGATTTCGCCGCCCAGCAACTGTGCGGCGGATTCCGGAAGCGGTTCGTCGGCGGGAGACTCCGAAAGTTCGATATCGGGGAACATCACCGCATTCATGTCGAAGCCCTGAAAATCGGACGCCGGTTCCGCAGACGCGATCGCGTGCTGCTCGGGCGGGGCGGCGGGTTCAGGCTCGTCCGGGCTCAAGTCGGAGACGTCAATGAGCGACTCGGCGTCGCTGGTCGCCGGCTCGACCGATGGCGCAAGCATGCTCCAGTCGAATGGGTCGTGTTGCCGCTCAATGCCGGTGTCCGCCGGAGCCGACGTTGGCGGAATGGTCAGCTCTGCATCCGCCGCGTGCTCTACGGGAACCGGCTCCTCGGCCGTCTCACTCGTGACGGATTCCGGCCATGACGGTTCCGGCATGGCCGTCCCGGCCGCGACCGGTTCCGTTCCGGCGGCCGCATGCGGAGCGGGCTCCGCTGCTGGCTCTTCCGGAGGCGCGGGTGACTGCTCGGCGGCAACCGACTTCGCATCTGCGACCGTCGCCGTTGGCGCCTCGACCGACTGCTCCGGACTGGCCACCGGCAGGTCGCGCAGATACTGCTCGATCTCCTCATTCTGGGGGTCCATTTCCAGGAGCCGCTCGTACCAGGTGCGGGCCCCGCGGCTGTCGCCCGTTACCCGTGCGATATCGCCGAGCTGCCGGATGGCGATGAGGTTCTCCGGATCAAGGCTGATGGCGGTTTCAAAAGCCGTGCGCGCCTCATCGAGTTCCCCCTGTTCGAACAGCGCCTGACCAAAGACGATATGCCCGCTGATGTAGGTCGGCTGCAGCGGAACATGCGTGCGGCAGAGATCAATCGCGGACTGGGGATCGCCGGCTTTGCGGTATTCGTTGGCGAGCCGGGCAAAAACACGGCGCGGGTTCGCGTTGAACTGCGCGAGGAGCTCGTTGATCAGGTCGGAGTTGGCCAATGCAGGGCCCTCAGGCTGGCCGCCAGGAACGGCGGGAGGAAGAGTGCGCAACATACTATGGCAGGACGACTCAAGTCAATCGGAAGTGACACATTGCCTTGCTTTTACGCGCAGTGAACTTCTAGATTTCACTGCTTGGCATTTTCCTGCCGGCACACGGGTTCGCGACCCGCCTTCCCCCGACTTTTCAGGAGTGTTGCATAATGCTGCAGAGGATGCGCAGCCTCGCCAAATGGATTTGGCTCTTCGTCATCGTAGGCTTCGTCGGAGTATGGGGCGTTGGTGAAGTGTCGGGACTTCTTGGCGGCGGCGGAACCGGCGGCAGCGTCACCCGCGGCACCGCGGTGGCCAAGGTGAATGGAACAACGATCACCTACGACACCTGGCTTCGTGCCCGCGAACAGCAGATTCAGCAGGCGCAGGCGCAAAGCCCGGCGCCGCTCACCCTCGACGATGACAAGCGCATCGAGGACGCGACGTTCGAAGACCTGGTCAATAGCGTGCTGCTGCAACAGGAGTATCAGAAGCGCGGCATCTCGGTCACGAACGAGGAAATCCAGCAGGCAGCGCAGCAGCAGCCGCCACCGCAGTTCATGAGCAATCCGGATTTCCAGACGAACGGACAGTTCGACATGGACAAGTATCGCCGCTTCCTGTCCAGTCCGATCGCCAGGGAGCAGGGCGTCCTCGTGCAACTCGAGCAATACTATCGCGACGAGATTCCCCGCGAGAAGCTGTTCGAGCAAGTCGCCACGCAGGTGTATGTGACGGACGCGCGACTCTGGCGCATCTGGCAGGACACGCACGACTCGGCGCAGGTGTCGTTCGTGCGCTTTGATCCCGACGCCATTCCTGATTCCGCGGTCCACATCACGGACGCCGAGATCAATCAGTACTTCGTCACGCACGAGAAAAGCTTTGGCACACAGCCGGGCCGCGCGGTTGTGTCGCTCGTGAGCATCCCGCGCACCGTGACGGCAGCCGATACGGCGCGCGTGCTCGCTCATGCCGAAGCGCTGCGCCGTGAAATCGTTGGCGGAGCCAAGTTCGCCGATGTGGCCAGGCGGGAGTCGGCCGACACCGCGTCCGCGGTGCACGGCGGCTCGCTGGGCTGGATCACGAAGGGGCAATTCGTCCAGGAGTTTGATCAGGCGGCGTTCGCCCTCAAGACGGGTGAGGTCTCGCAGCCCGTGCTGACGCGTTTCGGCTATCACCTCATCAGGGTTGATGACCGCAAGGATGACAGCATCTCGGTAAGCCACGTCCTGCTGCGCATCCAGCAGGGCGATTCCTCAGCGGCAATCAGTGACGCGCGCGCCGACTCGTTGGCCAAGGCGGCGGACGCAACGGACAATCCAGCACTCTTCACCCGTGTCGCGAAGGCCGTGGGTCTCGAAGTGAGCAAGGTCAACGTGACGGAAGGACAACCCCTGGTCTGGGATGGACGGAATGTGCCCAGCGTGAGCGCGTGGGCGTTTACCGCGAAGGTCGGCGAGACCAGCGATCTCATTGACTCGCCCGGCGCGTACTATCTGGCCCGGCTGGACTCCATTCAGCCAGGCGGCAAGCCCACGGTCGGTCTGCTGCGTGACCAGATTCGCCAGCAGATCATGCGCGACAAGAAGCTGGACCTGTTGATCCCGAAGGCGCGGCAACTGTCCGCCGCCGTCGCTGGCGGCAAGACGCTGGCGGAGGCGGCCCACGACGCCGGCGCGACGGTGCAGACGACGGGCATGTTCACCCGGGCAACGCCAGTGGCCGGACTGGGGCAGGCGACCGAAGCGGTGGGCGCGGCATTCGGCCTGCCGGTGGGTTCGGTCAGCGAGCCAGTAAAGACCGATGACGGTGTGTTCGTGCTGCACGTGGACCGTCGCATTCAGGCCGACAAGGCAGCCTGGCAGGCGCAGAAGAAGACCCAGCGCGATCAGGTGACACAGGCACTGCGCCGCCAGCGTGTGCAGGAATTTCTCGCGAGTCTCCGGCAGAGCGCAGACGTTGTGGATCATCGCAAGGATATCGAGCGGGCGAGTCGGGCAGGAGCATAGATTCGCCTCGCAAGCACGGGACAGAGCAGAAGGGGGAGCGGCGCGGCAGCCACTCCCCCTTTCTGATAGCCATGCCGCGCCGCGATCAGGCGGCCCGGACCGTCGCTACTGAATGAGCCGCTTGGGCTCCTTGCCTGACTCGCTCGTCTCCGGCTGCGCATCTGCCTGGCGCAGGCGATCGCGATCATCGCGCGGAGGGGCAACGTCCGCCTGAACGGAGCTCTGCACCTCGTTCACGCTCTTCTTGAACTCGCGAATTCCCTTGCCAAACGAACCGGCAATCTCCGGAATGCGCTTGGCGCCGAAGAGGAGCAGGACCACGATGAGAATGATGAGGATCTCACCGAATCCCAGATTGCCGAATCCCATACAGCCGCCTCCTGAAGGTGCAAGACCGCTAGAACAGCGATCTCGCGATGAGGTATGCCACGAGCACACCAAGCAGGCTCAGAATTGACACATCGAGTGCAACCGGCCCCAATGCAAATTTAACGATAACCAGATCAATGGATAGCGGGCCGAACGTCGGTGTCACGCCCGAGGTGAGGAATTCCTTGACGGCACCAGCCGGAAGAAAGCGGCGACTGGCCTCCGCCATCACGCCACCCACGATGAATCCAATGGTCAGCACGAGCGCATGGAAACCCGGCCGGTGCTTGGACGAGCCCTTCGCCATTACTGTCTCCGCCCCATGACGTATGAAATGGCATCCAGCAGCGCCCCGAGCACGGGAGACTCGGGCAGGCCGGCCAGTGCCGCCCCCGCGGCGGCGGCGTACTCCTCTTCCCTGCGGCGCGCATACTCCAGCCCTCCTTCCTCCGCGACGATGCCGACCACAGTCTCGATCTCCGCATCATCCGGCTCGGAATTGTCAAACAGGGCGTCCACTTCCCGGCGCGCCGCCGGGCCCATGGTCCGCAGCGCGGCGATGAGCGGCAGCGTCACCTTGTGCTCGCGCAGGTCGAGTCCGGTGGGCTTGCCGGTGTCAGCCGTGTCCGCCGTGTAGTCGAGCAGGTCATCCGCAACCTGGAACGCCATGCCGAGCTGCTCGCCGTAGCGCGTCAGCTGGTCGCGATACTCCGGTGCTCCGACGTGGGCACCGATCTCGCATGCCGCGGAAACCAGCGATGCCGTCTTGGCGTGAATGAGCGCTTCGTAGTCGCGCTCCGAAAAGCGCAGCGCATCCAGTGCGGTGAGCTGGCGCATCTCGCCAACGGTCATGGCATTCGTGGCATCGGCCAGGATGCGGAGGACCTCGATGTCACCGGTTCGGACCAGCTCCACCATCGCCCGGGAATAGAGAAAATCTCCCATGATCACCGAGATCTGGTGTGTGAACAACGAGTTGATGGTCGGCATGCCGCGCCGCAACGTGGAATGATCCACCGAATCGTCGTGCACCAGTGTCGCCAGGTGCACCAGTTCCACCACCGCGGCCAGCGTCGTGATACGAGGCTCAGATCGGCCAGTCACCGCGCTCGACAGCAGGGCGAGCGTCGGGCGGAACATCTTGCCCTTCATGAGCAGCAAGTGGCTGTTCACCTCGTCGATCAGCGGCAGATCCGCAACCACGACGCGGTGCAGCTCGTCCGCGACACGAGTCAGCGCATCCGCCACGGGCGCCTGGATGTCGCCCAGCGACGGCGTCAGCGGCGAGCGGGCATGCACCATGGCATTCATCGCGGGTGCCGCTCGATGGCGGCCAGACGTTCTGCGACATCGCGGAACTGGATATCCACGGCGAACACGCGCTCGTAGAATCGCTGCGCGTCGGGCCACCGGCCGAGCGCTTCCGACGCGGTGCCCAGCAGATACAACACCCCGACAAGCGTGTCATCCGAAGCGGTTCGGTCATTGAGCGCCCGCGCAAGCAGCGTGAGCGCAATCTGATGCTGCCCCTTCTCGGCGAAGCACTGGCCCAGCGCCTCGTACGTCCGGACGCGCTGCTCATTGCCGCGCAGCGCCTTCTGGAACTCGGCGATCGCCTCGTCGAGCAATCCCATCTCCTTGTACGCGATGCCCAGGTCGTAATGACTCTCGAAATCCGATTCGTCCACGTTGCGTGCGACACCGCGCTTGAACATCTCGAGCATTTCCGCGAAGTCCGCCTGCTCCTGATCGCGCGGCTCGTTCACGTCGGCGACCATGCGAGTGTTGCGCTCCGGCTCGTCCTCGCGGAGCCAGTCCGAGAGATTCACGTAGCCACTGGCGGGTACTTCCGCTGGCGGGGTGCTCGCCGCGGCGCGAGGGGCCGCCGACGCGGGCGCGCGCGGCGTATCGCGGCGCGGTACGCCGGTGGGTGCACTCATGCGGGGCGCCGCGGGCACGGGCGTATCACCCGTGCCCACCGAGCGGAGCGCCGACCGGGCGCGAACGTCATCCGGCGCGAGTTCCAGTACGCGGTGGTACACGGCGCGCGACTTGTCCACCTCGCCATCGCGCAGCAGACAATCCGCCAGCGCGAGATAGGCATCCACAAGTCGCGGGCGTTCATTGGCGCGCACGGCGTACTCGACACGCTTCTGATGGAAGCGCACCGAATTGGGCTGGACACGAACGAGTTCTTCGGCAATGCCGCTTGCGGCCCGCAGATCCCCGTCTCGCTCATAACCGAGGAGCGCGACCTCGAACTGTGCGAGGCCGCCTTCACGATCGCCATGCTCGAGCAGTGCCTCGCCAAAGAGGCGGTGCAGATCCCAGTTGTCCGGCATCCGCTCGATCTCGGAACGCAGTCGCTCGACCATTGGCACAGGAGGAGCGTCAAGCCGGGGCGCATCATCCCCTTGTTCCTCCGACTCGGCCATCACCTCGGGCAGCGGTTCGTCGCCGAGTGGCGGCTCCAGAGCGGCTGGCGGGGCATCGCTGCCCGGATCCGGCAGCGCCTCCAGTTCGTGCGTGTGTTCCGCCCGAGGCATCGCGACCGCGAACTCGTCAGGAGACTCGACCGGCGGCGGCAGGAGATGAATGTCTTCATCCTCCCGAACCCCGGGCTGTGACTCTGCCATCAGCGCAGCGCCGGGATCGTCCTGCAGTTCGAATTCCAGGAGGTCCCCTTCACCGCTGAGCGCATTGAGGCTCGTTGGCTCGATGTCCGACAGCGGTTCGATGTCCGCCGCGATGTCCGCAGCCGATGTCGGCGTCTCCTCGTTGCGTGTGGTCTCGAATCCGGTGATGAAGCCGAGATCGAGATGACTGACCAGCGCTGATTCGTTCTCCTCGGCGGACGCGGCGAGCTCAGCGCCGTGCACGAGCCCTTCGACCCGCGCGTCGTCAGGCGGGGCATCGACAGGCGCTGCAGCCGCAGGCGCCGCAGGCGGCGCACCAGCGTCCGTGCGTCGCGGAACATCGATGAAGGGCGCACCTTCAATGAAGGAGAGTTCGGCGGTGGCCGGTGCCGGCGGCTGTGCCGGCACTGGCACCGCTGGCTTGCTCGCGGATGATGCGGCGGAGGTCCGGCGAGCTGCCCCTCCCGCGGGAGCGTCATAGTCCACTTCGAGAAAGATCAGCTCACGCGGCTTCGAAACGGCTCGCTCCGTTGCCGGCGCGGGCGTGAATCCTGGCTCGATCGCGTTCATGCGATCCACCGTCGCCCGTGCCTCGCGCGTGCGTCCTTCGGCCTGGAACTTCTCGTAGAGATGCTGCAGTTGCTCGATGGCCTCCTCGCGGCGATCCTTGCGCGCCAGTTGATCGGCGAGCATGAGCCTGATGTCTTCCTGATCCGGACAGAGATCCGCGAACTCCTTCAGCGCGCTGAAGGCCTGTTCGAGATTGCCCAGGCGCTGCATGCGGTCAGCGTACTCCAGGAAATTCTGCTTGGCGTCGCTGATGAAGCCCTTCCGCGCACTGATCTTCCCGAGCTTGTAGTAGATCGAATCCCGGCCTGGCGCATTCCGCAGAATCTTGTTGCAGAGCGCGATGGCGTTGTTGAAGAAGCCGCCTTCGGCATAGAGGTCTACCGCGCGCTCGTAATGATCGACGGCCGCGCTCACGTCGCCATTGCGCAGCAGCAGGTCTCCCACGCGGTTGAAGAGCGCCACATCGGCCTCTTCCACGTGGTCATCCAGCTGCGACAGAAGCTGCATGTAGGTTTCGAGCGCCTTGTCGAACTGCTTCCTCTGTTCGTATTCGAGCGCTCGCTTCTTGAGCTTTGCGACGTTGGACATCAGCGCGTGGAGAGCTCCTTAAGCGGGACGTCGCGGCAGCGCACGAGATGCGGCGAGAGTGGACTAAGATACCGGTAAGTCATACGGGTGACAAGGTTTGCCGGACACCCATGTCCCCATGCATCGACGGTCGCCATACCAATAAGGCAACTCCCGCGCGTCCTCGATCTCGAACAGGGCGAGGTCCGCCGCGAACCCCGGCGCGATCTGGCCGACACTCCGCGCCAGACCCAGCGCCGCTGCGCCATTGACCGTGGCCGCCAGCAGGGCTTCGGCCACGCACAAATGCAGCTCGCTTACGCCGAGCGTCAGAATGAGCGGGAAATTGACCGTGGGAGACGTTCCGGGGTTGAAGTCGGACGCCAGTGCGATCGCGGCACCGGCATCGAGCAGCGCCCGCGCGGGCGCCTGCTGCCCCTTGCCCAGGAACAGCATCGTGCCGGGCAGCAGCGTCGCCACCGTGCCCGACGCCGCCAGGGCGCGAATGCCCGGCTCCGAGATGGCGGCGAGATGATCCGCCGAGGTCGCGCCCAGTTCGGCGGCGAGCTGCGCCCCGCCGGAGGGTTCGAGCTCATCAGCGTGCAGCTTGAGCGAGAGCCCCGCGGTTCGCGCGGCGTTCAGGATGCGGCGCGTTTCGCTGACGGTGAACACGCCGGGCTCGCAGAAGACATCCGTGAATCGTGCCAGCCCATCGCGCGCAATGACGGGCAGCATGACATCAATGAGCAGGGCGATGTACGACTCGCGAGCGCCCGGCGTCGTCCGGAATTCGACGGGAATTTCGTGCGCCCCGAGCCACGTGGGGACGATGCGGATCGGCAGCTCGCGCCCGAGCCGCGCGATCACCCGCAGCATCTTCAGCTCATCCGCGACGGTGAGGCCGTATCCGGATTTCACCTCCACGGTGGTCGTGCCGTACGAGGCGATGCGCAGGAGCCGGCGCCGCGCCAATTGCACGAGCTCATCCTCCCCCCGCGTGCGCAGATCGCGCACGGAGGCGTGAATGCCTCCACCACGCCTCGCGATCTCCATATAGGGTACGCCGGTGGCGCGCAGCTCCTGCTCGTCGTATCGTGCGCGGCCAAAGACGGCGTGGGTGTGGGAGTCCACGAGTCCCGGCGTGAGCACGCCGCCGGCGCAATCCACGCGTGGCGTGTCCGGGTAGCGGCGCTCCAGGATGTCGCGCGCATCCACGGCAAGCACGAGACCCGCGTGTACCGCCACCGCGGCGCCGCGCTGAATGCCGGCGTCGCGCATCTCGCTGCCGCGGCGCGCGCGCGCCGGGCCGGCGCACGTCACGACCTGTGCCGCGTTGACGAACAGCAGGTCTGCCTCACTCACGCCATGATGTCCCGAATGCGCGAAATCGTGAGCGGCGCCTGCGCCTCGCCGCGGCAGGCGTAGAAGCAGGCATTGCAATCGATCGGCGCGTACGGCTGGAAGCGCGTCCAGTGAAAATCGTTCGGGAAGTCCGGACAGCGGCGCACTTCCCCCATGGGATTCACGTGAATGGTCCGCACGCCCGAGCGACAGGGCTCCCGCATGAGGCCGCGAGCGAATCGGGGGATGCCGCGCAGGTAGTGGTCCGAGTTCACGATGACGCCGCGGTGCCGCTTCTTGAACACCAGCAACTCGGCGATCACCGCATCGAGCTGCTCCAGCTGGTCCCGGGTGATGCGATGCGTCAGGTTCCCGTTCTTGAAATCGGTGTACATGCTGAAGGAGACGCCGACGTTCATCTCGCGCGCGCGGCGCACGATCGGGATAAGGTCATCGAGATTGTCGCGCTTGATGACCGTATTGAAACGAATGCTGTCGATGCCAAGCGCCTGCATGGCTGGAATGCGTTCGAGAATGCGCGCGGAGAGTCCGGGAATACCGCGGGCCGCATCGTGCCGCGCATCCAGGAAGTCCAGCGAGATGTTGAACTGGTTGATCCCCGCATCCCAGAGCGATCGCGCGCGCTCCGGTGTGAGCATCCCGCCGTGCGTGATCACGGTGATGTAGCGCAACCGTACGGCCCGGGCGACGCCGGCCACGAGGTCTTCGAGGTCGCGCCGCAGGAGGGGCTCGCCGCCCGTGAAGGTAATCATGATCGGATTGAAGAACCGCGCCGCGTCGGCAAAGCGCTCCACCTCGGCGCTCCGCGCGGACCGGTCGGTCTTCCAGTAGTCGCAGAAGTCACAGGCAGCGTTGCAGCGCATCGTCACTTCGAAGTGCACGAGAATGGGATGGCGGCGCAGGTGCAGCCAGGCATACTTGGCCGCGAACAGCGGCACGTGCCACGGAGCGAAGCGTGCGCTCAGCACGGTGCCCCCGTCACGCGTGCCCGGGCGCGACCGGGTGCATCGGGAGTATGATGCCGTGCGCCGCGGCCGTGGCCAGCGCGGCGTCATAGCCCGCATCCGCGTGCCGCGCGACCCCGATGCCCGGATCATTCGTGAGCACGCGCTCCAGCCGCAGGCGCATCTCGGGCGTGCCATCGGCAACGATCACCTGGCCTGCGTGCAGCGAGTTGCCAATGCCCACGCCGCCACCATGATGAAATGAGACCCAGCTCGCGCCGCTCGCCACGTTCAGCATCGCGTTGAGAATCGGCCAGTCGGCGATGGCGTCGCTGCCATCGGCCATCGCCTCCGTTTCGCGGAAGGGCGACGCGACGCTGCCCGTGTCCAGATGATCCCGGCCGATCACGATGGGCGCCGACAGTTCGCCGCGCGCGACGAGATCGTTGAGCGCCACACCAAAGCGGGCGCGCTCGCCCTGCCCCAGCCAGCAGATGCGCGCGGGCAGCCCCTGGAAGTGCACCTTCTCGCGCGCGAGCATGATCCAGCGTCGCAGCGCCTCGTCGTCCGGAAAGAGCTCCAGCACGAGATCGTCCGTCCGATAGAGGTCCCGCGGATCACCCGAGAGTGCCACCCAGCGGAACGGCCCCTTGCCCGCGCAGAACAACGGACGAATGTAGGCGGGCACGAAGCCGGGGAAATCGAATGCATGCTGGAGTCCCGCATCGTGCGCCACGGTGCGAATGTTGTTGCCGTAGTCGAAGGTGACTGCGCCGCGCGCACGCAGCGCCAGCATGGCGCGCACATGCTCCACGATGGCGGCCGTGGCGCGGGCCACGTACTCACGCGGATCCTGCGTGCGCAGCGCGGCCGCCTCCTGCAGGGAGAGCCCATTGGGGACATAGCCATTCAATGTGTCATGCGCGCTCGTCTGATCGGTGACGACATCGGGGGTGACGCCGCGGCGCACCAGCTCGGGAAGCACGTCGGCGGCATTGCCCACGAGCCCGACGGAGAGGGGCTGCCGCAGCGCCCGCGCCTCGTGGATCCAGGCGAGCGCATCGTCCAGCCCCTCGGCCATACGGTCGCAGTAGCCGGAGGCGACGCGCTTCGCGATGCGCTCGGGATCCACCTCGACGCCGAGAAACACGGCGTCGTTCATCGTGGCCGCGAGCGGCTGTGCTCCACCCATGCCGCCCAGTCCGGCGCTCAGCACGAAGCGGCCCGCGAGCGATCCGCCGAAGTGTTCACGGGCAACCGCGGCAAACGTCTCGTAGGTTCCCTGCAGGATCCCCTGCGAGCCAATGTAGATCCACGAGCCCGCCGTCATCTGCCCGTACATCGTGAGTCCCTTTCGCTCGAGCTCGCGAAAGACGTCCCAGGTAGCCCAGCGCCCCACCAGGTTCGCATTGGCGATGAGAACGCGCGGGGCGCTCGCGTGCGTGCGAAACACCGCCACCGGGCGGCCGCTCTGGATGAGCAGCGTTTCGTCATTCTCCAGGCGCCGCAGCGCTGCGACAATGGCTTCGAAACTCGGCCAGTCGCGCGCCGCCTTGCCGGTCCCGCCGTACACCACCAGATCCTCGGGTCGCTCGGCCACGTCGGGGTCGAGATTGTTCATCAGCATGCGGAGCGCCGCCTCCTGTGGCCACCCCTTGCACGTGATCGCGGTGCCGCGCGGCGCACGCACCTTGCGATGCGGCAGCAGCTCGGTCTCCGCGTCCGGAATCGCCGTTTCACGCCCGCTCATGGAAGCGCCTCCGGAAGAATGGAGTCAAACTCGCCGCATCGAATGGCGGTGGAGAGTGCCGCGATGTCGCCATGCAGCACGCGATCGCGCCCCAGCGGCGCGACGTGACGGCGAACCACCCGCACGGCATCCGACACGCGCCGAGCCGGACGCAGCGGCGCGCGGTACTCGACGGCCTGCGCGCCGCACATCGTTTCGATGGCAAGCACGTTGCACACATTCTCCACGATGCGGCGCAGCTTCCACGCCGCACCCATGGCCATCGGCACGACGTCCTCCTTGTTGCCGTCCGTGGGAATGGTATCCACACTGGCGGGATGCGCGAGCAGCTTGCACTCGCTCGCCAGCGACGCCGCCGTCACCTGCGCCATCATGAATCCCGAGTTCACCCCGGCGTCCGGCGAGAGAAACGGCGGCAACCCCTGGTTCAGATCCGGGTGCACGAGGCGGTCAATCCGCCGCTCGGACATGGTCGCAAGATTGGTCAGCACAATCGCCATGACATCGAGCGCCATCGCGACCGCCTGTCCGTGGAAGTTGCCACCGCTCACGATGTCACCGTTGCTGAACACCAGCGGATTGTCCGTGGCCGCATTGAGCTCGCGCGATACGAGGCCTTCGGCAAAGCGCAGCGCGTCGCGCACCGGACCGTGCACCTGGGGCATGCACCGCAGCGCGTACGCATCCTGCACACGCGGATCGCCGTGCCGATGCGATTCCCGGATCTCGCTGTCGTCGAGCAGTAGCCGCAGCAACGCGGCGGACTCCTGCTGTCCGATCTGGCCACGCGCCTCCTGGATGCGCGCGTCAAAAGCGGCTGGCGTCCCCAGGAGGCCTTCGAGTGACATGGCCCCGGCCACGTGCGCGACGAGCCAGAGGCGTTGTGCATCATGACAGGCGAGTGCGGCTACGGCCGTGTGCGCCTGGGTGCCGTTGATCAGCGTGATCCCTTCCTTGGGCTGCAGCACCACCGGCTCAAGACGCGCCGAACGCAGCAGGTCACACGCGGGCCCCTCGGTGCCGTCGTGCCGCAGCACGCCTTCGCCGATCAGACTGAGCGCCAGATGTGCGAGCGGGGCGAGATCGCCACTCGCCCCGACACT
>Ga0207695_10001734_pt1 | contig 34698 bp, 24 predicted proteins | sample KBSC54metaG_FD_184354 | JGI IMG/M metagenome (GOLD analysis project Ga0207695, IMG submission 184354) | Corn rhizosphere microbial communities from Kellogg Biological Station, Michigan, USA - KBS C5-4 metaG (SPAdes) (version 2) | ecosystem: Host-associated > Plants > Roots > Rhizosphere > Soil... | reverse complement strand
ATGCACAGGAAGATGATGACGATCGCGTAATCGAACCCCGTCATGGATGCCGCTCCCCGCCATTTGAGGGTTCGTCGTCACGATGACGAAGTCTTTCAAAGATCGTGCGATATTCCTTGATGGGGATGATGATCCACAGGCAGAAGATGACAGCCCCGGTGGCGGTGATTGCCAAGGTCATCCAGTCCATGTGCTGTTACTCTCCGCGTGTCGTCCTTCTACCGAAAAGCGCATCTCGCGAACAATGCGCGCTTTGGAGGGCGGCAGTCCTCTGCCGCCGCGGATGCTCGGAAATCGTCACTTCGCTTGTACCGCGGCGTCGCAGGAGCAACGCCCTCCATTTGCTCCTGACGCGTTGGTCCATGCACTGCGCCTTGGTGCTCAGGAGAACTTCATCACAGCAACCAGCGACAAACCGCTGATAAATGCCCAGAGCAAAATGCCCTGCAGCAATGGCCGCGGGCCGACCTTTCGCAACGCCTGCCGACTCAGTCCGGCTCCGATCAGGAATAGAGTAAGCGTCATTCCGATCGTGGCAATTCGAGTGAGCTGAGGCGTCACCTCTTTTACTACCGGAATGAAATTTCGTGCGACGCTGGCCAGCAGAAAAAATGCGATGAAGTAAGGCCATTTGACTGAAGCAGGGAGAGAGCGAGTTGAAGATCCCTTCGCTTGATCCAGCGCGATCCGTTTTGCTCGCTGGCGGAATCCCCACGCCACGGCCAGCACCATCGGCACGATCCACAGCGCCCGTGCCAGCTTCACGGCCGTCGCAATCTTAAGGCTGTCCGTCCCATAGCGCTGGGAGGCAGCGACGACGCTGGAGACATCATGAATCGCCACGCCCGCCCAGGTTCCAAATTGTTGCTGCGACATATGCAGCATATGACCCAGGGGCGGAAACAGGTAAAGCGCGACGCCATTGAGCAGAAAAATCGTCCCCATGGCGACAGCCATGTCCCCCTCGGCGGCATTGACGGCCGCGCCGACGGCGGCAATTGCACTTCCGCCGCAAATCGCTGTGCCCACGGAAATCAATCCGCTGGCCATGCGCGTCACGCGCAGCATTCGGCCCAATAGATATCCAAGGGCCAATGTTGTCGCGATACTGATTGCCGCGAACGCAAGTCCGCTCCGCCCCGCGCGAAGGACGACCGGCAAATCCATGGTAAAGCCGAGCATCACCACACAGGCTTGGAGCAGATACTTCGATGCCGAGCGCATGAAAACGAGGAAGGGGTTGCGGATCGTGATGGCCAGGGTTGCGCCGATTGCCAGTGCAATCGGTGGATTCGCGTAGGGCGTTAGGCAGAAGATCATCCCGACCACGAAGATCACCCGCACCAGCAGCTCATAATGTGCGTGCGGTGGATGATCGGCAGGCACTGTCGCCACCGACGTCGCAATTCCGGAATTGATTGTTCCATCGCTCAATTGCCGGTCTTCCTGAAGTGAGGTCTCTGCAAAACGTTGCGTCGGTTGCCGATTGGCTCGGCAATTTATCGCGTTCATGTGCGACGGTCAACGATTGTTATCGATAATGATAGATTCGCTCATAAAGAGCCGCGCACGAAGTAAGCGGATTCACGCAATCTCACGTTAATCCCCTTACTTCGTGCGCGGCTCTTTTCAATTTCAATCGGGACGTTTCAGGGCGCCCAGTTGATCTTCATCGCCCGCGCCAGGCGGCGGAACGTGTCGCGATGGTGCCCGACAAAGAGCACGACATGGTGCGGCATCCCCGCGTGGCAAAGCTCATCGAACCACTCGCGCACGTCGCGATCGGGCACTTCAACCAGCGCATGATTTCCGGTCAGTTTTCGGACGGGTGGAACGGCGCGTCCTTGGCAGGCGGTTAGATGGTACTGGTCGTCGCAGCGCCAAAGGCGCGCGATGGTGACGGGACGGTCGGATCGCAATGGTCCATCGACGACCAATGGCTTTCGAATATTGAAATGTTCGCCCAGCGAGGGGCCGTCGGGCGAACCAACGGGATTGCAAAGTTGCAGCGGGGCGTTGCCAGGATGCCAGAAGGTGATTGAATGCTCTTCGTGCTCGAGCCAGTCGGTGATGAAGCCGACGCCTAAGTTCAGAAGCTTTGCCAGCAGACAGGTGAGGGCGCCATCCACATCGCCTTCGAGAGCAACGACGCGACCCTGATCATTGAGTCGACTGAAGGCCAGGTAGGGCCATTGGCCCATCACGTTGGGAAGCTCGGGCCAGCATTGAACCGCCATCGAATCGAGCGATTCCTCTTCGATGAGCTGCTCAATCGCAAGGTAATAGCGGCTGTTGGTTGCCAGGTCGGCTGCGGTAACGCCATTGAGCGGGAGATTCATCTCGCGCACTGCCGCGACGTCGCGAGCCACCGCCTGCTCATCAATCGCGCGCGAGCGGTCGATGAATTGCGGAAGGCTCAGGGGGTGAAGCTGTGCGCCCAGAACTTTGCGGATCAGCGGCCCATCAACCGCCATGTTCAAGAAGCCGGGGGCGTGCTGGCCGACCAGACCCACTTTGGCATGTTTCAAGGCTGAAACAGTTCGACAAATATCGGCAGCCGTGGTCAATGCGGTGCGAGTTTGCCCCTCATCAGGATCACCATAGACAAATTCGAACGGACGGCCTGCCTGGCGAAGGACCGAAGCCCACAAATGCTGGGCGACCAGCGAGCAGGAGCTGACGATGTTCGATTCCCTGCGCTCCGGCGTAGCCCAGAGCACCAGCGGCGCATCCCATTCCTGCGAGACCGTCAGCGCAAGCTGCCCGTTGCCCAGCGACGGCTGAAGCACGAGCAGCGCTTCGCACCCTTTGCTACGAATAAGCGAAATCGCCTCGCGGGTGGTCTGGTCATCGATCACCGGTTGCTCGGCGCTGATCACTTGAAAGCCGCAGGCTGCCAAAGCCTCATCGGCCTTGGTTCGCATGATCTGGTTCCATTGCTGATCAAAACCCGGCCGCTTTCGGCCGATGGTGAGCAAACCCAGTTTGCGGGAAGGCGAATTGCCGGTGCTCTGGCTCGATGACATTACGGGTTACCTCGTTTTGAATCGGAATTTGAAATTGTTGCGAGCGGGCGAGCGTAGGGAAGAAGCTCGCCGACGATGGGCCGGGCATATTGAATGAAGGCTTCAGAAACACCCGCTTCTTCATCTGCGATCCAGTCAGACGGCAGCTTTCTTTCGCCAGTCATGCTGGAGAGCGGGACGAATTCACAGCCAATTTCGCTGGAGCTCGATCCGCTGAGCGGCAGAAGCGATACCGCCTGATCGCGAATCCCCTCAAGGATGCCGCGAAAGCCCATCCGGCCAACAAGCTCGGCGTCGGCTAAGTCGTGAGCCGACACGTGGAGCATTGATGCGCGTCCACAAAGGCCGGGCTTTTCGCATCGACATCGAATGCGCAGTTCGCGCGTGACGACGTCGGCAAGATAGCTTCCGACGCCGCCGGGGAGCGCGCGGTTGAGGGCATCGCGCTGGGTTGCATCGCCAACTTCAAAGACCGGCTTGCCGTCGGCGGTTTGAATACCTTCGGAAACGACCACGATCGCATATCCGAGTCGCTTCACGACGCGATCAAGCGACGCCAGGAATCGCGATAGCTCGAATGGCTTTTCCGGAAGATAAACCAGGTGCGGCGCTGAATCGTCACCGAAACGTGCCAGCACCGATGCGGCAGCGAGCCAACCCACGCCGCGTCCCATCGTTTCAAAGATCGAGACCGGCTGCGGCAGGGCGCTGACATCCATCCCCAAATCACGCACCGATTGGGCGACATATCGCGCGGCACTTCCATAGCCGGGGCAGCGGTCGGTTATGGGGATGTCGTTGTCGATTGTCTTGGGAATTCCGATCACCGAAAGGTCATGGCCAAGACCCCTGGCGGCTTGCGCGATGGCTTGGCCGCCACGAAGCGAACCATTGCCGCCAATCAGCAGGAGCGATCGGATATCGTCGCGGCGCAGACGTTCGATGATTTGCTGAAAATCGTCGGGCGTGGGTTTGTAGCGGGTAGATCCCAACGTCGCGCCGGGCGTCATGCGGATGCGCTGCAAATCGGAAGGAGAGATCGAAGACAGATCGAACCAATCGCGCCGAACCAACCCCTCCATTCCAAATTGCGCGCCCAGCACGCCGTCGAAGTGGTTCGATCGATTCGCTTCATCGAGCACGCCAAACAGCGAGGCGTTCAGCACCGGCGTCGGCCCGCCGCCCTGCATCACCAGAAGTTTTCCTCGCCTGGCGGACATGAGGTTTCGAGAAGCTATGCAACCAGATCCTTCGCACGTCCGCATGAGCCAGTCACGCGAAGCATATGTGCAATATCGCTCTTGAGGCGATCCTTCACCGCCTGGCCCACTCGCCATGGGTGATTCATATGCTGATTTTCCGCGATGACGGCGGTCGTATGCTCTACCCATCCCGTGCGAATGAGCGTGCCGAGGTTAGCTTTCGCCATTCCCATTTTCACGCAGCGATCGATCACGTCGTCAGCCAGGCCGGTGCTTCCGTGCAATACAAGCGGCACGGCAGAAGCCGCGGCAAGCGTTTCTAAAAGGTCGAAGCGGATATTGGGCGCATCCTTGTAGAATCCATGCGCGTTTCCGATGCCGACGGCAAGCATATCGATGTTTCCTTCGCGCGAGAGCTTGCGAACTTCTTCCGGATCGGAAAGGTTTTTCACTTCCGACATCGAGCCATCGGGATTGAGCTTCTGAAGTTCTCCGACCTCGGCTTCAACGCTTACCTGTCGCGGGTGAGAAATTGCTGCAACAGCACGGCATTGCTCAATATTTTGTTCGATAGGCAGCGTGGATCCGTCGATCATCACAGAAGTAAATCCCGCATCGATCGCCTTTTGGCAAGCCTCGACGCTGCCGCCATGATCCAAATGAACCGCGACCGGCACGCGCGCCCGCTCGGCGAAAAAGCGCATCTGCATCGCGGCATATTCGTAGCCGCGGTATTTCAAATTGTTTTCGTAGGCCCCCAGGATCACGGGCGCATTTTCTTCCTCGGCCACTTCGATGATGGCGCGTGTGATGTCGTAGGTGCCGCCGTTGGTATTGATCTGAACCACGGCATAGCGATGAGCGGCAGCATGTTTGACCAGGACGGCTGCGTTAACCAGAGACATCAATCCTCCACAACCCATCGCGGGGTAAAATCGCCCTGGCCGATCTGCTTCTGAAGCGCCTCGCGCGCGCCAGCGACATGTTCGCGGGCCAGCCGCTCGGCTTCGCGGGCATTGCCATTTTCGATTGCGGAAACAATCTCCAGATGCTCCCGGCGGATGACGCCATGCGGCCGGCTTGCCTGCACAGTCATGCCCAGAACGTGGCAAGCATCGATCAGCCGAACCAGAACGTCATTACGCGAGATCTCGATCATGCGCAAATGGAATTTGCGATCCAGCCGGCCGCGCTGATCTTCTTTACCCGCCACACCGAGCTTGTAAATTTCTTCAGCCAAGTCCGAAAGCTCGCGCAGGTCGGCGCGGCTGGCGCGATCGCAGCAGCTCCGAGCCGCCAGCCCTTCGAGCATTTCCCGCACTTCGCAGGCTTGAATCAACGCATCGCTATTGAGCCGGCCGACAAAGATGCCGAGATTATCGATCATTTGAACGAGGCCGGTGAATTGAAGCTCCAGCAGCGATTCGCGAACGACGCTCTGGGCGACACCAAATCGCTTGGCCAAATGCTGCTGGGTGAGGCGCTCGCCGGGCTTGAGCTCGCCGGCGAGGATGAGCCGGCGCACCTCCTTGCCCACCCGTTGTCGGGCGGTCGTGCTTTCGGCTGGCGCGCTGGGCGAAGCGGTGGTTGCTCGCTTCGTTCGAGTTCGACTCATTTTCAAATGCCTTGGGTTTTCTGCTGAAACGGTCGCGATACAATGCAACTTTAAGCAGGCAATTCTAGTGATCGGGCAGGGGCCTGTCGATATCAATCGATTGTTATCGTTTATCGCAAATCAGAATTGCGTCCTGCGGCCCACCATGTAACGATTATCCGCCATGAAACGATCTTTCTTAACGGTCGTCATTTCTATTGGGGCTTGGCTGCTGTGTCTGATGCCCATCAGTGCCCGAGCCGCAGACGCGAATCGCTTGACCTATCTTGATGACAGCGATCCGTATTACGTTTCGCGGTCATTCCCGAAGCTGATTACGCCGCAGTGGGTGGGGGAAAAAGGTGTCGATGCGGTGGTCATCATCGCCATCGATGACATGCGCGAACCCGCCCGCTACGAGAAATTCCTCAGCCCCGCGATTGCCCGCCTCAAGCAGATCGATGGCCGCGCGCCGATCAGCATCATGACCTGCAAGGTGAATCCGGCAGATCCTCAGCTCAAGCAGTTTCTGAATGAAGGAATCAGCCTCGAAGTTCACACGATCGATCATCCCTGTCCAATCCTCGCGGGCGGTAATTTCGCCAAGGCGCGCAAGACCTTCGACGATTGCGTGGACTTGATGGATTCGATCCCCGGCAATCATGCCGTGGCGTTTCGAACGCCTTGCTGCGATTCGAAAAACACGCTGAGCCCTCGCCTGCTGGGGGAGATATTTAATCGGACGACGCAGCGGGGGAATTTTCTCGAAGCCGACAGCTCCGTGTTTCACCGATTCACCTGGGAAGACCCGGCTCTTCCGCGCGAGCTGGTGCTGAATGATCAATCGGAAGATCGCTATGCGAGATACGTTCCCTTCGCGAATTTCGCCAACGCGATCCGCAATTACCCATATCCGTATGTGATTGGAAAACTCTGCTGGGAGTTTCCATGCATCACCCCTAGTGATTGGGAATCGCACAACATCCAGGGTGATGGCAATCCACAACTGCTCAAGGATTGGGAAGCGCAACTGGATGCGACGGTCATCAAGCAGGGCGTTTTTACACTCGTTTTTCATCCATATGGCTGGAGCAAGCCGGAGCAGATGGCGCAGTTGGTCGATTACATCGACAAAAAATATGGCCGCCGCGTGCGGTTTCTGACATTCCGCGATGCGGTGGAGCGGATCAACAAGAACCTGCTGAATGGCCAATCCGTTCGCGACGAAAGGGGAGCAGATGACGGCGTTCGGCTGCTCGATCTGAATAACGATGGCTATCTCGATGTCGTCGTCGGCAATTCGCAGGCCCATTTCACTCGGCTGTGGGATGCGAAGGCGGAGAAATGGATTGATGAATCATTTCCCGCGCAGATCGTGAGCCGGGATTCGGGCGGCCGGTCGATCGATGCCGGCGCGAGATTTGGAGTCATCCGATCAGATGGTGCTGCGAGCGTTCTGGTCAGCAATGAATCAACGCGAGGCGCTTGGAGCTTTGTTGACGGGCAATGGATTGAAGACCACGAGCTCCGAGCGGCCCTGGATCTTGATGGCGGAATCCTTGCTACCCGCCAGGGGATCGATCAGGGCGTTCGGCTGCGCGATATCGGCAACGACGGGCGATGCGAATTGGTCGTGAGCAATCCGAATCGGCAGTCGATCTATCGATTCGAGGAGAGCTCATGGAAGAAACTGCCCTTTGCGTTGCCGGCGGGCACCAGCATCGTCGATGGTCAGGGGCACGATGCCGGCTTGCGATTTATCGACATCGACGAAGACGGCTTTGAAGATGTGCTGTTCTCCAATGAGCAGCAATATGCACTTTATCTTTGGGGTTTGAATAAGGATGGCTGGAGTCGCAAGGTCAAATCGGGCCACCGTACGCCTGGTGACCGCTCACAGATCCCGGCGATCGTTCGCAACGGCACCAACAACGGCGTCTGGTTCATGAACCGCGCGATGTGGGTGCAGAATGAAGACACCGACACGCTGCCGGATGTGGTGGAACACAAAACGTTTGGCGATCTATTGGGAACGACAGAACCGGGGCCGAGAGATACCGTTGCAGCCCTTAAAAGCATCCAAATCCGCCCGGGATTTCAAGTCGAGCTGGCGGCGGCGGAGCCTCTTGTCGAAGACCCAATTGCCTTTGCGTGGGGTGCGGATGGTCGGCTCTGGGTCGTCGAAATGGGCGACTATCCACTTGGGGTTGACGGCAAGAACAAGCCCGGTGGCGTCATCCGAATTCTCGAAGACACCAACGGCGACGGGCACTACACCAAATCCACCGTTTTCCTCGATCACGTTCCTTTCCCCACCGGCATCATGCCCTGGGGCAAAGGCGTTCTGGTCACCGATGCGCCGGAAATCTTCTATGCCGAAGACACCAAGCGCGATGGTCATTGCGATTATCGCAAAACCCTCTACCGCGGATTCAGCCAAGGCAATCAGCAGCATCGCGTCAACGGATTGCAATGGGGCCTGGATAACTGGATTCACGGCGCCAACGGAAACAGCGGGGGGAACATCGTTTCATTCAAAGGCGGCAAGCCAATCAGCATTAGCGGGCGCGATTTCCGCATCCGCCCTGATGAAGGCCTGATCGAAACCGAGACCGGCCAGAGCCAGTATGGCCATACCATGAACAACTGGGGCGACTGGTTCGGCTGCGACAATACCAATCCGATGTACCAATATGTGCTGGTCGATCATTACCTCGCGCGGAACAAATATCTCACGCCGCCCGATCCGCGATCGCAGGTGTCCGACACGCCCGGAGCATCGGCGGTTTACCCCATCAGCCGGACGCTTCCGCGATTTAATGATCCATGGGGAGCCGATCATTTTACATCCGCCAACAGCGTCATTATTTATCGCGATGATCTGTTTGGGCCTGCGTTCATCGGCAACAGTTTTGTGAGTGAGCCGGTGCACGACCTGGTGCATCGGGAAGTCATGCGGCAAGAGGGTGTGCTCTATCACAGTCGCCGGGCGGAGGATGAACAGCAGTCGGAGTTCTTTGCATCTTCCGATAATTGGTCTCGGCCGACGATGCTGCGCGTGGGGCCGGACGGAGCGCTGTGGATTGCGGATATGTACCGGTACGTCATCGAGCACCCCGAGTGGATTCCAAAGGATTGGCAGGCGCGACTCGATTTGCGCGCGGGGCACGATAAAGGACGGATCTATCGGGTCTTTCCATCGAGTGTGAAGCCGCGACCAATTCCGCGATTGGATCGTCTGTCGCTTGCGCAGCTTGTCGCGGCTCTGGATTCGCCAAGTGGCTGGCAGCGCGACATGGTGCAGCAGATGCTCGTGCAGAAGCAGGACAAGGAAGCGATTCAGTTGCTGGCGAAACTGGCGCACGAATCAAAGAATCCTCTTGCCCGGCTTCATGCGCTTTGCACCCTCGATGGACTCGATGGTCTGGATGCAGATTTGCTTCTTGCGGGCCTGAATGATTCTGAAGCGGGGGTGCGCCGAAACGCGATTCGGCTCTGCGAAGGACGATTCGAAAAGTTCCCTCAAATCGGTGCGCGACTCGCAGGAATGGTGGAAGACCCCGATCCGCAGGTTCAGCTTCAACTTGCCTATACACTCGGCGAATGGAATGATCCGCGTGCGGGCGACGCACTGGCAAAGCTCGCGGTTCGCGTGGCAGATGATCGATACCTGAGTGCCGCGATTCTCAGTTCAATTTCGAAGGAGAATATTCAAACGGTCGCGAAGGCCTATACATCCAGCGAAAAGCAGGGCGGTTCATCATTCGGCAACAGTCTGCTTCGTCTCGCGCTGCTGATGGGCGATCAAAATGCCACGGCAATGCTGGTCGGGTCCGCTATCCGACCAGCGGACGGACAGAATTCCGTCGAACAATTTTCCAGGGTTGCCGATGTGCTGGACGCACTCGATTCCGGTAATTCTTCACTTGGTCAACTTTCGCGCGGCGAGGGCAAAGACATTGCGGATGCCATGCAGCGCGTTAACGCCGCAATCGACTCGGCCCGCGCGATCGCCAGGAATGCAGAACATCCTGAAGCAGCACGTGCGGCGGCTTTGCGATTGCTGGGCCGACAGGAAGCGCATCTCTCAAATGACCTGCAACTGCTATCGACGTTTTTGACGCCTCAAACGCCCGAGTCCCTACAACAAGCTGCTGTGGCGGCGCTTGCAAAGGTGCGCGATGCTCAAGCCGACCGCGTCCTCCTGGCGGCATGGAAGGAATATCTGCCCAGCAGGCGTGCGCAGGTGCTCGATACCCTGCTTGCGCGCCGCGACGGACTGGCGGCATTATTGGATGCGATCGATGCCAAAAAGGTGCTGCCCAATGAGCTTGATGCACCACATCGTCAGCGAATGCTTCAAACGCGCGATGTGAGTTTGCGCTCGCGAGCCCACAAGTTGCTGGCCGAGACGATCAAGCCCGATCGGCAGCAGGTGATCGATTCATTCAAGGCGGTGCTTACGCTTGATGGTGATGCGACGCGCGGCTCGCAAGTCTTCGGCAAAACCTGCGTTCCCTGCCATCGCCTGGGTGGCCAGGGGAATGCGGTCGGACCCGACTTTGCAGGCGTCGGCGACAAATCAATAGAGGGCTTGATGATCTCAATCCTCGACCCCAATCGCGCGGTCGAACCCCAGTTCGTGAACTACGTAGCCGAGACCAAGGACGGGCAAACCTTCAGCGGCATTCTCCGCCGCGAGAGCGGCAGCAGTGTCACGATGGCGCTGCCCGGGAACATTGAGCAGACCATCCTGCGAAGCGATCTGAAACTCCTTCGAAGCACCGGACTCTCGCTGATGCCCGACGGTCTGGAGGCCGGCATGTCGCCCCAGAATCTTGCCGATCTGATAGCCTTCGTCCGAGCGGCTGGCCCGCCCGCACAACGCCGGACTCTCGCGGGCAACAACCCACTGGTGGTCCTTCCCACCAGCGATGGCAAGCTTCAGCTTCTGCCTGAAACCTGCGAAATCTTTGGCAGCAAGCTGACCCTCGAACGTCAATATGGCAATCTTGGTTGGTGGACGGCCGACGACGATCACGCCATCTGGTCGATGCAGCCCGCACGGGCTGGAACATACGACGTCTATATTCAATATGCCTGCGACAACACCAGCGCCGGCAATACCCTTGTTTTGCAGTGCGGCACCGAGCGCATCGCGACGAAGGTCGAAGGCACCGGCAACTGGGACACCTATCGAAAGATTCGTGTTGGCCAGATGCAACTCAGCGCCGGCCGGCAACATCTCACCGCCCGCGCTCAGCCACCCATCGTGGGAGCGCTAATTGATCTCAGAGCCATCGAGCTGATACCGGCGAAATAGCGATCGCAGAGGCTTCAACGACCTTATTTGACCATTCTTGGTGATTTTGTTGTGGACGCCAACTATATTAGAATAACCAAGGCCGATTGGAGAATCACGAAGCATGCTTCCACAGCAATGGGATACATTTAAAAGAGCCGCACGACGGGAAAAGCTCGACAAAATCCCGATGGCGCTGATCATCGACAGCCCATGGATCCCCGGCTACCTCGGCATCAAGCATCTGGACTATTTCCTCGATCCGGAGCTGTGGTTCCAATCAAACCTGAAGATCATGCGGGAGTTTCCCGACATCATCTTCGTTCCATCCTGGTGGATGGAATATGGGATGGCGGCAGAGCCTTCGGTGCTGGGGGCGAAGATCAAGTTCTGGCAGGACAACACGCCGAGCGAATATCACACGCTGTATCGCCTGGAAGACATCGACAAGTTTCCCGAATATGAAGTGGAAGCCGACGCCTTCGCGGCCCTGACGCTTCACCGAATTGGCATGCATCGCCAGCGGATTCTCGATCACGGATATATTCTTCCGATGATCACATCCCGTGGTCCGCTCTGCACCGCAGGATTCGTGCGCAGCACGACCGATTTCATGATCGACCTGGTCGAAAACCCGCAAGGCGCGCATCGGCTGATCGACCTCTGCACGCGGGTTATCATCGACTGGCTCAAGGCCCAGCACAAAGTGATGGGCGATACGGTCGAAAGCATTTTTATCCTCGATGACATCGTCGGCTTTATCAATGAAGAGCACTATCTGGAATTCGCGCATCCCTATCTGAAGCGCATCTGCGATGCGTTTCCGAAGGATTGGGTCAAGGTTTATCACAATGATGCCGAGGTTGATGCGTGTCTGGATCATCTGCCGGATGCGGGTTTCAATGTGCTCAACTGGGGTAAGCAGAAAGACATTCGCGAAGTAAAGCAGCGCGTGGGAGATCGCATGTGCCTGATGGGCAATGTCAATCCGCTGGAAATTGGTGTGCGCGGAACGCCTGAGGAAGTGCGCGAGGCGACACTCGATGTGCTGGAAGGCGCGCAGGGCGAAGGCATCATTCTTTCCGTGGGCGGAGGGACGAGTCCCGGCATGCCGCGCGAAAACATTGTCGCCATGCTGGCGGCGCTGGAGGAATTCAACAGCGCGCGAGTCTGAGAATGTTTGGCCCGATCAGTTGGCAAGGGAATCTCCATGATCGATTACGCCTTGATGAATCAGTACCTGTATGAAGGCAACGCATCGAAGGTCGAGCAGATGACCAAAGATGCGCTGGCGGAAGGGCGGCCGGTTCAGGAAATTCTCAATGATGGCTTGATCGCGGGGATGAGCGTTGTCGGCGAGGATTTCAAGCACAACATCCTTTACGTCCCGGAAGTCTTGATTGCCGCCCGCGCCATGAAGGCGGGCATGGCGGTCCTTAAGCCGCTGCTGAGTGCCAAAGAGGGCGGCACTAAGCCAGCCGGCGTGCTACTCATGGGCACTGTTCGCGGCGATCTTCATGACATTGGCAAGAATCTGGTCTGCATGATGGCGGAGGGGGCCGGCTTCGAAGTGCACGACATTGGCGTCGACCAGAGCGTCGAAAAATTCATGGCTGCCGCGGAAAAATGCAAACCGACGATCATCGGAATGAGCGCGCTGCTGACGACGACGATGACCTACATGAAAACCGTCATCGATGGATTCCAGTCGGCGGGCTTGGAACACATCAAAATGGCCGTCGGCGGCGCGCCGATCAGCCAAATGTTTGCCGATGAAATCGGGGCCGATGGCTATGGCCAGAACGCTTCCGCCGCCGTCGATCTGTTTCTGCGTCTGGCGGGAAAGACGTAATGTCGGTCGCTGTATCCATCAATGGCATCGATGCCCAGGCGGATAGGGGAGCAAGCTTATTTGATATTGCCCAATCGGTGGGCGTGCGCGTGCCCACTTCGTGCGTGAAACAGGGGAAGTGCAAGGAATGCGTGGTTGAGATTGCGGAAGGCGCTGAGTGCTTATCAGCGCCGACTGAATTCGAACAGCACCTCAAAGGTAGTTTTAGGCTGTCGTGCCAATCCCGAATCAACGCCGATCAAGGAACCATCCGATGTCATACCATGCGCCGCAGCCAGATGCGCATCGATTGCGGGGCTGACGGATCTGCCTTACCTCATCGATCTTCTTTAAATCCAGCAGTAACGCGCAGCGGCTCACAGATTTTTCTCGATGGAAGGGAAATCGATTCGCGAAGCGGGCCAATCCACGGCCTCGCCGTCGATCTTGGCACGACCACCATTGTGATTCGCCTTTACGATCTTGAAACCGGCCGGCTGATTGCCGATGCCTCATTTGAAAATCCGCAGCGCTTTGGCGGAAGCGATATCATGTCGCGCATCGCTTACGACTGCAGCAACGGTGGCAAGCTGCTGATGCGCACGGTGGCCGGATACATGAGCCACGCCATTGAGGATTTTCCGGTCGATCCTCGATCGATTTACGAAGCGGTGATCGTCGGCAACTCGACGATGCGCGATCTGTTTTTCCGGCAGAATGTCTATTCGATCGGCCAGAGCCCTTATCAATCGATCACCGAAATCGAAATGGCCGAAGGCAAGCGCTCCACGACGAGCCTGACCGACACCGCGAGAAGATGTCTGCTTCCAATCAATCCGAAAGCGCGAGTCAATGGTGGCCCAATCATCAGCGGCCACGTCGGCGCGGATGCGGCGGCCTGCATGCTGGCGGTTGGACTGGCGCACGAGAGCCGGACGGTGGCAATCATGGACATCGGCACCAATACGGAGCTGATCCTGGGAAACAAGGATCGCATCCTCGCGGCCTCCTGCCCGGCCGGGCCGGCGTTTGAAGGCGGCGCGATTCACTGCGGCATGCCGGGGCTCGAAGGGGCCATCGAAAGCGTGGCGATTGATGACGAAGGAATGTTTCGGCTTGGCGTCATTGGTGATGTTCCGCCTCAGGGAATTTGTGGATCGGGACTGGTTGACATGCTAGGCGAACTGCTGCGCACCGGCCGAATGAACAGGATGGGTCGATTTGAAGATGATCAGCCGAGGATTGAAATTGATCCGCAACATAAGATTGATTTTCTGGAAAGCGATGTCAACGAGCTTGCCCAGGCCAAGGGCGCCAATGTTGCCGGCCTTCAGGTCATCTTCAGCCAATACGGCATCGATTTTGACGACATCGATGTTTTCTATCTGGCCGGCGGATTTGGTCGATATTTGCGAGTCGATGCTGCCCGAGAAATAGGGCTTATCCCCTTTATTAGCAATGACAAGATCGTGCAATTAGGCAATGCCGCGATTGAAGGAGCGAGCATTGCGCTGCTGTCAAAATCGGCTCGGGCTGAATTGGAAACGCTCGTGAAGAAGGTCGAGCATTGTCGGCTGGAGACGCATCCGCGGTTCTTCGATTTCTTTGTCGAGGGGTGCCAGTTCAAGCCAATCGAATCGATGCAGGTTTCATAGATGAGCGAGACGCTGGAATCATCGCCGAATGTTGAGGTGCAGCCTGCTGAGTACAATCGGCTGCTGGGATTTCCGCGCAATCACACACTTGAAGGGCGCGCTAAAGATTTGGCCGAGTCGGCGCGGAATTGGTACTTCAAAAACGGCAAGCCCTGGACCTATTCGCGTCACATATCTGAAATTCGAATCTCTGCGGACGTTATTCGGATCGAGGATGAAACGTTCACGAGCAGCCGGTTGCGCAACACGCTGCTACACGCAGAGGCTCACGATGCAGTACTTGTCGCAGCCAGCGCGGGCCCAGAGGTGGAAGAGGAAGCGCAACGGCTCTGGCTCGATGAGAAGCCAGATGAGTATTTCTTCCTGGAAGTTTTTGGGTCGGCGGTGGTGGAGCATCTGATCACGATGGCCGGAGCGAGGCTCTGCGACTGGGCCGAGCGGCAGGGCATGGCGGTGCTGCCGCATTACAGCCCGGGATATCCGGAATGGGATATCAGCGAGCAATCGCGGCTGCTCGATCTGATTCTGCGCGGCGCAAGCTCGAAGCTTCCGGGTCCGCTGGAAGTGCTCGAGTCAGGCATGCTTCGACCCAAGAAGTCGCTCCTCGCGGTGTTTGGGCTGACAAAACATACCAGCCGGATCGCAAAGCTGACCGATTTGAACCCGTGTGAGAATTGTTCCTACGCGGCCTGCCAATATCGTCGCGCTCCGTATCTTCGATCTCCGCGTCGGGTTGATTTGGATTTAGGCGCAACCGCGGATGAGGCAATCGATCAGCCAGCCGCACCGTTTGCGCCGCTTGATCCTTCCGCAAAATACACGGTCAACAATAAGGCTCTGTCGCGATGGGCCGCCGAGCGATTGAAGCTCAGCGTCGCTGCGGATGGCAGCATCGATGCGCTGTTCCACTATGAAGGAACGACCTGCAGCAACATGGGCCGGGCGCTGCGATTCCACTATACGGTGAAGCTTGGGCCGGCCGAGCAGGGGTATCCCATTCTGGCGCAGAAATGCGTTCCAGCGCCGGGCGAAGACGGGTACACCTACATGTGCCGGTATAGGAACGAACCCGAAGCGCTCATGACCGCGATTGAACAACAAAGGCCCCTGTTTGGTCGGCCCCTGAACGATGTGCTGACGTGGACCCACGATTCGGCCAGCGCCGGCTGCTACTGCGATCCCTCAAGCCGAACTCACAAATGGGCGCTGGTGCTTCAGACGATCCACTATGCGCTTGCGAAGGGCGGCAAGCCAAAAGCCGTGAGCATCTGAAGAACTATTGAACCGCCGCTGTTGCGATTTCCAAAAAGATCTGCCCGTCTTCAATGCTCAATCCCACGTCCGCAGTCTTCGCGGCTTCCTGCAGTGCTGCATCGAGCATCACAATCGGATCGCTGCTCACCGTCAACCGGCGCAGCAGACCTTCACCCTTTTTTGCTCCCACGTTCAGCGTGATCTTCAATCCTTTGCGCTTGCATTTGACGGCCGTTCCATCCGGCAGCTTCGTGTTCATCGGTTTAACAAATGCATCCACATAATGAACACCCACGCCTGACTTGTCATCGGTAAACTTCGGCAACTTCTGGCTGGCCTGCGGATTCACATCACACAACTTCGTCTTCATTTTGCTCCGAGATAAGAATCGATCGATTGCCGAAAAGCGCGAATGTGGTCAGGCGTACTGCCGCAACAGGCGCCGAGGATGTTCACTCCACTTTCGAGCATCGGCACAACTCCCTCGGCCATCTGCGCCGGCATCTGATCGTAGACCACCTTCATGTTGACGAGCCTGGGTTGCCCCGAGTTCGGCTGAGCCATCAGCGGCAGGGCGGTGACCGCTTTGTAGCGCTCGATCGCCTCCTTGGCACGATCCATATCCATTCTCGTGCCGCAATTGAGCGCGACGATGTCGGCTCCGTTTTCCGCCATGAACTCGGCAGCACGCTCGGGATCAATTCCCATCATGGTACGAAACGTCGATCCGTCGAGCGTGACGTCATAGGCCATCGATCCGATGACGCAGGCCGCCCCCGCTTTTTTTGCTGCGGAGATCGCGAGCCCCAATTCCTCCAGCGAAGTCTGCGTCTCGATGATGATGGCATCGGCGCCGCCATCAACCAGCGCCTGCGCCTGCTCGTCGAATGCTTCGCGCACCTGCGATTCGGTGAAATCGCCATAAGGTTCCATCAGACCGCCGAAGGGGCCGATGTCTCCAATGACGTATCCTTCGCGATCGCCAAAAGCCTGTCGCGTGATTTCCACGGCGGCCTTATTGATCTCGACAACCTTGTCCGCATTGCCGTGGCGATTGAGCATGATGCGCGAGCCGCCAAACGTATTGGTTAAAATGCAGTCCGACCCAGCGTCGGCATAGCGCCGCTGAATCGCCAGCACGCGCTCGGGATAAGTGAGATTCCATTCTTCTCCGCAGCTTCCCTGTTCCAGGCCGGCAAGCATCAGTTGCGTGCCCATCGCGCCGTCGCCCAGCAAGGGCCGCTCTTTCAAAGCTTGAAGTAAAGGCTTTTTCATAACAAACGTTTTCTGCGGTCAGTGACGGGTAGTGTGATACGATTCAGGAGGCCCCAAATAGCTGGGTTTCAAGCCGCCGGTGTTGACGACGATCTTTTCCAGCACGACCGCGGGGTCGACCATCCAGATTTTCAAAGTGTGATAGCCGGCGCTCGCGAGCGTGTGCTCCGAAGTGGAGATGCGAACGCTGTCCTTCACCGCCGTTTCCCAATCGCGCTGCGAGTTGTGGGCGAGCGCGTCGATCACAACCGGCGGCTGATCGTCAAAAGAAACCGCATACCTCAGCCCGCGCCCCGGCACAAAATCGAGCGTCGGCCCGAGGATCGCCTGCACTTCGACCTTTCCGCCCTGGTACAGGTACATCTTGTATTCGAGGCATGGCGAACCTTTTGGCGGCTGGACGCTTGCCGCGGTCACAGGAAAGGGCGTCATTCCCGAAAGCGTTCGGCCATAATCGGCAATCTGGTCCCAATGAGCGGAGCCGGCATCGATCTTTCTGGTATAATGCTCCGCTTCGATTGAAACGTAGCCATCGTTTTCGGCAAAGCCATCGAGTGAATCGCGCGTGACATCAGCCGGTTTGATCTCCGCAACCTTGACCGCCACATCCTTCGCGCCCGGCCCATTCAATATGATCGTGCCTGAAGCTGTCCCTTTGGGCGCCCTGGCCCAATCGATCGTGACCCAAAGTCGTTGATCCTTTTGGACTTCTCCCTTCGCGCTGCTTAGAACAATCCAAGGCTCATTCGTCGAGGCGGCGTACTCAAATGGGGTCTGCCCTTTATTGAAGATGTCGATGTAATGCCGCTCCTGATTGAGTGAATCAAATCGCGGAAGGGCCGGCTGTTCGGTCGCGCCTGGCCATGCATCAGTCGAACTATCGATTGCGATCCCTATCTGCGCTGCTTGTGGAACCTGCAATCGCGCCACGCGAGGGATCCGATTCTGCCGGGGCTCCTGCCAATAGGTGTAGCCAATGTGCGTCTGGTCCATGAAATGATCCCAGCGCCCATTGGCGAACGTATGATTGAAATAGGCCATCAGATCGGCGTCTGCTTTGAATAGCGCTTCGGTCTGATCTGCAAAGTCATTGGCGCTGGCTCGCCCCTGCTGCGCATAAAGATGATTCTTTGCTGCCGCGACATACAGCTCATTGACCTGCGCGCTGGCCTTGGCGGGAAAGAGGGCCAGCTCATAAAAGGCATTGCGCTGGTCGGCGGGAAGCTGGTCATATATTGCCTGCGCCTTGGCAACGACCGCCTCGTAATCGCCAACTACAGAATCCGCTTCACCGTAATTCGTGATGCTGTACGTCGTCGGATCCAGCAGCTCCGGCTTGCGCCTTCCGTTGAACCGCGAATAGGCGGTCATAATGTCGGCAATCTCGCGCGCATGCTCCGGCCCAAACTGCTCCTGCGCCCAGAGCCGGGTAAATTCGTCAATATTCTCGTGATTCCAGCGACCCGTGTTCCACGCGAGATTCAGAAAATAATCGACCGGAAGTTCCACGCCCTTGAAGTGGCCGACGTTGACGATCCAGATTCGATCGGCGCCATACGCCTTGGCCAGCGTCATCTGCTCACAGACCTTGGCGATGGGATTGGTATTGATCCATTTATAATTCCGCGGCCCACCGACGTAATCGAAATGGTAGTAAATCCCCGCGCCGCCGGGCCGTTTGCGTTCGGCTTCGGTGGGAAGCCGGCGAAGGTCGCCCCAGTTGTCATCGCTCCACAGCAGCGTCACATCATCCGGCACGCGCAGCCCCGCCTTGTAGTAATCCTGTACCTCCTTATACAGACACCACATCTGCGGCACCTTCGTCGGGTCGGGATTGATCTCTTCTGAGATCATCTTCCGTTGCACTCCCACGATTTTTTCCAGTAGCTCGATGCTCTGTGGGACCGTTCCACCTGGAATCATCGGCGTATCATTTGCGCCGCGCAATCCGATGGTAATAATACTTTCATAATTTTTATTGCGTTTTATGCCTTCGCGCCAGAATGCGTCCAGCACGTCCGGATGCGTGTAATAATTCCAGCTTCCAAATTTACGCTGGTACCGCCGATCCCATTCCTTCTGCGCGCGCAGCATCGGCTCCTGGTGCGAAGTGCCCATGACGATGCCGCATTCATCCGCAAGCTTTGGATTTTCCGGATCGTCCTCGTTAAAGGCATTGTTCCACATCGCCGGCCAGAGGTAGTTGCCCTTGAGCCGAAGGATCAGCTCGAAAATGTGCAGGTAAAACTCGTGGTTGTAATTGGCGACGCCGCTATTGGCGCCCTGAACGTGAGCTTCGCCAAATTTCTCCCGCACCCAGTTGGAAAGATCCGGCGCTTCATCGTTGAGGAAAATGCCGCGGTACTTTACTGAAGGTTCTCCCTGCTGGAATTTCCCGGCTTTGACGAATACCTGGTCATGATGCTGAGCCGGCACATCCGCCCAGTAGTACCAGGGAGAGACGCCCATCTGCTCGGATAGATCGTAGATGCCGTAGATCGTGCCGCGCTTGTTGCTGCCGGCGATGACCAGCGCGCTCGATACTCCTGGCATCGGGTCAGGCACCACCTGTAGGAAAAATGAATCCCATTTCCCTGCGATGGATGACGGATCGATCTTGCCGGCCTTGGCCAGTCGATCGAGCGTCGCGCTTTTGCCAATCGTCCCGATGAGAATGACATGCGAGCCCAGTGCCTTGTCATCGGCCGTCAGCGATCCTTCTTTGCCGCTGACGCGATGAATGTCGGTCACCAGATTCTTTGCAGCACGCAACACACCCGGATAATCGCCCGAATCGACAAAGAGGGTCGCGACTGAATTGCCTCGAACGACAGGAAAACTTCCAGGCGAGGGCTCAAATTCGGTATACTGCGGCTGGCCCAATGCGAAGCATCGGTGCGGAGCGATCAGCACAAACATCGACCCGATAAACAGCACGGCCAATTTCAAGAATTGCATGACCCGTTCCTCGATCCAGGCGGAGAAGAACTGCGTGAAAGACGGCCCAAAGCCCATGCAGCGCCGATTGACGGTCGCCGGCGGCGCGATATAGTTCACGTCGCGAACAAATAGGCACTATAACAGGCGCCCAACCTTTGCGAAAGATCGACCTCAACGATTTTCAGGTGGCCACCAGCGAGACGGCTCGCGACATCAATCGCCGAATCGTTTTGAATCTGATTCGCAAGCATCAGCCGGTCTCGCGCGCCGAGCTTTCGCGACAATCGGGCCTTCAGCGCAGCACCGTTTCAGCCATCACCGAAGAGCTCATATCCGAACGTTGGGTGAAGGAGGGGGCGCTGGGGTATCTGCCGCGTGGGCGCAAGCCGGTCCATCTGCATATCAACGAAGAGCGGGCGGGAATCATCGGAATCAACATCCGACCGTCCGGCACAACACTCGCGCTCGCGGCGCTCGATACCCGATTTCTCGCTCGCGATACGATGCCCACCAGTGATAATCCGCAAGCTTTTTTGCGAGAGTTGAATCGACGCATCGCGAAGCTACGGAGATCGCATTCGCAGGTTAACTGCGAAGGTATCGGTATCGCGCTCCCCGGCCGCGTTGATCCCAAGTCGGGTCGCTTGATTTTCGCCCCCAATCTCGGCTGGGATGCGGTCGATCTGAAAGAGCCCATCGAAGAGGCGACCGGTCTCCCCGTGCAGCTCGAAAATGCAGCCAATGCCTGCGCGCTGGCGGAATTGTGGAGCGGGCGACACGATGAAAGCGTCCGCAATCTGGTGGCAGTCACCGTCTCCGAAGGCATCGGTGTCGGACTGATTCTCAATGGCCAACTGATCACCGGTGCGAGCGGACTCGCCGGGGAATTCGGCCACGTCACGCTGGATGAAGACGGCCCGCCATGCCAGTGCGGGAACCAGGGCTGCTGGGAAGTGTGTGGCTCAAACTCTGCGGCTATTCGTTATTACGCGCAAGCCAATTCGGGCTGTAAGTCAGCCGGATCCGCATCGAGTTTGAGTTTCGATGATTTGCTGCAACTCGTCCGCCAGGGTGATACAAAGGCGACTGCCGCGCTGAATCGCATGGCTCATTTTCTGGGAGCCGGCCTCGCGATGCTCGTCGGCGGACTCGCGCCGGATGCGATTGTCGTGATCGGCGAAGTAACCGGCGCGTGGGACTTAGTCGGGCCGATCGTGGAGCGAACGTTGAAAGAGCGGCTGGGCAGACGCGCAGTGACGCCCGTCATTCCGTCTCGGCCCGATCTGGAACTTCGCCTGCGCGGCACTATAACACTCGTTCTACAGAAGCATTTTGGCGCGCCGTCTCTTGGGTAATGGGGCATTTATTTTTGCTGTCCGACAAGGCATGAAGACAAAAACGATTAAGAAACAGCGACGTTCTGTCAAATTCAAATCGCCGACCAAAGGAGGATCATCGGGATCGCGCATTCCCGCTTATAAAAATCCGTCGCTTCCCTCCGAGAAGCGCGTGAAGGACCTTCTCTCGCGAATGACGCTGGAAGAAAAAGCTGCGCAGATGATGTGCGTCTGGCAGCAAAAGGCCCAGACTCTGGTGGACGCGGAAGGGAAGTTCGATCCAGAGAAGGCGCGCTCTGCATTTCACGAAGGGCATGGCATCGGCCAAGTCGGTCGCCCGAGCGATGCCGCCGGCGGGCGAAATCCGCGCCAGACCGCGGAGCTGACCAACGCCATCCAGAAATTCTTCCTCGAAGAGTCCCGCCTTGGAATTCCGGTGATCTTTCACGAGGAATGCCTCCATGGCCATGCCGCGCCGGATGCCACCAGCTTTCCGCAACCCATCGGCCTCGGCGCTACGTTCAATCCGCAGCTTGTCGAGGCGCTCTTCACGATGACGGCTTATGAAGCGCGCATCCGCGGCACGCATCAGGCGCTGACGCCGGTGGTTGATGTCGCCCGTGATCCGCGGTGGGGGCGCGTTGAGGAAACCTATGGCGAAGATCCATATCTTGTCGCGCAACTGGGAATTGCCGCGGTCAAGGGTTTTCAAAGCGACGCTTCGTTTAAAGACAAAAAGCGCGTCATCGCCACACTCAAGCATTTCGTCGCGCATGGACAGCCCGAATCCGGCATGAACTGCGCGCCGGTCAACGTCTCGATGCGCGTTCTCCGCGAAAACTTCCTCCGCACCTTTCATCGCGCGATCAAGGAAGCCGGCGCCATTAGCATCATGGCTTCCTACAACGAGGTCGATGGCCTTCCTTCGCATGCCAATAAATGGCTTCTCCGCGATGTGCTTCGCAAGGAATGGGGCTTCAAGGGATTTGTCGTTTCCGATTATTACGCGATCTGGGAATTGGGCGATCGCCCCGACACGCACGGCCATTTCATTGCCGCCGACAAAAAGGAAGCCTGTCGGCTCGCGGTTTTGGCGGGGGTGAATATCGAGCTGCCGGAGCCGGATTGTTATCTGCATCTGGTCGAGCTGGTGAAGAAGGGCGTCCTCAAGGAATCGCATCTGGATGATCTGGTGGGGCCGATGCTCTACTGGAAATTCCGGATGGGGCTTTTCGATGATCCGTATGTCGATCCGGATGAAGCCGAGCAGGTCGTGGGCTGTGATGCCCATCGCGAGCTTGCGCTCGATGCCGCCCGGCAGACGATCACTCTGCTCAAAAATGAAAATGAACTCGCGCCCCTGAATATTGAGCAATACAAAACGATCGCCGTCATCGGCCCTAATGCCCACCGCCCGTTATTAGGTGGATACAGCGGCGTGCCAAAGCACAATGTCACTGTCTTCGAGGGCATCCAAGCAAAGGTCGCCAATCGCGCGAAAGTCATTTACAGCGAAGGCTGCAAGATCACGCAGCCGGGATCCTGGAATCAGGACGAAGTTCTGCCAAGCGATCCGGATGAAGATCGTCGGCAGATTGTTGAGGCAGTGAAAATCGCAAATCAAGCGGATGTCATCATTCTCGCCATCGGAGGCAACGAGCAGACCTCCCGCGAAGCCTGGAACCTGCGTCACATGGGCGACCGCACCAGCCTGGACTTGATCGGCAGGCAGCAGGAGCTGGTCGATGCGATGCTCGCCACCGGAAAGCCAGTCATAGCGCTATTGTTCAACGGCCGGCCGCTCTCCATCAACGCGCTTGCTGAGAAAGTCCCGGTGATTTTCGAATGCTGGTATCTCGGGCAGGAAACGGGTCGCGCGGTAGCGGATGTTTTGTTTGGGGATTTCAGCCCGGGCGGAAAGCTCCCTATCACGATCCCGCGGTCGGCAGGCCATGTGCCCGCCTATTACAACCACAAACCCTCGGCTCGGCGCGGCTATCTCTTTGACGATGTGACTCCGCTCTATCCATTCGGTTTCGGCCTCAGCTACACGAGCTTTTCGTTCAGTGCTCCGCGACTCGTACGGAAAAACATCCGCCGGGATGAAACAGCCTTTGTCCATGTGGATGTAACCAACACCGGCGTTGTTCGCGGCGACGAAGTCGTTCAAATGTACATCCGCGACAAAATCAGTTCCGTCACCCGGCCCATCAAAGAGCTCAAAGGCTTCCAGCGTATCACGCTGAACCCGGGCGAAACGCGTGCCGTTTCTTTCCCGATCACGCCCGATCACCTGGCGTTTTATGACATCAACATGAAATGGACCGTCGAGCCGGGCGAGTTTGAAATCATGGTCGGCAATTCCTCGCGCGATGCCGATCTTCAGCGGGTCATTTTGAATGTGAAGGAGTAATCGATGGCGGGCCAATTACAAAAGCTGTCGGTGCTCGAGAAGACCGGCTACAGCGCCGGCGACGCCGCGGCCAACTTCGTCTTCATGACGATGATCCTGTTTCAGGCCAATTTTTACACTGACGTGATGGGCCTGACCGCGGGAACCGCCGCCACCATCATTCTCCTGGCCCGGCTGTGGGATGCCTTCTTCGATCCGCTGATGGGCGTTCTTGCCGACCGCACGCACACGCGCTGGGGCAGATTTCGCCCGTGGGTTTTGTTCACCGCGCTGCCGTGGGGCATCGTGATGTACCTGGCCTACCGCACGCCCGCGGGATTGAGCGGCAATGGAATGATCGTCTATGCCGCCATCACCAACATCCTGCTGATGACGCTCTACTCGGCCAACAACATGCCTTACTCGGCGCTGGGCGGCGTCATGACCGGCGACGTGGACGAACGTGCCAGCCTGAATTCATTCCGCTTTGTCTCAGTCAACATCGCGCAATTCATCGTTGGCGGATTCACGCTGCCATTGGTCGCGAAGTTTGCCGGCCCCTCGATGAACCGCCAGCATGGTTGGCAAATGACGATGGGACTGTGGGCGATCGTCTGCGTCGTACTGTTCCTCGTCACTTTCGCGACGACGCGCGAGCGCATCCAGCCAGTTTCAAAGACGCAATCGAAGCCCAGCCAGGATTTTCTGGATCTGCTGAAAAACAGCCCGTGGATCGTCATGTTTTTCATGACGCTGGCTCATTTCACCATCCTTTCGCTTCGTGGCGGTGCGCTCTACGACTATTACCACTACTATGCCGACAAGGGCGCTCTCTATGACTGGGTGGCCAAGCTCGGATTAACCTCGCCTCAAGGCGCGCCAGCATCCGGCGGCATCCTCGAAACGCTCGGCTATATCGTCCACGGCAGCAGGACCGATCTAGCCCACACCAACGTAGCCGACGTGGCCAACAGTCTGCTGAACATGCTCGGCACGGCCACGACGATCATCGTGATCCTCGCCTCACCGGCACTCGCGCGCCGCTTTGGGAAGAAGGTCATCGCCGTCGCCGGCTTTGCGCTGTCCGCGATCAGCTACGCCTGCTTTTATGTCATCAAGCCGACGCAGGTAAATGCGATGGTATTAATTACCATCATCAATGCCGCGGTCTACGCGCCGACGATTCCGCTCATCTGGGCGATGTTCGCAGATGTCGCTGATTATTCGGAATGGAAGACCGGCCGAAGGGCGACCGGAGTTGTCTTTGCGACGATTGGATTTGCCCTCAAAGCGGGTTTGAGTCTGGGTTCATTTATCCTGCTGCAATTGCTGGCCGCCTGGGGCTACCGCGCCAATGCCGAGCAAGTTCCCAGCGCGCTGGAAGGCATCCGAATCTGCTCGACTTTGATTCCCGCGGGCCTGTTTGGACTCTGCACCATCCTGCTGATCTGCTACAAGCTCAATAAACGCCTCACGCATCAAATAGCAGAAGAATTGGAAGAGCGCCGCCGGGAAAGCGGCGTGGGGATTGCCGTTGCTTAGACTTGGCACATGATTGGTCGCAGAGCTGTCGGAACGCAAATGGAGGGCGTCGCTCCTGCGACGCCGCGAGGGGAGCGAAGTCACGGTTCTCGAGAATTCGCGGCGGCAGGGGACTGCCGCCCTCCAAGAAGGCAGGTGGCGGTGCGATCGACTTAACGCCCTCGGAATTATTTCATGTCGCAGGCCAAACTCGAAACCCTCGACCCCACCACTCAGCGCACTCCGCGCCTCGGCTTCCGCTGGTGGATCTGCGCGCTGCTCTTCTTCGCCACGACGCTCAGCTACGTGGATCGCGGCGTCATCAGCTACATCAAAGGTGATCTCCAAAGCACCTTCGGCTGGAATGAGATCGACTACGGCAACGTCGTCGCCTCCTTCTCGCTCGCCTACGCGTTTGGATATTTATTTGCCGGCCGAATTATCGACATGATCGGCATTCGCGTGGGCTTCGCCCTGGCGGTTGGACTCTGGAGCCTGGCGGCCATGGCGCATGCGCTCAATGGGCTGCTGTCGCCCCACACGACGCTGGGCGCGCTGCTGCACATTTCTTCGCTGCCGATCGGGAAGGGATTGTTGCTCATTCCCGCATCGCTCGCGGGATTTACCGTTGCGCGGTTTGCGCTGGGCATTGCCGAAGGCGGCAATTTCCCTGCCGCGGTCAAAACGGTTGGTGAATGGTTCCCCATACGCGAGCGCGCTTTAGCCACGGGAATTTTCAATGCCGGATCGAATATCGGCGCATTAGTGACGCCCATCCTCGTTCCCGCCATTCTCACGATTGGTCTCGGCTGGCCCACCTGCTTTATCGTCACCGGCACCTTCGGTCTCATCTGGCTCATCGCCTGGCTCGCGATCTATCGCGCCCCAGAGCGCCATCCGCGACTCTCCGCCGAAGAACTGAGATTCATCCGCTCCGATCCGCCCGATCATCCCGCGCGGGTGCGCTGGCTCGATCTGATCCGCTACCGCGCCACCTGGGCCTTCGTCGTCGGCGTCGCCCTGAGCAGCCCGATCTGGTGGTTCTATCTCTATTGGCTGCCGGATTTCTTAAAGAAGAATTTTGAGCTCGACGCGTCGCATCATCTGGCGCTCCCGATCCTCGCGGTCTATGTGCTGTCCGATGTCGGCAGCGTCGCCGGCGGCTGGCTCTCGTCAACGCTCATTGCCCGCGGATTTAGCGTCAATTTCGGCCGAAAAACCGCGCTGCTGGCCTGCGCCTTCTGCGTACTGCCCGTCTTTCTCGCTCCGCGGCAGACCAGCATGTGGCCTGCCACGCTGTTGATCGCGCTGGCCGCCGCGGCGCATCAGGGATTCTCGGCCAATCTCTTCACGCTCGTCTCCGACACCATGCCCAAGGCCGCCATCAGCTCCGTCGTCGGCATCGGCGGATTTGCCGGCGCTTTGATGGGCATGCTCTTCCAAACCTTCGCCGGCCACGTGCTGCAAAACCACCCCGCCTCCAGCTACCTCATCCTCTTCGGCATCGCCTCGGTGTCGTACCTTGTCGCCGTGATCGCCATTCAATGCTTGGTCCCGCGCCTCGAGCGCGTGCGCTTGCCCGAACCGGTGAAATAATTTCAATCCTCCCGCGTTTTCGATATCTTTGCACTGGCTGTGGGGGTGAAGCGAGTCGAACGTGCCACTGTCGCCAGAACAGGAAGAGGCGTTCTTTCGGCTAGCGGTCGGACTGCCGGCGGAAAAACGGCAGACATTTCTCGATGGCCTGTGTGCCGATGACTCGGCCTTGCGTGCGCGACTTGAAGAAAGGCTTGCCGCACCCAAGTCCGACGAAACGGCAGCGGACAGCAATCCCGCTTCGGTCGAGACTACGCGGCCCGAGCCGCCCGATTTCCCCGAAGCCACCGGCAAGACAATCGGCCCCTACAAGCTCCGCGAAAAAATTGGCGAAGGCGGTTGCGGGGTGGTCTATGTCGCCGATCAGGAATACCCGGTACGCCGCCGCGTCGCGCTCAAGGTCATCAAGCTTGGCATGGATACCCGGCAGGTCGTCGCCCGCTTCGAGCTGGAGCGCCAGGCGCTGGCCATGATGGACCATCCGAACATCGCAAAAGTCCTCGACGCCGGCGCCACCGAGGCGGGCCGCCCCTATTTTGTAATGGAATTGGTGCGCGGCATCCGCATCACCGATTACTGCGATCAGAACAAACTCTCCACGCATCAGCGCCTCGATCTGTTCATCCAGGTCTGCCACGCCATCCAGCACGCGCATCAGAAGGGCATTATCCATCGAGACATCAAGCCTTCGAATATTCTCGTGACGCTGCATGATGGCGTGCCAGTGCCCAAAGTGATCGACTTCGGCATCGCCAAGGCGACTGAAGGCCGCCTGACCGACGCCACGATCTACACGCAGTTGCAGCAGTTCATCGGCACACCCGCTTACATGTCTCCGGAACAGGCCGAAATGAGCGGCCTGGACGTGGACACGCGCAGCGACATTTACAGCCTTGGCGTATTGCTCTACGAGCTGCTGGCCGGCTCGACGCCCTTTGATGCGACCGAGTTGATGTCGCAAGGCCTCGACGCGATGCGCAAGACGATCCGCGAAAAAGAGCCGATGCGCCCAAGCACGCGCTTCGCGGCGCTCAAAGGGGAGCAGCTCACGACCACCGCAAAACGGCGCTCGGCCGACATTTCTAAGCTGGTGCACCAGCTCAAGGGCGATCTGGATTGGATCGTCATGAAATGCCTGGAGAAGGACCGCACGCGGCGCTATGAGACGGCCAACGGGTTGGCCGTGGATATCAAAAGGCATCTCAATAACGAACCGGTCGCAGCATGCCCACCGAGCCGGATCTACCGAATTCAAAAAGCGATCCGGCGAAACAAGCTGGCATTCGTCGCGACCGCGGCCGTCGCCGCGACGCTGCTGCTGGGAATTGTCGTCAGCGGCTGGCAGGCGAAGCGCGCCACCGATGCCAAACATCAGGCCCAGGCCTCACAGGCTGGCGAAATCATTCAACGCCAGCAGGCGGTGGCCAACGAGCAGAAGGCATTCGAAGCCCAGGCTGCCGAAGCGAAACTGCGCGCCCAGGCACAGAAGCAGGAACTCGTGGCTCGCGAGCGCGCCTATGCCTCGGACACGAATCTGGCCAAGCAGGCGCTGGATGAAAATAATCTCGGCCGTGCGGTGGAGTTACTTGACCGTCAACGGCCCCAGGGAAACGAGCGCGACCTGCGCGGATGGGAATGGCGCTATCTCTGGCAGCAGACGCGCAGCGATGCGCTGTTCACTCTTTGCCAGCAGTCCAATGAAGTCGAATCGTTGGCGGCTTCCCCTGATGGCCGACGGTTTGCGCTCGGGATGCAGCACAAAGACGGGCTGTTCGTCTATGACCTTCAAACCCGCCTGCAAGTTGCTCACCTGGCACGGGGAGAACACCGAATCTGGTGCGCCTTCTCGCCGGCCGATTCCGTATTGGCGTTTGCCGGTCTCCAGATCCCGGCCTCGGGAAAATCCCGCACGACGTTGCATCTTTGGAATACCAGATCTCGTCAGATGATCACTGATCTCCCTCTGGACGATGCGTGCGGTGGATTGGCCTTTGCCAAAGATGGACGGACCTTGGCAACTCTGACGGCCCGAAATGTTGTACTTTGGCGAATTCCCGATCTATCCAGAGTCGCGGCTTATCCCGTCGAGGTGGGCACAATCCCCGCGGCGTCAACCTCCTTTGCCGCAACGTCCGATCTAAGTGTCGCAGCGTATGCAGGCAAGTCGGGAACGGTTCGCGTCATTGATCTGCGCAACGGCAAATTACTTTGGACGGCGACGGCATCGAAAGAATTCATCACGGCACTCGCGTTTTCACCGGATGGCAAAACCCTGGCAACCGCCGCCGGCTTCGCTGAATCGGACATCCGCCTGTGGGACGTCTCGACTGGCAAGCGAATCGCTTCGCTCCAGGGCCACAGTCGCTGGGTCGGCTCCCTGGTCTTCTGGCCCGATGGTAAGAAGCTGGCCTCCTGCAGTGCGGATCAAACGATTCGTGTCTGGGACCTGGCCACTCGAACCTGCCTGGACGTGCTGCACGGCCATCGCCTGGAAGTCTATCGGCTGACGTTGCTGCCTGATAACAGGACTCTCGTCAGCGGGAGCAAGGACGGCGAGGTTTGCGCCTGGGACACGTCGGTCACGCATCCACGGCAGCCTCGTATCACCATTCCAGATCACGTCTTGAACTGGTGCTTTGCGCCGGACAGCCAGTCAGTTTTAGCGCTCAATGCGCAAGGCCAGGTGAAGCGTTGGACAGGCATAGATTTTCAACAGAGTGAACTATTGCTGAAGGTTGATCCCAGAGCCCTTTCTGCAAACGGCTTGTCCTACAGTTACTTTTCGGCGGACGGCCGCTTTATGACAGGTGTTGCCGCGGATGGGACCATTTCGGTGTGGGACTTAGCACAGCGCAATCTGCGGCGTCAATTCAAAGTCGGTAAGGGACTCACTTACCCGCGCATTTTTCTCGACGACGGAAAACGATTGCTTCTGTGGTCACGGGCTGACAATCGCCTCCTCGAATGGGACCTGGAAACAAACAGCCAGATCCAGTCCTGGCCGGGGCCACCGGCTTTTGTGACGTTCGGTGCGTCGCCGGACGGTCGGCTGGTCGTTGCCGTCGGTCGAGAAGGGGATGTCGTCTGCCGGGACCTTCAGAAGCAGACCAGCACGAACCTTCCAATCGATGCGCTGGAGGGTTGGACCGTCTCGTTTTCGGCCGATGGGTCAGCCATGGCCATCTCCAGCTCTTTGGGATATGTCCGAATCTGGCACACATCCAACTGGCAGGAATGGGCGACATGGCAGGGGTCTCTCAATACCGTTGACCAGGCGGTTTTTTCGCCGGACGGCTATTGCCTTGCCACGAGCGGCAACAACCCGGAGGATGCGCTCAAGCTATGGGGCGCCGACACCCGCCAGGAGCTGCTGACCCTGCCGGGCACGGGACACGAAGCCCATCTCACCGCCTTTTCCCCCGACAGCAGCACCATCGGCGTCATGACCGGCGACGGATTCCTCGACCTCTGGCACGCCCCGACCATGGCCGAGATTCGAGCGGCGGAAAACGGGAAAGCCGCGAATTAGAAGCGGATGCCGGACGAAGGAAACCGCCCGTACGCGCTGCTTCCTAAAGAGCCGCGCACGAAGTAAGCGGATTTCCCAAGAAAATCATTCGACAACTCTGCGGACCAAGCACCCATTGCCCAATCCGCTTACTTCGTGCGCGGCTCTTTTTGAGCGGTTTTTCCTGCATATGTATCGAGTCGGTTGCGAGGCGCTGCTCTGGAAAATCTGCTCAGGCGGCACGCAAGATCAACTCCGCATGTTGGAACGCCGACGTCCCCGTCGGCTCTTCGGAGTTGCCGACGAGGACGTCGGCGTTCTCAGTAAGTGCCAGCGAATATCCAATCTCTGGTAGATTTAGCGGAATGACCACCGACGAAGCATCCAACCTGATCTCATTTATGATCTGGGGCGACCGGGCCATTCTCGACGCGGCTGCGGCGCTGCCACCCGAAAAATATTTCGAAGAGCAGGGCATCTCGGCAGGATCGATCCACAAGCTGCTGTCTCATTGCATGGGTGCCCAATGGATCTGGCTGGAGCGCTGGCTTGGCCGATCACCTGCGGCTCGGCCGGATGAGCAGTATCCGACGATCGACTCGATTCGAGAGCGCTGGCCGCGATTGCATGCCGAGTTGATCGACTTCGTCTCGCAGGAAACGCCACAGTCCCTGGTCCGGCCAATCGCCTACACCGACCTGCGCGGCCAACCCGCGAGCATGCCCCTCGACCAGCAGATCCTTCACGTGGTCGATCACGCCACCTATCACCGCGGGCAACTCAACAGCATGATCCGCCGCGCCGGCGGCACGCCCGCCAACACGATGTATTGGAGCTTCGTGCAAGCGGGTAGGCCGAGGGGATGAAGAAGATAAATGCGTCAGATCGTCCACGTTGTGGCACGAGCCGTTCCTCAGGCGGACGATATTCCCGATCGACAAAGGCGTGCATCGCCTGGTCCGACGCGGCGTTGTAGCGATGTCGCCACCACTTGTTGTTGCTCTAACTTATTGGCTCATTCGTGCGAAATGCAACCATGCGCAGACATCGCAGGTGATCGACTAATTGCCAAACAGGCTCGGGCACGTCTGCTCGACCGGTAATTACGCATAAATCCCGGCCCCTGAAAGTGACAACGTCTTGCGCAAATGCTGTAAGCAAAACTTCCGCTCTCATCGAATTATCACCAGCTTCGGGAAGCGGAACGATTTCGCTAAACAATATGGATAGTTGCTCGCCTGAGCTTTCAACAAGCCAGTCTGAGGAACTACTGACAAGCCACCATCCATTAACGTGCTGAACACACACATCATGTGCGCCTAAGAATAATGCCTCCATGACAAGTTGCGATGCCAAATACTCGCCGCGGGGTTTTCCCCCGGGCACATACATTTGGGCGTGCTCGCGGATGTGTTGAACTGAGTTCATTCGCCTGATGACTTTCAAAACGACTATCAAGCCGCCGATCGAATCTCGATAGCGGACTTGCTCAACTCAATTAAGGGAAATGAGTAATCGCGTAGCGGCTCCCTTTCGTCGCCCGTCAATCTGGGATGAGTGGCTGCTTGGACATATTAGCAGACGCATCCAAGATTCGATCCGAACGTACCTGAAGGGCCACGAAAAAATCCTTTCCACAACACGGACACACTGTATATCCTTCGCCATCTAGGTCTCCATTCGGGGGACGACCGCCATTCTTCACCAGGGGACTGGTTGTCCACCGATACGTATCGCCAATTGCATACCTGATCTGGTTTCTGTATCCAAAATACAAGTCGATTGTCATGTTGCACAAACGCCCGCAGCGCGGGCACTTTAGCCTGGTGCTGAGTTGATTGTAAGTTCCCACCGGGCAGTGCTCGTCGAATAGCGGCAGACGAATCTTGGACGGTAAACACTTTGCTGGCGAAACCGAACGCGTACTCGGTAGCAAGAGCGGATGCCGAGATCTAGCGCCGTGCGCAGAGCGTCGACATGTTCACGAGAAAGAATGCGCATCTTTTCCTACCTCTGTGGGCTTGGCGCCCACCCAAGGGAACGGCGGCAAGGGCCGATTCCCATACTTCTTGAATCCTAATTCCATCAAGTCGCGCATAATCACCTGTATTACCGAGCGCGTAAGGCGCTGCGGCTGGAACAGCCCACTCTGCATAGTCACGCCTGTACATTGGAATGATAGACCGAGAGGCAGCAAATGTAATCCTGCCATCGACAAAATGTAGTCGCGTCAAAATCTCCGCTCGCCGCGGTAAATCGGCCCGTTGATTTTACTCAATGAAATTGAAAACACCTCCAACCCTCTCCCCATTTGCCAAGCAAAACTCTGTCGTGAATGTAAGTGGAAAAAGTTCAAATGGCTCGGTATCCAGTGCGACGAAAAGCGCCGTTAACGTTGGTTCGGCCAGGTCCGACAAGCGACGATTAAAAGTAAACTCGCGGCCATTTACGAAAATCCCGACCGCGTAGACGATTCCTTGGTGAACAACATAGCCCTCAAGGCTCGTCCCATTCGCCGCCTCAAATTTCGCTTTAATAAACAGCGGGCCGCGGTCTCCAGGCAACGGTGAAGGTGCAAGCACAGGACGATAATCCTGCATGTTTTCCGCGAAGGACCATACGGGGCAGTTGTCGAAGCTCTCTTTTTCGAGATTGCGAAAGACAGTCATTTGGTTTTGCCCACCTGTCTCAAACTTTCCTCGGCAGCAGACTTGCTCAGCTCGATTAACCCGCCACTCATGCGGTTTCCTTGCAGACCTCTCTGCTATACCAGTAGTGTCCTCGTGGAGCATGTCCACGAATTCGCTGAAGCCATTAGCTATCCGGAGTTCGCACGCCGAAATTGACTGTGAAGCTCATCGAAAAGAGCCACGACTCGGTCTGCGGCGACATCGTTATAACCAGCCGCCTCAACGACATTGGGCGTAGAGACGCAGAAAAAATCGATTAATTCACTCGACCCCACACCAAGGCGCCTGCCTTCCTCGAGATAAGATATAATTGCTTCGCGCAAGAAGTCGGGTTTGTCATGGGCTTCGCGCAGACGGGCTGCAGCTTGATTTTGTAGATTTGTAACGACCGTCAAATAATCCGCGTCGGCCATCTATGCTCCGACCTTCCTACAAAAGCTCGGCTATCCACTAATTGATCGCATCGTCTGGTGGAGAATAGCCAAGTTTTCCCTTCAGAGGAGCCATCGACTCATTCAATGCCGCACGAAGAATTAGACTCGAAGGCCTTTCAGGCATTCTCACTGAAAATGCAGCCCAGAAAAAACCCGCAGGCGCCTTTCGGCGCCCGAAGGCTGATGATCACTTGGCGCTTTGCTCCGCAACGTCTGGCTGCTCGTAGTTTTTGGGCGACAGACCGCCCACTCCTTTCAGCAGGGCGAGGGAGACGCGCAGGTCGCCGTTCTTAATGGCGACGGCGACGTTGGCGGTCGCCTCTTCGGTCAGCGCCAGCAGTTGCACGCGCGTCAGCTTCAGCGCGCGGCTGCTCCATGTGCTCAGGACGGCAGCGAAGCGCGGGTCGGCCTGCCAGCGATAAGCGGTCTGGCGAGTCACGCCGGCTTCTGAGGCGGCAGCCGTAACGTTTTTGCCCTTGAGCAGGGCACGCAGGTAAAGCAGCTGCGCGGGCGACAGCTGCGCCAGCTCCGCTTCATCGGAGGCGGGAATCGGAAGCGCCCGCGAAGCGATGACCTTTGTCACCGGTTTCACGGGCGGCGCGGAGATGGCCGCCGCGGCGGCTTTCACGACCGGCGCGAGCGCCGTGGTTACAGCATTGGACATAACGGTTTTGGACATAACATTCCGTCCTTTCGGAGAAAGAGGGTCTGAAGAATTGGGCCCGACGCGTGGGGCTGAAACACTTGGACGACGCTTACGGGTTAGGTTCTTATTAGCCATGATAGGCGTGTACCAAAATTGATTTGACAAAATCAAGACCGTATCACTAAAAAATAATGTGACTTGACAAATAAACATGAAGGTGATCTGTTAATTGCGTCATTTCCAGAAGGCAGGGACGCCTCAGAAATGCGTGGGCGATGTGGCGCGCCCCAAAGCGCGCCACATCTCCATAAGATCATATATATAATGATGTTACGGTAAATTTAGGGTCGGAATGTGACACTTCGGCGAGTGTCACATTTTGTAACCTCGACTTTTGCACTTTTGCGTCTCAGGCTGCGGCGGCGAGGTGGGCCAGGAGCCAATCCTGCACGCGGTTGGGTAATTGTGTTACGAGGCTGCCGCCGGGGGCATGTA
>Ga0207695_10001729_pt1 | contig 34817 bp, 33 predicted proteins | sample KBSC54metaG_FD_184354 | JGI IMG/M metagenome (GOLD analysis project Ga0207695, IMG submission 184354) | Corn rhizosphere microbial communities from Kellogg Biological Station, Michigan, USA - KBS C5-4 metaG (SPAdes) (version 2) | ecosystem: Host-associated > Plants > Roots > Rhizosphere > Soil... | reverse complement strand
ATACACTAACGCGCTCATCACCCCTGCGTGACTGGCGATAGAACCCTTCGGGTTCAAGGTGGAGCATCCCACCGTGAAGCGCGGGGCGCCGTTTTTGCCGTTCGCCTGGGCAGCCGTTGTGCGCCGTCGCGTGCATCGCCGGTGGCTGTCCTGCCTCGCGTCATCCGGATTCTTCCGCCACGTCGAGCTGGTCCCGCCAGCAGCGCACCGTACTCGGCCACCCCGGTCAACCTGTACACACTTAACGGAAACCGTATGTTTGACAGAGCCCAAAGCACCATCGCGAACGTCGATCCCGAAGTCTTTGCAGCGATCGAGCATGAAAACCGCCGCCAGGAAGATCACATCGAGCTGATCGCGTCGGAAAACTACACGAGCCCGGCCGTGATGGCCGCGCAGGGCTCGCAGCTCACGAACAAGTACGCGGAAGGTTATCCGGGCAAGCGCTACTACGGCGGCTGCGAGTACGTCGACGTGGTCGAGCAGCTGGCGATCGACCGCGTGAAGCAGCTGTTCGGCGCGGAAGCGGCGAACGTGCAGCCGAACTCGGGTTCGCAGGCGAACCAGGGCGTGTTCTTCGCGATGCTCAAGCCGGGCGACACGATCATGGGCATGAGCCTCGCGCACGGCGGCCACCTGACGCACGGCTCGCCGGTGAACATGTCGGGCAAGTGGTTCAACGTGGTGAGCTACGGCCTGAACGAGAACGAAGACATCGACTACGAAGCGGCCGAGAAGCTCGCGCAGGAACACAAGCCGAAGCTGATCATCGCGGGCGCGTCGGCGTTCTCGCTGAAGATCGATTTCGAACGCCTGGCGAAGATCGCGAAGTCGGTGGGCGCGTACCTGATGGTCGACATGGCGCACTACGCGGGCCTGATCGCGGCCGGCGTGTACCCGAACCCGGTGCCGCACGCCGATTTCGTCACGACGACGACGCACAAGAGCCTGCGCGGCCCGCGCGGCGGCGTGATCCTGATGAAGTCCGAGTACGAGAAGCCGATCAACTCGGCGATCTTCCCGGGCATCCAGGGCGGCCCGCTGATGCACGTGATCGCGGCGAAGGCGGTGGCGTTCAAGGAAGCGCTGTCGCCGGAGTTCAAGGCGTACCAGGAAAAGGTGGTCGAGAACGCGCGCGTGCTGGCTGAAACGCTGGTGAAGCGCGGGCTGCGGATCGTGTCGGGCCGCACGGAAAGCCACGTGATGCTGGTCGACCTGCGTGCGAAGAACATCACGGGTAAGGCTGCGGAAGCGGCGCTCGGCGCGGCGCACATCACGGTGAACAAGAACGCGATCCCGAACGACCCGGAAAAGCCGTTCGTGACGAGTGGCGTGCGCCTGGGTTCGCCGGCGATGACGACGCGCGGCTTCGGGCCGGCGGAAGCGGAGCAGGTGGGCAACCTGATCGCCGACGTGCTGGAGAACCCGGAAGATGCAGCGACGATCGAGCGCGTGCGTGCGCAGGTCGCCGAGCTGACCAAGCGTTTCCCGGTCTATCGCTGATCGACGATGCGCTGCCCGTTCTGCCGGCATGACGACACGCAGGTCGTTGATTCGCGCGTGTCCGAAGATGGCGCCGCGATTCGGCGGCGCCGTCGCTGCTCGGCTTGCGACAAGCGCTTCACGACGTACGAGCGGGTCGAGCTGTCCCTGCCGTTCGTCGTGAAGAAGGACGGCAGCCGCACGGAATTCGACCGCCGCAAGATCGTCGCCAGCATGCAACTCGCGCTGCGCAAGCGGCCGGTTGCCGCCGACGCGATCGATGCGGCGGTCGCTCGCATCGAATATCAACTGCTCGCGACAGGCGAGCGTGAAGTGCGTAGCGAGAAGCTCGGCGAACTCGTGATGAACGAGTTGCGCGGCCTCGATACGATTGCCTATGTCCGCTTCGCATCGGTGTATCGCCGGTTCGAGGACGTTTCTGAATTTGCCGACGTGATCGAAGAGTTCCGTCGCGCCTCTCCCGCCAAGACCCCGCGTAAGCGCTGACGCGCTGCGTCCGTTCATCATCTTCTCCGTTGGTTCAGTTCGCGCCGATTGTGTCGGTCGCGATCGCATGTCGCCAGTCAGCCGTTCGGCAAATGGCGTGCGTCCGCACGTGTCGCTACAGTCGTCGCATCACCTTGGCGGAGGACGACTGCGATGGGACTGCGTTATCCATCCTTGAAAAGCGTGGTGCGACGCTCGGGCGGGTTCACGCTCGTCGAGCTGATGGTCGTTATCGCGCTGGCGGCCGGGCTTGCACTCTATGCGGCACCCGCGTTCGACCAATGGCGCATGCGCGAACGCGTGGATGCGCGCTCGCTTGCGTTGCTCGGGGCGCTGTCGTTTGCGCGTACCGAGGCGACGCGTCTCGGCGTGCGCGTCACGCTGTGCCGGGCCGGGAGCGACGGTGTTTGCCTGCGTGCCGGCGAGCGGTGCGATCCGGCCGAATGGTCGTGCGACTGGCTCGTCAGCGGGCAATTCGACGGGCAGTCGCGCGTGCTGCGGCGCTATCCGCGCGATGCCGAAGTGGCCGTCGCGGGCGCCGCGCACGATCTGGCTTTCGCGCCGCCGGTCGGCCAGGCGATCGGCGGAATCCGGCGTTTCGAATTGCGTCCGCGCCGCGACCCGTCCGGAGCCGACGACGCACGCGCTTCGCGTTGCGTGCGGATTGCGGCGGGCGGCCGCGCGCGCGTTGTCGCCGGCCGTTGCGACGCGGCGTGATGACCATGCGCAACGCAATGCACGGCACGTCGCTGATCGAGGCGATGCTGGCCGTCGCGCTGCTCGCGACCGTGATGCTGGCGGTGGCCGGCAGCCAGCTGGCGATGGCGCACACGCAGCGGGCGACGATCTGGCGTGAACGCGCGCTGTGGCTGGCCGATGCGCGTATCGAGGGCCCGCGCGCCGGCGCAGGAGCCGACGACGGCCTCGCGGCGCTGGCGGCTGCATCGTTGCCCGGCGGTGCGATGACGCTCGACGACGGGCCGGCCGGCGTCCGGTACGCGATTGTCGGCTGGAGAGGCGGCAATGCAGCGGTTTCGCCGCGATGCGAAGTTGCAGGTGCGTCGGCGCAGCCGCCGTCTTGCGTCCGGATTCCGTTTCGGGAGGCTGGTGCAGATGAACGCTGATCGCCGCATGCGTGCGCATACGCTGCTCGAAGTGCTGATCGCGATGACCGTCGGCCTCCTCGTGCTCGCGGCGGCCGGTGCGCTGTACCACGCGCAGCGCGTTGCGCAGCGGCGCGCGGAAGACGGGTTCCGGATGCGCGATGCAGCCGGCACCGCGCTGATGCTGATCGGCGAGCAGCTCCAGATGGCAGGATTCCGGCCGCTCGATGCAGAACGCGCGTCATCGTTGCCGCCGGTATTCGGCTGTTCGATGGCGCGCGTGCGCGGCGACGGTGCGCAGGTACGGTGCGAGCCTGCGAGCGCTTCGTCGGACGCACTGCTGATCCGATATGTCGGCGATGCCGTGTCGACGTGGCCGACGGCGAGCGGCCAGGTGTCGGATTGTCTCGGGCAGGGTGTCGGCGTGTCCGGCGAACGGGCACCGGTGGAGAACCGCTTCGATGCGCACGTCAGTCCGTCGACCGGCGAGCCCGAACTGTACTGCGAAGGAAGCGGCCGTCCAGGCACGCCACAGCCGGTCGTGTCGGGCATCGATCAGTTGCGTGCGCGCTATCTTCGTCGCGGCGGCATGCAGTTCGTCGATGCCGATGCGATGCGTGTCGACGACTGGCGCGATGTCGTGGCCGTGCATGTCTGCGTGCGGGCGCGCGGCGAACCGATGCGCGAGCCGGCCCGCCACGTCGACTGCGACGGTCGAGCTGCGGTTGCACAGGACGGCCGTGCACGTTTGACGCTGCATCGTGTCGTCGCGTTGAGGAATGCAGCGATCGCATTCGACGATACGTTGCGCGACGCAACGCACGCACGCGAGGTGTTGCGATGAGCGAAGCAGGAAGGTACGCGCGGGAGATATCGCGATGTGTTGCGGCAGGCAACCTGCCCGGGCACATTGTGGCGAACGGTGACGAACTGCGGCAGGGCGTGCACACGGGAGCCGTGGCAACGAACCGGCGCGAGCCGCGCATACGTTTTCGGTCGGCCGGTCGCGTTTGGCGTCGCGACGCGGGCCTTGCATTGCCCGCAGTGATCGCGGTCGGTGCCGCCGTTGCAGCACTGACAGGCACGTGGTTCGAAGCCGCGCTGACGGAATCGCGCCGCACGCGTGCATTGTCTGATCGGTTGATCGCATTCCATGCGGCCGATGCCGCGCTTGCGGCGTGTACCGCGCGATTGCTTCGCGGCTCGGCGCCCTACGTGAACGAAGGCGAATCGCACACGGAGCCCGACGCGTGGCGGCGCATGCCGGCGATGGCGGCCACCGAAGCGTTCGCGCCGTTCGCCGGATGGCCGATGGCCGCACAGCCGCCGCGATGCCTGATCGAGGCGTGGCGCGGGGCAGGGCCGGCCGGTGGCCGCGCTTACGTCGTTACCGCGCGTGGCGTCGGCGCGCATGCGTCGAGTGCCGTCTGGCTGCAACACCAGGTCGCAATACGTGACGGACGCATCGTCGCGCTGCGCTGGCGGCGCGTCGCGGCGGGGCTTCGATGAACGGTCGCGCGTCCGTGTACCGATCGGCGGGATTCACGCTGCTCGAGCTGATGATCGTGCTCGCGATCGTCGCGGTGCTGGCCGGATGGGGCATCCCGTCGTATCGCGAGCATGTCGTGCGCGTTCACCGCGCGTCGGCGGTGTCCGCGCTGTATCGGGCAGCCCAATATCTCGAAACGCTGGACGGCGCACCGCCGCCGGCATTGCCGGACGCGCTTGCGCAGGCGCCGCCGGACGGGCGGGCCGTTTATCGATTGGCGCTCAGGCGGCCGGACGGCGACGACTCGCCGGTAACCTACGAGCTGGAAGCAAGCCCGCTCGACACGGGCCCGATGCACGACGATGCGTGCGGCGCCTTCACGCTGCGTTCGGACGGGACGAAGGGCAATGCGCGAAGGGATGGCGCCGACGAACAGGGTGCTGCTTGCTGGGGCGTGCGTTGAATTCGCACGAAGGGCGCGCAACGGTGCATGGCCGTGCGCGCAGGTCGCCGAGTATCAGTCGTCGTGTGCGTCGAGCTCGCGCTCGTCGCGCGACTGCTTCCAGATCCGGTAGACCTCCCATGCGGCGAAGCCGAGCGTGCCCCACTTCAGCGCGGGGCCGGCGCTCGCGCGCAGCAGCGAGCGAACGGGTTTCGCCAGCACGAGCGATGCGAGCGAACTCAGCATCGGATACTGGTTGACGAGGTGGCCGAGGCTCGCGTTCAGGTTTTTTGCGGACTGGCTGAACTTGCTGCCGGAAAGGCCGGGGATGAATACCTTGAGCCAGCTGAAGCGCGTGACGGCCTGGCGCATTTCGCCGGCGGCCGCCGCGAGTTCGAGCCGCTCGACTTCGGATCGCAGGATCAGCAATTCCTTGCGGAGCGCGCGATGCTGCGACGCGCTCCAGTTCGATCGCGACGAATGGGGGCGGTGTGCATTGCCCGTGACGTTCTGGCTCATGGCGCGTCGGCGAAGTAGGTGGGAAGGGGGAACACGACTGCGTTCACGGCTTGCCGCGGAACAGCTCGCGGTCTTTATCGAGTTCGGCGAGCGTCGCCTCGAACACGGTCGGCGCATCGCGCAGGCCCGAGCGCGCCTTCAGCGCGCACACGATGCCGCCTGCGGCATACAGCGCGGTGATCGCTGCGAGCGATTGCCAGCGATAGGTATCCCAGAACGCGATCGCGACGAGCACGGTCAGGCTCACGAGCGCCATCGTCGCGAGCATCATTGCGGCGAGTCCGAGGAACAGCACGCCCATCAGGCGTTCCTTCTCTTCGGCAAGCTCGATGCCCACCAGTTCGAGGCGCGTTTGCAGAAGCCCGATCGCGGAGCCGACGAGGCGGCGCAGCGGTCCTTGGCCGGATGGCTGCGAGGTGGTGTCTGTCGTCATGGGTGAGGTGCTTGCGCGTGCAGTGAGCAGCTAGGACAAAGCCGGCCGGCGGCAACCGCCGGTCGGCTTCGACGCCCGTGGGCCGCGCGACGCGGCCCACGGGACGGAACGGCGCAGCGCGCGTTACTTGCGGTTGATCAGCAGACCGATCAGCACGCCGACGCCGGCTGCAACGCCGATCGACGTCCACGGATGCTCGTGCACGTAATCGTCGGTCGCGCGAGCGGCCTTCTTGCCTTTCTCGACGACCACGACCTGGACGTCGGCGGCCTTGTCCTTGGCCTGCTTCAGGCGCGACATGGCTTTCTCGCGCAACTCGGCCGCACGGTCGCCCGTGCTGCTGGCGGCTTGCTTGAGCAGGTCTTCGGCGTCCGCGAGAACGGTTTTGATATCCGACATCAGTTTCTCCTTGTTGATTTCCGACATTGCAACTCCCTTCGTGCTGTCATGCTGCAGGTTCACATCGTAGCGAAACGCCTGCCTGCTGGCGAGCCGGGAAGACGTACGGCGGCGTGCAAGACCGCATGGTAAACGATTTGTAATTATCAGCAGAGCGTCAAACAGGGTGAAAAGTTTCCCACGTGGCCGGCCGTCTCGCCGCAACACCGCGTAAAAATGACAAAAAAGTATGAATATCAAACGGAATAATCGTTCGCACGGCCCATTGCTTCCCGTAAGCTGATGGACTGTCCCGCGCCATACGGCGCGCGGTTTCAACCAGCATCGTTCGAGGAGGGAACATCATGAGTCTGCGTCTTGGCGACATCGCACCGGATTTCGAGCAGGAATCGAGCCTGGGCCCGATCAAGTTTCACGAGTGGCTCGGCGACAGCTGGGGCGTCCTGTTCTCCCACCCGGCCGACTACACGCCGGTGTGCACGACTGAACTCGGGCTGACCTCGAAGCTGAAGGGCGAATTCGAGAAGCGCAACGTGAAGGTGATCGCGCTGTCGGTCGACGGCGTCGAATCGCACAAGGGCTGGATCAACGACATCAACGAAACGCAGTCGACGGTCGTCGGCTTCCCGATCATTGCCGATGCGGACCGCAAGGTTTCGCAGCTGTACGACATGATCCATCCGAACGCGAACGAAACGCTGACGGTGCGCTCGCTGTTCGTGATCGACCCGAACAAGAAGGTGCGGCTCACCATCACCTATCCGGCCAGCACGGGCCGCAACTTCGACGAAGTGCTGCGCGTGATCGACTCGCTGCAACTGACCGACAACTACAAGGTCGCGACGCCCGGCAACTGGAAGGATGGCGACGATGTCGTGATCGTGCCGTCGCTGCAGGATCCGGAAGAGCTGAAGAAGCGTTTCCCGAAGGGCTTCAACGCGGTGCGTCCGTATCTGCGCCTCACGCCGCAGCCGAACAAGTAAGCATCGGCGCGCGAGCGCGATACCGGGCCGGCGGCCCGGTTCGCGGATCCGATATCGGATGAAAAACGGCCCGCCCGGCAGTCATGCCGGGCGGGCCGTATCTTTTTGCGCGTACGCTGCATCGCTGCCGGACGCGCCGCATCCGGACGATCAGAAGAATGCCTGGATGCCTGTCTGCGCGCGGCCGAGGATCAGCGCATGGATGTCGTGCGTGCCTTCGTACGTGTTGACCACTTCGAGGTTCACGAGGTGGCGCGCGACGCCGAATTCGTCGGAGATGCCGTTGCCGCCGAGCATGTCGCGCGCGAGGCGCGCGATGTCGAGCGACTTGCCGCACGAATTGCGCTTCATGATCGACGTGATCTCGACGGCCGCCGTGCCTTCGTCCTTCATCCGGCCGAGGCGCAGCACGCCTTGCAGGCCGAGCGTGATTTCGGTCTGCATGTCGGCGAGCTTCTTCTGGATCAACTGGTTCGCGGCGAGCGGCCGGCCGAACTGCTGGCGGTCGAGCACGTACTGGCGCGCGATGTGCCAGCACGATTCGGCGGCGCCGAGCGCGCCCCATGCGATCCCGTAGCGCGCCGAATTCAGGCATGTGAACGGGCCGCGCAGGCCGCTCACGTTCGGCATCAGGTTCTCTTCTGGCACGAACACCTCGTCGAGGACGATCTCGCCGGTGATCGACGCGCGCAGCCCGACCTTGCCGTGGATCGCGGGCGCGGACAGGCCTTTCCAGCCCTTCTCGAGGATGAAGCCGCGGATCGCGTCCTTGCCGTTCTCTTCGAGCTTCGCCCACACGACGAACACGTCGGCGATCGGCGAATTCGTGATCCACATCTTCGCGCCGGACAGCGAGTAGCCGCCGGGCACCTTCTTCGCGCGCGTGACCATGCTGCCCGGATCGGAGCCGTGGTTCGGCTCGGTCAGCCCGAAGCAGCCGATCCATTCGCCGGTCGCGAGCTTCGGCAGGTATTTCTGCTTCTGAGCGTCCGAGCCGAATTCGTGAATCGGCACCATCACGAGCGACGACTGCACGGACATCATCGACCGGTAGCCCGAATCGACGCGCTCGACTTCGCGCGCGATCAGCCCGTAGCTCACGTAATTGAGGCCGGGGCCGCCGTATTCCTCCGGAATCGTCGGGCCGAGCAGGCCGACTTCGCCCATCTCGCGGAAGATGGCTGCGTCGGTGCGTTCGTGGCGGAACGCTTCGGTGACGCGCGGCGCGAGCTTGTCCTGCGCGTAAGCCTGCGCGGCGTCGCGCACCATCCGCTCTTCCTCGGTCAGTTGCTGGTCGAGCAGCAGCGGATCGTCCCAATGAAAAGTTGCAGCACTCATCGTCTCATCTCCTGTCGGTCCGCGTTAGCGCTTCAGCGCTTGCGCAGACCCCATGCTTTGCGGTCGTCCCCGGTTTGATCGGGCTCATGCCAAATGATCGCTTGACTGAAGTTCCGCTGTGCGGAACAATGTTTTGCAAATCGAACCCAGTGTAGCACCAGATGACACTTTCAACCATCGACGAAACCACGATCGACGAACGCAAGTTCGTCGTCGCGCTCGCGCGCGGGCTCGACCTGCTGCGCGCATTCCGGCCCGGCGAGACGATGCTCGGCAACCGCGACTTCGCGGAGCGCACGGGGCTGCCGAAGGCGACCGTGAACCGGCTCGCCTATACGCTGACCGTGCTCGGCTATCTGCGCTACGACGAGACGCTCGGAAAGTATGCGCTCGACGCCGGCGTGCTGTCGCTCGGCTACGCGCTGCTGTCGGGCTCGGGGACGATCGACCTCGCGCGGCCGCACATGCAGGCGCTCGCGCGTGAGATCGGCGCGGCCGTATCGCTCGGCTGCCGCGACGGGCTCGACATGATCTATCTGGAGACGATCCGCAGCGAGACCGCGCTGACGCTCGGGCTCGCGCCCGGTTCGCGGCTGTCGATGCTGACGAGTTCGATGGGGCGCGCGTACCTGGCCGTGCAGCCGGAGGACGTGCGCCGCGCGCTTTATGCGGAACTGCATCGCGCGGCCGGCGGCGCGGCCGACGCCGATGCGCTCGTCGCCGCCGCACGGCATGCGGTGGCCGAGTTCTCGGCGGGCGGTTGCTGCTATTCGTTTCGCGCGTGGCATATGGACGTGAACGCGGCGGCCGTGCCGTTTCGCGAGCCGCGCGAGGGGCGCTGGCTGATCCTGAGCTGCAGCGGCCCCGCATCGTCGATGGACGAGGACGTGTTCCGTACGCAGGTCGGGCCGAAGCTGAAGGCGCTCGCGCAGCGGCTCGGGCAGACGGCGTGAGCAACGCGGCGCGCGGCTATCGCCGTCGCGCCGCAGCGGTTTCGTCTCCGGTGTCGGTAAGAGCCGATGACGGCGCTGCCGCCGTCTCTTGTGCTGCGGTCGAACCGCGCTCATCATCGTTCGCCGGCTTCCCGACGACGAGGTTCGCGATGTCCCACCCAGAAACGATGGAAGGCGGATGCGCGTGCGGCGCGATCCGCTACCGTATCGCCCACGTTCCGACCGACGCCGGCTTCTGCCACTGCCGGCTCTGTCAACGCACGACCGGCGCGGCGGTCGTCGCATCGGCATCGGTGCCGATCGACGCGTTCGAATACCTGCAGGGCGAGCCGACCGTCTACGCGTCGAGCGCGTGGGGCGAGCGGCGCTTCTGCGGCCGTTGCGGCGCGCAGCTCGAATACCGGCTTGGCGACGCGCCGAAAACGGTCGAAATAAATTATGCGACGCTCGACGAGCCGTCGCGGCTGCGCCCGGCGTGGCACGTCTGGTATGGGGATCGTTTCCCGGGCATCGAGATCGACGACGATCTGCCCAAGTACGACGATGGCGGACGAGCGTAAGCGCTAACCATCGGCACCGACGGGCAGGCGTCGGGCAGCGGGTCGCGCCAGGCGGCCCGATCGCCCCATCCCGCAGCAGCACGACACCCGCATCCGGCATGCGGCGCGCGGCTCTCCGCGCGCGCCTGCCGTCCCATCCGTTCAGGCCGTCACGACCTTCGCAAACGCGGGCCCCTGCATGAACCGCACGTCGTGCTGGCGCAGCAGCTCGCACTGCGTCTCGTCGACGACGCCGTCGAAGATCAGCGGAATCCGCACGCGCTGCGCATACGCGACGAGCGCCTTGACCATCCCGTCGCGCAACGCGATGCCCGCATCCATCTTGATGTAGTCGGGCCGCGCCATCTCCGATTCGACCGCGAGGATGCGGCCCGGATCGGGCAGCTTGTCCGCGACCTTGAAGCCGTGATGCTGGTAGCTGCGCGTCAGGTAGCCGAGGAAGGTCTTGTGCGCGACGGCGACCGCCGGCAGCTCGATCACGATCCGCTCGGTCGGCAGCCCGAAGCGCTGCAGCACCGACGAGAAATGCTTGCCGTGGTCGTACTTCACGCTCTTGAGCAGCCGCTCGTGCACGCGCAGGAACAGCAGCCCGTGGCGCTGCGCGCCGAAGAAGTTGATCGCGTGCAGCGCGCGCGACAGGCGGTCGATCGCGACGAGTGTCTGGTCGTCGACGGCCGAGTCGACCGGATCGTGCGCGGCGCCCGTGACGACCGTGACAGCCTGGAAGCCGAGTTCGTCGCCGTAGCGCTCGATCGCGTCGGTGAACGACGTCGATTGCGGCGCGCCGGGCATCGTCACGTCGTAGATCGGTTCGTAGGCGCTGCCGAGCGTGCGCTCGGGCAGATTCGCGCTCGCGGTGCCGCCTTCGGCAAGCGCGAGGTGATCCCGCAGATACGGCAGTTGCCCGGCACGGGCGACCAGCTCGGGAATGGTGGGCGGAATCATCGGCGTAAGAAGGAAAAACGGCGGCCGAACGGGCCGCCTCGTATCTCGATATTAGCAGCGCGCGCCACGCTCGGCTCGGCGTTTCGCTCATATGGTTATCCCGTCCTCGAACCGGCGGCTAGGGTTTACGTTTATTTCACTATTCGTAATTGGTTTTACTATTCGTAAATCCAGGATTTGTCGCCGATCAAGAAATGCGGCATTCGGGCGTCGTTCTACGGCGCCGTTCGCGAATCAACGGGAAGCAAGGAGCGAGACGTGGCGGTTGACAGGAAAGGCGGGCGGGAGCGCCGGCAGGTGACGGGCGGAATGACGGGCGCGCCGGCGCGCGCACGGCAGGGTTGAGGTGCGGATGGCGACCATGAGCATCGATTACCAGACGCTGAAGTTCGAGTACAGTCCGCGCGCGCATGACGCGGCCGTTCACCCGGTGATCGTCGTCGGCGCGGGCCCGGTGGGCCTGTCGGCCGCGATCGACCTCGCGCAGCAGGGTGTGCCCGTCGTGCTGCTTGACGACGACGACACGCTGTCCACCGGCTCGCGCGCGATCTGCTTCGCGAAGCGCACGCTCGAGATCTTCGACCGGCTCGGCTGCGGCGAGCGCTTCGTCGACAAGGGCGTGAGCTGGCACGTCGGCAAGGTGTTCCTGCAGGACGAACAGCTTTACGCATTCGACCTGCTGCCCGAGGAAGGGCATGCACGCCCCGCGTTCATCAACCTGCAGCAGTACTACGTCGAAGGCTATCTGGCCGATCGCGCGTTCGAGCTGCCGAACATCGACATCCGCTGGAAGCACAAGGTGACGGGCGTCGAGCAGTCGGCCGAGCATGCGGTGCTGACGATCGAGACGCCGGACGGCGTCGCGACGCTGCGTGCGCAATACGTGATCGCGGCCGACGGCTCGCGCAGCCCGATGCGCACGATGATGGGCCTCGAAAGCCACGGCCGTACGTTCAAGGACCGCTTCCTGATCGCCGACGTGAAGATGAAGGCGGAGTTTCCGACCGAGCGCTGGTTCTGGTTCGATCCGCCGTTCCACCCGAACCAGTCGGTGCTGCTGCACCGCCAGCCCGACAACGTATGGCGCATCGACTTCCAGCTCGGCTGGGACGCCGATCCCGTCGCCGAGAAGCAGCCGGAGCGCGTGATCCCGCGCGTGCGCGCGCTGCTCGGGCCGGACGCCGCGTTCGAGCTCGAATGGGTGAGCGTCTACACGTTCCGCTGCCAGCGGATGGAGTCGTTCCGTCACGGCCGCGTGCTGTTCGCGGGTGATTCCGCGCACGGCGTGTCGCCGTTCGGCGCGCGCGGCGCGAACAGCGGCGTGCAGGATGCGGACAACCTCGCGTGGAAGCTGAAGCTCGTGCTCGACGGCCGCTCGGCCGACCGCCTGCTCGATACGTACGCGAGCGAACGCGAGTTCGCGGCCGACGAGAACATTCGCAACTCGACGCGCTCGACCGATTTCATCACGCCGAAAAGCCCGGTGTCGCGCGTGTTCCGCGACGCGACGCTGAAGCTTGCGCGCGATTGCGAATTCGCGCGCAAGCTCGTGAACAGCGGCCGCCTGTCGGTGCCGGCCGTGCTGGCCGATTCGCCGCTGAACACGCCGGACCGCGGCGGCGACGCATTCGCATGCGCGATGCGACCGGGCGCGGCGGCGGCCGATGCGCCGGTGCGTGTGCAGGGTGCGGCGGGCTGGCTGCTGCAGCACCTGCGCGGCGGCTTCATCGGCGTGCTGTTCGGGTTGCCGGGCGACGCGGCCGCGCTCGCGCAGGCCGTCGACGGCCTCGCGCTGCCGGTGCGGCCGGTGCTCGTCGTGCCCGCCGGGCACGCGCAGCCGGTGGCCGGCATCGACGTCGTGGAGGACGTCGACGGTTTCGCCGCGCAACGCTATGACGCGAAGCCCGGCACGTTCTACCTGCTGCGTCCCGACCAGCATGTCTGCGCACGCATGCGCACGCTCGACCGTCAGGCGCTTGCCGACGCACTGGCGCGCGCGACCTGCGCACGATGAATACCGCATTGGACACGATAAAGACACCGGAGACCCCGTCATGCCCTCACTCGACACCCGCCCGCGCCTGGCCGATCCGGACGCGTTCTACGAAGCGCTGATCGACATGCATCGCGACCTGTCCGACGCCGACAGCCAGCTCGTCAACGCGAAGCTGATCCTGCTGCTCGCGAACCAGATCGGCGACGCCGACGTGCTGCGCGAAGCGATGGCGCTCGCCCGCCAGGGCGTGACGCCGCCCGCGCATCCGGCCGCCGAGGTGGCGCAATGAGCGCGGCGCCGGCCGACGCGCGCGTGCTCGAAGTCGAGCGCGTGATCGACGAGACCCATCGCCCGGGCTTTCACTGGATGCTGCTCGTGTTGTGCGGGCTGTGCCTCGTGATCGACGGTTTCGATGCGCAGGCGATGGGCTACGTCGCGCCGAGCGTGATCGCCGAATGGGGCGTGCCGAAGCAGGCGCTCGGCCCGGTGTTCAGCGCGAGCCTGTTCGGGATGCTGCTCGGTGCGCTCGGGCTGTCGGTGCTGGCCGACCGGATCGGGCGGCGCCCGGTGCTGATCGGCTCGACGTTGTTCTTCGCGGTGACGATGCTCGCGACGCCGTTCGCAAGCTCGATTCCCGTGCTGATGGCGCTGCGCTTCGTCACGGGCCTCGGCCTCGGCTGCATCATGCCGAACGCGATGGCGCTGGTCGGCGAGTTCAGTCCGGCCGCGCATCGCGTGAAGCGGATGATGATGGTGTCGTGCGGCTTCACGCTCGGCGCTGCGATCGGCGGCTTCATCAGCGCCGCGCTGATTCCGGAGCTCGGCTGGCGTTCGGTGTTCTTCGTCGGCGGCGCGGTGCCGCTCGTGCTTACGATCGCGATGGTCGCGCGGCTACCCGAATCGCTGCAGTTCCTGGTGCTGAAAGGGCGCGTCGGGCAGGCGCGCGACTGGCTCGCGCGCTTCGCGCCGCAGGCCGGCATCGATGCGGACACGCGCCTCGTCGTACGCGAGCGGGCCGCGACCGGCGCGCCGGTGGCCGAGCTGTTCAGCCACGGCCGCCTGCCGGTTACGCTGCTGCTGTGGGCGATCAGCTTCATGAACCTGATCGATCTGTACTTCCTGTCGAACTGGCTGCCGACCGTGATGCGCGACGCGGGTTATTCGCCGGGCACGGCGGTGATCGTCGGCACGGTGCTGCAGACGGGCGGCGTGATCGGCACGCTGTCGCTCGGCTGGTTCATCGAACGCTACGGCTTCGTGCGCGTGCTGTTCGCCTGCTTCGCGTGCGCGGCCGTGTCGGTGGGGCTGATCGGCTCGGTCGCGCATGCGCTGCCGTGGCTGCTGGTCGTCATGTTCGCGGGCGGGTTCTGCGTGGTCGGCGGGCAGCCGGCCGTGAACGCGCTCGCGGGCCAGTATTACCCGACGTCGCTGCGCTCCACGGGCATCGGCTGGAGCCTCGGCATCGGTCGGATCGGCTCGGTGCTCGGGCCGCTCGTCGGCGGACAACTGATTGCGCTGAACTGGTCGAACGGCGCGCTGTTCCACGCGGCCGCGGTGCCCGTGCTGTGTTCGGCGCTGTTCGTTCTTGGCCTGGCGGGCGTAACGCGGCGAAACGGTGCGCACGCGCCGAACGCCGCGATGAATTGATGGAGAAAGGAAACGATGACGCTTGACCTGTCGAAACCGGCGACCGCCGGCTACCTGAGCGGTTTCGCGAACGAATTCGCGACCGAGGCGCTGCCCGGCGCGCTGCCGCACGGCCGCAACTCGCCGCAGCGTGCGCCGTACGGGCTGTATGCGGAACAACTGTCGGGCACCGCGTTTACCGCGCCGCGCGGCCACAACCGCCGCTCGTGGCTGTATCGCATCCGCCCGGCCGCCGTGCACCGGCCGTTCGAGCCGTATGCGGGCCCGCAGCGGCTCGTGTCGGAATTCGGCGACTCGGCCGACGTGCCGCCGACGCCGCCGAACCAGCTGCGCTGGGATCCGCTGCCGATGCCGGTCGAGCCGACCGATTTCGTCGACGGGTTGGTGACGATGGCCGGCAACGGCTCGGCGGCCGCGATGAACGGCTGCGCGATCCACCTGTACGCGGCGAACCGCTCGATGCAGGACCGCTTCTTCTACAGCGCGGACGGCGAACTGCTGATCGTGCCGCAGCAGGGGCGGCTGTTCATCGCGACCGAGTTCGGCCGGCTCGACGTCGAGCCGTTCGAGATCGCGGTGATCCCGCGCGGCGTGCGTTTTTCCGTTGCGCTGCCGGACGGCGACGCGCGCGGCTACATCTGCGAAAACTTCGGTGCGCAGCTGCGCCTGCCGGATCTCGGCCCGATCGGCTCGAACGGTCTCGCGAACCCGCGCGACTTCCTGACGCCGCAGGCCGCTTACGAGGATCGCGAAGGCGCGTTCGAGCTGATCGCGAAGCTGAACGGCCGACTGTGGCGCGCGGACATCGGCCATTCGCCGCTCGACGTCGTCGCGTGGCACGGCAACTACGCGCCGTACAAATACGACCTGCGCCTGTTCAACACGATCGGCTCGATCAGCTACGACCATCCCGATCCGTCGATCTTCCTCGTGCTGCAGTCGCAGAGCGATACGCCGGGCGTCGACACGATCGACTTCGTGATCTTCCCGCCGCGCTGGCTCGCGGCCGAGGATACGTTTCGCCCGCCTTGGTTCCACCGCAACGTCGCGAGCGAGTTCATGGGGCTCGTGCACGGCGCGTACGACGCGAAGGCGGAAGGCTTCGTGCCGGGCGGTGCGAGCCTGCACAACTGCATGTCGGGCCACGGGCCCGACGCGGACACGTTCGAGAAGGCGTCCGCGAGCGACACGACGAAGCCGCACAAGGTCGACGCGACGATGGCGTTCATGTTCGAGACCCGCACGTTGATCCGGCCGACGCGCTACGCGCTCGACACCGCGCAACTGCAGGCCGACTACTTCGAATGCTGGCAAGGCATCAGGAAACACTTCAACCCGGAGCAAAGATGAGCGACACCCAAGACTGGCGCGCGACGCTCGACCCGGCCCGCAAGAGCTGGGTCGACACGGCGAACGATCCCGCCTGCGATTTCCCGATCCAGAACCTGCCGTTCGGGATTTTCAGCGATGCGAAGCAGGCGGCGCGTCGTGCGGGCGTCGCGCTCGGCGACCAGATCGTCGATCTCGCGGCGCTTGCGCGCGCGGGCCTCGTGACGCTGCCGGCCGGCGCCGACGCGTTTGCCGCGCCGACGCTCAATGCGTTCATCGCGCTCGGCCGCGATGCATGGCGCAGCGTGCGCGTGCAACTGTCGGACCTGTTCTCGCGCGACAACGCGCGGCTGCGTGACGATGCGGCGCTGCGCGCGCAGGTGCTCGTCGCGCAGCGCGACGCGACGCTGCATCTGCCGGTCGAGATCCCCGGCTACACCGATTTCTATTCGTCGAAGGAGCACGCGACCAACGTCGGCTCGATGTTCCGCGATCCGAAGAATGCGCTGCTGCCGAACTGGTCGGAGATGCCGATCGGCTACAACGGCCGCGCGTCGTCGGTGGTCGTCAGCGGCACGCCGGTGCGGCGCCCGAACGGGCAACTGAAGCTGCCCGACCAGGAGCGCCCGGTGTTCGGCGCGTGCCGCAAGCTCGACATCGAGCTGGAGACGGGCTTCATCGTCGGCAAGGGCAACGTGCTCGGCGAGCCGATCGCGTGCGAGGACGCGGAAGCGCATATCTTCGGGATGGTGCTGCTGAACGACTGGAGCGCGCGCGACATCCAGCAGTGGGAATACGTGCCGCTCGGCCCGTTCAACGCGAAGACGTTCGCGACGACGATCTCGCCGTGGATCGTCACGCTCGACGCGCTCGAACCGTTCCGCACCGCGCAGCCGGAGCAGTCGCCGCAGCCGCTCGCGTATCTGCGGCATGCGGGCAAGCATGCGTTCGACATTGCGCTCGAAGTGACGCTGCGCGCCGAAGGGGCGGCGCATGCGACATCGATCTGCCGCACGAACTTCAAGCACATGTACTGGACGATGGCGCAGCAGCTCGCGCATCACACGGTCGCGGGCTGCAACACGCGGGTCGGCGACCTGATGGGCTCGGGCACGATCAGCGGGCCGACGAAGGATTCGTTCGGCAGCCTGCTCGAACTGACATGGAACGGCAAGGAGCCGGTTGCGCTGGACGGCGGCGGCAGCCGCGCATTCATCGAGGACGGCGACGAGCTGACGCTCGCCGGATGGTGCCAGGGCGACGGCTATCGCGTCGGCTTCGGCACCTGCGCGGGCAAGATCCTGCCGGCGCGGAGCGCGTAACACGCAAGACGTAGCACGCAGCACGCAGCACGCGGCACGCGGCACGCGGCACGGCAGTACCGGGCGGCCCGCATCATGCGGGCCGTCGTCATTGTGTGGCGGCGCGTGCGTGTCAGACCGCGCGTTGCAACGCGGCGCGGCGCTCCCACAGCGCGGCCGCGACGAACGCCGCGACGCAGACGACCAGCACGCCGACCAGCGCGTTGCTGCCCAGTTGCTCCATCAATGCGCCCGCGACGAGCGGGCCGCCGAAGCTCGCGGCGCTCCACGACGCTGACACGAGCGAGCTCGCGGTGACGAGCGCCGCGCCGCGGAAGCGTTCGCCGCACGCGACGAGCGACAGCGTGTAGATGCTGCCGGCCGCCGCGCCGAGCACGAACAGCAGCGGCCAGCACAGCCACGGGTTCGCGATCACGAGCGGCAGCAGCGGCAGGCCTGCCAGCACGATCCAGCCCGCGCCGAGGTGCACGCGTTCGCGGCCGAGCTTGTCCGCGAGCCAGCCGATCGGGAACTGCATCGCGGTATCGCCGAACAGCATGATCGACGCGAGCAGCACGGCGGTCGCGCTTGCGACGCCGTGATCCATCGCGTAGAGCGGCAGCAGCGACAGCGCGAGCGTATCGAACAGCGCGAAGAACCCGGTGCCGATGATCAGCGCGGGCATGCGCGGCAGCACGTCGAGCCAGCGACCGTGCGCTTCGTGATGCGCGTCGTCGCCCGCGAGCGGCGCGCGCCGGATCGTCGCGAGCGTCGGCAGCGCGAGCAGGAACAGCGCGCCGCACAGTGCGAAGCGGATGCTCGTCGCGCCCGCGATCTGACTGACGAGCACGGGGCCCGCCATCTGGAACAGCGTGAAATTGGTCGCGTAGATCGCGACGACGCGGCCGCGCGTCGAATCGTCGGCGAGCTGGTTGACCCACGCTTCGCCGATCGTGAACAGCAGCATCAGCGCGGCGCCGCACAGCACGCGCAGCACGCCCCACAGGATCAGGTTCGACGTGAACTGCATCAGCGCGGTGGCTGCCGCGAGCAGCACGACCGACACGACGATCGCGCGGCGTGAGCCGATGTGCCGCGCGAGCGCGGTGACGAACGGAACGATCGCGAGGCCGCCGAGCGCCTGCGCGGCCGTCAGCATGCCGACGACGTTGGTGCCGTGTCCGGCTTCGGTCAGTGCGAGCGCGGTGAGCGGCAGCGTGGCGCCGGTCCCGAGGCCGACGACCGCGACACTCAAAATGAGCGCGAGGAAATCACGATTGAGAATGGCTTTCATCGGCCGGGATGCTACACCGCGGACCTTGAAAGGTCCATGAAGGCCGTCAGGATCGAATGCGTTGCGCGCGCAACGAATGCGTGTCGGCGCGTTACACGTATTCAGTCGGCGCGGCCAGCGGGCGGCGTTCGAGCGACGCCGACCACAGCGTGAGCGCCAGCGCCGCGACGGCCATCGCGACGCCGACCCACGGCAGGTTCACGAGCGACACGCCGGAGCCGATCGCCATTCCGCCGAGCCACGCGCCCGTCGCATTGCCGAGGTTGAACGCGCCCTGGTTCAGCGTCGATGCGAGGTTCGGCGCGTCGCTCGCGCGATCGACGATCAGGATCTGCAGCGGCGGCACGATCGCGAACGCGAGGATGCCCCACACGAAGATCGTCGCGAGCGCGGCGAACGGCAAATGCATCGTGCCCGCGAACAACGCGAGGACGAGGCCGATCAGCGCGAGCGTCGCGATCAGCGACGGCATCCGGCGCCAGTCGGCGAGCCTGCCGCCGAGCGTGCCGCCGACCGTCAGCCCGAGGCCGAACAGCAGCAGCACATAGGTGACCTGACGCGGCGAGAAGCCGGTCACGTCCTCGAGGATCGGCGTGATGTACGTGAACACGCTGAACAGGCTCGCGGACGCGAGCACGCTGATGCCGAGCACCATCAGCACCTGTGGGTGCTTCAGCACGCTGAATTCGCGGGTGATGCTGGTGTCGGGCATCGCGAGGTTCTTCGGCAGGCAGACCGCGAGCGCGGCGGCCGCGGCGATGCCGATGCCGGTGACGGCCCAGAACGTCGCGCGCCAGCCGAACGCCTGGCCGAGCGCGGTGCCGAGCGGCACGCCGAGCACGTTCGCGAGCGTGAGGCCCGTGAACATCAGCGCGATCGCCTGCGCGCGGCGGTTCGGCGCGACGAGGTTGCTCGCGACCACCGAGCCGATCCCGAAGAACGCGCCGTGGCAGAACGCCGTGACGACGCGCGCGGCCATCAGCACCGCATAGCCCGGTGCGATCGCGCAGAACAGGTTACCGGCGATGAACAGCCCGATCAGGCCCATCAGCGCGCGCTTGCGCGGCATCTTCGCGGTGACGATCGCGAGGATCGGCGCGCCGATCGTCACGCCGAGCGCATAGCCCGACACGAGCATCCCGGCGGCCGGAATCGACACGCCGAGGTCGCGCGCGACGTTGGGCAGCAGCCCCATGATCACGAATTCGGTGGTACCGATTCCAAATGCGGCGACGGCGAGGGCGAAAAGAGGCAAGGGCATCGCGGTAGGCTCGGGAAAAGCCGCTGCTCGGGTGGGCGCAGGATGCGCGGGGCGGGCGGCGGGAAGGCGAACGACAGCGCGATTCTACTTCAGTGAAAACCCTTATGCTTGGGGCCAAAACGGATGTTGCCGGCGTGCGACGGGGTAGCGGGCGGGAAGCTCACAATGTGGGATTTGGCGGCGGTTTGCGGCGTGCGAATTCGTCGGGGTCGGAGCGGTGGCGGCTACCGGGCCGCGCTTCAGGCGATGCGTTCGGGCGACCCGTCGGAGGGTGCGGCGGATCGAGCCGGTTCGGCGATGGTGTCTGGTGTGCGTGGCACGCTTGCGTCCGGTTCGGCGTTCGTGTCCGCAGGCAATGCACGCGATGCAGGCGATCCGGCGGCGTCGATCGAGGCCGGATCGTCCCAGCCGTTCTCGAACAGGCATGCTTCGATCGGCATTCGCGCGGCCCAGCGCTCCTGCTCGAGCATCGGCTTTGCATAGAACGCGTCGACGTGCCCGACGCACAGCACGGCGATCGGCTTCGCGCCGTCGGGCATCCGCAGCAGCGTGCGCAGCGCGTCGACGTCGAACAGCGACACCCAGCCCATCCCGAGCCCTTCCGCGCGCGCGGCGAGCCACATGTTCTGGATCGCGCACGCGGCGGACGCGAGGTCCATCTCCGGCAGCGTGCGGCGGCCGAACACGTGGTGTTCGCGGCCGTCGGCGAGCGCGACGACCAGCAGCTCGCCGCATTCGCGCACGCCTTCGACCTTCAGCCGCATGAATTCGTCCTGGCGCTCGCCGAGCGCGTCGGCGGTCGCGCGGCGCTCGGCCTCGACCAGCGCGTGGATCGCGGTGCGCAGCGCGGGATCGGTGATGCGGATGAAGCGCCACGGCTGCATGAAGCCGACGCTCGGCGCGTGGTGCGCCGCGCGCAGCAAGCGCGCGAGCACCGCTGGATCGACGGGCGCCGGCGTGAAATGGCGCATGTCGCGCCGTTCGAAAATGGCGCGGTAGACGGCGGCGATGTCGGAGTCGTCGAAACGCATGAGCGGCAAAAGCAGGGGATGACGTCGGCGCAACGATAGCAGACCGCGCGCGGGCCGCGTTACATCATTCGAAACAAAATGCGGAATTGTTGATGTAAAAGATCGTGTTTTCAGCGTTGATCAAAAGCAAACGATTGCGGTGGCGCCGGCAACCATGAAATGAGCCGGTTTCGTCGATTTCTCAGCGATTCGCCGTCACGAGGTTCTGCGGCGTGCCGGCATGCCACGCCTCGATGTTCAGCAATGTGGTGTGCGCGATCTCCGCCAACGCCTCGCGCGTGAAGAATGCCTGGTGCGACGTGACGATCACGTTCGGGAACGTCAGCAGGCGCGCGAGCACGTCGTCCTGCAGCGGCAGGTCGGAGTGATCCTCGAAGAAGAGCCCGCTTTCCTCCTCGTACACGTCGAGCCCGAGATGGCCGAGCTGGCCGCTCTTGAGCGCGTCGATCAGCGCCTGCGCATCGACGAGGCCGCCGCGGCCGGTGTTGATCAGCATCGCGCCGTGCTTCATCCGCGCGAGCGTCTGTTCGTTGATCAGATGGTGCGTCGACGGCAGCAGCGGACAGTGCAGGCTGACGATGTCGGCCTGGTGCAGCAACGCGTCGAGCTCGACATAGCGCGCACCGAACGCGATCAGCTCGTCGTTGTACGGCGGCACCGAGTGCGCGAGCACGTGCATCCCGAAGCCCATCATGATCTTCGCGAACACGCTGCCGATGACGCCGGTGCCGATCACGCCGACGGTCTTGCCGTGCAGGTCGAAGCCGAGCAGGCCGTTCAGCGAGAAGTCGCCTTCGCGGGTGCGCGCGACGGCGCGCGGCAGGCGGCGGTTGAGCGCGAGGATCAGCGCGACCGCATGCTCGGCGACCGCGTGCGGCGAATACGCGGGCACGCGCACGACCGCGATGCCGAGCCGCTCGGCGGCCGCCAGGTCGACGTGGTTGAAGCCCGCCGAGCGCAGCGCGATCAGGCGCGTGCCGCCGTCCGCCAGCCGTTCGAGCACGGCTGCGTCGACGGTGTCGTTGACGAACGGGCAGACGACGTCATAGCCGTGCGCGAGGATCGCGGTTTCCGCGTCGAGGTGCGACGGCTGGAAGTGCAGCCGATAGCCGAACTGCCGGTTGGCGGCGGTGAACGAATCGTCGTCGTACTGCCGGCTGCTGAACAGGATCACGCGCACGCTGCACCTCCGATGGCTGACGCGCGCAGTTTACTGCAGGCCCGTGACGATGTCGGAGCGGTCGGGGCCGCGCGACGGACGCAGGAAGCCGTAATCCTTCCGCTCGCGGGCCGTCTGCGCGCTGAAGTGGTCGAGCGCGTGCTCGACGAAGCTGCGCGTGCGGGCGGGCACGTACTGGCGGTTCGGATAGACGAGCGACAGTTGCGCATCCGGGTCGTCGATCCGGTAGCCGGGCAGCAGCCGCACGAGCGTGCCGCTGCTGAGCGCGTCGGCGACGCACGGCTCGGGCAGCACCGCGATGCCGGCGCCGGCAATGGCGGCCGCCTGCACGAGTGCGAGCTGGTTGAGCGTGCAGGCCGGGCGCACCGTGACCGAATGCGCGACGCCGTCGTGGCCGACCAGCTGCCACGCGGGCGCATGCTGGTGCGGCGCGAGCGTGACCCAGTCGTGGCCGGGCAGGTCGTCGGGCGCGCGCGGCTCGCCGCGCCGGTCGAGATAGGCAGGCGCCGCGCAGGCGACGAACGGGTTCGGCGCGAGCGCATGGCCGATCAGCGTCGGGTTGCCGTCGAGCCGGTTGCCCGTGACGATGCCGACGTCGTAGCCCGATTCGAGCACGTCGAGCGGCCCCTCGGCGACGGTCAGCTGCACGCGCAGCTCGGGGTAGCGGTGCCGGAAGCTGCTGACGAGCGGCGTCAGCGCGAGCGGCGACAGCAGGCCCGACGCGATGACGCGCAGCGTGCCGGCCGGTTCGCGCACGGCATGCGCGACGGACGACTCGAGGTGGTCGAATTCCTCTAGCAGCGCGCGGCAACCGTCGAGGTAGCGCACGCCGGCCTCGGTGAGCGACAGGTTGCGCGTGGTGCGGTGGATCAGCCGTGTGTTCAGGTGCCCCTCGAGCATCGCGATCGAACGCGTGACGAGCGCATTGGACACGCCGAGATGGTGCGCTGCGCGCCGGAAGCTCTGCTGCTCGGCGACGCAGACGAATACACGCATGGTCTGAATCTGGTTCATGGCTTGTGTATTTCTGGCCCGGTTGATTGATTATGGTTGTGATTTTTCGCCGCGCAACCTCGAAAATGCATCGCGCGGCACCCAGTTCTCCTTCGTATCGAAAAATCTGTTTTCGATTCCGCAGATGATTGTTAAATATAGTTGCGATATCCGTCAACCTGAGAAAACGGGCGGGTTGCGGAAAATCGAAATCGCGAGTACCGGTTAAAAGTCGGGCTGTCTCGTGTGCCTGCCGTTCAAAGGCGGCAGAGTATTGGAATATGCATCGTGTCGACGAATAATTCGTATGTTAATCAATTGGTTGTTCGTGATTCGATCAGGTTTGCTCCGGTGGTTTGGGGAATCGCGCCCCAATACATGCTGCAGTAATGGATGTTTTTACCCATGCGCAGATTTTGCGTATTGCATTCCGTTCGGCGATTTTTATCGAACATCCGGTCTATTCCGTTCGATACGCAAGTCGCGCTGAACCGTCGGCATCGATGAAACGCGGCGATATTGGCGGAGAAAATCGCGCGCATGGAACCGTTTCACAACCGGCCGGCAATGCCATTCCAATCCGGAACGCCGGCGCGCGATGCCTGGGCGGCCGGCTGGCCCGGTCCGGCGACCGGGCCACCGTCGCGCTGTCCGGCCGCGCGTGCCTCTTGCGCGAGGCCGCGGAACGCGGAATGATCGATCAGTTCGCCATGCAGTTGGGTTTGGCGGGCGTCCGTGTATTTCCCATCCTCACCTTTTGCCAGCCATGTCCATCGATTACTCGCCGATTCCCTGTCCCGTCGTCGTGCCGCTCGACGCGATCCTGCCCGAAGAACCGCTGCTGATGATGGGGGCCGGCCCGGTTCCGATCCCGGCCGCCGTCGCGAAGGCGAACACGATCGTGATCAACCACCTCGGCGCGACGATGGCGAAGATCATCGAGCAGGTGAAGGAGATGGCGCGCTACGTGTTCCAGACCCGCACGAAGTGGGTGCTCGGCGTCGCGGGCCCCGGCTCGGCCGCGATGGAAATGGCGATCTCGAACCTCGCCTGGCGCGGCACGCGCGTGCTGTCGATCCGCAACGGCTTCTTCAGCGCGCGGATGGCCGAGATGGCCACGCGCGTCGGCGCCGACGTCGCGACGCTCGAAGTGGCCGACCGCGCGGTCGCGAGCCTCGACGAGATCGCGGACGCGATCGCGCGCGAGCGGCCCGAGATCGTCACGATCGTGCAGGGCGAGACGTCGAACACCGTGTGGAACCGCGACCTGCGCGACATCGCTGCGCTCGCGAAGGCGGCCGGCGCGCTGGTCGTCGTCGACGCGGTGTGCACGCTGTCGACGATGCCGCTCGACATGGACGCGTGGGGCATCGACGCGGTGATCACCGGCGGCCAGAAGGGGCTGTCGTCGATCCCGGGCGTGTCGCTGATCGCGTTTTCCGACGCCGCGTGGGAGCGCATGAAGCATCGCCCCGAGCCGAATACGCACTGGTGCCTCGACATGGCGCTCGCGGAGAACTTCTGGCACAACGCCGGCTATCACTACACGGCGCCGGTGTCGGGCGTGCTCGCGCTGCACGAGGCGCTGCGGCTGGTTTGCGCGGAGACGCTCGAAAGCCGCTTCGCGCGCCACCTGCGCTGCTCGCTCGCGCTGCAGGCGGGTGTCGAGTCGATGGGGCTCAAGCTCTATGCGCCGAAGGACTGCCGGCTCAATTCGGTGGTCGGGATCGAGACGCCGGAAGGGCTCACGCCCGGGATGGTCTGCGGCCATATCTCGAAGCAGTACCAGGTCGAGATCTCGGGCTCGTTCGGGTTGCCGATCGTGCGGATCGGGCAGATGGGCGAGCAGTGCCGCGAACACAACCTGTTCCGCACGCTGCATGCGTTCGGCCGCACGATGGTCGACCTGAAGGTGCCGGTCGACCTGCCGGCCGGTGTCGCGGCGCTCGAACAGGAACTGTCGCGACGCGGCGCGTAACGCCGCACGCGGCCGACCGGTGTCGGGGGCCGGCTGGCCGCGATCGGTCGATCGCGCTCAGCGGCCCTGCATCGCGCGCCGGTACGTATTCGGCGTCGTGCCGTGCGCGTCGCGAAAGCGATGGCTGAAGTGGCCGGCGTTCGCGTAGCCGCAGTCGGCCGCGACCTGCGCGAGCGGCAGCGACGTCGTGCGCAGCAGTTCGCGCGCCCGCGCGAGCCGCTGCTCGGCGACCCACGCGTGCGGCGCGCGGCCGAACGACAGCCGGAACATCCGCGAGAAGTGGTATTCGGACAGCGCGGCGACGTCGGCCAGTTCGCCGAGCGTCAGCGGCTGCGTCAGGTACGTGTCGATGTAGTCGCGCACGCGGCGGCGCACGGCCGGCGCAAGCCCGCCGCGAAACGATGCGTCGGTACGCGTCGTGCTTTGCCCGCGCAGCAGCAGGCTCAGCACCTCGTGCGCGGTCTCGTTCACGCGCAGCCGCTCGTCGGCATCGTCCCAGCCGTCCAGCGCGAGCGAGCGCAGCAGCGCGGCGACGCGCGCATCCTCGAAATAGGTGCGGTCGGCGAGCTTCAGCTCGCGCGGCTCGCGGTCGAGTTCGCGGATCGCGCGCTGAGTGAAGTGCTCGGGCAGGAAATAGAGATGGATGAAGTGCATCTCGCCGCGCACCCACCAGCGCGATTCGTGGTCGCCCGGCAGCGCGCACAGCAGGCTCGGCGCGCCGTAGCGCGGCACGCGTTCGCGCTCGGTCCGGTAGCCGCCGTCGAGGTAGCACGACAGCGTGTGGTGGCCGGGTTGCTCGTAGATCGTCTCGCTTTCGTCGGTGATTCGCGTCCATTCGGCGATCGCGAGATGGTCGCCGAGCCACGCGAAGCGCTCGAGCGTCGCGTTCGCGTCGGCGAGCGTGCGGCAGACCGACTGCAGGCCGAATGGCAAATCGCCGCCGGCCGGGGTGGCAGCGTCGACGGGCGGGGCGGAGAGGGAGAAGCTCATGGTGCGACGAGTATAAGCGGGCGCGCCGCACCGGGTGCGGCGGCCGGAAAAAGACCGCAATTCCGGACAATCGGTGCGCGCCGCTCGGCGGCATAGTCGGGATCCCGTTTCATCCGATTCCTGGACCTTCGCCGCCATGAACCTGTCGCTTTATTTCGTCACCGTGCTGATCTGGGGCACCACCTGGATCGCGATCAAGTGGCAACTCGGCTCCGTGCCGCCGCCCGTGTCGATCGCGTGGCGCTTCTGGCTCGCGGCCGCCGTGCTGTTCGCGCTGCTGCGCGTGATGCGCCGGCCGGTCCGGCCGCCGCGCGAAGCCTGGCGCTACCTCGTCGCGCAGGGCTTCGCGCTGTTCTGCCTGAATTTCCTGTGCTTCTACTACGCGGAGCAGGTCGTGCCGAGCGGGCTCGTCGCGGTGATCTTCTCGACCGCGCCGCTGCTGAACTCGATCAACGGCCGGCTGTTCATGGGCCGCCCGCTGCGGCCGTCGGCGATTGCCGGTGCGCTGCTAGGCCTGATCGGCATCGCGTGCCTGTTCTGGCAGCAGATGGCCGGCCATCTCGACGATCACGCGACCTGGATCGGGCTCGCGATCGCGTTCGCGGGCACGATGTGCTTCTCGGCCGGCAACCTGCTGTCGAGCCGGATGCAGTCGATGGGGCTGCACCCGCTCGCGACCAATGGCTGGGCGATGCTGATCGGCGCGGCGATCCTGACCGTCGGCAGCGCGGGGGCCGGGATGTCGTTCGCGCTCGACATGAGCCCGCGTTATCTCGGCGCGCTCGTCTACCTGGCCGTGCCGGGCTCGGTGATCGGTTTCACCGCGTACCTGACCCTCGTCGGCCGGATCGGGCCGGAGCGCGCCGCGTACTGCACGGTGCTGTTCCCGATCGTCGCGCTGGCCGTGTCGACGGTGTTCGAGGGCTACCAGTGGTCGCCGCTCGCGGTGATCGGGCTGCTTCTGGTGGTGGCCGGCAATCTCGTCGCGTTCGACCTGACGCGCCGGCTGTTTCTCCGGACGGCCTGAGCGCGCCGGCCGTCGCAACGGTCTCCGCATAAGAAAACGCCTGCGCGATGCAGGCATTTTCTTTTTGAGGCTGCGGCGTCGCGACTTCAGCGACCGGCCGCTGTGCGGTGAGCAGCGTGATCAGGCAGCCGCGCCGCTCCCCGCCACACGCGCCTGCCGCTGGTACAGCATCATCGACAGCGCGACGCCCGCGGCGGCGGCCACCGCCGCGAACAGGAACACCTGCGGATAGCCGAACGCACCCGCGACATAACCGGCGAGCGGGCCCGTGATGCCGAGCGACAGGTCAAGAAACACCGAGTACGCGGACAGCGCCGCGCCGCGGCTCGCGGGCGGCACGAGCGCGACGGCCTCGACGCCGAGCGCCGGGAAGATCAGCGCGAAGCCGAAGCCCGTCAGCGCGGCGCCGACGAGCGCGACGTGCGGCACCGGCGCGAGCCACAGCAGCACGAGGCCCGAGCATTCGAACGCGAACGACACGATCGCGACGCGGAAGCCGCCGTAGGTCTTGATCGTGTTCGCGAACAGCAGGCGCGCGCCGATGAACAGCGTGCCGAACACGGTCAGCGACAGCGCGGCGTTCGGCCAGTGGCGCGCCGCGTAGTACAGCGTGACGAAGGTCGCGATCGAGCCGAAGCCGGCCGAGCCGAGCGCGAGGCCGAGGCCGTGCGGCAGCACGCGCGTGAACACGCTCGCATACGACATCCGTTCGCCGTGCACGAGCGGCACGGAATCGATCAGGCGCGCGAGGTAGAAGCCGAGCGCGGCGAGCGCGATCACGATCACGCCGATCAGCGCCGGATTCAGCGTATGCGCGATCGCGACGCCGACCGGCGCGCCGAGCGCGAGCGCGCCGTAGGTCGCGATGCCGTTCCACGAAATCACCTTCGCGTTGTGCGCGACGCCGACCCGGCCGATGCCCCACAGGATCGCGCCGGTGCCGCACAGGCTCTCGCCGACGCCGAGCACGAGCCGGCTCGCGACCAGCAGCACGAGGCTCGCGACCGGCCAGTGCGCGAGCAGCAGCGCGACCAGCAGCAGCACGCCCGACACGCCGCAGCCGACCAGCCCGCGCAGCACCGTCTGCTTCGGGCCGAGCGTATCGGCGAAGCGCCCGGCGAGCGGCCGCGACGCGAGCGTCGCGAAATACTGGACGCTGATCGCACCGCCCGCGACGATCGCGGAAAAGCCGAGGTCGTCATGGACGAAGCCCGGCAGCACCGCGAGCGGCAGGCCGATGGTCAGGTAGCAGATGAACGTGAAGCAGACGACGGACACGATTTGCAGCGTGACCGCGAACCCGCTGCGTGCTGGTGTGGCGGAATCGGATGACATGGGGTCGGAACGAATGAGCGAAACGGAGGGTGACGGAACGGAAGACGGCGCAAAACGGAATCGGGATTTTCCCATGGAACCGGTTTTCACGCAGGTACCATTTAGTTAATCGCGACCCGTTTTCGCGCGCAACGGATCGGCGCCGGCACGCCGGGAAGGCCGTGCGGAAAAGGCGTCGGGCGGCCCCGGCGCTCATATCGCGGCAGTTATATGGGCCTCATGCGTGATGGGCTATGGGTTGCGAAATTTGATGGTGATAGCGTGCAAACTGTCAGAGAAACGTCGGTCGGGCGCTCCGCGCAGGCCGCTTTACCCCCCATTTGAAGAATCATCGAGACATGAGTGAGCCGATCCGCTTCTACCATCGTCACGCGATCCGCGAGGTCAGCGGCGCGGACGTCACGCGCACCGTGCTGCAGTACCTGCGCGAGGACGCGCATTGCACCGGCACCAAGGAAGGCTGCGCGGAAGGCGACTGCGGCGCGTGCACGGTCGTCGTCGGCGAGCTGACCGACGCCGGCGCGGTCGAGTTCAAGGCCGTCAACGCATGCATCCAGTTCCTGCCGACGCTCGACGGCAAGGCGTTGCTGACGGTCGAGGATCTGCGCCAGCCGGACGGCTCGCTGCATCCGGTGCAGCAGGCGATGGTCGACTGCCATGGTTCGCAATGCGGGTTCTGCACGCCCGGCTTCGTGATGTCGATGTGGGCGCTGTACGAGAAGCACGGCCACGAAGGCTGCGGCAGCGCGTGCGCGAAGGCGAAGGACGTGCCGACGCGCACCGAGATCGCCGACGCGCTGACGGGCAACCTGTGCCGCTGCACCGGTTATCGCCCGATCGTCGATGCGGCCGTGCAGATGTTCGACGCGGCCGGCGAAGGTGCGCCGGCGCCGTCGGCACCGGTCGATACGGCCGCGCTCGCCCGCACGCTCGCGTCGCTCAGGCGCGACGACACGTTCGACTACGCGACGATCGACGGCGCGCGCTTCGCGGCGCCGCGCACGCTCGACGCGCTGGCCGCGCTGAAGGTCGAACGGCCCGACGCGCGGATCCTCGCGGGCAGCACCGACATCGGCCTGTGGGTCACGAAGCAGATGCGGCGGCTCGACGACCTGATCTATGTCGGCCAGATCGCCGAACTGCAGCGCGTCGCGGAGCGGGGCGACTGGATCGAGATCGGCGCGGGCGTGACGGTCGAGAACGCGTATGCGGCACTGGCCGGCACCTATCCGGAGCTGACCGAGATGTGGAAGCGCTTCGCATCGCTGCCGATCCGCAACGCGGGCACGCTCGGCGGCAACGTCGCGAACGGCTCGCCGATCGGCGATACGATGCCCGGCCTGATCGCGCTCGGTGCGCGCGTCGTGCTGCGCGGCGGCGACACGGTGCGCGAGCTGCCGCTCGAGGCGCTCTACACGGGCTACCAGCAGAAGGACATGGCGCCGCACGAATTCGTCGTCGGCGTGAAGGTGCCGACCCGCACCGGCGCGCGCGAGAAGCTGCAGTTCCGCACGTACAAGCTGTCGAAGCGGTTCGACTCCGACATCTCGGCCGTCTGCGCGGCGTTCGCGTTCATCGCGGATGGCGACACGATCCGCGAGCCGCGCATCGCTTTCGGCGGGATGGCCGCGACGCCGAAGCGCGCAACGCACTCCGAAGCCGTGCTCGACGGCGCGCTGTGGCACGAAGCCACCGCGCAGGCCGCGATGCAGGCGCTCGAGCGCGACTACCAGCCGCTGTCCGACATGCGCGCGACGAGCACGTATCGCCTCGATACCGCGAAGAACCTGATGTATCGCTTCTGGTTGGAGACGCGCCCGCACGACCCGCTGCCGCCGCAAGCCCTGAATGTGCGTGAAGTGGCCGCCGAAGCCGGCGCCGACGCGGCGCGCGTCTGAAGACGGAGAACACCGAAGATGAACCAGCAAGCAGAACCGTTCCTGAGCACCCTCGACCCGCAGGCCGACGCCGCGCAGGTGCACGTATCGCGCGCGCACGAATCCGCGCACCTGCACGTGAGCGGGCGTGCCACCTACACCGACGACATTCCGGTCGTCGCGGGCACGCTGCACGCGGCGCTCGGATTGTCGGCAAAGCCGCACGCGAAGATCGTGTCGATGAACTTCGACGCGGTGCGCGCGACGCCGGGCGTGGTCGCCGTGTTCACGGCCGACGACATCCCGGGCGTCAACGATTGCGGCCCGATCATCCACGACGACCCGGTGCTCGCCAAGGGCATCGTGCAGTTCGTCGGCCAGCCGATGTTCATCGTCGTCGCGACGTCGCATGAAACCGCACGGCTTGCCGCGCGCCGCGCGAAGGTCGAATACGAGGAGCTGCCCGCGATCCTGACCGCGCAGGAAGCACGCCAGGCCGAAACCTACGTGATCCCGCCGCTGAAGCTCGCGCGCGGCGACGCGGCCGCGCGCCTCGCCGCCGCGCCGCACCGCGAGTCGGGCGAAATGCTGCTCGGCGGCCAGGAGCAGTTCTACCTGGAAGGGCAGATCGCGTACGCGGTGCCGAAGGACGACGACGGGATGCACGTGTACTGCTCGACGCAGCACCCGAGCGAGATGCAGCACCTCGTTGCGCACGTGCTCGGCGTCGCGTCGCACAACGTGCTGGTCGAATGCCGCCGGATGGGCGGCGGGTTCGGCGGCAAGGAATCGCAGTCGGGCCTGTTCGCGTGCTGCGCGGCGCTCGCCGCGTGGAAGCTGCTGTGCCCGGTGAAGCTGCGTCCGGACCGCGACGACGACATGATGATCACCGGCAAGCGGCACGACTTTCATTACCGCTTCGACGTCGGCTACGACGACGACGGCCGCCTCGACGGCGTGGCGCTCGAGATGACGTCGCGCTGCGGTTTCTCGGCCGACCTGTCGGGCCCGGTGATGACGCGCGCGGTGTGCCACTTCGACAACGCGTACTGGCTGGGCGACGTCGACATCGCCGGCTACTGCGGCAAGACCAACACGCAGTCGAACACCGCGTTCCGCGGCTTCGGCGGCCCGCAGGGCGCGTTCGCGATCGAATACATCCTCGACGACGTCGCGCGCTCGCTCGACCGCGATCCGCTCGACGTCCGCTACGCGAACCTGTACGGCAAGACCGAGCGCAACGTGACGCCGTACGGGCAGACGGTCGAGGACAACGTGCTGCAGGAGCTGCTCGGCGAACTCGAGACGACGAGCGACTACCGCGCACGGCGCGCGGGCGTGCGCGCATTCAACGCGCGCAATACGGTGCTGAAGAAGGGCATCGCGCTCACGCCGGTGAAGTTCGGGATCGCGTTCAACGTCACGCACTTCAACCAGGCCGGCGCGCTGGTGCATATCTACACCGACGGCTCGGTGCTCGTGAACCACGGCGGCACGGAGATGGGGCAGGGGCTCAACACGAAGGTCGCGCAGGTCGTCGCGCACGAGCTCGGCATCCGCTTCGGCCGGATCCGCGTGACGGCGACCGACACGAGCAAGGTCGCGAACACGTCCGCGACGGCCGCGTCGACGGGCTCGGACCTGAACGGCAAGGCCGCGCAGGATGCGGCGCGCCAGTTGCGCGAGCGGCTCGCGGTGTTCGCGGCGAAGCAGTTCGGCGACGGCAAGGCCGGTGCGGCCGACGTGAAGTTCGGCAACGACGTCGTGTGGGTCGGCGGCCAGGGCGTGCCGTTCGGCGAAGTGATCGCGAAAGCGTACCTTGCACGTGTGCAGTTGTGGTCCGACGGTTTCTACGCGACGCCGAAGCTGTACTGGGATCAGTCGAAGCTGCAGGGCCGGCCGTTCTACTACTACTCGTACGGCGCAGCCGTGTCGGAAGTCGTGATCGACACGCTGACGGGCGAGATGCGCACGCTGCGCGTCGATGCGCTGCACGACGTGGGCGCGTCGCTGAACCCGGCGCTCGACATCGGCCAGGTCGAAGGCGCGTTCATCCAGGGGATGGGCTGGCTGACGACCGAGGAGCTGTGGTGGAACCAGGGCGGCAAGCTGATGACGCATGCGCCGTCCACGTACAAGATCCCGACCGTCAACGACACGCCGCCCGAATTCAACGTGCGGCTGTTCGAGAACCGCAACGTCGAGGACAGCATCCACCGTTCGAAGGCCGTCGGCGAGCCGCCGCTGCTGCTGCCGTTCTCGGTGTTCTTCGCGGTGCGCGACGCGGTCGCGGCGGTCGGCGATTACAAGGTGAACCCGCCGCTCGACGCGCCGGCGACCGGCGAGTCGATCCTGCGCGCGGTGAATGCGGTGCGTGCGGCTCGGGCAGGCTGACATGAACGGGCCCGCACGCTCGCTTCGCACCGCGTCGACCCCGACGTTCGCGCAGGGCACCGGCCGGCGCAACCGCGCGACCGGCGCGCCGGCGCCGATGCACATCGTGCTGTTCGGCGCCGGGCACGTCGGTCACGCGCTCGTCACGCTGCTCGGCGCGCTGCCGTGCGTCGTGCAGTGGGTCGACACGCGCGACGAGCTGTTCCCGGACGAATGTCCGCCGAACGTGCAGCCGGAGCCGACCGACACGCCGGAGGCTGTCGTCGACGCGGCGCCGCCCGGCGCGTACTTCCTCGTGATGACGCACAACCACGCGCTCGACTTCGCGCTCGCCGCGCAGATCATGCGGCGGCGCGACTACGCGTACTTCGGGATGATCGGCTCGCGCACCAAGCGCGTGAAGTTCGAGCGCCGGCTCGCCGCGCGCGGCGTCGATCCGGCGCGGCTCGCGGAGATGGTGTGCCCGATCGGCGTCGCGGGCATCGTCGACAAGGCGCCGGGCGCGATCGCGGTGGCCGTGTGCGCGGAACTGCTGCAGGCGCGCTCGGGCATGCCGGTGGCCGACGCGAAGGCGGCCGCGGCAGGGTGCGCGCGCGACGACGTGTCCTGCGCACGGTGACGTCGCGCGGCCGGCGCACGGCCGCGCGTTTTTGCATACACTGCACGGCAACGCGCGGCACCGGGCCGCGCCTTTCCGTGCAGGCGCCATGTCCGATCACCCGATCTATCTCGACGCGCTCGATGCGAGCCTTGTCGCCATCGAGCGCTGGCTGTCCGGCGTCGACACCGCGCCCGCGGCGCTCGACGCGCTGCTCGCGCCGTTCTCCACCGGTTTCACGATGATCCTGACCGACGGCCGCGTAGTCGACCGCGACGGCACGCGCGCGCTGTTCGCGAAGCTCGCCGGCGCGAAGCCGGGGCTGCGCATCACGCTATCGGAAATCCGCGTGCTCGCGGCCGACGCATCGCATGCGGTGATCACCTATCTCGAAGCGCAGCACGCGGCATCGGGCGAGCTGCCCGCACGGCGCGCGACCGCCGTGTTCGAACGCGACGCGGCGGGCGTCGTGCGCTGGACCCATCTGCAGGAAACCTTCTGCACGGCCTGAGCGGCCGCGCCTTGCGCCTTGCATCAGCGCTTGCGAGTGCGGGCGACCGTCAGCTCGTCGGACACGCTCTGCATCAGCGCGCACAGCCACGCGATGTCGGTCGGGCGGTCGGGCTGCGGATGCGTGAGCAGGTAGCTCTTGATGCGCGGGAACGGCACGGGCGGCGTGACGACGACGAGCGGCAGCAACTGCGCGTAGTGCGTCGCGAAGCGGCGCGTCGTCGTGAAGATCAGGTCCGACTGCAGCAGCACCTGCGGCACGATCCCGAAGTAAGGCAGCGTCGTCACGATGCGCCGCGCGAGGCGCGCGCGTGCGAGGCCGATCTCGATCGCGTTGCGCTTGTCGCCGGTGTACGGCGTGGGCGCGACATGCGCGGCCGACGCATACGCTTCGCGCGTGAGCGGCACGTGCGCGAGCGGGTGCGCTTCGCGCATCAGGCACACGATCGTGTCGGAGAACAGGTCCTGGCGCGCGAACTGCGGGTCGGGCTTCGGCCAGTTGCCGATCACGAGATCGAGCGCGCCCGATTCGAGCGCGCCCGCGTGGTCGAGCGCGGGATTCAGCGAATCGATTTCCAGGTGCGCATGCGGCGCCGCGTCGCGAAAGCGTTCGATCAGCGTCGGCATGAAGAAATCGTTCAGGTAGTCGGGCGCGGCGACGCGGAACGTGCGCCGCGCCGACGACGGGTCGAAGTCGCCGTGCGGCGTCGCGATGAAGTCGACCTCGCGCAGCGCGCGCTGCGCGGCTTCGAGCAGCGACGCGCCGTATTCGGTCGGCACCATCCCGGATTTGCCGCGCACGAGGATCGGGTCGTTCAGCGTCTCGCGCAGCTTGCGCAGCGCGGTGCTGATCGCGGGCTGGGTCTGGTTCAGCCGCAGCGCGGCCTGCGTGACGCTGCGCTCGAGCAGCAGCGTGCGCAATA
>Ga0207695_10001727_pt1 | contig 34901 bp, 38 predicted proteins | sample KBSC54metaG_FD_184354 | JGI IMG/M metagenome (GOLD analysis project Ga0207695, IMG submission 184354) | Corn rhizosphere microbial communities from Kellogg Biological Station, Michigan, USA - KBS C5-4 metaG (SPAdes) (version 2) | ecosystem: Host-associated > Plants > Roots > Rhizosphere > Soil... | reverse complement strand
AGGTGGGCACGTTCCTGGTGATCGGCCTACTCTCGATCGCGCCCACCATGGCCTACATCCGGTGGCGCCGCTCGGGCTTGCCTCCCGAGGACTTCCAGGTGGCCTGGGTGCGACGCTGGCTCTGGATCGAGCTCCTGCTGTTCGCCCTGTTGCCGGCCTTCGCCGCCGCCATGGCGCGGGGCTACGGCGAATTCCCCGCGCGCTAGCCGTGGCGAGCGCCGAGAATCTGCGCCGCCTGGCCCTGGCCCTACCGGAAACCTACGAGGACCTGCACCGCCGCCGGCCGGCCTTCCGTGTGGACAAGCGGATCTTCGCCATGCTGGGCGTCACCGGGAACGAGAGCCTTTTCACCTCACTGGGCTGGGACACCGTCGCGGTGGTCAAGCTCCACCGGGAAGACCAGCTCAACCTGGCGGCCGGTTTCCCGGACGCCATCCAGCCCACCGAGACCTATGGCCATCACGGCTGGACCTACCTGCGGCTGGAGGACCTCGATGAGCCCACCCTGGCGACCGTGATCCGCCTGGCGTGGGTCAACGTAGCACCCAAGCGCCTTTCGAAGGCCTCCTAGCGAACGAAGAAGGCGATCCAATAGACCAACAGCACCACATTGCTGGTGGCGAAGGGGATCAGGCGGTGGCTGACGTCGTTGTAGGTGAGGTGGATCGCCGAATGGACGAACCGCAGGGCCACGTAGAGCCAGGCGATTCCGAGCACCAGGGCGTCGACCTTGCCGGACACGAAGAACATCAGGCTGCCGACGTAGAACAGCATCGGCAGCTCGAGCAGGTTCATATAGTTGCGGTTGGGGATCGCCACGTGGCCGGGCACCGAGGGCGACTCGCCGAACTTGAAGTCGTCGCCGACGATCTCGCCTCGGGCGCCGGCCCGGAAGCGCCGGATGGGGATCAGGATCAGCACCCCGAAGGTCAGGAACGCCAGCGCCCCCATGGGCGCGAAGATCACCGATTGCTGCATGGGAACCCCCTCGTCACGGCTGGCATGCAATCTAAGGCGGCCGAGCTTGATCGCACACGGGGTTTCATGCATAAGCCGCCGCTCACGCCGACGGCCGCCAAGTCGCATTGGGTCGCCGACGGCTCCATTTCCACGCCCGAGATTTTCCGATGGCTGTTCCGAAACGCAAAACCTCGCCGTCGCGGCGCAACATGCGCCGCTCGCACCACGCGCTGGGCGCCAACTCCTTCGTCGAGGACAAGGAAACCGGCGAATTGAAGCGGCCGCACCATGTCGACCTGAAGACCGGCATGTACAAGGGCCGCCAGGTCCTGACGCCGAAGGAAGACTAGGGCTCGCCTCCAAACGCGGAGCTGCGCCGTATTGGTCACGCCGGTCGCCTCCGCGGCCGGCGTTTCTGATTCCGGAGCGAGACGATGGCGCAGGACCCCCCAACCTTGGATGCGATCAGCGTGGTGCAGGAGGTCTACGGGGCCTTCGGACGCGGTGACATCCCGGCGATCCTCGGCAAGCTCGCCCCGGACGTGGTCTGGGCGGTTGAGGGCCGCGAGGGCGACTACCCGACCTTCGGAACCCGTCATGGACCGGACGGCGCGCTCGCGTTCTTCCAGGCTCTGGGCGTCACCGAGGACATCACCGCATTCGAACCGGAGACGTTCCACCCTTCCGGCGACACGGTGCTGGTGCAGGGGCGTATCGGCCTGACGCTGAAGGCCAACGGCAAGACCCTCGACTATCCCTGGGTGCACATCTTCACCGTGCGCGACGGCATGGTGGCGAACTTCCGCGAACTCTACGACACCGCCCTGGTGGTCGAGGCCTACCGAAGCCGTTAGTGCGCGCCTAGGGTCGGGTCATGCGACGTGCGATCCCCCTGCTTGCCTGCCTCGCGGCCGCCTTGCCGCTCGCGGCCGGCGCGGCGATGCCGCCGCTGACGGCGCAAGGCTGGGGCAAGCTTCGGATCGGGATGCCGGAACGCGAGGCGGTGCGACTGTTCCACCTGCGCGTGCCCAGGACCATCGGCGCCGACAGTTTCGACTGCCGCCAGGATGAGATGCCCACTCAGGAGGGCTTCTATGTGATGGCCGAACGGGGGGTCGTGACCCGGATCACCATCGCCGCGCCGAGCCGCCTCACCACCGACCGCGGCCTCGGCATCGGGGCCACGGAAGACGAGGTCAAACAGGCCTATGGTCCAACGCTCAAGGTCGCGACCACGCCCTATGAGGCCGAACCCGCCCACGAACTGACCTTCTGGACCGCCCATGGGATGCGGGGCGTCCGCTACGACACCAACGCCGCCGGCGCCGTCGAGGCGATCTATGTCGGCAGCCGCTCGATCACCTACATCGAAGGCTGCAGCCGACCCTTACTGCGTCCGGCCCCGCGCCTGCACCGCCGCGCGGCGGGTCTCCACCATCTGAGGCGTGACCGCGGCGTTGTGGACCACGGACCGCTCGTGCTCCAGCGCCAGGCCGTCGCCCAGCGAGAGCGCGTAGCCGTCGTCGATCATGGCCTTGTAGGTTACCAGCATGTCCGCCTCGACGCTGGCCATCTCGTGCGCCAGCTTCAGCGCCGCCGGCATCAGCTCGGCGGGCTCGACCACCCGGTTGACCAGGCCCCAGTCGTAGGCCTGCTGGGCGGAGAGGAAGTTGCCGGTAAGCGACAGCTCCTTGGCGCGGTAGGGCCCGATGGCGCGGGACAGCTTCTGCGACAGGCCCCAGCCCGGGGTGATGCCCACCCGCGCATGGGTGTCGGCGAAGCGGGCGTTGGTGGAGCAGATCAGCACATCGCAGGCCAGCGCCACCTCGAAGCCCCCCGTGATGGCCACACCGTTGATGGCGCCGACGATAGGCTTGGAGCAGGCCAGCACCGCGCGCGCCGGGTTCTCGGCGGGATCCACGGCGTTGGCCGCCCCCATGCCCAGCGGGTCGGTGGAGAGCTCCTTCAGGTCCAGGCCGGCGGTGAACGCCCGCTCGCCGGCTCCGGTGAGCACGACGACCTTCACGGTGGGATCGGCGTCGAGCTCGGTCAGCGCCTGGCGCAGCGCCGCCCGCAGCGCCTTCGACAACGCGTTCATCGCCTCGGGCCGATTGAGCGTGACGACGGCGACGGCGTCCTGGCGTTCGACGAGCAGCATGGGGTCCTCCGTTCGGGTCAGCTAGCACCTCCTCTCCCCGGAGCGAAGCGACAGAGGGAGAGGGAAGGGAGAGGGCGCAGTGGCTCGGCTTAGTCACCCTCTCCTTTATCCTCTCCCTCTCGGCTTCGCCCGGGGGAGAGGAGATTTGCGCGCGGGCGGGAAGCTGGCTAAGCGTCCCCCGCGCCCGCACAACCGAGGACACCCATGACCGAGATCGTCGACATCACCGCCCGCGAGATCCTCGACAGCCGCGGCAACCCGACGGTGGAGGTGGACGTAATCCTGGAGGACGGTTCCATGGGTCGCGCCGCCGTGCCCTCCGGCGCCTCCACCGGCGCCCACGAGGCGGTGGAGAAGCGCGACGGCGACAAGAAGCGCTATGGCGGCAAGGGCGTGCTGCAGGCGGTGGATGCGGTGAACGGCGAGATCTATGACGCGCTGGCTGGCGCCGACGCCGAGGACCAGCGGCGCCTCGACCGCATGCTGATCGAGCTCGACGGCACGCCCAACAAGTCCCGCCTTGGCGCCAACGCCATCCTGGGGGTCAGCCTGGCCGCCGCCAAGGCCGCCGCCAGCTCCGCGGCCCTGCCGCTCTACAAGTACGTGGGCGGGGTGTCGGCCCGCGTGCTGCCGGTTCCGATGATGAACATCATCAACGGCGGGGCGCACGCCGACAATCCGATCGACATCCAGGAGTTCATGGTCCTGCCCACTGGCGCGGCCACCTTCGCCGAGGCCCTGCGGATGGGGGCGGAGATCTTCCACGCGCTGAAGGGCCAGCTGCACAAGGCCGGCCACAACACCAACGTCGGCGACGAGGGCGGCTTCGCCCCCAACATCGGGTCGGCGGACGAGGCGTTGGCCTTCATCGTCAAGGCGGGCGAGGCCGCCGGCTACAAACCCGGACAGGACTTCGTGCTGGGTCTGGACGCGGCGGCCAGCGAGTTCTTCAAGGGCGGCAAGTATGTCATGGCAGGCGAGGGCAAGAGCCTCGATCCCGCCGGCATGGTGGACTACCTGGCGGGGCTGGCGGGAAAGTTCCCCATCGTCTCCATCGAGGACGGCTGCGCCGAGGACGACCTGGCGGGCTGGAAGCTGCTCACCGACAAGCTAGGCGGCAAGGTCCAGCTGGTGGGCGACGACGTCTTCGTCACCAATCCCGAGCGGCTGGCCATGGGCATCGGCAAGGGCCTGGCCAATTCCATCCTGGTGAAGGTCAACCAGATCGGCACGCTCTCGGAGACCCTGGACGCCGTCGATCTGGCGCACCGCAACAGCTACACTGTCGTGATGAGCCACCGGTCAGGCGAGACCGAGGACGCGACCATCGCCGACCTGGCGGTCGCCACCAACTGCGGGCAGATCAAGACCGGCTCGCTGTCGCGGTCCGACCGCATGGCCAAGTACAACCAGTTGCTGCGGATCGAGGAGGAACTGGGCGACCAGGCGGTCTATGCTGGCCGCTCGGCGATCAGGCGCTAGGCCTTGCCGGCCGCGGGCTTGCGGCGCAGGCCGAAGCCCACCAGGCCCAGGAGCGCCACGCCGCCGAGGGCCGCGGCGGCCAGAGGCCACGCCTGGGACTTGTCGCGGCGTCCGGTGTGGACCACGAAACGGTGGAACTGGCCGTCGTCGGCGCCCCACCAGGCGCCGGATTCCTTGTGGAAGCCGTGGCGGGCGAAGTCGGCGGCCGCGTCACGGGCGAGATCGGCGGCTTCCGAGGCGGTCCGCGAGGCTGCGATCAATTCGAGCTGCGGAGGCTTGACCTTGGGATCGTCGCTGAGCAGCCAGGTCTCGCGCGTGACGTTGAAAATCCGCCCCAGGGGACTGCTGGTCTCGATGGCGGCGTTGGGACCCAGGAAGCGATCGAGGGACGTGGCCATATCTATTCCCAATTTCACACGCACAGAACGCGGCGGCATCGACTCGGCGCACCAGACTCGCCGGACGATATGTAGGCACGCGCGTTAAGTTGGAACGGTGATGAACGCATTTATCGACCTGCAAGGCGCCTCGGGCGCCACCTACCGTTTCCGCCTCTGGCCGGAGGGCGCCTCGCACCTGCCGATCGCGGGGAACTATGTCTTCGTCCGCGGCGACGCCACAGGCGTGAAGGTCGTGCTGGCCGGCCTGACCAACGACCTCTCCACCTGCCGCAAGGAATTCCGCAAGGCGGCTTCGCGCAAGGCGACCCACGTCTACACCCGTCTGAACGTCTCGCGGGCCACCCGCAACGCCGAGCATGAGGACCTGGTGGCCGGCTACAAGCCCGCTCTGGTGATCGAGACCGACATCTAGTCGCAGGCTGGCCGCTCGCCGCCTTGGGACATGGTTAGCCGGCAATTAAGGAAGTCCGGGCGATAAACCTGGAATCGTTCAGGGATTCGCCGTGCTCGCTCGCCTTCGCCCCTATCTGCCGACCGCGGTGCTGTTCCTCCTGATCGTCTATTTCGGCCTCAACGCCTTTTTCGGCGACCGCGGCCTCCTGGCCTCCAACCAGCGCGACGAGGCGCTGATCGCCAAGACCCGCGAGCTGGCCCAGGTCCGCGCCCAGCGCCAGGACCTGGAGATGCGCGCCCGCCTGCTGCGCGACACAAGCCTTTCGGCCGACCTCCTGGAGGAAAGGGCGCGCTCCCTGCTAGGCTTCGCCGATCCTAGGGACTATGTGATCCGCATGAAGCCTTGAGAGCCCTTCGCGGGTTCTAAGGGACTTACGGACGGATCACGGAGATACGCATGGCGCGTGAGCAGACCGGCGCGGCCGGTCGGCGGAAAGCCAACGGCGCCGACGCGCCGCCTCCTTCCAAGGCGAAGGCGCCCGCCAAGGGCGAAAGCGGCGGCAAGGACGAGCTGCTGAAGTACTATCGCGACATGCTGCTGATCCGCCGCTTCGAGGAGCGGGCGGGCCAGCTCTACGGCATGGGGCTGATCGGCGGCTTCTGCCACCTCTACATCGGGCAGGAAGCCATCGCGGTCGGCGTCCAGGCGGCCCACCGGCCCGGCGATCAGGTGATCACCGGCTACCGCGAGCACGGCCACATGCTGGCCTGCGGCATGGACCCCAAGGCGGTGATGGCCGAACTCACCGGCCGCGCCACCGGCTCGTCGAAGGGCAAGGGCGGCTCGATGCACATGTTCTCGACGGAAGCCGCCTTCTACGGCGGGCACGGGATCGTGGGGGCGCAGGTGAGCCTGGGCACCGGTATCGCCATGGCCAACCGCTACCGCGGCGACGGCAAGGTCTGTTTCACCTACTTCGGTGACGGCGCCGCCAATCAGGGCCAGGTCTACGAAAGCTTCAACATGGCCCAGCTCTGGGACCTGCCCGTCGTCTACGTCATCGAGAACAACCAGTACGCCATGGGCACCTCCATCGACCGATCGTCGGCTGAAACCCACCTCTACAAGCGTGGCGCCTCGTTCCGCATTCCGGGCGAGGAGGTCGACGGCATGGACGTGCTGGCGGTGAAGGCGGCCGCGGAGAAGGCCGCCGAGCACGCCCGCTCCGGTAAGGGCCCCTACATCCTGGAGATGAAGACCTACCGATACCGCGGCCACTCGATGAGCGATCCGGCCAAGTACCGCACCCGCGACGAGGTGGACGAGGTGCGCAAGACCCGCGATCCCATCGACCACATCGAGGAGATGCTGGAGGCAAAGGGCTATGCCGACGAGGCGGCGCTGAAGGCCGTCGACGCCGAGGTGAAGCGCATCGTCGCCGACGCCGCCGAGTTCGCCCGCACGTCGCCCGAGCCCGACCCGAAGGAGCTCTACACCGACGTCTATACGGCCAGCTCGGGAGCGCCGGCATGACCGACGTCCTGATGCCCGCCCTGTCGCCCACCATGGAGGAGGGCACGCTCGCCAAATGGCACGTGAAGAAGGGCGACCAGGTGAAGTCCGGCGACGTGATCGCCGAGATCGAGACTGACAAGGCCACCATGGAGGTGGAGGCCGTCGACGAAGGCACGGTCGAGGAGATCCTGGTCCCCGAGGGCACCGAGGAGGTGAAGGTCAACACGCCCATCGCGCGCCTCTCCGGCGACGACGCCGGCGCCGCGGCGCCCGCGCCCAATGCCGCGCCTGCTCCGCCTGCGCCGCAAATGGGCGAAGGCGAGGCGTCGGCGGGGGATCCGGAGAAGAAGCCGCCGGAGACCGCCAAGCCGAAGGCGGAAGGCGAGGGCGCCGCCCCCGTCGCGCCGGCCGAGCCGCTGAAGGACCCTGAGCTGCCCGAAGGCGTGAAGCTGGTGAAGGTGACGGTCCGCGACGCGCTGCGCGACGCCATGGCCGAGGAGATGCGCCGCGACCCCGACGTCTTCCTGATGGGCGAGGAAGTCGCCCAGTACCAGGGCGCCTACAAGGTCTCCCGCGACCTCCTGCAGGAGTTCGGCGACAAGCGCGTGGTGGACACCCCGATCACCGAATACGGGTTCGCCGGCCTCGGCACGGGCGCGGCGATGGCGGGGCTGAAGCCGATCGTCGAGTTCATGACCTTCAACTTCGCCATGCAGGCTATTGATCATATTATCAATTCGGCCGCCAAGACGCTCTACATGTCCGGCGGCCAGATCAAGGCGTCCATCGTGTTCCGCGGCCCCAACGGCGCGGCGTCGCGGGTGGCGGCCCAGCACAGCCAGGACTACGCCAGCTGGTATGGCCATGTGCCGGGTCTGAAGGTCATAGCGCCCTATGACGCGGCCGACGCCAAGGGCCTCTTGAAGGCCGCGATCCGCGACCCGAATCCGGTGGTCTTCCTGGAGCACGAGATGCTCTATGGGACCGAGTTCGACGTGCCCGAGGGCATCGACTGGGTGCTGCCCATCGGCAAGGCCAAGGTCCGCCGCGAGGGGAGCGACGTGACGCTCGTCTCCTATTCGCGGATGGTGGGCTTCTGCCTGCAGGCCGCCGACAAGCTCGCCGAGGACGGCATCCAGGCCGAGGTGGTTGACCTGCGCACCATCCGACCGATGGACATCGATACGGTCGTGGAGAGCGTGAAGAAGACCAACCGCGTGGTCACCGTCGAGGAAGGTTGGGGCCCCATGGGCATCGGCGCCGAGGTGGCGGCCAAGGTGGTGGAACTCGCCTTCGACTACCTCGACGCGCCGCCGGCCCGGGTGCACCAGGAGGACGTGCCGCTGCCCTACGCGGCCAATCTCGAGGCCCTGTCGCTGCCGTCGGTCGACAAGATCGTGAAGGCGGCGAAACAGGTCTCGTACAAATGAGCCTCCTCTCCACCGCTCGTTCCCGCGAAGGCGGGAATCCAAGCGGACATGAAGCTGCATGGGCCCCGGCCGTCTCCGCGTCAGCATGGGTCCCCGCCTTCGCGGGGATGAGCGGAGATTGGCTGTGACCGAAAGCCCGTTCACCTGGCGCGCCGGCGGCTGCCACTGCGGCGGTGTCCGCTTCGAGGCCGCGCTGCCGCCGGTCGTCGAGGCGCAGTCCTGCAACTGCTCCATGTGCGCCAAGACCGGCTTCGTGCACATCATCGTGCCGGCGAGCCGGCTCCGCATCACCAAGGGCGCGGAACGGCTCACGGAATACAGTTTCAACACCCGGGTGGCGAAGCACCTGTTCTGCGCCGAATGCGGGATCAAGAGCTTCTATCGGCCCCGCTCCAACCCCGACGGCTGGAGCGTCAACGCCCGCTGCCTGGATTCCACGGACGGCCTCGACCTGCACATCGAGGCTTTCGACGGCCAGAACTGGGAAGCCAACGCCCAGAGCCTCGCCCATCTCTCCAAGGAGCCCGCATGACGCAGGTGGTGGGACACTGCCATTGCGGCGCCATCCGCGTGGAACTGACGACGGCGCTGCGGGCTGAAGACCTGCCGCTGCGCGCCTGCCAGTGCAGCTTCTGCCGGCGGCACGGGGCGCTGACCATCAGCGACCCAAAGGGCCTCCTGCACATAGAGGCGGCGCCCGGTTCAGCCAACCGCTATCGGTTCGGGCTGGGGATCACGGACTTCCTCCTCTGCTCGGAATGCGGGGTCTATGTCGCCGCCACGATGGAGACCGAAGGCCGGCTCACGGCGGTCCTGAACGTACAGGGTGTCAACCTGCCAGGCTTCCAGGGCCGCACGCCAATTCCCATGATCTACGATGATGAAACGCCCGAGGAGCGCGTGGCGCGCCGGGTCGACCGCTGGATGCCCGCGGTCTTCGTCGAAACCCAGCCGAGCGCCTGACGCATGCCGATCGATATTCTCATGCCCGCCCTGTCGCCCACCATGGAGGAGGGCACGCTCGCCAAATGGCACGTGAAGAAGGGCGACCAGGTGAAGTCCGGCGACGTGATCGCCGAGATCGAGACCGACAAGGCCACCATGGAGGTGGAGGCCGTCGACGAAGGCACGGTCGAGGAGATCCTGGTCCCCGAGGGGGCCGGGGGCGTCAAGGTCAACGCCCCCATCGCCAGGCTGTCGGGAGAGGATGCGTCGAGCTCCTCCGCCACGCCCGCGCCGAAAGCCACCAGCTCCTCCCCTGAAGCGAAGACTTCGGGGGAGGTGTCACCGAAGGTGACGGAGGGGGCGCAGGCCCAAAGCTCCGCGCCAACCGCGCCCCCTCCGTCGGCTGCGCCGCCACCTCCCCCGCAAGCGGGGGAGGAGCGCGGAGGCCGCATCTTTGCGTCTCCGCTCGCTCGCCGCATCGCCGAGCAAAAGGGTTTGGACCTCGCGAGCCTGAAGGGTTCCGGGCCGCACGGGCGGATCGTCAAGGCTGACGTCGAGGGCGCACAGCCCGGGCAGGTCCAGCCCAGCCTATCCAAGGCCCCGGCGGCCGCGCCCGCAGGCCAGCCGTCCGCGGCTCCGCCGCCCGCCGCCGCCCCGCGTCAGGTCCAGTCGTTGGAGCAGCAGGGCATCGCGGCGGGCAGCTACGACCTGATCCCTCTGGACGGCATGCGCAAAACCGTCGCGCGGCGGATGACCGAGAGCTTCCGCGACGTGCCGCACTTCCCGCTGAACGTCGACATCGAGATCGACGCCCTCCTGGCCGCGCGGACCAAGATCAACGCCATGCTGGAGAAGTCGGGCGGCAAGGTCAGCGTCAACGACATGGTGATCAAGGCCGCCGCCGTGGCCCTGATGCAGGTGAAGGAAGCCAACGCCTCCTACACGCCGGAAGGCATCGCCATGCACCACCACGCCGATATCGCCATGGCCGTGGCGGTGCCCGGCGGCTTGATCACGCCCATCATCCGCGCCGCCGAGACCAAGGGCCTCGCCCAGATCGCCGCGGAGGCCAAGGACTTGGCGGAACGCGCCCGGACCAAGAAGCTGAAGCCCGAGGAGTTCCAGGGCGGCACCTTCTCGGTCTCCAACCTGGGGATGTTCGGCGTGAAGTCGTTCGCCTCGATCATCAACGAGCCGCAGGGCGCGATCCTGTCGGTCGGGGTCGGCGAAAAGCGGCCGGTGGCGCGCGGCAATGAGCTCGCCATCGCCACGGTGATGAGCGTGACGCTGACTTGCGACCACCGGGTGGTGGACGGGGCGACCGGCGCCCGCTGGCTCGCGGCCTTCAAGCCGCTGCTCGAAGACCCGATCACGATGATTGTCTGAGGCCGGCGATGAACATCTACGACTTCACCGCCGAGACCCTGGACGGCAAGCCGGCGCCGCTCTCCGACTGGCAGGGCAAGGTGGTGTTGATCGTCAACACGGCCAGCAAGTGCGGTTTCACCCCGCAGTACGCCGGCCTCGAAGGCCTCTACCGCAAATATCGCGACAAGGGCTTCGTGGTGCTGGGTTTTCCCTGCAACCAGTTCGGCGCCCAGGAGCCGGGGGACGCCGCGGAGATCGCCAACTTCTGCTCGCTCACCTACGACGTGGACTTCCCGATGATGCGCAAGATCGACGTCAACGGCCCCAAGGCGCACCCGCTCTATGCCTATCTGAAGAAGGCCAAGAAGGGCCTGCTGGGCTCCGAGGGGATCAAGTGGAACTTCACCAAGTTCCTCGTGGACCGCAAAGGTGAGGCGGTCGGCCGCTTCGCCCCCACCGACACGCCGCAGTCACTGGAAGGCGCCATCGAGGCGCTGCTCTGATGGCCGATTCCTTCGACGTCATCATCATAGGCTCCGGCCCCGGCGGCTATGTCACCGCCATCCGCGCCAGCCAGCTCGGCATGAAGGTGGCGATCGTCGAGCGCGAACTCCTGGGCGGCATCTGCCTGAACTGGGGCTGCATCCCCACCAAGGCGCTGCTCAAGTCGGGCGAGGTCTATGAGCAGCTCGACCACCTGGCCGACTACGGCCTCTCGGTGGAGAAGCGCGGCTTCGACTTCGACGCGGTGGTCAAGCGCTCGCGCAAGGTCTCCGCCCAGCTCAATTCCGGCGTCACCTTCCTGATGAAGAAACACAAGGTCGAGGTGGTCGAGGGGACCGCCCGCCTGGAGAAGGGGGGCGAGGCCCCAAAGGTGGTGGTGGCGCTGAAGGCCGGTGGCTCCCGCACGCTCGGCGCCAAGCACGTCATCCTGGCCACCGGCGCGCGGGCCCGCACCATCCCCGCGGCCGGCCTGGAGCCGGACGGCGAGCGGGTCTGGACCTACCGTGAGGCCCTCGTCCCCAAGTCCGCGCCGAAGAGCCTGATCGTCATTGGATCCGGCGCCATCGGCATAGAATTCGCGAGCTTCTTCAGGGCTCTGGGTTCGGATGTTACGGTGATCGAGGCCCTGCCGCGCATCCTGCCCGTGGAGGACGAGGAGGTCTCCAAGGCCGCCCACAAGGCCTTCGAGAAGCGCGGCCTCAAGTTCCGCGTGCCGGCCAACGTCAAGACGCTGACCAAGACCAAGGCCGGCGTCGCCGTGGAGATCGAGGCGGGCGGCAAGGCCGAGACGCTCGAGGCCGAAGTGGCCATCGTCGCGGTCGGCATCGTCGGCAATGTCGAGGACCTCGGCCTGGAGGCGCTCGGCGTGAAGGTCGAGAAGACCCACGTGGTGGTAGACAAGCATGGCGCCACCGGCGTGCCCGGCCTCTACGCCATCGGCGACGTCGCCGGTCCGCCCTGGCTCGCCCACAAGGCCAGCCACGAAGGCGTGCATTGCATCGAGCACATCGCCGGCCTGAAGCCGACCAACCTCGAAAGTCCCATCCCTGGCTGCACCTATTCCACGCCGCAGGTGGCTTCCGTCGGCCTCACCGAGGCCCAGGCCAAGGAGCAGGGGCGCGAGCCCAAGGTCGGCCGCTTCCCGTTCCGGGTGAACGGCAAGGCCATCGCCGCGGGCGAGACCGAAGGCTTCGTCAAGACGGTGTTCGACGGCAAGACGGGCGCCCTGATCGGCGCCCACATGATCGGGGCCGAGGTCACCGAGATGATCCAGGGCTTCACCCTGGCCATGACCCTGGAAGCCACCGAGGCCGAGCTGCAGGCCACCGTCTTCCCGCACCCGACCATGAGCGAGGCCATGCACGAGGCCTCCCTCGACGCCTACGGCATGGTGCTGCACATCTGAGGCGGAGCGCCGATCGCGGAACCCTCCGCACGCGGCGCAATTATCATCGGGTTCGATGCGTCTTTGCGAGGGGTCCAATGACCAAGCTTTCCAAGCTGCCGAACGAGCTCGACCCTGCGGAGCATACCTGTTGCGCGGTCATCGAGACCTCCAAGGGGGACCGCTCGAAATTCGCCCATGATCCGGAGACCGGGACCTTTCAGCTGAAGAAGCTGCTGCCTGACGGGATGAGCTTCCCCACCGACTTCGGCTTCATCCCCGGGACGCTTGCGGCGGATGGCGACCCGCTCGACGTGATGGTGCTGCACGACGAGCCCCTGCCGATGGGCAGCGTCGTCGGCGTGCGGCTGCTGGGCGTGATAGAGGCGGAGCAGACCGAAGAGGGAAAGGCGGAGCGCAACGACCGCCTGATGGCCGTGACCACGGCCTCACACCTCTACAAGACGCTGAAGCGCATCGAGGACCTGGGCGACGAGTACATGCGCAACCTCGAGGCGTTCTTCGTGAACTACAACCGCCTGAGCGGGAAGGGCTTCCAGATCGTGCGGCTCGGCGAGCCCGACGACGCCATCCGCTGCGTCAAGCGGGCGGTGAAGCACGCGAAGGCGGCCTGACGCGGCCTCAGGGGCGCTTGCGAACCAGGGCGTCCAGGCTCCAGGGGCCGGGGCCCGCGAAGATGAAATAGAAGAAGACGAAGCAGTAGAGGACCGCCGCCTCACCCATGTTGACGGCCGGGTAGAAGCCCTTGGGGGCGTGCGCCATGAAATAGGCCACGGCCATCTCGCCGGAGAGCAGGAAGGCCACGGGCCGGGTAAAGAGGCCCAGCGCCAGGAGCGCCCCGCCCACCATCTCGAGCCAGGCCGCCGCCATCAGCATGGTCGGCAAGGGATCGGGCGCGCCCGGCTGGGGCGCCGGGAAGTGGAACTGCTTCATCAGCCCGTGTTCAATGAAGAGCAGGGCGACGACGATGCGCAGCACGCTGAGCACGCGCGGGGACCAGAGCGTCAGGTTCGGCATGGGCGTTTCCTCGGAGGGTTCTCGGGGACGCTGGCGGGCAGGAACACACCCGGCTCACAGGACTGAAAGCGCAAGCTTACCTAGGGTTGCCTTCCCCTGCGTCAGGCGGCGCGGAGCATCTCCGCGTCCACGATCCGTTGGAGGGCCACATAGTCGGTCTTGCCGGTGCCCAGCACGGGGATCTCCGGCACCCGGATGATCTTGCGCGGCACGGCGATCTCCGGCGCGCCGATCGACTGGGCGTGGGCGATCAACGGCCCGGCGTCGGCGTCGCGGCGGTCGGTGACCAGGATCAGGCGCTCGCCCTTCTTGGGGTCTGGCAGGGAGACCACCGCGTGGCGGCAATCGGGCCAGACCGCGCAGGCCAGGTCCTCGGCGGCCGTGAGGGAGACCATCTCACCGCCCACCTTGGCGAAGCGCTTCACCCGGCCCTTGATCTTCACCCAGCCGTCGTCGGTGACCGACACCACGTCGCCGGTGTCGTGCCAACCGTCCACAGGGGGCTCTATGGCGCCACCGGGGGTAAGGTAGCCGGCCATGACGTTGGGGCCGCGCACATAGAGCCGCCCGCCGCCGGGGATGCCCTCCACCGGCTCGAGCCGGACCTCCATGTCGGGCAGCAGGCCGCCGACCGTGCCGCGGCGGTTGTCGGTCGGCTTGTTCACCGCGATCACCGGCGAGGCCTCGGTGGCCCCATAGCCCTCCAGCACGGGGACGCCGCCGAACCGCTCGGCGATCAGGTTGTGGGTCTCCTCGCGCACCTTCTCCGCGCCGCAGACGATGAACCGCAGGCCCGAGAGCTCGTCGGGCTCCGCTGAGCGGGCGTACTGGTTCACGAAGGTGTCGGTGGCCAGCAGGATCGAGGCGCCCGCATCCTTGATCAGCGGCGGAATCTGCTTGATGTGCAGTGGCGAGGGGTACTGGAAGGCCTTCATGCCGGTGAGGATCGGCAGCAGCACCCCGCCGGTCAGGCCGAAGCAGTGGAAGGTCGGCAAGGGGTTGAACATCACCCACGCCGGGTCGAGGTCGATGTGGGCGGCGACCTGGCGGACGTTGGCCACCAGGTTCTGCTGGCTCAGCACCACGCCCTTGGGCGCCCCGAAGCTGCCGGAGGTGAACAGGATCACGCCGACGTCGGAGGGTTTGCTGGGGGCGCGGAACCGCTTGGGGAACGCCCCGGCGGCGGCGGCGAACAACTTGTCCGAGAAGCCCACCGTACGCCGCACGTCCTCCAGGTAGGTGACGGTCGTGAGGGTCTCCAGGGCGTCGATCAGGTCATGCAGCTTGCCCTGCTCGACGAAGCGGTGGGAGGTCAGCACGCGCTTGACCCCGGCCAGTTCGCAGGCGGCCTTCAGGTTGCGGATGCCGGCGGTGAAGTTGAGCATGGCGGGCACGCGGCCGAAGGCGTGCAGGGCGAAGAAGGTGACCACCGCCGCCGAGCTCGCCGGCAGCATCACCCCGACGCGTTCCCCGGGCTTGGTGAAGGCCGCGATCTTGCGGCCGAGCGCGAAGGCCGCCCGGATCAGGTCGGTGTAGCTCAAGGGGTTGCGTTCCTGGTCCTCCAGGATCGGCTTCTTGGCGCCAAAGGTCTGGCGGGCGTCCACCAGGGCGTCGAACAGGCTGGTCTTCGCCCGGCTGGCGTCAAAGGTTCGCGTCAAGAGCCTCACGCCTCCCGCTTGTTATCGTTGCGGCAAGCCTATCGGCTGGCCGGCGGGATGAAAAGATTGGTTACAGGGCGTGACCTCGCGCGCTTCAATCCGGCCCGATCGGCGGCTCGGGAAGCACGGGCGGCGTATTGTCCGCATAGGTCAGCCATTCCTGCCAGACGGTATGGGTGTGCAGGCGCGTCAGCCTGATGCGGCAGACGATCTCCTTGGCCGTGCGGATCGTGCCGCCGGCCCAGTGCTCATAGACCGCGCCGCATTCGGCCTCCCGATAGGCGGACCAGGCCTTTTCGGCGGCCTCCAGGCCGCGCGTGGGGTCGCCGCCGCCCACCGCCCCGGATGGCGCCTCCGCCGCCTCCTGCTCCAGGCGGCGACGCGCTGCGGTCACATAGCGGCCCAGGTCGTCGTCGGCGCGCGCGAGCCTCTGCTCGAAGCACCTGTTCACCTCCCGCGTGTTTCGGCCGGGGCAGGGCGGGGCCGTCCGGGCGCCTTGCGCCGCCAGGGTCGAGGCCATGGCGAGCGCGAGAATGGTCATCATGGCTCGGGTTCCAGGGACAGATGGGAGCCAGCCTCCATCCGACGAAGTGCTTTTGCAATGGGCCCGAGCGAACCGCCCGGGTGCAGGCAGCGGCCATTCGCGGCTTGATCCGGACGCCTCGACCGCCGATTTAGGGGCCATGGCCGTGGTCATCGACAACCTCGGCGGGGCGATCCGTCCCCGCCACCCGGAAAAGCAGGCGAACCCGGAGACGCCGCTGTTGCGCAAGCCCGAGTGGCTGCGCGTCCGTGCGCCGGGCTCCGCCGGCTACAACGCCACCCGCGACATCGTGAAGGCCCACGGCCTGGTGACCGTCTGCGAGGAGGCGGCCTGTCCGAACATCGGCGAATGCTGGTCGAAGAGCCACGCCACGATGATGATCATGGGCGAGGTCTGCACCCGCGCCTGCGCCTTCTGCAACGTCGCCACCGGCAAGCCGCAGGCGCTCGATCCCACCGAGCCCACCCGGGTGGCCGACGCGGTGGCGAAGATGGGCCTGAAGCACGTGGTGATCACCTCGGTGGACCGCGACGACCTCGCGGACGGCGGGGCAGGGCACTTCGCCGCCGTGGTCCGTGCGATCCGCGTCGCGGCGCCCGGAACCACCATCGAGATCCTCACGCCCGATTTCCTGCGCAAGCCCGTGGCCGCGGCGCACGAGGTGATCGACGCCAGGCCCGACGTCTTCAACCACAACCTGGAGACCGTTCCGCGGCTCTACCTCTCCATCCGGCCGGGGGCGCGCTACTTCCATTCCCTGCGCCTGCTGGAGCGGGTGAAGGAGCGCGATCCGACCCAGTTCACCAAGTCGGGCGTCATGGTCGGCCTTGGCGAGAGCAAGGAGGAGGTCATGCAGGTGATGGACGACATGCGCTCGGCGGGCGTCGACTTCATCACCATCGGCCAGTACCTGCAGCCCACCCGCAGGCACGCGCCCATCGACCGTTTCGTCCACCCCGACGAATTCCGCGCCCTGGAAGAGATCGCCCGCGCCAAGGGCTTCCTGATGGTTGCGTCGAGCCCGCTCACGCGGTCCTCGCACCACGCCGGCGAGGACTTCGCCCGCCTGCGGGCCGCCCGCATCGCCAAGGACGCGGCGGCCGCTTGAGGCACCACGTCTCCAAGCTCCTGGCCTACACGCCGGAGCAGCTATTCGCCCTGGTGGGCGACGTCAGCGCCTATCCGGACTTCGTCCCCTGGATCACCTCCATGCGGACCTGGAACGCCCGATCGCTCGGGGAGGGTGTGGAAGCGGTGGACGCCGAGGCGGGCGTCGGCTTCTCGTTCCTGAGGGAACGGTTCTCCACCCGTGTTCGCCGCGACGCCGCCAACCGTCAGATCGACGTGACGCTGATTTCTGGGCCGTTCAAGCGTCTCGAAAACCGCTGGCGGTTCTTTGAGGCGGGCGAAGGGGCCACCCGCGTGGAGTTCGACATCGACTTCCAGTTCAAGTCGCGGCTCCTGGAAACCCTCCTGGCGGCCAATTTCGGCCACGCCGTCGAACGGCTGATGGGCTGCTTCGAGGCCCGCGCCCAGGCGCTCTACGGCGAGAGACCCACCCCCTGAGCCTGTCGGGCCGCCCAGCGTGGTGAACGGGCCGGTTACGACGCTTGTTAGCGGCTTTTCAAGGCGCGGCGCGCGATTCTTGCGGCCGGGACCTGCCTCCGCGGCGCAGGGAGAGGATCGATGTCGAGCTACTGGCGGGTCTATTTCTGGGCCTATCTGGCGCTGACCGCCTTGAGTGTGCTGGGCGCGGCCCTGCGCCCCGCGGCCCTGGCGGCGATCGACTGGGTCGACCTGGCGGCTTTCACGCCCGTGGCGCTCTTCGCGGTGGGGGCGCAGGCCTTCAGCCGCTCGGTCCTGCCGACCAACCTCTGGAAGGGCCTGCTGTTCGCCGCGGTGTTCTGGAAGTCCATCGCGCTGGGGGTCAGCGTCCCCAAGGTCATCGCCCGCGGGGTGGACATGAACGCCAAGGTGGGCCTGGGCGCCGCAGAATTGACCATCGCGCTGGCTCTGTTCATGGCCGCCTTCCTGGTGGGCCCGCCGCTGATGGCGCTCTACTGCAAGGGCTATCCGGATGGCGACCTCGGCCGGATCCGCCTGCCCAGCGCCAGGCGGCGCACACCGGCCAAGGCCAAGGCCTAGCGGCGGCCCTAGGTCATCCGGTCGCGCAGCATCTGCAGGGCCGACTCCACGGCAGCCAACTGCACGCCGACGCGGTCCTCCAGCTCGAAGAACTCCTGACGGTGCATCAGGCCGTGGTTGGCCCGAGCGGTGGCGATGTGCACCGTGCCCACCGGTTTCATCGGCGTGCCGCCGCCGGGTCCCGCCACGCCGGTTATGGCCACGGCAACATGGGCGTTGGAGTTTTCCAACGCCCCTTCCGCCATCATCCGCGCCACCGGCTCGGACACCGCGCCGAGGTCGGCGATCAGGTCGCCGGGAATGCCCAGCAGCTCCTGCTTGGCGCGGTTGGAATAGGTGACGAAGCCGCGCTCGAAGACGTCCGAGGCGCCCGCCACCTGGCAGATTGCGCCGGCCACCAGGCCGCCGGTGCAGCTTTCCGCGGTGACGATCCGCAGCGACCGTTCCCGCGCCTCGTCGACGAGCAGGCGAGCCAGGGTGACGATCTCGAGTGAAAACATCGCAGCGCCTCTTAACGGCCCGGAAGGTGGCTGGACCAGAGCATCGGACAGCTTCTTCATACAAGGCGATTCGCGCCGGTGGTCCCGAACCCATGACGACCCTCGCCCAACCCACAGCCAGCCGCGTCTCGGCGCCGGCCGCGCTGTTCGCGGTGACCGTGTTCGCCAGCGCCGCGCTGGTGTTCCTGGTGGAGCCGATGGTGGCCAAGCTGGTGCTGCCGAGGCTTGGGGGCAGCCCGTCGGTGTGGAACACCAGCCTGGCCTTCTTCCAGGCGGCCTTGCTGGTGGGCTACGCCTACGCCCACGCCCTGCAACGCCTGCGCTCGCTGGTCGCTCAGGCCATGGTCCACGGGGCGGTGCTGCTGGTGGCGGCCCTGGCCCTGCCCCTGCGCATCAACGAGCTGATCGGCCCGCCATCTTCCAATCACCCCAACCTGTGGCTGCTGGGTGTGCTCCTGGTCTCCATCGGCGCGCCCTTCGCGGCGCTGTCGGCCACCGCGCCCCTGGCCCAGGCCTGGCACGCCCGGGTCTTCGGGGACGGGGAGGGCAAGGAGCCCTACGTCCTCTACGCCGCCAGCAACCTCGGCAGCCTGCTGGCGCTGCTGGCCTATCCGTTCGCTGTGGAACCCAGCCTGACCCTGCACGCGCAGCGCGTGGGGTGGAGCGCCGGCTATCTCGCCTTCATCCTGCTGATGGCGGGCCTCGCGATCACCGTCGTGCGGTCCGCCGCGGGCGCGCCCGCGGCGCCGGCCGGCCAGGACGCCAGGCCCGCGGGGGCGCCGGCTTCCTGGCGGGACCGGGTCGCCTGGGTGGCGCTGGCGGCGCTGCCCTCCAGCCTGATGCTGGGGGTCACCACCTACATCACCACCGACGTGGCTTCGGCCCCCTTCCTCTGGGTCCTGCCGCTGGCCCTCTACCTGCTGACCTTCATCATCGCGTTCCAGGCCCGGCCGGCGATCCCGCGGGACCTGACGCTGATGTTCCAGGCGGCCGCGGTCGCGGCGTGCGTGGCCCTGCTGCCGTTCAACGGCAACAACTTCGCCCTCGTCCTGCCCATCCAGCTGGCCGCCTTCTTCTTCAGCGCGCTGATGTGCCACCAGGCCTTGGTCGCCCGCCGTCCCGACCCTGCGCGCCTCACCGAGTTCTATTTCTGGATGTCGCTGGGCGGCGTGATCGGCGGCTCGTTCAACGCCTTCCTGGCCCCGGTGATCTTCAACAACGTCTGGGAATACCCGATCGCCATCGCGCTCTCCTGCCTGGTGCGGCCCTGGGGCTCGTCGAAGATCGAGCCCTTCGCCTGGATCATGTTCGTCCTGGGCGTCGCCGGCGGCGTGGCCATGCCGGTGCTCAACACCTTCGTGACCCCGCACATCTTCGCGCGGCCGATCTTCGCCGGCTTCACCCAGGTGGACGCCTTCCAGCTGGGGGTCAGGGTCTGCCTGGGCCTGGCGGTGATCTCCGCCTTCTTGGTGCGAAGCCGGGCGCCGATGTTGTTCGCCGTCGTCGCGATCCTGTCGATCGGCTCGGCGGCCGCCGCCGACCGCACCACCACGACCCAGAGCTGGCGCAGCTTTTTCGGAGTCCTGCGGCAGGGACAGACCGAGGTCCCGGCCCTGGGCGGCCCGGTGCGGCTGCTATCGCACGGCACCACCCTGCACGGCGCCCAGGCCGTCGATCCCCGCTGGCGTTGCAACCCGCTGGTCTACTACGCGACCTCGACGCCGATCGGGCAGGTGTTCCTGGCCCTGCAGCGGGAGAAGCCGGTGTTGCGGATCGGGGCGGTGGGCCTGGGGACCGGCACGGTCTCGGCCTATGTGCGCGCGCACGATCGGCTGACCTTCTTCGAGATCGACCCCCTGGTGATCCGGATCGCCAGCGACCCGGCGCACTTCAGCTACACCACCCTCTGCGCCAAGGGGCGGGTGGACTATGTGCTGGGCGACGCGCGCCTCACGGTGGCGAAGCAGCCGGCCGACGTCTTCGACATCCTGCTGATCGACGCCTTCTCCTCCGACTCCGTGCCGACGCACCTGCTCACCACCGAAGCGGTCCGTGGCTATCTCACCCACCTGAAGCCGGATGGGGTGCTGGTGCTGCACCTTTCCAACCGCAATCTCGACCTGAACGGACCCGCGCAGGCGGTGGCCAGGGCCGCGGGCGGGGTGGCCCTGATCCAGCACTTCCGGACGACGCCCGCCACCGACCGCGGCGGCTGGCCCTCGCCGGAGGATGCGGTCATCGTTGCGCGCTCGCGGGCCGGTCTCGAGCGCTTCCTGGGCGATCCGCGCTGGAAGTACGCCAACGCGGGGACCGTGCGGCCCTGGACCGATGACTACACCAACCTCATCGGCGCCCTGTGGCGGCGCATCGAGCAGAGGCTGGACCCCAACAGCGATTTCTAGAGCGGCGTCTCGACGCTCACCACGGCCTGGGCCATCAGCCCTTCCTCGCGGCCGGTGAAGCCCATGCCCTCGGTGGTGGTCGCCTTGACGCTCACCCGGTCGAGGGGCAGGCCCAGCAGTTCGGCGATGCGGGCGCGCATGGCGTCGCGGTGCGGACCGATCTTCGGCCGCTCGCAGACCAGTGTCAGGTCAGCGTTGAGAATCCGCCCGCCCTTGGCCTGGGCGAGCTTCACCGCGTGCAGCAGGAACTGGTCCGAGGAGGCGCCTTTCCACTTCGGGCTGGAGGGCGGGAAATGCTGGCCGATGTCGCCCTCGGCGATGGCCCCCAGCACCGCGTCGGTCAGCGCATGCAGGCCGGCGTCGGCGTCGGAGTGGCCCACCAGGCCAAGGTCGTGCTCGATGCGGATGCCCCCCAGCCAGACGACCGCGCCGGGGCCGAAGCGATGGGCGTCGATCCCGAATCCGGTGCGCACGATCCGCCGGGACGCCGCCAGCTGCTCGGCCATCAGGAAGTCTTCCGGATAGGTCAACTTCATCAGCATCGGATCGCCCGGCGCCATGGCCACGGCGCCGCCGGCGCGCTCCATGACCGAGGCGTCGTCTGTCGGCTCCTCGTTGGCCGGCCAGCGGCGATAGGCGGCCTTCAGCCGGCCGAAGCGGAAGGCCTGCGGCGTCTGCGCCCGCCAGAGGCCCTCACGGCTGACGGTCTCATCCACCAGGCTCTCGCCGCGCTTCAGGGTGTCGGGGACGGGCAGGGCTGGCACCGCCCCATCGGCCAGCTCCAGGGCGGCCAGCAGCCGGTCGACGTGGGCGCGGGTCACGAAGGGGCGCGCGGCGTCGTGCACCAGCACAGGCTGGTTGCGGCCGCAGGTCAGCGCCGCCAGCCCCGCCTGCACCGAATCCGCACGGGTCTTGCCGCCAGTGACCGCGGCCCACCCCTGCAACCCCGCGAGAGCCTCGTCCACAGCCGCGAGGCGGTCACGGGCGACTACCACGATGACCTCATGCGCGCCCGCTGAAAGCAAGCCTTCCACCGACCAGCGCACCAACGGCCGCCCGCCCAGCAGCCGCCAAGCCTTGGGCTCACCGGGCCCCGCGCGCAAGCCTTCGCCTGCCGCCACCACCACGCCTGAGAAACTCATGCCCGTGTGTTTAGGGCCACGGTCCGGCTTGTCCAGTTGGCGCAGGCTTTACCGCACCGCACAAATTGCCTAAAAAGGCAGCGGTGAGAATGATCACAAAATGAGCAATTCGCTCAAGCTCCGGGACGTAACCGTCGGCGGCCACGTGTGGATCGCGCCGATGACCGGTGTGTCCGACCTGCCGTTCCGGCGGGCCGCCAGCCGCCTGGGCGCGCCTTACGTGGCCACCGAGATGGTGGCCTGCGCCGAGTTCTCCAAAGGCCGGCCGGACGTTGTGCGCCGGGCGGCGGTGGGCGAAGGGTTGCCGTTGATGGTGGTGCAGCTGGTCGGCCGCGATCCGACCCACATCGCCGAGGGCGCGCGCCTCGCCGTCGCTGCCGGGGCCCAGATCATCGACCTCAACTTCGGCTGTCCGGCGCGCGAGGTGACCGGGGCCCAGTGTGGCTCGGCCCTGATGCGCGAGCCGGAGCTCGCCCGGCGCCTGATCGCCTCGGCCATCGAGGCGGTGGAGGTCCCGGTGACGGTGAAGATGCGCCTGGGCTGGGACGACGCTTCGAGGAATGCGCCCGAGATCGCCCGGGCGGCGGAGGCCCTGGGCGTCGCGGCGGTGACCGTCCATGGCCGCACCCGCTGCCAGTTCTACAAGGGCGCCGCCGACTGGGCCGCGGTCGCCGAGGTCAAGTCGGCGGTCTCCGTGCCGGTGATCGTCAATGGCGACATTGTCGACGGCGGCGCGGCGCGCGGCGCGCTGGCGGCATCCGGCGCGGACGGCGTCATGGTGGGCCGCGGCGTCTACGGCCGCCCGTGGATCGCCGCCCAGATCGAGGCCGAGCTGGAAGGCCGCGCCTTCGCCCTTCCGGACGCGCCGGCGCGCCTGGCCATCGCCCTCGACCACTTCCGCGACTCCTTGCGGTTCTACGGCGACGGCCTGGGGCTGAAGGTCTTCCGCAAGCATCTGGCCGCCTACGTCGAACAGGCGCCCTGGCCGGCGAGCGCCGAGGACCGCCGAGCCGCCCGCAGCGTCCTCTGCCGCCTGGAGGATCCAGCCGCGGTGGAATCGGGCCTCGCCGCCCTCTGGGCCGATCCCGAACGGCGGCTGGCCGCATGAGCTGGCGCACGCTGCCGCAGTCCGTGGGCGCCGATGTCCTGGCGCTGAAGGCCGCGGCGTTCGAGCTTAGCCTGGACCCGGCCCTGGTTGTGGACGAGAGCGGCGCCCTGGTGGCGGTCAACGAAGCCGCCGAGGCGCTGTTCGGCCAGGGGCTTAGCCTGCTGGCGCGGGGCCGCTTCAGCGCCGCGCTGCCGCCGGGCTCGGCCCTGGTCTCGCTGATCGACCGTGCGGTTCGGGAGGACGCCAGGGTCCGCGAGCGCGGGGTGCAGATCACCCTCTTCGGCCTGCCGCCGTTCGAGGCGGACGGGGCCGCTGCGCCGCTGGGGGACGGCTCGGTGCTGCTGACGCTCAGCATCAAGGGCGGACTCGGCGTCGAGCGCGGCGCGGCGGAGGCCGCCGGCGGCCTCCGCTCCATCGTGGGCCTGGGCCGCATGCTGGCGCACGAGATCAAGAACCCGCTGGCCGGCATCCGCGGCGCCGCCCAGCTCCTGAAGTCCGGCGCCAAGGCCGCGGACGCACCCCTGGCCCAGCTGATCGTCGACGAGACCGACCGGGTGCGCCGCCTGGTGGACCGCATGGAGGCCTTTTCCGACGACGCCTTGCCGCAGCTTTCCGCGCTCAACATCCACCAGGTGCTGGATCGCGTGCGGGCGCTGGCGGCCAACGGCGTCGCCGATGGCCTGGCGCTACGCGAGCAATACGACCCCTCGTTGCCTCCGGTGCTGGGCGACGAGGACCAGTTGATCCAGATCTTCCTGAACCTGGTGAAGAACGCCGCCGAGGCCGCGCACGCGCGGGGCGACGGGCAGGGCGCGATCGGCGTCCACACGGCCTACCGCCACGGGGTGCGGGTTCGCGCCGCCGAAGGCCAGGCCCTGCGGGGCGCCCCGCTGGAGGTCCGCATCGTCGACAACGGCCCCGGCGTGCCGGTCCACCTGCGAGAGCATCTGTTCCAGCCCTTCGTCACCTCCAAGGCCAACGGCGCCGGCCTGGGCCTGGCGCTGGTCAGCAAGCTGGTGGCCGCGCACGGCGGGCTGCTCGATTTCGAATCGGAGCCCGGGCGGACGGTGTTCCGCGTCCTGTTGCCCATTGCCGCCGAAGAGGATGTCCCGGCATGAACGCCGCCGCCAAGAAGATCCTGATCGCTGACGACGACGCTTCCATCCGCCTGGTGCTCTCACAGGCCTTCAGCCGCCTGGGCTACCAGGTGCGCGCCACCGGCAATGCCGCGACCCTGCTGAAGTGGGTGTCGGACGGCGAGGGCGACCTGGTGGTCACCGACGTGGTCATGCCGGACGAGAACGTCTTCGACGTCCTGCCGCGCATCCGCAAGGAACGCCCCAGGCTGCCGGTCATCGTCATGAGTGCGCAGAACAACCTGATCACCGCGGTCAACGCCGCCGAGGTGGGCGCCTTCGACTACATCCCCAAGCCCTTCGACCTGGACGACATGACCGCCTGCGCCCGCCGCGCCCTGTCGCGGCCCGCCGACCCGGAAACCATGCGCGCCCAGGCCCGCGCCGTGCGCGACGACCGCCTGCCGCTGATCGGCCGCTCGGGCCCTATGCAGGAGGTCTACCGCACCATCGCCCGCCTGGTGGGAGCGGACCTGACGGTGCTCCTGAGCGGCGAGTCGGGGACCGGCAAGGAGCTGGTGGCCCGCGCGTTGCACGACATGGGCCGCCGCCGGGACGGCAAGTTCGTCACGATCAACCTCGCCGCCGTGCCTCGCGAGCGGGTGGAGGCCGAGCTGTTCGGCAAGGAGGACGGCGACTGCGGCAAGCTGGTGGACGCCGACGGCGGGACCCTGTTCCTCGACGAGATCGGCGACATGCCCCTCGACGCCCAGACGCGCCTGCTCAGGGTCATCGACGGGTCCGAGCCGGCGCTGAACCCCAAGACCGGCCGCCGGCCCAACGTCCGCATCATCGCGGCCACCAACCGCGACCTGCGCGGCCTGATCCGGGAGGGCCTGTTCCGCGAGGACCTGTTCTTCCGGCTGAACGTCGCGCCCCTGCGCCTGCCGCCGCTGCGCGATCGGGCGGACGATATCCCCGACCTGGCGCGAGCTTTCCTGCTGCGCGCCAACCGCGAGGGCCTGCCGTCGAAGACCATCGACGCGGCCGCCCTCGATCGCCTGAAGCAGCACGAGTGGCCCGGCAATGTCCGCGAACTGGAGAACCTGATCCGTCGGATCTGCGCCCTCTACGGCGAGGACCTGATCACCGCGCGCATCGTCGAGCGCGAGCTCGCCGACCAGCACGCGCCGGCGCCTGGCGAGGAAGGCCCGGCCACGCTGGCCCAGCTCGTCGAGCGCAAGCTTTCGAGCTACTTCGCCGACCAGCCGGACGGCCTGCCGCCTGCCGGGCTCTACGACCGCGTGCTGGAGGAGGTGGAGCGGCCGCTGATCCAGCTCACCTTGTCGGCCACCCGCGGCAACCAGGTCCGCGCCGCCGAAATCCTGGGGCTGAACCGCAACACCCTGCGCAAGAAGATCTCCGACCTCGGCGTGGAGATGCAGCGGGGGCGGCGATAGGCGTGCCGTCCCACGCTGACGCTTCCATGCAACAAGACTGTTGTGTTTGGGGCACGCTGGCTTAGGCTCAGCGGCAATGGTCTTGCACGTTCGAAAGTGGATCGCGGCCGCGGGGGCTGGCCGGATCTGGCAGGCGATGCAGTCGCGCCTGGTGCTGGGGGTAGGCTACGGCTCCGCCGCGGCGCTCACCGGCCTCGCCATCCTGCTCGCCGCCTCGCCACCCTCCACGGGCCCGCTGGGGCCGGCCAGCGAGCTGATCCTGACGGTGCTGGGCTTCAACCTGGTGCTGATCCTGACGCTGACCCTGGTGGTCTTCCTGCGGTTCAGCGCGCTGCTGAAGGCCCGCGACCGCGATCCCGGCGCGCGCCTGCAGGTGCGTTTCGTGACGCTATTCGCACTCGCCGCGGTCGCCCCGGCCGTGGTGGTGGCGCTGTTCTACGGCGTGCTGGTCAACCGGGGCGTCGAGAACTGGTTCTCCACGCGGGTGAAGACCGTCGTCTACAACTCCGCGACCGTGGCCCGCTCCTACGTCGAGGACCAGAGCCGTTACATCCAGGACCATGTGGCGGTGATGGCCACCGACCTCAACCGCTCGGCGCCGGCCCTGCAGGCGAGCCCGATCACGTTCAACCACTACCTGGCCACCCTCACCAATTTCCACGGCTTCTCGGCCGGCTATCTGATCGACCGCGACGGGCGGGTCCTGGCGCGCGCCCAGGCGCCCGACGCGCCGCCGCTGGTGCTGCCGCCGCCCTCCAGCTTCAAGGCCGCCGACCAAGGCGCGACGATCTGGGTCTGCAACGTGAAGTGCGGCGACATGATGCGCTCGCTCTACAAGCTGCGGGACTATCCGGACGCCTATCTCTACGTCACCCGGCCGGTGGAGAAGGGCATCGTCAACGACCTGGTGGAGGCCGAGGCGAGCCTGATCTCCTACAAGGACGCCGCCGAGAACCGGCAGAAGATTCAGACCATCTTCGCGCTCAGCTACTTTGAGACTGCGCTCCTGGTGCTGGTGGGGGCCGTCTGGCTTGGCCTGGGCGCGGCCAACGCCATCTCTGGGCCGGTGGCGCGGCTGGTGCAGGCGGCGGGGAAGGTGGCCGGCGGCGACCTCAACGTCCGGGTGGATGCCGAGAACGATCCTGAAGAGATCGCCGTCTTATCGCGTGCTTTCAACAGTATGACGCATGATCTTCAGGCGCAGCAGGAAGCTATCCGTGTGGCCCACGAGGACGCCGAGCGCCGGCGTCAGTTCATCGAGACCGTGCTCACCGAGGTCAGCGCCGGGGTCATCGGCCTGGACAGCCGCGGCCGCATCTCGGCCGCCAACCGCCAGGCGGAGCTGCTGCTCGGACTGCGGCAGCACCAGGGCCGGGGCCTGAAGCTCAGCGAGGTCGCTCCGGAGGTCGCCGCCATCGCCGCGCTCGCCGGCCGCAGCTCGGAGGTCGAGGAGGAGGTGGACGTGGCCCGCGGCCGCGAAACCCTGCGCCTGCGGGTGCGCGCCAGCCGCATCGAGGACGGCCTGGTCCTGACCTTCGACGACATCACCCGCCTGGTCACCGCCCAGCGCAACGCCGCCTGGCGCGACGTGGCCCGCCGCATCGCCCACGAGATCAAGAACCCGCTCACCCCGATCCAGCTCTCCGCCGACCGCCTGAGGAAGAAGTACCGCAAGGACATCGCGCCCTCTGAGCTGGAGACCTTCGACCGTTGCACCGACACCATCGTGCGCCAGGTGGGGGACATCACCCGGCTGATCGACGAGTTCTCCGCCTTCGCCCGCATGCCGGCCCCGAAGTTCGCCGAACAGGACGCCGCCGAGCTGATCCGCGCGGCGGTGTTCGCCCAGAGCGTCGCCAGCCCCGACATCGAGGTGACATTGGAAGAGCCGGTGCCTGAGGTCCGGCTGATCGCCGACGAGCGGATGCTGGCCCAGGCGCTGACCAACATCCTGAAGAACGCCGCCGAGGCGGTGGGCGCGCGCCGCGGCGGCAAGCCCGCCAAGAGCCAGCCGAAGGGCCGCATCCGCGCCCGCCTGGTCTCCGACGACGCCGGTGTCGCCTTCGAGGTCGAGGACAACGGCGTGGGCCTGCCCGCCAAGGACCGCGACCGGCTCACCGAACCCTATGTGACGACCCGCGAGAAGGGCACCGGCCTCGGCCTCGCCATCGTCAAACGCATCCTGGAAGACCACGGCGGCGAGCTGGAGCTCACCGACGCCCGCGAGGGTGTCGGCGCGCTCGCCATCCTGAGGCTTCCCCCGACGGCGCGGGCCAAGCCCACGCCGAAATCCGCAACCGTGACGGCTTGAAGGACGAGATGATGGCTGCTGACGTGCTGGTGGTCGACGACGAGGCGGACATCCGGGAGCTGGTCGCCGGGATTCTCTCCGACGAGGGCTATGGGGTTCGCACGGCCAATGACTCCGAAAGCGCCCTGGCCGCGATCCGGGGGCGCAAGCCCGCGCTCTTGATCCTCGACATCTGGATGGCCGGCGGCGGCATGGACGGGCTGGAGCTGCTGGACCACGTCAAGGCGCTCGATCCGGACCTGCCGGTGATCATGATCTCCGGCCACGGCAACATCGAAACCGCCGTCAGCGCCATCAAGCGCGGCGCCTACGAGTTCCTGGAAAAGCCCTTCAAGTCCGACCGCCTGCTGCTGGTGGTGGAGCGGGCGCTGGAGGCCGCAAACCTGCGCCGGGAGAACCGCCGGCTGCGCACCCAAGCGATCACGCCGGAAGGCATGACCGGCCGGTCCATGGCCGCCCAGCAGCTGCGCCAGATGATCGTCAAGCTGGCCGGCGCCAACAGCCGCGTGCTGATCAGCGGCCCGCCGGGCTCTGGCAAGGAGACCGTGGCGCGGCTGATCCACGGCGCCTCGTCGCGGGCCCGCAACGAATTCGTGCCGATCAGCGCCGCCGGCATGACGCCGGAGCGCATGGACGTGGAGCTGTTCGGCCAGGAGGGCGACGACGGGCGCACCGCCAAGGTCGGGGTCTTCGAGCGCGCCCACGCCGGCACCCTCTACCTCGACGAGGTGGCGGACATGCCCCGGGAGACGCAGGGGCGCATCCTGCGGGTCCTGGTGGACCAGAGCTTCCGGCGCGTGGGCGGCGACTCTGACGTGCATGTGGACGTGCGCGTGGTCTCCTCGACGTCCCGCGACCTTAGGGAAGAGATCGCCGCGGGCCGGTTCCGCGAGGACCTGTTCCACCGCCTGAACGTGGTGCCGGTGAACGTGCCAGGCCTGTCGGAGCGACGGGAGGACATCCCCGAGCTGGTGGAATATTTCATCGAGCGGATCAGCGAGGCCACGGGCATGCCACGCCGCCGGCTGGCCGACGACGCGCTGGCCACCCTGCAGGTTCGCGCCTGGCCGGGGAACCTTCGCCAGCTGCGCAACAATGTCGAGCGCATGCTGATCCTGGCGGCGGGCGCCCCGTCCGACCCGATCACCGCCAACATGCTGCCGGCCGAGGCCATGGTCACCGACCAGGCCACCAGCCTGGGGGCCGAGCGGATGATCGCCCTGCCGTTGCGCGAGGCCCGCGAGGTGTTCGAGCGCGAGTACCTGAACGCCCAGATGCTGCGGTTCTCCGGCAACATATCGCGCACCGCCGCCTTCATCGGCATGGAGCGCTCGGCCCTGCACCGCAAGCTGAAGTCCCTGGGCCTTTCCGGCGCGCGGGCGCTGGAAGAAGAGGTCGGCTGATGGTCTCTTACCGCTCATCCCAGCGGGGAAGCTGATGGGGCGCATCGCCTACGTCAACGGCCGCTACGTCCCGCACGGCGAGGCCGTGGTCCACATCGAGGACCGCGGCTACCAGTTCGCCGACGCGGTCTATGAGGTCTGGGCTATCTTCGACGGCAAGCTGGCCGATCCCGAGGGGCATTTCGCCCGCCTGGAACGATCCTTGGGCGAGCTTTCCATCGCCATGCCCATGAGCCGGGCGGCGCTCACCCAGGTGCTGAAGGAAACCGTGCGGCGCAACCGGCTGCGCGAGGGCCTGCTCTACCTGCAGGTCAGCCGCGGGGTGGCCAAGCGCGACCACGCCTTCCCGAACCCGCCGGTGCGCCCCGCCGTGGTCATGACCACCAGCCCCGTGGACCGGGTCGCCGCCGAGGCCCGCGCCGCCAAGGGCGTGGCCGTGGTGACCACGCCGGAGAACCGCTGGGGCCGCTGCGACATCAAGACGGTGGGCCTGCTGCCCAATGCGCTCGCCAAGCAGAAGGCCCGCGCGGCCGGGGCGGTTGAGGCCTGGTTCGTGGATGACCTGGGCTTCGTCACCGAGGGCGCGTCCTCCAACGCCTGGATCGTCGACGGCGAGGGGCGCCTGCGCACCCGCGACACCAACGCCAACATCCTGCGCGGCGTCACCCGCCACACCCTGCTGGACGTGATCCGCAACGAGGGCCTGGAGGTGGACGAACGGCCCTTCACCCCGGCCGACGCCCTGGCCGCCAAGGAGGCCTTCATCACCGGCGCCGGCACCCTGGTGCTGCCCGTTGTGGCCGTGGACGGCAAGCCGGTGGGCGAGGGGACCCCGGGACCGGTGGCGACGCGGCTTCGGCGTCTCTATATCGAGCAGGCGCGCTCGACGGCCATCTGATGGCCGGCTGGCGATTGCGCCGGTCGCAAAACGCGTCCTAGCTGACTTCCGTGTGTGGGCCGCGCCTTGGCGGCCCGACCAAGAACAAAGAGGCGAAAAGCCATGAGCGAGAAGAAACAGAACCTGCAGGACACCTTCCTGAACAGCGTGCGCAAGTCGAAGACGCCGCTCACCATCTTCCTGGTCAACGGCGTCAAGCTGCAGGGCGTGGTCAGCTGGTTCGACAATTTCTGCGTGCTGCTCCGCCGCGACGGGCAATCCCAGCTCGTCTACAAGCACGCCATCTCCACCATCATGCCCGCGCAACCTGTGCAGCTCTATGAGCCGGGCGAAGACGAGGCCGATTGAGTCCTTCAAAGCTTGTCGATCGCGAGGCGCCGGTCCAGGGCGCCATCGTCATCCATCCCGACCGGGAAGGGCGCGGCTCTTCCCGGGCCGCCGACGCGCGCCTGGAGGAGGCCGTGGGCCTAGCGCTGGCGCTGGACCTGGAGGTCCGCGAGACCCTGGTCGCCACCCTGCGGCGCCTGACCCCCGCCACCCTGTTCGGCAAGGGCAAGGTGGAGGAGATCGGCCATGTGGTCGAGTTGGCCGAGGCCGACGTCGCCATCGTCGACGACGCGCTGACGCCGGTGCAGCAGCGCAACCTGGAGAAGGCCTGGAACTGCAAGGTCATCGACCGCACCGGCCTGATCCTGGAAATCTTCGCCCGACGGGCGAGGACGCGGGAAGGGCGGTTGCAGGTAGAGCTGGCGAGGCTCTCCTACGAGCGGTCGCGGCTGGTGCGCACCTGGACCCACCTGGAGCGCCAGCGCGGCGGCTTCGGCGTCATGGGCGGTCCCGGCGAGACCCAGATCGAGACCGACCGCCGGCTGATCGCCGACAGGATCCGCAAGCTGAAGCTGGAGCTGGAGGAGGTGCGCCGCACCCGCACCCTGCAGCGCTCGGCCCGCAAGCGGCATCCCTATCCGACGGTGGCGCTGGTGGGCTACACCAACGCCGGCAAGTCGACCCTCTTCAACCGCCTGACCCGCGCCGAGGTGGTGGCCGAGGACATGCTGTTCGCCACCCTGGATCCGACGCTGCGCATGCTGAAGCTGCCGGACGGGCGGCCGGCGATCCTCTCCGACACCGTGGGCTTCATCTCCGACCTGCCGCACGAGCTGGTGGAAGCCTTCCGCGCCACCTTGGAGGAGGTGAAGGAGGCCGACGTGGTCCTGCACGTCCGCGACATCGCCAGCGCCGAGAGCGCCGCCCAGGCCGGCGACGTGCGCGCCGTCCTGGCCCGGCTCGGCGTCGACATGGACGAGCGGGCGATCCTGGAGGTCTGGAACAAGCTCGACCTCACGCCGCCTGAGGCGCGCGACGATCTCCGCGGCGACGCCCGCCGCGCCCATCCGCCCGCCATCCCGGTCTCCGCGGTGACCGGCGAAGGCTGCGGCGCGCTGCTGGAGGCTGTCGCCGCCCTGGTGGATGAGGCGCCGGCGGTGGACGTCTACACGCCGGTGGGCGAGGGCGCGGCGATCGCCTGGCTCTATCGCCACGGCCGGGTCCTGGAACGCAACGATGGCAAGGACGGCTCGGTGCGCCTCGCCGTCAGTCTGTCGCCCCAGGCGCTTGGCCAGTTCGAACAGCAGTTCCCCGGGGCCGAAGTGCGGGCGCCCTAGGCCCGATCGTCAAGTCGGGGCGTCCTTCGCCGGGCAGTCCTCGGGCTCCGGAGAGGGCCGTTCGCCCGGAAGAGCCACCGGGGTCTCGATCGCCAGACACCCATCGCGGATCGAGAATCGGGCACGGGCGCGGAAGGGCCGCCTCGGCGCGCCGGCGCTCGGTTCCTCCCATCCAGCATAGCGGACCTCGAACAGCGCCCGGCGGGCCGTGGGCACGATCCTGGAGCGGTAGCTGAAGGTCTCGAGCACGTCTGACGGCGATCCATCGTAGCGCGCGAAGGTCGGGATACGGCCAAGGACCTTGGGGCCATCCCGCGCCAGCCGCACGATGACCGCCGTGCCGTCGAGGTAGCCCTGACCGAGGTGGGAGCCATTCACCAAGAGCAGGGGCGTCGCACCGAGGTCTCGCCGCACGGCGATGGTGAGGTTGCCGCCGCCCGATTCTCCGGCCCAGGCGATCTCGCGCCAATTGCCCACCCGGCGCCATCCGCGGCTACGCCGCTCGAGGTAGCCCACCGAGACCGCGCCCGCGGCCGCGTGGCCGCCGGTATGGGCCACCTCGCGGGTGATCAGCGCGAACCGATTTCGCCCCAACGGCTCCAGGGCCAGGGCCGTCACGGTGAGATCGTTGGCGGCCTTGCCGGTTTCCGGATGGACAACGACCGGCGCGCTCTCACCCCACACGGCCACAAAGGCAGATTGCAGCATGACGTCGCCGACGGGAGGCGCGTGCGCGACCATCTCATTCCGCCGCTTTCGCCGTCCGCTCCGCGGCCTTGGCCTCATCCCAGAGCGCATCCATCTCGGCCAGATCCGACTGGTCGGGCCTCTTGCCACGCTCCGCGAGGCGGGCCTCCACGTATTGGAAGCGGCGGACGAACTTGGCGTTTGTGAAGCGCAGGGAGTCCTCGGGGTCGACATCCAGGGTGCGGGCGAGGTTGGCCACCACGAACAGCACGTCGCCCATCTCCTGGCGGGCCTTCTCGAAGTCGCCGGCGGCGATCTCGGCCTTCAGCTCGCCGAGCTCCTCGTCCAGCTTGTCCACCACATGGCTGATGTGCGGCCAGACGAAGCCCACCTTGGCGGCGCGCTTGGAGAGCTTCACCGCCCGGGTGAGCGCCGGCAGGGCGACGGGGATGTCGTCCAGCAGGGACGCGGCGCGGCCCTTGCCGCCGGTTTTCTGGGCCCGCTCGGCCGCCTTCAGCGCCTCCCAGCCCTGTATCTGATGAGCCAAGGAGGCGTAGGTTTCCTCCGCGAAGACATGCGGATGGCGCCGGATCATCTTGTCGTTGATGGCGCTGGCGACGTCCTCGAAGGCGAAGGCGCCCCGTTCCTCGGCCATGCGGGCGTGGAACACCACCTGCAGAAGGAGGTCGCCGAGCTCCTCCTTCAGGTCGGCAAGGTCGCCGCGCTCGATGGCGTCGGCGACCTCATAGGCTTCCTCGACGGTGTAGGGGGCGACGGTGGCGAAGGTCTGCTCCTGGTCCCAGGGACAGCCGTCCGCCGGGTCTCGCAACCGCGCCATGATCGCCAGCAGCCGGTCGATGGGCCGCAGGGTCTCGGGCGGGGCAGGGCGGGTCATGGGCCGATCATGACCGTGCGCCGCCCAGCCGCGCAAGGGTGGGGCGCAAGCCGGCTCAGCGGCTGGCGACCAGGTCTCCGCGGCGCAGCTTGGCGGCGAACTGCTGGAACGCGACGTCGGCGTCGCCCCAGGTGGTGGTGCGATGGGCGTAGTGCAGGTCGCTCTCGTAATACTTGTAGGCGATCGGGGTCACCGCGCCGTTGGCGGCAATCGCCCGGCCGCCGATCTTCGCGCCGCCCAGGCCGAAGCTCTCGAAGGAAAGGCCAGGCCTGTCGCCGAGCTGTTTGAAGGTGGGGCGATTGGGCTGGGCGTCCACCAGGACGAGCTCGATACGGGCGCCGTCATAGGCCGGGCTGTTGGCGAGCTTGCGCTCGACCGTCTTGCGCAGTTGGGCCGCCAGGTCGTCCACCTCGCGCACGCCCAGGACCTTCTCCGCCTTGGCCTGCAACTCGGGGCCGACGTCGACGGTGACGGAGGCGGGGGCGGCGAGCGCGGTGGTGGCGCTGGCCAACAGGATCGCCGCAGCCGCGGCAAGGGTTCGCATGGTCTTGGACTCCGGTCTTGCCCTCTAACCTAAGGTAGGCCTTCGCGCCGCGCACGCAATGCCGGCTAGCGGTTATCCTCGAGGGCCAATCAGGGAGAGAGAGCGGGCCACACCTACGGCTGGAGCCGACTCCCGGTTGGCCGCTATGCTCGCGAGATGACCCGTCCCCGCATCGCCGTGCTCATGGATGAAAACACCTCGTCGGGCGGGACGCGCTACGAGGCGCATAAGGGCTACTTCCATCGCTTGAGCGAAGCCGGGGCCGCGCCGTTCGGCGTGGCCTATGACGCCGATCTGGTCGAGGAGGTGATCGCCTCCTTCCACGGGCTGCTGACGGCCGGGGGCCGCTTCGCCTATCCCGCCCATTGGTATCTCGCGCCCCCAGACCAGGGGATCGAGACCGCGCGCCTGGATGTGGAAACGGCGCTCGTTCTCGGCTTCCTCGCCGCGGGCAAGCCGGTGCTCGGGATCTGCGCCGGCATGCAGACCCTGGCCTGCCTGCATGGCGCGAAACTGACGACGGACGCGCCGGGCCACGACCACGGCGCCCCGCATGCGGTGACGGTGGAGGTCGGGACGCGGTTGGGCGACCTCGTCGGACCGGAATTGACCGTGAATTCCTATCACCGGGAAGCCATCGGCCGGCTGGCGGCAGGCGTCGTCGCCACCGCAACGGCCGTCGACGGGGTCATCGAGGCCATCGAGATTCCAGCCTATCCGTTCGCCGTCGGACTGCAGTGGCATCAGGAGCTGCTGGGTGCGGATCACCCGGGCCAGGCGATTTTCGAAGGCCTTGCCCGCGCCTCGTCGGAGGTTCGCCGTTAGGGGGCGCTCGGCTGACGGTGACGCTCCGACCGCCTCTGTCGTCTCGGGAGAGGGCGCCAT
>Ga0207695_10001725_pt1 | contig 34948 bp, 32 predicted proteins | sample KBSC54metaG_FD_184354 | JGI IMG/M metagenome (GOLD analysis project Ga0207695, IMG submission 184354) | Corn rhizosphere microbial communities from Kellogg Biological Station, Michigan, USA - KBS C5-4 metaG (SPAdes) (version 2) | ecosystem: Host-associated > Plants > Roots > Rhizosphere > Soil... | reverse complement strand
CCTTACCTCCCCCATCGCGGCAGCGATGGCGGGAGGGGAACCGTCGGCCGAAGAGCCGGCGGTGGAGGGGGCAAGCCTCAGGCTCGGCAGGTCAACCGGCGCGCGCGCAGTGCGGGAGTTCGCCCCCTCCACCACTCGCTCTGCGGCGAGCGGTCCCCCTCCCGCCGCTGCGCGGGGGAGGTACTTGCAGCCTAGGCCCAGCTCAGGTCCGCATGCTTCAGCGGCAGGCGGCGCACCCGCTTGCCGGTGGCCGCGAAGACGGCGTTGGCGAGAGCCGGCGCAAGGGGTCCCAGGCCCGGCTCGCCGACGCCGCCCCACTTGGCCCCGCCGCTCGGGGTCAGGTGGACGTCGATCCGCCTGGGCGCCTCGGCCATGCGCGCCATGCGGTAGGTGTTGAAGTTGGCCTCCACCGGCGCGCCGTTCTTGATGTTGATCTCGCCCCACAGCGCCGCCGTCAGGCCCATGATCACCGCGCCCTCCATCTGCTGGGTCACGGTGTTCGGGTTGGCCACGTGGTAGGGGTCCAGCACGCAGGTGACCCGGTCGATCACCAGCTGGCCCTGCGGCGACACCGTCACCTCCACCACCTGGCCCGAGACCGAGCCATAGGCCTCGATGATCGCCAGGCCGCGGCCCCGGCCCTTCGGCAGGGGCTGGCCCCAGTCGGAGTGCTTGGCCATGGCGTCGATCACCCCGATCGCGTCGGGGCGGGCGGTCAAGAGGGCGCGGCGGTAGGCGTAGGGGTCCTGGCCGGCGGCGTGCGCCAGCTCGTCCATGAAGCTTTCCACGAAGAAGCCGTTCTGCGACGAGCCGACCCCGCGCCAGAACGAGACCGGCACGTGGCTGTTCTTCAGCACCACGCCCACGTCGCGGGCCGGGAAGGCGTAGAAGCTGCCCTGGATGCACTCCGTCGCCATGGGCTCGGTGGCCTGCCACTCCTGGGGCCCGGCGCCGCCGCGGATCAGCGAGGGCACGGCGACGCGCGCCTGGAAGGCCTGCGGCTGGCCCTTGGGATCGAGGGCGGCGCGGAACCGCACCGCGGCCTGCGGGCGGTAGCGGTCGCGGCGGATGTCCTGCTCGCGCGACCAGACCAGCTTGACGGGCTTGCCCACCTGTTTCGCCACCGCGATGGCCTGGATCAGCTCGTCGTGCGCCCCGCCGCGCCGGCCGAAGCCGCCGCCGACGAAGGCGTTGTGGACGTAGACCTTTTCCGGCGCGAGGCCGGTCTCCTTGGCCGTCTGCTGCAAGACCGCCATCGGGGCCTGGGTGGAGATCCAGACGTCGGCGCGCTCGGCGCCGAGCGCCACCGTGCAGTTCATCGGCTCCATGGGCGAATGCGAGAGGAACGGCGCCTCATAGGTCGCCTCCACCAGCTTCGCCCCGCCGCTGGCCGAGGCCGCCGCCGCCAGGGCCGCGTCGGGGTCGCCCTTCTTCTCGGCGGTGAACATCGGCCGGTCCAGCGCCTCGCGGTAGCCGCGGGCGAGGCTTTCGGAATCCACCCCGCCGTAGCCGCCGTCGCCCCACTCGATCTTCAGCGCGTCCAGCCCCTTCTTGGCGCGCCAGTAGCGGTCGGCGACCACGACCACCGCGTCCTTCAGCTTCACGACGCCGACGATGCCCCGCAGGCCCTTCAACGCGCTGTCGTCCACCGATTTCAGCGAACCGCCGTAGACCGGCGCCGACCAGACGGCTGCGTAGACCATCCCGGGAACCTGGGCGTCGAGGCCGAACTTCGCCGACCCGTCCAGCTTGGCCGGGGTGTCCAGCCTGGGCGTCCACTTGCCCACCAGCCGGTACTGGTCAGGCGCCTTGATCGCCGGCTCGCTCGCCAGCGACACGGCTGCGGCGGCGGCGGCCAGCGAGCCGTAGTCGGCGCTGCGGTTGGAGGCCTTGTGCAGGCACTTGCCGGCGGCGACCGCGCAGTCCGCCGGGTCGATCTTCCAGCGCTCGGCGGCGGCCAGCCTCAGCCGCTCGCGGGCGCTGGCGCCGGCCTGCTGCATCATGCCGACCGAGGTGCGAAGGCCGCTGGAGCCCACGGTCTGCATGCGGCCGTAGAGCTTGCCGTCGGCGCGGGTGTTGCGGTTGGCCGAGGCGTACTCCACCCGCACCTTCGCCCAGTCGCACTCCAGTTCCTCGGCCACCAGCATGGCCAGCCCCGTCGTGGTGCCCTGGCCCATCTCCTGGTGCGGCACGCGCACGGTGACGGTGTTGTCGGGCTCGATGATCAGGAAGGCGGTGAGCTCCTTGGCCGGATTGGTCCCATCGGCCATCACCGGCGGCTGCATCCCGGCCTCGGCCGGCGCGGGCATGCCGATCACCAGGGCGCCGGTCGCCGAGAGGCCGGAAAAGACGATCGCGCGGCGCGATAGGCGGCCTGCGAAGACTGGGGCGGCGGTCATGCCTTGGCTCCCTTGCGGGCGGGCGTCCGGGCCAGCGTCGCGGCGGCGCGGTGGATCGCCTTGCGGATGCGCGGATAGGTGCCGCAGCGGCAGATGTTGGTCAGCTTGTCGATGTCGGCGTCGGTGGGCAGCGGATTGGTCTTCAGCAGCGCCGCGGCGGCCATGATCTGGCCGGACTGGCAGTAGCCGCACTGCGGCACGTCCTCGGCGAGCCAGGCCTGCTGCACCGGATGCTTCAGGCCCTCAGCCAGGCCCTCGATGGTGGTCACCGGCCCCTTCACCGCCGCCATCGGCGTGACGCACGAGCGCACGGGCTTGCCGTCCACGTGCACCGTGCAGGCCCCGCACTGGGCGATCCCGCAACCGAACTTCGTGCCCGTCAGCCCGAGCTCGTCGCGGATGACCCAGAGCAGCGGCGCATCCGGTTCCACGTCGAGCTCATGGCGCTTGCCGTTGACGGTGAGCGTGATCATCGCGTGCGACCTCCCTGACCCGGGGGCGAGCTTACGCCGATCCCTCGGGCGTGGGGAGACGCCTGTGGCGAGACGGCGGCCTCCTTCGCCTTGACACGGGCCTCCTTCGACGCCATCTGGCCGGTTGCGGATCTAGCGCGCTGTGACAGACATCGATTCGGGCCGTCGCGAGATTTCGGACGCGCCCCTCGTCAGAGATCGAGATGTCTCCCTCGATGCGCGGTGATCCCAGTGGTCGCGCCTCTTCGCAGGCTCCTTTTTGGGGAGCCGGCGGCCCGGGACGACGCCACCGGCGCTTCGAAGGGGGACCTTCGGGGCGGATTCGGTATGGCGCAAACGTCCCACAGGGCCCGAAGCCGAAGCGCGACGCACTGACGCAATGCGATCAGAACGGGAACGATTTGGGCGGGCGACGGGTCGTAGTTGCGACCGGAACCCTGTCAGACCGCCATTAACCAGTTTCGGCCTAAGCCTTGCATGGGGTCTTGCGGCCGAATTCGGAGATTTCGATGAGCACCACCGCCGCTGAAGCCGAGACGCCAGAAACCACCGGCGGCGACGGCCCGCTGCTCGATCTGACGGACGCCGCGGTCAAGAAGTTCATCAAGCAGGCCAAGGCCCGCGGCTACGTCACCATGGACGAGCTGAACAAGGTCCTGCCGTCCGAGGAGGTCACCTCAGAGGCGATCGAGGATACGCTCGCCATGCTGAGCGAGATGGGCGTCAACGTCGTCGAGGCCGAGGAGGACGCCGAGGGCGGCGGCGAGGTCGCGGTGCGCGAGGAATCGGCCGTCGTCGAGACCGCCAAGGAGGCGGCCTACGACCGGACCGACGACCCGGTGCGGATGTACCTGCGCGAGATGGGCTCGGTGGAGCTGCTCTCCCGCGAGGGCGAGATCGCCATCGCCAAGCGCATCGAGGCCGGCCGCGACACCATGATCCGCGGCCTGTGCGAAAGCGCGCTCACCTTCGAGGCCATCATGGTCTGGCGCGAGGAGCTGGGCTCGGGCCGCATCCTGCTGCGCGAGGTCATCGACCTCGAACAGACCTACGGCGGGGTGAACGCCGCCGCCGCCGAGGAGCTGGCCGCCAACGCCCCGCCGGCCGCCGAGGCCGAGGAAGCCGAGCCGGAGCTCAACGCCGACGGCGAGGCGATCCCCAAGGGCGAGGACGACGACGACTTCGACGACGGCGCGGGCCCCACCATCAGCGCCATGGAAGGCGAGCTGCGCGAAAGCGTCATGGCGACGCTCGACGCCATCGCCGGCGAGTTCGAGAGCTTCCGCCTGCTGCAGGAAAAGCTGGTGGGCCAGCGGCTGAAGGGCCAGGACCTGTCGGACAAGGACCGCGCCGCCTACCTGGCCGCCACCGGCGCCATCGTCCAGCACCTGAAGACGCTCAAGCTGAACAACAACCGCATCGAGGCGCTGGTCGAGCAGCTTTATGCGATCAACAAGCGCCTGATGGGCCTGGAAGGCCGCCTGCTGCGGCTGGCCGACAGCTACGGCATCAGCCGCTCGGAGTTCCTGAAGGCCTATCTCGGGTCGGAAATGCTGCCGTCCTGGACCGACCAGGTGAAGGCGCTGGGCGTGCGCTGGACCAAGTTCGCCGAGAACGACAACGGCCAGATCGGCGACATCCGCAACGAGATCGCCGCGCTGGCCACCGAGACCGGCGTGCCGATCGACGACTACCGCCGCATCGTCCAGACCGTCCAGAAGGGCGAGCGGGAGGCGCGCCAGGCCAAGAAGGAGATGGTCGAGGCCAACTTGCGCCTGGTGATCTCCATCGCCAAGAAATACACCAACCGCGGCCTGCAGTTCCTTGATCTCATTCAGGAAGGCAACATCGGCCTGATGAAGGCGGTCGACAAGTTCGAGTACCGCCGCGGCTACAAGTTCTCCACCTACGCCACCTGGTGGATCCGCCAAGCTATAACGCGCTCCATTGCGGACCAGGCTCGGACGATCCGTATCCCGGTCCACATGATCGAGACGATCAACAAGATCGTCCGCACCTCGCGCCAGATGCTGCACGAGATCGGCCGCGAGCCGACGCCGGAGGAACTGGCCGAGAAGCTGGCCATGCCGCTGGAGAAGGTCCGCAAGGTCCTGAAGATCGCCAAGGAGCCGATCAGCCTCGAGACCCCCATCGGCGACGAGGAAGACAGCCACCTGGGCGACTTCATCGAGGACAAGAACGCGGTGCTGCCGATCGACGCCGCCATCCAGTCGAACCTGCGCGAGACCACCACGCGGGTGCTGGCCTCGCTGACGCCGCGGGAAGAGCGCGTGCTGCGCATGCGCTTCGGCATCGGCATGAACACCGACCACACCCTGGAAGAGGTCGGCCAGCAGTTCAGCGTCACCCGCGAACGCATCCGCCAGATCGAGGCCAAGGCCCTGCGCAAGCTGAAGCATCCGAGCCGTAGCCGGAAGCTCCGGAGTTTCCTGGACAGTTGACGGACGTCGCCGTCGGACGGAGCATCGACGCATGGCGGATGGCGAGCTGACGCTCAGGCTGGATGATGAGACACGGCGACGGTTGGCGATCTTGGCCGATCAAGCCGGCGTCTCCGTCGAAACCTACGTCCTTGAGATCATAGCCGACGACCTGGAGCATGACGGCCTGGCCGTCTCCCGTCTTCGCCTCGCGGAGTACGATCGTACCGGCCAGTCGATCTCGGTCGAAGAAGCCATGGCGCACTTCGACCGCCAGCTTGAAATCCGGCTGGCGGAGCGGCGTTGAGACGAACGGTTCGGCTGTCGCCCGCGGCGCGTGCGGACATCGAACGGCTGATTGAATTCCTTCTCGATCGCGACCCCCGCGCGCCGGCCAAGGCGCGGGGCGTTCTGGAACGCGGGTTGACGTCGCTTGCCGACTTCTCCGAACGCGGAAACCAAGTCGATCGGCAGGCTGGGATTCGTGAGTTGAAGGTGAAGTTCGGGCGCTACGGCTATGCGATCCACTATCGCGTGGATGCGGACTCAGTCTTCGTGACCCACGTCTTCCATGTGCGCGAGGCGCGATAAGAGCAGGGTCGAACGGCCTCATTTGCACGGGACGTTTGGCGCCGGCGGTCATGCCATTGGCGGCTGCGGTCATGGCCGCGGCCGACGGTGCGGCTAGGCTGCGCGGCGATGCAGGACCTAGCGCCAGCCATAGTTGAAACTGATCGAGATGCGCGGGGCCTTCGCCTGGTTGGCCGGCACCTCGTGGCGCAGCCAGCTTTCCCACATCAGGACCGTGCCCGGCTCCGGCTTGAGGTAGACGAAAGCCCGCGCCGCCTCCGGGGCGTCGGCGCGGCGCGGCGGGGCGGCCATCATCAGCGGCAGGCGCGGGTCCTCCAGCTTCAGCGCGCTCGCGCCCTTGGGCGTCGCCACATAGACCGTGCCGGAGATGACGCTGTGCGGATGGACGTGGCCGGAGTGCGCGGCGCCGGGCTTGAGGATGTTGACCCACAGGCTGTCGAGTTTCAGCCGGCCGCCGCCCAGGTCGAAGTCCAGGTCCCTGGCGAAGGCCTTGGCGTGGGCGTCCAGCCGGGACTTCAGCTGGCCGAACACGCTGGCCCGCGTGGGCAGGTCGTCCAGGGAGGCGTAGGAGGTGTAGCCGCCGTAGCCGTTGGCCTTGCACCAGGCGCGGCCGGCGCCGTCGCCGTCGGCCACCATATGGCAGGCGGCTTCCAATTCGGCGTTGAAATTTTCGAAGTTCCGGTCCGTGCTAAGCGTGGCTTCATAGACCGGAGTTGCGAATAGGAGACGGAGCGCCATGCGAGCGCGCTAGTCGTCTCGCAAGCGATTGTCAAAAACCAAGGGCCGCTGGCGCTTCGTCCAAACGTCCTTTAGGAATTTCAGAAAGACGACTCCGCGACTGTCGGAGCGGGGGAACTGGGGAGCGAAGAATGATCAGGACCATGATGGCGCTGGCCTTGGCCGGGGCGGTGATCGGCGGCCAGGCGCAGGCGGCGCCGGCGAAAGCCAGGCCTGTGGCGGCCAAGGGCGCCATGGCGGCCTATCGCGCGCCCCGCGGCCCGGACGGCAAGCATCCCGACCTGAACGGCGTCTGGCAGGTGATGAACACCGCCAACTGGAACATCGAGCCGCACGCGGCCAGCGCGGCCCTGCAGATGCGCCCGGGTCCGGTGGTGCCGGTGCCGGCCAAGGAAGTGGTGGCCCTAGGCGCCGTGGGCTCGGTGCCCGCGGGCCTCGGCGTCGTCGAGGGCGGCACGATCCCCTACACGCCGGCGGCGCTGAAGAAGCGCGATGAGAACAAGGCCGACTGGATCCACCGCGATCCCGAGATCAAGTGCTACCTGCCCGGCGTGCCGCGCGCCAACTACATGTCGCTGCCGTTCCAGATCTTCCAGTCGGAAAGCGCCACCCTGATCGCCTACGAATACGCGGGCGCGGTGCGCAACCTGCAGTTCAAGGACCCGGGCCCCGCGCCGGTGGACAGCTGGATGGGGCAATCCGTCGCGCACTGGGAAGGCGACACCCTGGTGGTGGTGGTCACCGGCATGCTGGATTCGACCTGGTTCGACCGCGCCGGCAATTTCCACACCGGCGACCTGAAGGTCACTGAGCGCTGGACGCCGACCGGCCCCGGCGTGATGCGCTACGAGGCCCTGATCGAGGACCCGTCCATCTACACTCGGCCCTGGAAGATGAGCATGAACCTCTACAAGCACGTCGGCGAGGACGCCCGCCTGCAGCAGTTCAAGTGCGTCGAATTCGTCGAGGAATTGATGTATGGTCACCTCAGGAAAGAACCCCTGAAGTGATTTTCCCGCCCGAATTTAGAGACACCAGCACCCGTCGTTGGAGACCTTCCATGAATTTCCGTCGCTTCGTCTTCCCCACCGTCGCCGCCGCCGGCCTGCTGGCCGCCGCGACGCTCGGCGTGACCCAGGCTTCCGCCCACCACGCCTTCGCCGCCGAGTTCGACGGCAAGTCCCCGGTGCTGCTCCGCGGCAAGGTGACCAAGGTCGAGTGGATCAATCCGCACGCCTGGGTGCACGTCAACGTGGTCGGCGCTGACGGCAAGGAACAGGAGTGGATGGTCGAGGGGGGCACGCCCAACACCCTGCTGCGCGCCGGCATCGACCGGAACTCCCTGAAGATCGGCACGGACATCGTCGTCCGCGGCTACCAGTCCAAGGACAAGGCCTGCACCCCGATCTGCAAGGCGAACGGGCGCGACGTGACCTTCCCGGACGGCCGCAAGCTGTTCATGGGCTCATCGGGCACCGGCGCGCCGAAGGACGGGGCCGATCCCACGGAAGCCCCGAAGTAAGAACCGCCGCGAATTGGAATAAGGGGGGCGCATCGCCCCCCTTTTTTCTGTCCGGTCTCCTGGGCGCAAGCCCGCGCCGGCGGGCGAGGCTCGGGCCACGGCCTTCCACAATTCAGTGCTGTAACCCTGGCGTAACGGCGCCGGAACCGTACGCTGCTTGATTGTCGGCGTTGAGCCGGGCGTATGCGAAGAGCGGGCGGCGCCAAAGCCGCCGAAGGTGAGGAACGGATGGACGGATTGCGAAAGGGCCGCCGATGATCGGCGCGTTCCTGACCTGGCTGGAACATTCGCTGGGCAAGGGGCCCGGCGCCGACGCCCAGTCCTGGAGCGAGGCCCTGCTGGGCTCGCTGAACTTCTGGAACCTGCTGGAAGGCACCCACCTGATCGCGCTGATGCTGTTCGCCGGCACGATCCTGATCGTCGACCTCCGGCTGCTGGGCGTCACCTTTCGCAACACCAAGGTGTCGGTGATCAGCGACCGCATCCTGCCGCTGACCATCTTCGGCTTTGCCTTCGTGGTGGTCACGGGCCTGGGGCTGACCTTCGCCAAGCCGTTGTTTTATTATCATAACATCTTCTTCCGCGTGAAGATGATCCTGATCGCCATCGCGCTGATCAACATCCTGGTCTTCCATAGCCGCATCCAGGCGACGCAGGATTCCTGGGACGCCGAGGCGAAGCCGCCGGGGACGGCGCGGGCGGCTGCGGCCGCTTCGCTCACCGCCTGGCTGCTGGTCATCGCGTGCGGGCGGCTGATCGCCTACGACTTCTTCGAATGCGGCAAGCCGCACACCGATTTCGTCAACTGGGCCGAGGAGTGCAAGACCTCCGAAAAGGGCGAAGTGAACCTGGCGGGGAAGACTCTATGAGCATGAACATGGAGCAGTTCTGGCCGCACGCGCGCCCGTGGGTCGAGAACCTCGCCAACACCTTCCCCGGCAAATATGTGAAGCCGCAGTTCGCCTGGTGGGAGATCGGCCACGTGCTGTCGCTGATCACGCTCGGCGGCACGACCATCCTGATGAACCTGCGCCTGCTGGGCGCGGGGATCACCGACGAGCCGCCGTCGGAAGTCTACCGCAACCTCAAGTTCTGGCAGAACCTCGGGGTCGGGGGGATCGTGGTCACCGGCATCCTCATCGGATCGGCCAACGCCGAACGGCTCTACGACAGCGCGGCCTTCATCGTGAAGATGCTGGCCCTGCTCGCCGGCATTATCCTCACCTATGGCGCCAGCCGGCCGGTGGCCAAGGCGGACGGGGCGGTAGGCCTGATGCCGACGATCTGGTTCGCCATCGGCTCGGCGGTGTTCCTGCTGGGCCTGTGGGTCTTCGCCATCTCCGACCTGGTGAACGTCGGCGTCTACCACATCATCACCGCCGCGGCGCTGCTGGTGCTGTTCGTCACCAAGGGCCGGCTCCGGTGGACCTATCTGGGGGTGCTGTTCGCCCTGATCGCCGCCCAGTTCGTCTGGACCCATATCATCGTCAAGCCGGACGACTACACGCACCTCAATCCGGTCAACAAGACCTTCACTGTCGTGTTCACGGTGTGGATCCTGGGCTGCGCGCTCTTCCAGGTGCTCCGCGCCGGACGCACCGCCGAGGGCGGCCGGCTGGTCAAGTTCATCGCCTACGCGACGATCCTGGTCTGGGTGATGGGAGCCGCGGCCGGCCGCTGGATCGCCTTCGCCTGAGGCGCCGGCTCAGCGGCTCTGCAGGTCCAGCAGCGCCTGCCACATCTCATCGGCGACCTTGATCACGCCCACGTCGGCGCGGAACGCCTGCCTGGCTTCGACCAGGTTCACCGCCTCGCCGGCGTAGTCCAGGGCGTCGCCGCCGGCGGCGACGCGGTTGGCCGACGCGGTGAGCTGCTGGGTCGCAGCCATCATGCCGTAACGGGCCGTGGAGATCGGGTCCATGCCCCAAGGCTAAGCTTGCCGCGGTTAAGCCATCGCGAGGTTTCGTGGTGAACGAAGCCTCAAGCCTTCGCCGTCCTGGGCGCCTTGGTTTTCGGCGGCAGGGCCGCGGTGTGCAGGAAGGCGGCCCTCAGGGCCTCGGCCAGCGCGGTTTCGTCGGCGATCACCGCGTCTGGAAGGCCGAGGTAATCCTTCATCGGCCGCCCCGCCATCGGCTCGAAGGGCTTGGCGTTGTGCTCTTGCTCCAGCGCCGCCCGCAGCTCCGCCGGAACCCGGGCGAACACGCCGTCGCCGAACACGCCGGCGAACATGTTGCCGTTCACGAAGGCGGCGGGGTAGCCGAACATCTTGCGCGCCTGGACAGTTGAGTCGTCCGGCAGGCTTTCGGTGAAAAGCGCCATCAGCGCCTGCGGGGCCTTGGTCCAGGCCATGGCGTCGCCCTCCTTGCCGACCGGAACCCCGATTGACTGCCGGCGCCAAGGAGGCGTCAACTGGAGTTGTTCGAGACCCGGGGGACAAGACGGAGACACGCCATGAAGCTTCCCATCCTCCTCGGCGTCGCGGCGCTGGGCCTCAGCGCGGGCGTGGCCTGCGCGGGTTCCCTGTCGGACAACCCGCCGAAGTCCACCACCATCTGCCTGGACTCCAGCGGCCGCATGCGCCCGGCGCACTGCCGCGCCCAGGCGAGCCGGCTCGACGCCACCGAGGATATCTGCATCTGTCCGGCCGGCGCCCAGCAGGTGAAGGCTTCGGTATGCGAGCCGGGCGTGAAACCGCCGCCCGAGAGCGCGACGCTGATGCGTGAACGGATGCGGATGGTCAGCCACGGCAGCGTCGTGGGCGCCACCTGGCAGGGCCAGCCGATCTGCGTCGCGCCGCGCAACCAGGGTAGCTAAGCCGAGCGGCTACTTCCCGAGCGCGCCGTAGACCAGCTTCTGGAAGACGGGCAGGGCGGCGCGGCCGCCCATCCGCTGGCCGGTGGCGAGTTGCGCCGCCGCATCCGGGCCGAGCGGCATGGAGTTCTGGATCAGGTAGATCATCACCATGTCCTCGGCCGGGTCGGCCTGCCACCAGGTGCCGAAGGCGCCCGGCCAGCCGAACGCGCCCTCGGAGCCGGCGCCCATCCAGGCCTGCTTCTCCGGGTCGGTGATCACCGAGACCCCCAGGCCGAACCCCTGGCCGAGCCAGAACGGGATGCCCATGAAGGGGATCTGCCGCTGGGCGTCGGTCAGCCGGTTCTTCGTCATCATCTCGATGGTTTCGGCCTTCACCAGCCGCACCCCGTCCACCTCGCCCTTGCCCAGCATCATGCGGGCGAACTTCAGGTAGTCGTCGGCCGTGGAGATCAGCCCGCCGCCGCCGGGCTCGAACACCGGCTGGCTGTCGACGTGCGGGTAGGAGACGTCCTGCAGCCGGTCGGTCTCCGGGTCGATGCGGTAAAGCTTGGCCATCCGGCCCCGCTTGCTGGGCGGGCACCAGAAGTCGGTGTCCTCCATGCCGAGGCGCCGGAAGATCCGCTCCTTCAGCACCTGGCCCAGCGGCTTGCCCTCGATCCGCGCCACCAGGAAGCCCAGCACCTCCGTGGCGTGGCTGTAGTGGAACCGCTCGCCCGGCGGATAGCTGAGCGGCAGGCTTCCCAGGGCCTTCAGCCAATGGTCGGGCGTCATGACGCCCCCCAGCGGCGGCCCCAGCCGGTCCTCGTGGGCCTGGGCGATGGGTCCGATGGAAGTGAAGGCGTAGGCGAGCCCGGCCCGGTGGGTCATCAGGTCCTCGACCGTGATGTCGCGGGGGGCGGGATAGGTGTCCTCCACGGGACCGGTCGGGTCCTTCAGCACCAGCATGTTGGAGAATTCCGGCAGCCACCGGGCGATCGGGTCCTCCAGCCTGAGCTTGCCTTCCTCCATCAGCATCAGGGCCGCGATCGAGGTGACCGGCTTGGTCATCGAGGCGATGCGGAAGAGGGTGTCCCGCGTCATCGGCAGGCCGGCTTCCACGTCGCGGTGGCCGATGGTCTCGACCTGCGCCACCTCGCCCCTGCGCCAGACCAGGGTCACGAAGCCTGAGAGGTCGCCGGCGTCGGCCACCGCCTGCAGGGCCGGCGCGATCTGGGCCAACCCTGCCTGCAGGAAGCCGCCGCTCGTCTGGTCGCCGTCCATGGGGTGCTCCTTAGCCACGCGCGTTATCGGCGTTCACTCGGACATAGCGCAGGGCCGCGGGCAACCCGTCAAGCCGGCTCGCTATTGCTGCCTCGGCGCCTCGTAGGTGGCCACGAGCTCACCGCTGGCGAGGGTGCGGGCCTTCAGCGCGTTGAGCAGCTCCGGCAGCGTCGTCTCCGGCCCCATGTCGATCAGGTCGTCCAGCGCGAAAACCTGGAAAAAGTAGTGGTGCAGGCCATGGCCGGCGGGCGGGCGCGGTCCGAAGTAGCCGTGGCCGTGCATGCCGTTGCGTCCCTGCATGGCGCCTTGCGGCGTCACCAGGGCCGGCGTGTTCGGCAGGCCTTCAGGCAGGCCGTGCGCCTGGCCCGGGATGTTCCAGATCATCCAGTGGACGAAGGGCTGGTCCTGCGGCGCGTCGGGGTCCTCGACCACCACCGCCCAGGCCTTGGCGTCGGGGACCGCGGTCCAGCTCAGCGGCGGCGAGATGTTGTCGTGATAAGCCGAATGGCGGTCCTCCAGTCGGCCGTCAGGACGCTGCGAGGGGGTTTCGACGACGACGCCGCTCTTGAGGATCGGCTCGACCTTCATGATGGTGATGGCTTCGCCCGAATGGTCCGGATGGCTCATGGCGCGTCTCCCTGTGGGGTTCGCCCGTACAACCTGAGGCGGGCGCGATGGTTGCGGCGCGGGGCGGCGTGACCTAACCCAGGGACGATGAACGACAGCGGACGACTGACCCGGCGCCTCGGCCTTGCGGCCATCGCCTCGGCCCTGGCCGCGGCCTGCGCGCCCTTGAGCCTATTCGCGGCTCTCACGCCCAAGGACCCGGCGGCGCGCAGCGCCCGCAACGTCGCCTACGGCCCGCAGCCGCGGCAGCGCCTGGACGTCTATGGCCCGCACCGCGGCAAGGGTCAGGCGGCCGCGCCGATCGCTGTGTTCTTCTACGGCGGCTCCTGGGACAGCGGCCGGCGCCAGGACTACAACTGGGTGGGCCAGGCCCTGGCATCCCGCGGCTTCGTCACGGTGGTCCCCGACTACGGCCTCTACCCGCAGGTGCGCTATCCTGGCTTCCTCGAGGACGGGGCGCGGGCGGTGCGCTGGGCGCAGGATCATGCGGCCGAGTTCGGCGGCGACCCGGACCGGATCGTGCTGGTGGGCCATTCGGCCGGCGCCTACAACGCCGCCATGCTCGCGCTGGACCCCCGCTACCTCACCGCCGCCGGGGTCGATCCGACGCACGTCAAGGCGCTGGCGGGCCTTTCCGGGCCCTATGACTTCCTGCCGCTCACCGACCCCATCGCCGAGCGCACCTTCGGGGAGGCGCAGGACCTGCCGGCGACCCAGCCCACCCGCTTCGTCACCGCCGCCTCGCCGCCCGCCTTCCTGGCCACCGGCGACGCGGACACCATGGTCTATCCGCGCAACACGGTGAAGCTGGCCGCCCGGCTGCGGAGCGCCGGCGTGGAGGTCGAGGAGCGGCACTATCCCGGCATCGACCACGTGCGCATGGTGCTGGCGCTCTCGCGGCCGTTCCGCGGGCGCGCACCCGTGCTGGACGAGATGACCCGCTTCCTGCACGCCCACGCCGGCTGAGGCGGCCGCCGATGCGGCCGCGTTGAACCGCTGAAGCTTCCTGCGTATTGGGGACGCATGTCCACGCACCACGCCATCGCCGCCGGCCGCAGCCTTGCCGCCCTCGTTCTCGCGGGCCTGGCGCTCGCGGCCTGTTCGCCCGGCGCGCCCGAGGGGGTCAAGAAGGACGACCTCGACGCCGCCGTGTCGCGGGCGATCGGCGATCCGGCGTCCTGCCTGCTGATCGCCGAGCAGCAGAGCGGCAAGCTGGTCTACCGCTACAACACCCACACCGCCTGCGCCCGAGCCTTGCCGGCCTGCGCCGGCGCCGGGACCCAGACCATCGACGACCTGCTGAAGGCGACCCTGAAGGACGGCCAGACCCGCACCCTCAGTTGCAGCACCACGGCGGACGCCTCGCGCGGCGTCGGCTGGGCGTCCGGGCCGATCCCCGGCAAGGGCCTGGTCTACGCGGCCATGATGGAGGGCGACCGCGCCTTCCCCGGCCGGATGATGGCCGACCGCCTGTCGCGCGCCTTCCACGACGTCGGGCTCTAGCGCCCTTCCGGCCCGCCGGCCCGCATGCTACCGCCCGGGGGCTGCGTCGCTGCTGGGGCCTGTAGCTCAATGGTTAGAGCCGGCCGCTCATAACGGTCTGGTTGCAGGTTCGAGTCCTGCCGGGCCCACCAGCGAGGCTTCCACCGGCGTCCACTGGTGGCGCGTGTATCGAAAATGATACAGTTAAATCAGTGGATTTCGTCCACAGCTCGCCGAGTTCCGCCATTGGCATCCTCGAAAAGTGTTGGTACGAAATGGTCGTCGTACCAACAGCGGGACTCGAATGTACCAACAAAATGCCGCTCACTGACGCAAAGCTGCGCAGCCTCCGGGGATCAGGCGCCGCCCAGAAGATCGCGGACGCCGGCGGGCTGTTTGTGCTGGTGACGCCGGGTGGGTCGCGCCTTTGGCGCTTGGCGTACCGCTATGGCGGGAAGCAGAAGCTGCTAGCGCTGGGGAAGTACCCCGACGTGTCGCTGGGCGACGCCAGGCTGGCTCGCGAGCTCGCAAAGAAACAGCTTGAGGAAGGTATCGACCCCTCTGAAGCGCGGAAGTCCCAGAAGCGCGTGGCGAAAGTCGCAGCAGGCCACACCTTCCGTTCCGTTGCCGACGAGTGGTTCAAGGGCCAATCTCCCAAGTGGGTCGACAGCTACGCCGACCGGCTGCGCAGCAGGCTCGACACGGACCTGATGCCGCGGCTGGGAAAGCGCCCGATCGCCGAAATCAAGCCGATCGACGTGCTGGACGCCGTCCGCGCCATTGAGCGCCGTGGCGCGGTTGAGATGGCCCGCCGGGTCCTGCAGATGGCGAGCGCCATCTTCCGTTACGGGGTCGCTACCTCGCGGTGTGAACGCGATCCGACCGCAGACTTGCGTGGCGCCCTCCAGGCCCGCGAGCCGGCGAAGCACCGCAACGCGCTCAAGGCGAGGGACCTTCCTGCATTCCTGCGCCGTCTGGAGGGCTACGACGGAGACCGGCTGACGCAGCTAGCCCTGAAGCTGGTGATGCTCACGTTTGTGCGGACGGAGGAGATCCGGTGCGCGACCTGGGACGAATTCGAGGACCTCGACGGCGATAAGCCTCTCTGGCGGATCTCCGCCGAGCGCATGAAGATGCGCCGGCCGCACCTTGTACCTCTGTCGCCTGACGCTGTTGACATACTCCGGCAGGTCCGACGCCTTAACGGCAAGCATCAGCTTCTATTTGCGGCCGATACGAAGAGCGGCGTCATCTCTGAGAACACGATGCTCTACGCCCTCTACCGCATGGGCTATCACGGCCGCGCCACGGTCCACGGATTCCGCTCCACCGCGTCGACGATCCTCAATGAGCATCAGTTCAACCGCGACTGGGTCGAGATGCAGCTTGCGCACAGCGACGAGCGTGTCCGCGCCGTCTACAATGCCGCCGAATGGCTGCCCGGTCGCCGCGAGATGATGAACTGGTGGGCCCGGTATCTGGAAGACGCGAGGATGAAAGGCGCTTCCGACACTCGCCGTACCAAGCGTGCTTCCTAGAACGGAGCGGCGCCTTTCGGAATGCCGTAGTCCCACATGTTCGCGATCTCGTATGTCAGGATGGTTATCAGGGCGGGATGATCGAGGCGGCGTCCGAATACGCCGGCCAGGCTGCGGTAGTACCAGATGACCTCGTCCCGGTTGGCGGAGAACCGGCCGAATACCTCATCGCCGACAAGCCGAATGTCAGAGACGATCGCCCGCGCGTTGTGCAGTTTGTCGCAGGCGGACACCAGGAGCGTGTCCTGCGGCTCCTCCTCAAGATGGGCGAGGTAACGCTCCTTGCGCTCCCTCCACGGGGCCTTCACGCCGTGCGCATCGGGTGCGCCGTCGGTGCAGCCCTCCACGATCGCGGCCACCCGCGTCCCGAACCGATCCGAGAGGGTGAGGAGCGACACCCCGCAGTCTTCGACCACATCGTGCAACAGGCCCGCGATGGCGTGGTCCTCGTCACCGGCGAACTCCACCACCAGCGCCGACACCGCGAGCGGGTGGACAACATATGGGATCGTTGTGCCCTTGCGGACCTGGCCGGCATGGGCGTGCGCGGCGAAGCGGACGGCGTTTGCGTAGCGTGTGGTGTTCAACATTAAGGTCAGTTCTCCGCGGGGGTCGGGATCGGGCTCGATGGTCAGGGTCGCGGCGCGGCGGCGGCGCGGCACCAAAGCGCGGGGATCCAGCTGAACGGCAACCACGCCGCACGCCGACAGAACGTTGGTGTTACCTCCTCCACCACGCCGCCAGAGCGAGAGTCAGCGCGTCAAGGTCCATCGCCCGATCAATCCGCTCCCGGCACTAGATTGATTTCAGCTAGTGTAAGATTTGGCCGACCGACCGCTGAGGGCGTTGCCGGGGCCCGGTTCCGAATGGCATTCAGGCCCGGCCAGTCAGCGCTGTGACGTGCCGCTTGTACGGGTGGGGCGGAATTCAAGCCTGTATGACTGGCCGCCAAGTCTTCTATCGGTGTGCGGCATGCAGGCCGCGAGCGCCGAGAGGGCGCGCGCTTCTGACTGAAGTCTGGGCTCGTTGATCGGGACGCCTGGCGCACGCAGGATCTCCGGTGGTTTGGCGATGCGCCCTCGCAGATCCAGCGTCACATCGAGCGTCACGGGAAGGAGGTTCCCGCCAGAGAGCTTGCGCCAGCAGGGTTCCAGCACGCCCCACAACCCGCCGGGCGACCCTGCGCGACCGGCTTCGTCACCCGTTTGATCGGCTGGCTTCTCCGTCGGAGAACTGGAGGTCGCGGTCGCGAAGTGCGTTTCGGTGTCTCTTTCGGCTTGGCGAATTGCGGCCGGCTTGGACTCTTGCGATTGCAGTCGCTGCAGGAGCTCAGACATCTCGTTTTGCGTACTGTCCAAGGGGACGGGGGGTTGATCGGGATTGAACTTCGCCAGGAGGGGCCGCAAGTCGCCCGATAGGGAGGCTGTTTCAGCGGTGGCTGCCAGAGCAGATGGGCTCACCAGGGATACGACCATATCGCCTCGCGTATCGCTGGCCGCTGCGACGAACCGACCGGAGGCGCTGCTCGCCAACAGGGCGAGGAGCATCCCATGCAGGACTATTGAAACGATCCAGGCCGCGCCCTGCGACTTGCGTCCTTTTAGCGAAACCGCCGACGCCACCCCAAAACCCTCCGAACTCCCGAAGTCATGTCCATAAGAGAGTAACGATGTAAAACAAAACTAGGAGTTGCGGGCGCCCAGCTTTGTGTTACCCGTTTCGATGCAACGCTGTGGGGGGCGGAGCGTGTGTATCTAAGCGTTCGAAATTCCAGGGCTATCGCGCGGAGCCGGCTCCCACCTCCACAGGGGGCGGCGGCGCGCACCTACGAGCAAGATGACGGATATGTCGCGGTGGATGCGATGGTGGCAATGCTCATCCTCGCCATGACCGTGATCCTCAGTCTACGGGCTATTCAGCAGGCAGATCATGTCGCGAAAGTCGCCGAGGACGTCCGGCAGGCCAACGTCCTTTTGAACGAATTGCTCGACAATGGGCCTCGGAGCTTCCAGGTGTCGCAAGGGGAAAGCGATCGTTTCCGATGGACGGTAGAAACCCAGGCGACCGGGTCGGACCGACCGGTTGCCGTCTGCAGGCGGGTCGTAGCCCTCACGAATTCCGAAACCCTGCGCCGGTATTCAGAAACCACCTTTGAAACCTGTCCGCCGCAGGACGCGCCATGAGCGAGCAGGGCTATACGCTGGTCGAAACCCTGGCGGCGCTGCTGATCATCGCCTTGGCCATCAGCGGTCTCACCGTCGCCTTGCAGGTGCTCGCCCGAGGCCAGGCAGGCGTCGTGGCGCTCACGGACCACGCGGACGCCCTGCGCCGGGCTGAGGTTACCATGGATCGGCTCTTCGACGGCCGCGGACCGTTTCGGTCGAGCCAGTCCGACGCCTTCATCGGCGCGGATCACCTGATCCAGTTCGATTGTGCCCAGGCTGCGCCATGCACGGTTGAACTCCTTCAAGCTTCGAACAATCAACTGTCGCTGCGCGTAAAGAAGGGAGGGTCTGCAACCTCACTCCGACTTGGCGCCGCAGCTCCCGCTCATTTCCGCTATGAGGGGACCCTGGCCTCCCTCAAGACTTGGCCCCCGCCGTCGGAGCCTCGGCAGGCGCTTCGTGCGATCTCGATCGTCCAGGACCATGCTGACGACCATGCGGTCCTTCTGGAGTCGCACCTCTGGACCCAGGAAGCCGCCACCTGCGCTTTCGACGTCGTCCTCCAGGACTGCCGGTAGATGGCCAACTTGGCCGCAGTGCCGCGTGAGGCCGACGCCGCCGATGGGGCCGCCGCCGCGGAGCCGCAGGTGTTGGTGCGCACGTTCGCCACGCCCGCCGGCCTGCCCTGGGATCAGGCTCGCGCCGCCCGGCTTGAAGCGCGACACGCCGCGCCTCTGCCGATTTCCGAGCTGCACTATAGGTTGAAACGGTTGGGTGGCTGGGCGGCGGGGCGCCCAGGCGAGTTCGCGGTCTTCTACCTGCGCCGGAGCGACCTGACGGGCGCGTTCGCGACCACCGTGGACGTGGGTGGAGAAGCCATTCGTGTCAGCTTCGGCGCAAAGAGCACGCCCTCCGTTCACCTGGGTGAACTCGGGATGCTCATGCTCAGCTTGATTCTTTCGTTCCTGATATTGGGCGCGGTTCTCGTTAGCGGCTGGTCGATACGCCAGGACACGACGCAGCAGCTCGAGGCGCTTGAGCAACAGACCGCTTCGAAGCTCAATCTTGGCCGCAAGCTGCAGCATGACCAGGCGCAGGATCGCGCGCTCGCCGTGAGCCAGGGGACATCGGGCCAGGTCGCGGATGTCCTCGACGATCTCGCCTGGATCGCACACGCGCGCACGCCCGGGGCGAGAATCCTTAGCGTGCACTGGGATCATGGGCTGATGGCCATAGAGACACGGGGATCGGCGGCTCCGGTGGCTTCGACGCAGCGGCAACTCATCCGCGCCGCGAAGCCTGGGCTGGCGGGGACGTGGCTGTGGGGGGTCACGCGTACCGCCGCCGCGCCGTCGGCAGGTTCCTCCCCTGCGGCCACCGCGGAGCTCAGGCCGTGAAGACCCCCGCCCTGAAACCCAGAGAGGCGGCGACCGCAGCCGCCATGACCGCGGCTGTGGCGGCGGCAGCGGTCTTCGGACTGATGTCCCTTACCAAGCCGGCCCATTTCGACGAGAGGTTGGCGACGGTGCGGGGGCAAGCGGATCTGGCGCGACGGCTGACGTCGAAACACCGTGCGCCCACCTTCCCCAGCGGCGCGATCTGCTCCCTGTCACCTCCCGTCGAAGCCGAGCGCCTTCGGGCTGAACTACAGTCCGCGGCGGCGGCCTCAAAGCTCGATCAGGTCGACATCCAGGTGAACCCGCAACGGGACGCGGACGACGGCTTGGCGCCGCTCCGCGTCAGGCTATCGGCCTCCGGACCCTACGAATCCGTACTCGGCGTCCTGCAGAAGCTGTCCGCGGTTCGGCCGGTGTTTTTTGTCGACACCGTGGACCTCACCTCCAAGACCTCGTTCGTCGCGCTCAACCTTACAGGCCGTGTCCTTTGCTCCGTTCCGCGTTGATCCTGTTCGCCGTTCCGGCGGGCCTCGCGGCCGGCGCCCTCGGCTGGTTCGCCGCCGGTGGCGCGTCGGCGACGATCACGAAGCTCGAGCCCGTCCGAACCGCAGTGGTTGCGATTCAACGTCCGCGCTCCATGGCGTTCAACGCCCCACCTGCCGAGATCACCGAGCTGGCTGGAATGCCGCTCTTGCTGCTGACGACAGGTCCCGGAGCGGTTCCCGATCCCGCCGTTCGGCTGGACGGCGTGGCGCGCTCCAAGGGGCGACAGGCGGCGTTGCTGTCAATCGATGACAAACCTGCCGAATGGATGTCCATCGGCGAGTCGCGCGACAATGTCGGCCTGCAACAGGTACTGGGTGGTCGCGTGATCGTGGACACCCCGTTTGGAACCAAGGAAGTCGCCCTCGGGCAGCGCGTGGGACCGGTCCCGTTTTCTCCGGGGGCCAATGGCCCTGCCTTGTCTGACGCCCGGCCCGCACCGGTCATGGCCGACAAGATACCGCCAGGATTTCGACCGCCGATGCCGCCAGCGAGCGCGCCGCGTCCGCGATGAAGCGTTTCCTTCAACCGAGCATGCCGAGAGGCGTCCTGCTTGTCCCCGTGGTGGCGGCCAGCCTCTTCGCGGCGAGCGCAGAGCCTTGTGTCGCCGTCTCGGCTGGTCCTTCGGTGGCGATGCGGACGCGCGGCGCCGAATCCTACACCTTCGCCTTCCGGGACGCGGACATTGCCCAGGTGACACAGGAGGTTCTGGGCGCCGCCGGCGTGTCCTATGCCATCGATCCGGCGGTCTCCGGCAAGATCACCTTCCGCATCGAGCAACGCCTGACCAGGGATCAGCTGCTGGCCGCCTTCAGCGCCGTCCTCGAGGCTGATGGTTTTGCGCTCGTCCGCAATGGCGACCAGGTCGTCGTCACGCCACAGGCCAAGGCGAAGACGGCCGCCGCCGTACGGCGCCGCGAGGATGGAGCTTTCGCGTCCGGCTACGAGGTAGTGGCTGTGCCCCTCGCCTACGCGGAACCTAGCGAGGTGGCAAAGGCGCTTGAGGCTATTTCGGGTTCAGGTTCGGTGATCTTCACCAGCGACAAGCTGGGACTGATGGTTCTTGGTGGAACCGGCGCCCAACTCAAGTCAGCCACCGAGACCATCAAGATTTTCGACCAGAGCGCGTTTCAGGACACCCGCATACGGTGGTTCGAGCTCAATCAGGCCCAGGCGGGAACCGTCGCCGCGGAACTTACGCAGATCGTTCAGGGCGCCGGTCTTGTGGGCGTCACGGTGGCGCCTCTCAAGCGGCTGAACGGCGTCATTGTCTTCGCCCGCTCCGGGGATGCGATGGGCGATATCGCCAAGTGGGTTGCCCGACTCGACGCGCCCGGCAAGGAGGCCGCCTCCACGCTTTGGGTCTATCGGCCGCGGGCGAGCTCTGCAGAGGATCTCGCGCGAACCTTGACCGGCGTATTGGGATCGCAAAACACAAGCCAAAACAATGCCGGCCCTCCGACGAACGACACCAATGGCGCTCGTCCGCCTCCTGCCGCGTCGGCGCCGTCGCAGCCTGCGGCAAGTCCGTTCGGGCAATCCTTCGGAACCAGTGAGGATCAGGTCCGGATCGGCGCGGACAAGCAGAGCAATACGCTGATCATCTTCGCGTCGGCGGCGCGGTGGGTGCAAATCCAGAGAATCCTCGCCGAGGTAGATCGCACCCCGCGACAGATCCTTATCGAAGCCTCGATCATGGAGGTGACCCTCAACAAGGATTTCCAGTTCGGTGTCGACTGGTCCGTCCTGTCGAACGACCTGCGGGCCAGTTCGGTGAACAACAGCACTGGCACGGTGGGGCCGAATTTTCCCGGGCTTTCGGTCACCTTCCTCAACAACAACATCGAAGCCGCGGTCCACGCCCTGGGCTCGCGGACGGCGGTTGACGTAGTCTCCGCTCCCAAGATCATCGCCCTCGACAATCGAACGGCCCGCCTGGACGTCGGCGACCAAGTCCCCGTGGTGACCCAGTCGGCGCAATCGACTCTCGGTTCCAGCGCTCCGCTGATCAATACCGTCGACTATCGCAACACGGGCGTCATCCTAACCGTGACACCTCGGGTCATTGGCGAGGACCGGCTGATCCTCGAGGTCAATCAGGAAGTCAGCTCCGTCGGTAAGACCATTACCTCCGGCATCGATTCTCCCACCATCCAACAGCGCCGCTTCGAAAGCACCCTGGTGCTGCAGGATGGGGCCGTCGTGGCGCTGGGCGGCCTGATCAGCACCAACCGCACGGTCTCGAATTCTGGAGTGCCCATCCTTAAGGATGTCCCGCTGCTGGGCGCCCTCTTCAGGTCGCAAATCCACGACGAAGGGCGGTCGGAATTGATCGTTCTGCTAACCGCAAAGATCATCAAGGATCGTGTGTCCAGCGACGCCGTGATGAACGATCTCCTCGCTGACATGCATGAGCTAGAGAGCCATGGCTTGCTCCCTGTCAAACACCAGTGACGACGGCTATGCCACCGCGTCGGCCTTGGTGCTCTGCCTCGCCATTGCGCTGCTCTGTACGGCGATGACAGCGCGCAGCCTCGAGTTCCTGAAACTCGCGCGGACGGATCTCGAGCGTTCGCGTCGACAGGCGGCACTCGATGGAGCCCAGTTCCAGGCCGCAGTGGAGATGGTGCGCAGCGGGGTAGCCGGTCCCTATCATTGGGGCTTCAGCACTGACGCGGGGCTGGTGGACGTCATCGCCGAGCCGGAGAGCAACAAACTTAAGCTGGAAGCTGCATCGGCGCTCAGCGAGGGGATATTGTCGGCTCTCGGGGTCGCCGATCCGGCCGCCTTCAGGCTCCGTGCGAACGCCGCGGCGGCAACCGCCACGCCTATGGCCGACCTCGACCCATCGCCGCAATGGCGGGCATGTGGTCCGAGTGTTGTTTCCCCGCTCGGGCAGCAAGACACCTATCGGTTTGTCGTGCGCGAGAAGCCGGGACCAAGCCCGAATCCGGCGTCCTGGCACATCGGAGAGACGTGGCGCGTGCGTGTTGCAACCCCCGATGGTTGGAGCGACGATCGGATCGTTCGATTTACCGGCGACGCGCGGCGACCTGCCGCGGTCGTCATGCGCGTTCTCAAGAAAGACGGCGGCAAGGGGGGCTCATGCGACGAAGTGTTGGGAAGACTGTTCGGCAGCTGAAATGCGAGGCCGGTTATACGCTTACCGAGATGCTCGTCGTGCTGGCGATCATCGGCATCATCGCCGCTGTTCTGACTCCAGGCCTGATCGGACAGCTGGGACGTGCGCGAGCGAAAAGCGCTCAGATGCAGCTCGACACCGTGGCCGCGGCGGTCGAGGTCTTCCGCTCCGATGTCAGCCGCTACCCTACCGACGCCGAAGGCCTTTCGGCGCTCATGGCCGAGCCAAGCGCCGTCGAGGGCTGGACAGGCCCCTATGTGAAAAGCGCCAAGCTGCTCCAAGACCCTTGGGGTCACACGATACAGTACAAGCTGAACGCAGACGGTCTCGGGTTTACCGTGACAAGCTTCGGCCGCGATGGCGTCCCCAACGGAACGGGCCTGGACAAGGACCTCACAGCGCCAGCGACGCCGTGAGCGACAACGGCTTCCTGCTGGTGGGCGCAGCCGCCTTTGGCCTCGTGCTCGGGAGCTATGCGGTCACCGCCGGCCTGCGCCTGGCCGATGGCGAGAGCGCGACGCTGGGGCGGTCCCGTTGCGACGGGTGCCGCGTTTCGTTGGGCTTTCTTCAGACGGTGCCCGTCGCGTCCTATTTCGCGCTCCGAGGAGCCTGTCGCACCTGTGGGGCCAAGATTGAGGTCCTGCACCTGATCGGGGAGATAGCCGGTGCGGCCGTATTGGCCTCCGCCGTCTGGGTGGCCCAGCCGATGCGGGCGGCCGCGTTAGGGGTACTTGGCTTGACGCTGCTGGCCGCGGCCGCGGTCGACGCCAAGATTCAGCGTTTGCCCAACGGACTGATGGCCGTCGTCGCGCTCTGTTGTGCGGTGCTGGCGCTCGGCGCCGGTCGGGCGCGCATCCTGGAAGGGTCGATTGCAGCAGCCGCGACCGCCACGGTCCTTTGTGGCCTCCGTGTCGTCAGCCAGCGCCTACGGGGCGATCCTGGGTTGGGACTGGGCGACGTGAAACTCATCGTCGCTCTGAGCCTCTGGCTAGGACGAGCCACCCCTATCATGGTGGGGGTAGCGGCTCTCCTGGGGCTTCTGGCGGCGCTGGTGACGCGCCAGCGACACGGCCGTACCGCATTCGGTCCGATGGTGGCGCTGAGCGCCTGGGGCGTGGGCATCGTTTTCGAAAAAGGGTGGTCCCCGTGGGCGCCGTAGAGAATGTCTTCGCGGACTCCCGCAAGAGCCAGCGCCAGGCTGTCATCGACTATCTACTCGACAGTCGGTTGGTCGAGGAGTCGGCGGTGGCTCGGGCCGAGGTTGTGGCGGCGAGCACGAGACAGCCCATTGAACAAGTGCTGAACCAGCTCGGCAGTCTCTCGGACGACGATCTCGTCGTGGCCTATGCGGATGTGGTGCGCTGTGAGGTGTGGGAGCCCACTCGGCGCCCGGTTGACTGCGATCTCAAGTCTGTGGGGGTTTCCGCCGAATTCCTTCGACGGGCCAAGATCCTGCCCCTCTCTCGTGGGGCGAAGGACCTCGTGTGCGCGGCTTGCGATCCCCTGGACGACGAGGCGTTCTCAGGCCTGGTCTTCGCGACCAATTGCAAACTCACCATTCTGGCCGCGCGACCTGCGGAGTGGAAACGGGAGTTCGAAAGAGCCTTCGGCGGCAAAACTGAGAGCAAGGTCGCGCCCGACCAGAGGCGCCTGGAGCGCGAGCTCGATCTCGTCAGCGACAAGTCAACGGAGGGCAGCGGCGCGCAGTTGGTCGCCGCCGCCTTCGAGGCCGCCATAGCGCTTGGCGCGTCGGACATCCACTTCGAGCCGACGCGCAATGACTTTCGGGTCAGGCTGCGCGTGGACGGCCGGCTCTTCGAGCACGAGATCGCGTCAATCGATCTCGCCGCGCCGGCGGTTTCCCGGGTGAAGGTGATCGCCAACCTGAACCTCGGTGAGCGCCGGCTTCCGCAGGATGGACGCACCACTTTCATCGTCCAGGGCAAGCAGATCGACGTGCGAGTCGCGACCTCGCCGACGGTCTTCGGCGAGTCCGCCGTGCTCCGAATCCTTGACCGCTCGTCCGTGCCGTTGGATCTGGGGGCCCTGGGACTGAGCGAGCACGTCTCGGCGGCGCTCAGGCGGGCGGCCAAGGCCGCGCACGGGCTCTTCCTCGTGACCGGACCGACTGGCAGCGGCAAGACCACGACGCTCTACGCCCTCTTGGAGACCTTCCGCGGCAGCGGCAAAAAGGTCCTGAGCATCGAGGATCCCGTCGAATATCACTTCGAACACGTGTCTCAGACGCAGGTGGCGGCGCATCTCGGCCTGACGTTCGCGGCGGCCCTGCGCTCGTTCCTCAGACAGGACCCAGATGTGATCCTGGTCGGTGAGATCCGCGATCCGGAAACCGCGGCCGTGGCCGTACAAGCAGCCATGACGGGCCACTTCGTCCTGGCTTCAGTGCACGCCAATGACGCGGTGGCTGTACTCGCCCGTCTGCGCGACATGGGGGTCGAGCCCTACCAACTGGTGGCGGGCTTCAAGGGCGCGGTGGCCCAGCGACTTGTGCGTCGGCTCTGCAAGCGTTGCGCCGAAGACGGAGAGCCAACCGAGACGGAGCGACTGTTTGCCGAGAGTCTCGGCGTTGCGACGCCAGCGAAGCTCAGACAGCCGAAAGGCTGCCCTGCCTGCAAGGGATCGGGATTCAAGGGACGTGTTCCCATCGGCGAAGCCTTCCAAGCCGATGACGAATTGCTGCGCGCCGTCGGCGACCGCACGTCACCCCTGGGAATCGAGGAGATCGCACGTCGGTCGGGCATGAAGTCCATGGCGGTCGATGGATACGAGAAGGCGCTTGAAGGGCTGACCACGCTGGATGAAGTGGCGACAGCACTGCATGGCTGACGTCACGAACTTCCGCTTCGAGGCGGTCAATGCCGATGGGCGCCGCATCAAGGGCGCGCTTTCCGCCACGAGCGAAGCCGCGGCGTTCGAGGAGTTGCGGGGACGAGGACTGTCGCCGTTGTCGCTGCGCCGAAGTGCAGGCCCTGCAACGGTCCGAGTGGCTGCCGCGCCCAAGGCGACGACGGAGCGCGAGAGCGCCGATTTCCTGACCAGCCTTGCGGACCTTTTGCGAGCCGGGGCGGATATCCGAACCGCCCTGGGCATCCTCGGTGCAAGGTCAGATCGCTCGGCCGTGAAACCGATGTCCCAGGCCCTCGACGCCGACATCTCCGCCGGCGAGCCCCTCGACCGAGCGTTCGCTCGCTGCTTCCACGGGCGGCAAACCTTCGTGGCCTCCATGGTGGCGGCGGGCGAAAGCGCCGGCGACCTGCCCGGCGGACTGCATCGAGCGGCCGAGGTCTTCTACTCCCGGATCAAACTGCGCGATCAGCTGGTCTCGGTGCTGGCCTATCCGGCCTTCGTGCTGGCGAGCGCGATCGCATCGGTATTCGTGATCTTGCTGTTCATCGTGCCCTCCATCGCGCCCTTGGCGCAAGACACTGGCGCCACGCCGCCGGCGTCGCTTGCCGTGCTGATCGCCGCCAGCGACTTCCTGCGAGCCAACCTCACCCTGCTGGGTGTCTCCAGCCTCGCCGGAGGGATCGCCCTCACAGTGATGGGGCGGTTGGGATTGCTCTCGGGCGTCACAGAGGCGCTGTTCATCGACGGCCCGGCGCGAAGGACCGTCTGCGGTCTGGTCTTCGGCGGCTTCGCCATCTCGCTCGGCACCATGCTGGCGGCTGGCGCTCCGGTCACCGACGCCCTGCGTCTTGCCAACCGCTCGGTGATGACCAAGGCCGCGCAACGTCGCCTGGCCCCCTTGGTGCAGCTTGTGCGGCAAGGTCAGCCGGTCTCCGCGACCTTGGAGACGGTGCGCGGCTTCCCGCCATCGATCATCCGCCTTGCCGCAGTTGGTGAGGCCACCAATACCCTGGGCCAGATGCTGTCGCGCGGCGGCAAGCTTGAGGAGGAGTCCGCCATGCGGCGTATCGAAACCCTCGGCCGCATCGCCGGGCCAGCGCTCATCGTGTTCCTGGGCCTGCTGCTAGGCCTCCTCATGGGCGGACTGCTCTCAGGCGTCAGCCAGATGGGGCAGTCGGCGTTGGGGTAATCCTGGTTCACCCCTCACGCCGCACCGGGCAGGAGCCGTGCAAGGCTACTGCCCGGTCTCGACCTCGATGGAGACGTTGATCGGACCGCTGTCGCCCGTGAGATGCGTCACCGTGTCGGTCACCCGGCAGAAATACTGGGCCGTAAACGTCGCCGAGCGGTTCTGTGTATTCGTTGTAAATTGAGTGGTTGCTCCGGTGGGGTTGGTGGGCACGACATCTGTCTGCCCACCCGCCACCATTATCCATTGGTAGGTATAGGAGCCGGACCCATTGGCAATCGTTAAGCCAACCGCTGGTGGGAAACTGCTTCCACCCCCGATGGTGTTGAGCAAGGCGTCGTAGCTGGACGCATTTGCGGTGACCGACAAGGCCGTCGGCGGGCTGACCTGAACAATGACGTTCGCGCTACCTTGTGCATTCAGCGTGTCGCGAACAACGTACTGGAAGGTGTCGGTGCCACCAGCCAAGCCAGCGGTTGAGCTGTAAGTCGCGGAACTTCCGTCCGGGCTCATTTGGATGGTTCCGCGGGTTGGGGCGCCAAAGCTTACGAACGCGACGGCCTGGCCGTCGGGGTCGTTCTGAGGCGCGTTGATGACTATCGATCCGCCATTCGCGACGGTCACCGGAATGTCGAACGCGCTTGGCGGTTCGTTGTTGAGAATAACGGTGATGGTTCCCGTAGACGGCGCGCCGAAGATATCTTGGATTGTATAGGTAAAGGTGTCCGTCCCTACGAACTGATCGATCGGCTGGTAAAAGACCGTCGTCCCGTTGAAGGTGGTCGTGGCATGCGTCCCGTTTGTCGTGGCTGTCACGTGGATTTCCTGCCCCTCTGGGTCGGAGGAAATTCCCGTGATGTTAAGGGACGTGGCCTCACCTGCGTTGGTGCTGATCGTTGTGCTGCCCGCTTGCGGCGGCTGATTTACCGTCTGGTCGACGACGACGTCCGCGCTGCCGGGCACCGCTCTAAAGTCGCGCCCATCGCTAAGCGTATAGTCGATGACATCGATCCCGGTGAAGTTATGCATTGGCACGTAGGTGACGGTCTTCCCACCCGGATCGACGGTGACCGTGCCGCCATTGGCTGTCGGGCTCGTGACCCCGCTGATGGTCAGAGTATCACCGTCTACGTCGCGATCGTTCGCCGCGATCGTCCAGCCTGACAGGGTGGTGTTTTCCGTGATCGTCGTGGCATTGAACACGATGGTCGGTGCGTGATCGGGGCCCGCACCGAAGGCGATGGTGACCGGATCGGTGACGGTCGCGGTGAGATGGCCATCAGAGATCGTGTAGGTGACGCTGTCAGGGCCTGACTGGTTGGGAATCGGCGAATAGATCAGGTTCGGGCCGCTGATGGTCACGAAGCCTTTGGTTCCGTTCGTGGCGCTGAGAATGGTCAATGGATCGCCGTCGGGATCGGTGTCGTTGGCCAGGACATTTACCTGCGCTGGCACCCCGGGGGGCGTCCCGATCGGCTCTGGGTTCGCCACCGGCGGGTGGTTCACCGGCACGGAGATGGCCACCGTGATCAGGCCCGTCGCGAAGTTGTTGTGGCCGTCGGTGATCTTGTAGCTGAAGGTGTCGCCGGTCGCTCCGGTGGCGGGCGTGTAGGTGAAGCTGGTGCTAGAGGCCTGGGTCACAGTGCCGTGCGCCGCGGCGGTGGGGCTATTGAAGCCGTTGATCGACAGGGCGTCGAGGTCCGCATCGTGGATGTGACTGGTGAGGTCGATCGCCCCGCCGCCAGCAGGTAGGGTGACAGTGAAGGAATCCGCTACCGGCGGCTGGTTGCCGCTCGCGGCGTGGCCGTAGAAGCGGAAGTCGCCGACGGCCAGGCGCGTGGCGGCGGGCTGAAATAGGCGGACGTAGCGGGCTATTACGCCGCCCATCCGAACGGTCAGATATTGGTTGAGGACGGCGCCCCCGGTGGTGGCCGCTGGCGTCCAGGTGACGTTGTCGGTCGACCATTGGAGCTGCGCCCCGTTGGTGTTCGCCACCGTCCATGGTGCGAAATTGGCCGGGGCGATATCGACGTGGTCGACGCTCTTCAGGGTCCCGAAATCAGCGGTGATGAATTCGTTGGCCGCCCCATTCGTGCCGTGGATCGTGGCGGCGGCGGCGTAGGCGCCGTCGCGCATGGCGCCCGGCGTCGTCAGGCCATCGCCGGGGGTGTTCGTGGACGAGGTGAACGCCGTCGGGATGATCTCATCGAAAGGCACGGTGTTGGTGACCTGGATGCGATTTCCCGCGGCGTCGTATCGGTAGCCCACGGCCTTGCCGTCCGAGTTGGCTGCAGCGATCACCCGGCCGAGGGCGTCGTAATAGTAGGTTGTCGAGACCTGACCGGAAGCGTCGGCGGTCGATACCGCCGCGATCGCGATGCCCGCCAAAAGCCGCGCCCGAAGGCGGCGCGCGAAACTTCCTGCCACGTTGCTCCCCCCGAGCCGGCTGAAGCCTGAACAATCTATGATTGAGAGCCAATTGCAAGGGGCGAGGCCGCTTCCTACTGCAGAGCTAGTCGAAGAATTTTGCGCCAATTTGAATTTACGAAGGAAATCTTCGCAAGAATAAGACTTACTGCGTAAGAAAAAGGCGACATTTCGCATAACGGTGAAATCTGGGCGACTTCAACGTGGGAGCTTGGCAATGGGCCATTGACGGTCAGCAAAACGGCGTCCTAGGGTCTACGCAACCTCTGCGCGCAGCGCGGATGGGAGCACCGGGGGGAGCTAATGAAACTAGGTCGAGGGCGCGCGTCCGCGGTCCTGTCGATAGTTACGCTGGCTTGGCTGAGCCTTTGCGGTGCGGCTGCGGCGCAGATTGTTCCGACCACGCCATCGTCAAAGATCGGTACGGCCTCCCTGATCTCGCCGACGGCCGCGGCCACCTACTACGGCTCTCTGGGGGCCGCGGCGACCACGTCGAGCCACCCTCTCTGGTCGGCCAACGGAACGCCGGCAGAGCTCGTCGAACTCGCCCGGGCGCTGAACGGCAATCCCGACACGATCTACGAATTCGTGCGCAACAACGTGAGCAACGTCTGGGCGTTCGGCGCCCAGAAGGGACCGCTTGGCGCCATCATCGACCGGTCCGGCACGGCGTTCGACCAGGCCATGCTGATGGTGGAGCTGATCAACGCCGGCGGCGTCAGCACCGCGAGCTACCAATACGGCGCCATCACGCTCACGCCGGCGCAGTTCCAGGCCTGGACGGGGACCACCAATGCGCAGTCGGCCTGCCAATTGCTGGCCAACGGCGGCATCCCGGCGATCGTGAACGGTGCGAGCCCGGCCGATTGCACCACCCTCGGCTCGGCGGCGCTCAGCAGCATCACCCTGTCGCACGTCTGGGTGCAGGCGGTCATCGGCGGCGTGACCTATGCCTTCGACCCGTCGTTCAAGGCCTATACCTTCAAGTCCACTGCGCCTCTGTCCACCGCCGCCAGCTTCACGCCGGGAGCGATCTTCACGGCGGCCACGGCCACTATGACCAGTGGGACGGCGTCCGCCGTCCCCTTCGTCAGCAACCTCAACTCCGACCAGGTGAACGCCACCCTCGCCAGCACGGGCACGACCCTGCAGAACTGGATCGAGGCGAACATCCCGGCGGGCGAGATCGCCGACCTGGTGGGTGGCGCGCACATCGTGGCGGTGACGGGACAGGCGCATGTCGCGTCGCTGAGCTACGCGACGGCGGGCGGCTCCGCCTGGACCACGGGGATTCCCGACGCCTACCGCACGACCCTGGGCGTTCAGATCACCCGCAACATCCCGGGCGGTAGCTCGGTCACGGTCGCCAACAAAACCTTGTTCGTCGACGAGATCTACGGCCGCAAGCTGATGGTCCAGTCCCGGAACGGCGGGCGGCGGATCACCACGACGCCCGACTCCGACCGCCTGCTGCTGGTGGACGAATTCGGCGGCGCGTTCACCCTGGACGCCAGCGCGCCGAGCTCCGACCCCCCGAACCAGAACGACGCCACGATCATCCTCTCCGCCAACCATCCCTACGCCGCCTCGGCGACATCGCCGGGCGTGGCGGACGGCACCTATATGGACGCCGTCGGAAGTTCGGCGATCGTGAAGCACGCGGTGATGTGGATGCCGCTGCTGATCGTCCACAGCTGGGGGGACGTGGACAAGCGGATCGTCGACAAGTGGGGCGCGCCGGACGACAGCGAGGCGCCGATGCAGCTCTCGCCGGGCTGCGAGACCTGCAACATCTACGCCTCGTCCAGCGGCGACGGCCGGCGAGTGCAGCTGGGCGCCGCGTGGATGGCGCAGTCGTCCTATGCCGCGCGGATGCACGCCGCGATCGCCGGGGCGACCTTCACTCAGCATCACTCCCTCGGCATCGTCTCGGCCGACACGGAAATCCTGACGATCGACAACACCCCGGCGGCGCCGGGGGGCGAGAGCGACAGCGTGCGCGACAGCTTCGATCGCCTGGACATCGACAGCGCGTTCAGCCTGAGCAGCAATACGGCCGATCCCAACAGCCGGCGCGCGGCGGTGTTCGCCATCGCCGAGACGCTGGACGCGCTGGAGGGAAGTGTCGCGGCCCAGATCTCGGACCTGCCGGACACCGTCTCCACCGCCACCAGGCTGGCCTGGGGCAACAAGCCGCCCACCGGCACGAACGGCGCCAACGGCGGCACCAATGCGGGGATGGGCGGCCTCAATGAAGATGTGATCGGCGCCGGAGCGAGCCGCAAGGTCTACCGCTATCCGCTGTCCAGCTCGACGACGACGGTCAACGGCCTGATGGTCTTCGAAGGACAGACGGTGGACCCGCCGCTAAGCCTGGATTTCCACGACGGGGCGAACCCCACCATCGGCGGGGACGAAGCCGAGAACTGGAAAGGCGCGCTCAGCGCGGCCATCGTCGCCTACTCCCAGGCCGGCTACGACGTGGTGGCCTCCGAGGAAGCTTTCCTGGGACCCGGCCAGCGCGCCGGCGCCTTGGTGCAGTCGGGTCAGGCGCAGAATTTCACCCACCTTTCGACCCACCAGCGCGGCGGCGTGCTGATCGCGACGAAGTACGCGGGGCTCGATCCGGTGGAAATCGCCCACGTCGCGGTGGGCCTGCGCGACCGCGCCAAGGGCGGCGGCGGCGGGGCCCAGGCGGGGCACCAGGCGCAGTATGATCCCTCCAAGGCTGCCGACGTGCTGAAGGCGAAGTTCGTGGACCATTCCTCGGCCCTGGGCGTCGACCTGCTGCATGGCTCGGTCACCTACACCAGCCCGGCTTCGCTTTCCGTCGGCCAGGGCGCGTTCCCGGAGAAGCTCGACGCCCAGGTGATCTGGCGCGGCGGCCAGCTGCAGACGAACGCGTTCGGCCCAACGCTGCACACCTCGCCCCAGGCGCCCTGGACCACCAATTGGCACAACACCCTCACCGTCGGCGGCAGCGCCATCGAAGCCATGGGCGACACCGACGTGCGCACGGCGGCCGGGACGGTGGCGGCCTTCATGGCCCTGCAGGACATCTACAAACAGGCCCCTTCGGCGCAGCGGGAGGTGGCCGCGGGCCTGGTGGGCGCCTGGTGGGTGAACACCCAGGTCGCCGGCAATGCGGTGACGGTGAACGTCGGCGCGGGGACCCAGCAGTTCATCCATCGGGTGAACGGCGACTGGCTGTCGCCCGGAACCGGCTCGGCGGCGACGATGACCCAGAGCGGCACGGCGGCGCGGAGCATCTACACCATCGACTGTGGCAAGACGAACACCTGGGTCGGCACCCGCGGGTGGAACTACGCCGGCATGGCGTTCGACGTGCGCGGCCCCAACGGCGACGTGCAGCACTTCGGCTACTGGACCAACGAAGTGAAGAATGGCGAGGGTTTCTGCTCGGACCTGCACGGCTTCCGGCTGACCAGCTGGACGTTCCCGCAGGGTGTGAACATCACCGTCAGCTACAGCTCCGCCCTCAACCAGGTGGACAAGCTGGCGTCGGTGCAGAACAACCTCGGCCGCCAGATCGTCTTCAACAACAACGGCATCTCCGATGGCGCCGCGCCCAGCGGCTTCACCAACGGCCTGAGCGGCGCCGACCTGCGCACCGTCACGCTGTCCGCCAATCCGTTCGTGGACATGACCCACACCGACGCGGCGGGCAAGGTCACCACCTTCAAGACCCACCAGTTCGGCGGCAAGTTCCTGCTCGACCAGGTGATCGCCGCCGATAATCCGACGACGCCGGCTCTATCGTATACCTACGACACCCTCGGCCGCGTGAAGACCGCCAGCGATCGGCTGGCCTTCCTGGGCCTGAGGCCCGCTTACCAGTTCCACATCGGCGAGCAGCTCAGGGGCGAGCGGATCGATCCGCTGGGGCATTCCTACGCCATCGACTACGACCTGAAGAAACATCCCATCCGCTTCATCGACGAGCGGGGCAAGACGACGCTGGCCAGCTATGACGGCCGCGGCCGGGTCACCGCCTACACCTATCCGGAGCTCGACCAGGAGACCTTCCAGTACGACAACCACAACAACACCACGGTGCTGACCAAGGTGGCCAAGCCCGGCTCGGGCCTCGCGTCCATCGTCACCCAGGCGGTCTGGGACCAGACCTGGAACAAGCCCACCGCCCTGATCGACCCGCGGGGCCAGGAGACCGACTTCACCTACGGGGCGCCGAACACCGTGGGCGCCAGCCTGATGCTCACCGCCACCCGCCCGCCGCCGACCGCCGGGGCGGGACGTCCGGTCTACAGGTTCAGCTACAATGGGGTCGGGCAACTGACGGAGTCGATCGACCCCACCAATCTCGTCGTGGATAACCTCTACAACGCCGCGCATTACCTGGCGACCACCACCACCGACCCCTCGGGGATCGCGGCGGTGGCCACCTTCACGACGGACGCCCAGGGGGACGTGCTCTCGGTGGACGGGCCGCGCACCGACGTGGCCGACGTGGTCCAGACGCGTTACGACAACCTGCGGCGCAAGGTGCTGGAGATCCAGCCCGACCCCGGCAACGGCCAGGGCGCGGTCTCGACGCGGACCACCTATGACGACGTGGGCCGGGTGACCCTGGTGGAGAACGGGTCCTTCAACGGCGCGGCGTTCACGCCCATCCACAGCACGGCCTTCACTTTCGACGCGGACGGCAACAAGACGGCCGAGGTGACGAGCGCGGGGGGCGCGGCGCTGACGGCCACCAACTACAGCTACGATTTCCTGAACCGCGTGACCTGCTCGGCGGTGCGGATGAACCCGGCCAGCTTCACCGCGGGGCTGGACGCCTGCGGCCTGGGCGCGGAGGGGCTGGACGGCCCCGACCGGATCACCCACACGGCCTATGACGAGGTGGGCCATCCGACGCAGGTGGACATCGGCTACCAGACGCCGCTGCAGGCCATCTTCGAGACGATCGCCTATACGCCGAACGGGCTGAAGGCCACGGTGGCCGACGCCAACAACAATGTCACCGGCTATGTCTACGACGGCGTCGACCGGCTGAGCCGGATCAACTTCCCGCTGGCCGGGCGGGCGTCGGGTGCGCCGGACACGGCCGACTTCGAGGCCTATGGCTATGACGCCAACTCCAACCGCACCTCGCTGACCAAGCGCAGCGGGGCGGTGATCACCTATAACTACGACGCGCTCAACCGGGTGACCTCGAAGCTCCTGCCGGCGCCGGATGACGGGCGCAGCGTCTTCTATCTCTACGACGCGGCGGGCCGGGTGACCGACATGATGCTGGGCAGCCCGGGCGGCCAGTGGCTGGGCTTCGGCTACGACAGCGCCAAGCGGC
>Ga0207695_10001724_pt1 | contig 34953 bp, 30 predicted proteins | sample KBSC54metaG_FD_184354 | JGI IMG/M metagenome (GOLD analysis project Ga0207695, IMG submission 184354) | Corn rhizosphere microbial communities from Kellogg Biological Station, Michigan, USA - KBS C5-4 metaG (SPAdes) (version 2) | ecosystem: Host-associated > Plants > Roots > Rhizosphere > Soil... | reverse complement strand
TCCAGCGCCGCTTCGCGATCGCCGCCGGCGTCCCGCGCCTGGGCAAGGTCGAAGCGGGCCTGATGGTCGCCAGCGTCCGCCGCCAGTTTGGCCCTCAATACTTCGATTTCACCGCGGGGCGCCTGGGTGGCGCTTTCATGAAGTTTCAATTCCGCTTCGGCGGCCCGGATGGCTTCGTTGGTAGCCGCATCGGGACGTACCAGCTGCAGCGTGGTCTTGGCGCGTTCGAGGTCGCCGCTTTTAAGATAGCAAGTGGCGAGGCCCGCCACCGCCTTGGGATTGCCGGGATCGTCCTGCAGCACATGGCCGAACGCTTGCGCCGCGGTGCCGATATCGCCGGCCGCGAAAGCTTCCGCCGCCATGGCCAGCACCTCTTCGGCATGTTCGGCGCCGCCATGACCATGGCCACCGCCGCCAAGCAGTCCGGCGACGAAGGCCTTTATCTGACTTTCCGGAAGCGCGCCCATGAAGCCGTCGACCGGCTGGCCATCCTTGAAGGCATAGACGGTGGGAATGGACTGGATGCGAAGCTGCTGAGCGATCTCGGGATTCTCGTCGATATTGACTTTCACCAGCCTGACCGCGCCGGCAGCATCCGCCACGCTTTTCTCCAGCACCGGACCCAACTGTTTGCAGGGGCCGCACCAAGGGGCCCAGAAATCCACGATCACAGGTGTCTCGCGGCTGGCCTCCAGCACATCGGCGGCAAACGTGGCGAGCCCGGAATCCTTGATATAGGGGCTGGCGGCGCCGGATTCTTCGGCGCTTTGCGCGGGCGTGGAGGTGACAGGGCGGCCGCTGGGACCAATCAAAGCCATAAGATCATCTCTCTCGGTTGAATAGGGAAAGATGGAGACTCAGGGGCTGAAAGAAAAGGTCTCTTTTAGGCCCCATCTGTCCGCCACGCGGGCAGGCCCGCTAGCGGACATCTTCCCCCGCCAGCGGCTTCGCTGCGCGGGGGAAGAAAGTCAGAGCCAAGACGCTCCAGAGTTCAAGGAACTAAAGCCCGGATCCAGTTCGGCAAGGCGAAGGCGGCTGCATGGATATCCGGATTGTAATAGTCGCATTTCAACTTCGTGCGTTTGTAAGAGGCCTTGGCCTTGCGGATGCCCGCCGGTGTTCCTAGCGGCTTGCCACCCTTGCTGGCCCATGACAACGCCATGAAGCCGCCGATATAGGTCGGCACCACCGTCAGATAGAGGCCGGAGCGGGGAAAGAAGCGGGCGAGTTCCTCCAGTGCTTCGGTGATCTCCCAGGGCTGGTAAAACGGCACGCCGGTCTGGAAGGTGGCGTAACCGCCCTTCTTCAGAGCGCCCTTGATCCTGTCATAAAAAGTTTCACCGAACAGTGCCTTGCCGGGCCCCACGGGATCGGGACGGTCGGCGATGATGAGATCGAAGCGGTTCTTGGATTCTTTGCGGCCCAGATATTCGAACGCGTCTGCCACTTCCAGCGTCATCCGGCGATCCTTGAAGGCTTTCGCGTTGACGCCGCCGAAATGCTTTTTGCAAAGCTCGATCACCCGGCCGTCGATATCCACCAGCACCACTTCCTTGACGGATTTGTGCTTCAGCGCCTCGTCGGCAATCGAGAGATCGCCGCCACCCACGATCATCACCCGCTCCACCTTGCCATGCTCCAGAATCGGCAGATGGGTGAGCATGTCGGCATAGGCGCTTTCGTCGCGGCTGGTGATCTGGACGATGTCATCCAGCGTCATCACCCGGCCATTGGCGACGGTGTCGAAAATGCGGATGTGCTGGTAGCGGCTTTTCTCGTCCGCCAGCATCTTCGTGACGTCCATCGTCTGGGCGTAGCCCTTGTGAAGGCGCTCTTTAACGCTTGCGAGCTTGGCCATAACCATTCCTTAAAGCTTGTGGCAGAGGCGCGCCGTATAGGACGCGATTAGGCGTGTGTCTATCGCTGCTCCGTGGCGTCGCGGCGGCGGTGTCGGAGACACGGCTGTGTAAAAAATTGGCCAGAGAGGAAATTTTTTCTTGCATGGGGGGGCAATAGGTCTTATTTCCCGATTGACCCCGCGAGAAAAAAAGCGGGAAAAAGCGGCGCAGGGCTGACCCCCTCCTTCGTCGCTTTCTTCTTTAGGCGCGTCCGGAAGTCCGCAAGGCCAAGGCGCAGGTGTCAACTCTAAGACGGGTAGGTGCTTGAATGGCTCGACTCAATCTGGTGGCGGCGAACAAAGAAGCAAGGGCGCCTCGCGTCCGCGCGACTGCGAGGCCCGTTCCTGTCGTTGTTCCCTCGAATGACGACCAAAAAGATCATTTCATCACGAAGAATGGCCTCTCCTATGCAGGCAGTCATCTCATCATCGACCTTTGGGAAGCCGAAGGCCTGAATGAGCGCGACCGCATCGAAGCGGCGCTGATTGACGCAGTGAAGGAAGCGAAAGCGACGCTTTTGCATATCCACCTGCACACCTTCGAAGAAGGCGGCGGGATCTCCGGCGTGGCGGTTCTGGCGGAAAGCCATATCTCCGTCCACACCTGGCCGGAGAAGGGTTATGCCGCGTTCGACGTCTTCATGTGCGGCGACGCGGAGCCCAGGAAGGCGCTGGACGTCTTCAAACGGGCCTTCAATCCCGGCCGCGTCGTGGTTGGCGAGCATAAGCGCGGCGTCGTCTAAGGGCGTCCGCTCTTAACGCATTAACTTCGCGCTGCGGAAATTAACCAAGGGCGGAAACATACGGTTTCCGCCCTTTTCGCATCCGCGTATCCTGGGATTCCCGGAAAAGAACAGTTCCACCAGGACAACAAAGCGTGCGGTACGACGCGGCGATCATCGGCGCTGGCGCGGACGGTCTCACCGCCGCGGCGACCTTGGCTACAGCCGGTCTTAAAGTGGTGGTGCTGGAACGAAGCGCACGCGCAGGCGGACGTCTCTCCACGCTGGAATTTCATCCCGGACATTTTGCTTCGCCCTTCACTGACACGGTGACGGAAGTTCCACCGGCCATCGCCCGCGCGCTCAATCTGAAACTGCGCGCGGCACCTGCCTTGCCCGCGCCGTTGCGTGCTGACCGCCACGGCGCGCTGGCCCGGGCATTCTCCGAAGCTGTGGAAACGCGACCTTCGGGCGCTTTGGCCCGCTGGCTAGCGGCACCGGCGCCATCTTGGCCCGGCGAAGCGCTCGCCACCCAGCAACTCGCCGCCTGGCCCGAGCTTCGCGAATCGGCGTCCATGGGGCGCGCGCTTGATCTCGAATTGGCGGGCAGTGCCTTGGCATTGCTTTCTCTTCCCCGTGCAGAGGCGCTGTCCGGTGGTCTTGGCGCGTTGGGCGAAGATTTCGTCCGGGCCGCGGAAGCGGCGGGTGCAGAAATCCGCCTGGGACAGGAAGCGGTAGAGGTGGTGATCGCCGAAGCACGCGCCGCTGGCGTGGCGTTGGCGGATGGTGGACGGGTGATGGCGGGCGCCGTGATCTCCACCTTGGATCTGAAACAAAGCCTCATGTCTCTGTTCCCACGGTCGGCCCTGCCGGCCCGCATGCTGGAAGAGGCTCGCAACTGGCGAATGGCAGGCGCCAGCGCCCGGCTTCTTTTGGCGCTGAAGCGGCCGCTTCGCCGCGAGACGCCCTTGCTCCTTGCCGCCGACGATCAGGCGCGTGCCGCGTTTCGCCGTGGCGTCCTGCCGATGACGCCGTCCCTGCGGCTCGATCCCGTCTCCCGGCGCGATGCCAGTCTGGCGCCGCCCGGCGCGGCCACGGCCACCGTGACCTTGAGCGGCATTCCCCACCGGCTGTTCGACGGTGGCTGGACACAAGAAAAGCGGACGGCGTTGGCAGCCCGCGCTTTGCTCCGGATCGAGAAGGCCTTGCCGGGTACAGTTGCCACCATCACGGGCGTGCGCGTTGTCACGCCGCCGGACATGGAGGCGCTGTTAGGCGCCACAGCCGGCGATCTGGATGGCGGGAACCTGGCGCCAGATCAGATGCTGTCGCTGCGCCCCGGGCCTCGCACAGCATTGCCGGGCTTCTATCTGGGCGGCCGCTCGACCCAGGCTGGGGCGCTGGGCACCGGCGCTGCGGGGTTCGCGGCCGCAGCAGCGCTGATGGCGGAGGGTGCGCGATGAGCGAGCGGGCGGCCGCTATCGTCATCGGCGCGGGAATCGGGGGCCTAGTGGCCTCTGCTTATCTGGCGCGTGGCGGTGTGCACACGCTGCTGCTGGAGGCACGGGAACAGCCTCGTGAACCAGCTGAAGCGTTGATTGCGCTGGATGCCCGCGTGATCTCGGAACTCAGGCTTCTCTCCCGCGGGCTGGTCTTCACGCACCGCGATCTGCCGCTGGCGGTTCAAGGCGAGATATCGTTCCTGCTCGGCCGCGATCTGCACGCCGCCAGCGCCACCTTGTCCAAATTCAGCGATGCCGACGCGCTGACTTGGCCGCGCTACCGCCGCACTTTGATGGCGGAAGCGCGAAAGCTTCGGCGCTGGTGGTGGACCATGCCCGAGGAGGAGCGGCCGGACCTTGGCTGGAGCGCGGGCGCGCGCCACGCGTTCCAGCGCCTTTGTCTCATGGGCGCCGACGCCTATCTGGGCGCGCGTTTCGAGACGCCTGCGCTGCTGGCAGCCTTGTTATGGGATGCGAGCGCAGGCGGCTTTTCGGTGAACGAGCCCGGCTCGGCGCTGGCGCTGGTGTGGCGCGCGGCACAAGAGATGGAAGGCCGGCAAGCCGCCACCACGGTCGCCCGACCCGGTAGCTTGGTAATGGCGCTGACGAAGGCGCAAACCATGGCGCAGTTCCGGCCCAAGGCGCGGGTGACGCAGATTGTGACACGCGCAGGCGGTGTCACGGGCGTCTTGCTGGCCGACGGTTCCGAAATCGAGACGGATCACGTGATCTCCAGCTTGCTGCGCGCCCGCACGCTGCGGCTGGCGGGCTTTCCGGAAACCGAAGCCCGCATCGGAGAGGCCCAGATCCTGTTGCGCCTGCGGTCAGGCTTTCATGCGTCGTCGGCGGCGCGTCACATTCTGGTATCGCGCCCGGACGCGCATATCGATGCACATGAAGCCGCGCGTGCTGGCCGGATCGCCGCCAATCTGCCGATGGAGTGGGTGATGCTGGCGCCCGATCTGATCGCAGTGACGGCGAGGCCGGTGCCGGCACCGCTGAAAACCGAGGGACGCGCGCGGGTGGCGGCGCAAGCGGTGATGGCGCTATCGCGCGCCTTGCCGGGTGTTGCCGAAGCGTTGACCGGTGTGGAGGTTCACCTCCGGCCGGGACGCGCCAGTCTGTCCGATCTCCTGGCGCCGCCGGTCTCGCGCATCACGACGCCGATCAAGGGGCTTCTTCTGGCCGGCGAGAGCGCAGAGCCCCTGCCGGCGATCTCGGGCCGTGCGGCGCGGGTGGCGGCGAGGCTGGTTCTTTCGCACTGATCTTCATTTGCGGCGTTAGGTGCTGCGGGGCAGCCGCAACTCCAACACGCTGCCTTGGCCGGGCCGGGAAAAGAGCCGCATCGCCCCGCCCATGCGCCGGGCCAGCTCCATGGCGATGGCGAGACCGAGCCCTGCGCCGGTCATATGTCCTTTGCGCTCGAATCGCAGAAAAGCGCGTCCGGCTTGAGAGCGCTCCTCTTCCGAGAAGCCGGCGCCGCTGTCACGCACCAGCGTCACGCCCGCGCCTTCTTCGCGGCGCACATCCACCAGCACCGTGCCTCCGGCCGCGGTGTAGGAGAGTGCGTTGGTAATGAGATTGGAGAGGATGCGCTTGACCGCGAGCCGGTCGGCGACGACTTCCGCCGTCATGGAGGTGCCGATCTCAAGCCTGATGCGGCGGGAGAAGGCGCGGCCCTTATGCTCCTCCACACAGGCATAGGCCAAATCCGACAACTCCACCAATTGCGGTTCGAGGGGATAACGGCCCGCTTCCAGATTGGCGAACTCCAAGATGTCCGCGATGCGGGTGTGAAGCCCGCGTCCCGCTTCGGCGATGTCCCTGGCATATTCGGCGTATTTGATGTGGCCCGGCGGGCCGAACAGGCCCTGCGCAATGATGTCCGAAAAACCGATCACCGCATTCAACGGCGTGCGCAATTCGTGACTCATATGGGCGACGAATTCGGATTTGGAGCGCTGCGCTTCCGCCGCGGCGCGCTCGGCATTGGCCAGCCGCACCAGCAGCTTGGCTTCGACCGGCCTGATCGTCTTCAAGGTCCGAAGCGCATGCGCAGCTTTTTCGTGCCGCTCGAAGGTGCCCACGAACAGAGCGGCCAGCCAGCCGCCCGCGAAAGCGGGACCGAGGATGACGAAGATATAAAGCGGCAGCAATTCGCGCCAACGGGACAGTGCACCGTCACTGTCCATCTCCGTGACAGCTGTGAGCGGCCAGCCTGGGACCGCACGGGTCTGCCGCGCGCTGTCTCCGCGCCATCCTGCGCCGCTGGAGAATGTCCCTGCACCGGAAAGTAGCGCCGCCCGCCTCAGCAGCGTGTGTGGTGCGAGTGCGTCGGCATCGAACAAGACGGCGATGACGGCGCCGCTATCCCGGAAGGCCAGCCCAGCTTCGGGACCGAAAGAAAAAATGGCGCGGGGGCCTTTCAGGACCGGCGGGGACGGCACGGCGCTAAGCGGCTTCAAGGCCGATTCCAGGCGACCGCCCCGGAAGATCGCGATATTGCGGATGGCAGGATCGCCCAGACGCGTTTCCGGGTTGCGGGCGAAGGAGAGCCCGGCACCAGCAAAACGGTTCAGCGCCGCTTCGGCTACAGCGGCGAGGTCCGCCGCGCGCGTCTCTTCGAAAGAGGCGGTTTGGCGCAAGGCGTGGGCGCGGTCGAGCCGGAGCGAAAGCACCGCCGCAGCGGCAAAGCTGCCGCAGATCAGCGCGATGCACAGGGGCACCATCAACCGCGTGTTGCGGAAGACGCGGCGGGGCAGGGCAACACCCGCGATCTCCCAAGGTCCCAATAAGGCGCGCAATTGCGCCATCTCCTGCCCCCAACGCGAATCACCGATTCGCTACAAGCAGTATGCGAATCAGCGAGTCGGTGTCTATCGGGTTAACGGGGGCTTAACGCTCCCAGCGCTTGCCGAAGCTTGGCTATGACCGTTCGCATGGCTTGGCCGCCATGCTCACCCCCTTCGGTGCGAAGCGCCTGGAAGGGGAGGGTGGGTAGCGACAGCGTGCGAACGTAGCAACGCTTGCAGCGCGTAGGCGCGAGCCAGAGAGCAAAAGGAAGCTGCGAAGGCCGGAGGGGTCACCCAAGAATCTTGCTGGCAACCTCAAACAAGTTCGGTGAGAGCCCTTTCTGCGCCAAGATAGCTTCCAGTTCCGTCCGCATCTTCTGCTGACGCCTCCCGTCATAGCGGCGCCAGCTTTCGAAAGCGCCCGCCAGACGTGCCGCCACTTGCGGGTTCATGGGATCGAGCGCGCGCACAACTTCACCCAGGAGCCGATAGCCTTCGCCCGAAGCATCGTGAAAGCGCAAATGATTGGCGCTGAAGGCACCGATCAGAGCGCGCACCCGGTTGGGATTTTTGAGATCGAAGGCCGGGTGCCTCATCAGGGCGCGCACCGCCGTCACCGTCTCCGGCAGGGGCGCCTGGGCCTGCAAGCTCATCCATTTGTCCAGCACCAGGGGATCGGTGCGGAAGCGGCCATGGAAATGGGTGAAGGCCTTGTCGCGCAGCGGGCTTTCCATCCGCGTCAACGCCGCCAGTCCCGCGATCATGTCGGTCATGTTGGTGGCCGTGCGGTAATGCGCGTCGGCGAGCCCGGCCGCGGCTTCATCATCGGCGGCGGTGAGATACCGCAGGCAGGCATTGCGCAAGGCGCGCCGGCCCGCCGATGGCGCATCCGGCGAGAAATCGCCCGCATCGCGCATATGTTCGTAAAGCTCCGCCAGCAGCGGGCCATGCGCATGCGCCACGGACCGGATCAAAGCGGTTCGGGCGGCATGAATGGCGTCGGGATCAGCGGGGCTTCGCATCGCCGCGATCTCGCTCTCGGCAGGCGGCGTCAGCATCTGGGCCGCGAAAGCAGGGTCCTGGGGCGCCTTGTCGAGCACCTGTCCGATGGCTTTGCGATAGTCGCTATTGTCACCCGCGCCGTTCAGCATCAGGTCGGCGGCCAGCGCTTGGCCCGCTTCCCAGCGGTTGAAGTCGTCGCCATCCGCGCCCATCAGCACGGCGCGATCCTTGCGGCTCAAGCTGGTCTTGAAGACGGCGGGCGCGGAAAATCCACGGCCCAGCGACAGGAGCGGCTCTTCCGCCACATCGACGAAAAGGAAGGTCTGGCGCGCCTCCCGCAATTCCAGCACACGGCTTTCCGGTCCGGTCTCGTTTTCGCCGTCCAGGGTGAGTGGCAAAGCGGCGCCATCGCGTCCCACCAGGCCCAGACGCACCGGGATATGCATTGGCTGTTTGGCCTTCTGTCCGGGCGTCGGGGTCATTGATTGCGACAAGGTCAGGGCATAAGTGCGCGCTTTGGGATCATAGCTGCTTTCCGCAGCGACCACCGGCGTGCCCGCCTGGCGGTACCAGAGACGGAATTGGGAAAGATCGCGACCGCAAGCATCCTCAAAGCATTTCACCCAATCTTCGACGGTGGCGGCTTGCCCATCATGACGCTTGAAATAGAGATCGGTGGCTTTGCGGTAGCCCGCCGATCCCACCAGCGTCTTCAGCATGCCGATGACTTCGGAGCCTTTCTCGTAAACTGTCGCTGTGTAGAAATTGTTGATCTCGATATAGCTTTCAGGCTGCACCGGATGGGCGAGGGGGCCGGCGTCTTCCTGGAATTGGCGGCCGCGCAGAGCGCGCACATCCTGGATGCGCTGCACGCCATGGCTGCGCATGTCGCCGGAGAAACTCTGATCGCGGAAGACGGTAAGTCCTTCCTTCAACGAGAGCTGGAACCAGTCGCGGCAGGTGATGCGGTCGCCGGTCCAATTGTGGAAATATTCGTGCGCCACCACGCCTTCGATGCGAGCGTAATCGTCGTCGGTGGCGGTTTCCGGTGAAGCCAGCAGCACCTTGTCGTTGAAGATGTTGAGGCCCTTATTTTCCATCGCCCCCATGTTGAAAGCGGAGACGGCCACGATCATGAAGATGTCGAGATCATATTCGCAGCCATAAGCCTCTTCGTCCCAGGCCATCGCCCGCTTCAGCGCGTCCATCGCGTAAAAGGCGCGGGGTTCATTGCCATGCTCGACATAGATGGCGAGCGCCACCTCGCGTCCCGATAGGGTGGTGAAACGGTCATGGATGGAGCCCAGATCCCCTGCCACCAGCGCGAAGAGATAAGAGGGCTTGAGGAAGGGATCATGCCAGACAGCGAAATGGCGGCCGCCGGGCAGGTCACCCGTCTCCTGCCGGTTGCCGTTGGACAACAGCACCGGATATTGCTCCTTCGCTGCCTCGATCCGCACCGTGAAGACAGAGAGATTGTCGGGCCGGTCGATGAACCAGGTAATGCGGCGGAAGCCTTCCGGTTCGCATTGGGTGCAGAACATCCCGCCCGACTGATAGAGGCCTTCCAGCGCGGTGTTGGCAGCCGGCGCGATCTCGCCCACGCTTTCGAGCACGAAACGATCCGGCACATCGGCGATGGTGAGCGATTTGTCGTCCAGCTTATACTCGTCCGCCTTCAACGCTCTGCCGTCGAGCCTGAGCGCGATCAGCTTCAGATTTTCCCCATCGAGTCTCAGCGGCGCGCCGACGCGCTTGCGCACGATCTCCAGCTTAGCGATGACCCGTGTGGCCTCTGGATCGAGCGCAAAGTCGAGATGGACGGTTTCTATGCAGAAATCGGGCGGCTGATAGTCAGCAAGACGGATGGCGCGGGGTTCTTCAGTGCGCATAGGGACCTCGTGGAGCGGCGCGAGGTTAACTGGAAAGAACCGAAAGTGTTAGTGCGGCAAGACGTGGCGCAAGCGGAGCGCCCGAGCCGCGGTGACGGGGTGCGAACCAAGCCAGCTGGGCAGGCAACCGCCTTTGCTGCATAACTGACGTTCAAGCCGCTCTAGCAGGTTGGCGAGATAAGCCGGATCTTCGCCATGCGCCCGCAACTTGGCATTGGCGTCGTCATCCGCCGTTTGTTCGAACGCGCGGGAATAGGCGGATTGCAGGACGATGCCGGGCAGGATGGTGGCGATATGACCGGCCTGGCTGGCATCGCCCGTGACGAAGGCGATCGCAGCCGGCACAAGAGAAGCTTGATAGACACTCTGCAAGCCGTGCGCGCGATTCACATGCGACATCTCATGGGCGAAGACGCCATCCAGTTCTTCGTCGTTGCGTGAGAGGGTGGCAAGTTGGTCCGTCATGACCACCCGGCCGTCTGGAAGGGCGAAGGCGTTGGGCCCAATGTGGGGGGCATCGCGCAGCAAGAGGGTGTAATGCCGGTTGTCTTTTTGCCAGCCTGCCACCCGCGAGAAGCGATCCAAAATATCTTTCTGTCGTTCGGCGGAAAGACGGGTCGGAAGCAGAAGACGCTTATCCAAAACGGCCAGGGTTTGATCGGTAACGAGACGCGCCACGCCGGGCGGTGTTCTCAAGGCTAGCCATTGGGCGCCCCATGGCACGCCATAATAGGCAAACCAGGCTGTGCCAACTCCCACCAATGCAACGGCCGCCAAAGCCAGACGCCAAGACGCTTCGAGCCGGGCGAGGCTTCCGCCGCGTCCTCTCATCAAAAGATCTACCGCATCATTGTCGCGGGCCTCGAACACGCCGCCATCGGGGAACTCCAGCTTGCGGCTGAGAGCACCTAGGCGCGAACTGACGATGACGCTCCGGATGGGCGTGTTCGCCAATTCTCCACCATCGGCTGTGAGGATTAGCAGACGCCCATCGCTCGACAGGCGCGCTACCGCTTCGGTCCTATGCGCCGAACCCGGGCGAAAATAGAAGCCACCCAGCTCAGAGGCCAAAGTCGATATCGAGGAAGCTGGCGATTTCTTCGCCCACGGCGCCCCCGCTTTTTATCAGCGGCGCTGCGAATTCGCCGATATCGGTGGAGGAAATAACCGTGATGCAACTGGCCCGGTAACGAGCCATCCGGACTCTGGCCCACGGATAAAGCAGCCCCAAGGAAACCAAGGTCAACAGGAGATTGCTGACGGCAATCCAGACCATCTGGATGGCCGAGAGGCGCGATTCGAAGCGGATGTCGTCCAAAATTGTGTTGTTGAGCGCCAGATTGAAAGTCAGGGCGGCAACCGCCGTGGGGATGATCAAAATGCCCAGCGCGTAGACTGCTATCAACGTCGCTGTGATGGCAGGGACGGCGCCCGTCGCGCGCGTGATGATTTCCATGGCGGTGGAAATCACCATGGCGACGATCACGAGACCGAGGATGATACCCAGCGCCAAAAAATAAATCGTGTAGAGGTCGCCGACGGAATTTTTGCCCTGAAACGCGTGGGGCCGTAGCTGTGATTGTTGATGGTGTAATAGTCGCGCGCCCGATGGGCGAATGGCAGTGCAATAAATAATGTGACCATGGCAAAGGCCTGCCATAACACAAAGGCTTTGACTGCTTCCCAATAGGTGCCGTGAAAATCGAAACGGAGATTGCGATAGCTGGTGTTGCGGGCCGAGAAGCGCAGCGACGATTTGATTAGCCACGGCAGGGCGACCACGAATAGAAGTGCCCAAAAACCAACCGCCCAGGGGGCGAAGGCTGCGGTCAGCGAATAGCCGCCAAGCATTATGACAGCGATCAGCCGGCCAAGAAGAATGCGCCAGGGCGAGGCGTGATAATCGAAGGCGTGATCGGCAATGCAGGTATTTCCGTAGAAATATCGTTTGCTTCTGACTTTGGCCCAGGCGCTGAAAACGCCGAAGGTCACGATCGTCAACGCCAGATTGACGATCCAGATCTTGAAATATTCGCCAGTCGATCCCTCGAAGCGCAGAGAATAGCGCACCGTGTCGGCGGGCGCCGCCGGCGCCGTCAGTGGTTTTGTATCCATGGTGGGGTTCCCCAACCCTTGCCCCTACAACCTGACATAGAAGCGGCTGCAACTCTAGTCGCGCGCCGTTCGCCGCCGGGCTTTAGCCGATCATGGTGAATCGCTGGTTGCTGGCTGGGGTCAGCCCTGGCCCTTCACATGCGCCAGTATGTCCTGGGCATTGTGGGCAAGTGCTCCAGTTCGCCCAACCGGCGACCGGCTAAGGCTTATGGGCTCCCGCAAACGCGGTGAGGCCAAAAAGCCTGTTGGCCGCCATGACCGGACGTTCGGCCGCGAGCAACGCTGAAAAGAGGCCATTCACAATCGTGTGATGTTTGCGAAGCTGGCTTCGGGGTGCTCCAGAGTGCGGGCCTTTCAAACGCTCCAGCAGCCGCAGCCCGGCAGCGATCGGAAACACCGCGGCGTAATAATAGTGGCTCCAGTCTACGACCAAGCCGCTTCTACGCATCGCCGTCTCAAGGGTGTGCAGCGTATAACGGCGATAATGCTCCAGGAACACGTCGTGAGCGCTCCAAAGAAAGTTGAAAGCGGGAACCGAGATTATGAATCGTGTTCCCGGCGCGACAAGGTCACAATAAGCGCTTATCAGAGCCGCATCATTCTCGACGTGCTCGATCACGTCCATGGCCAGCACCAGATCGGCCTGGCTGCCCGCGATTTCACGGCGAAAGGCGATTGGTTTTCCGCACCAGGTCTCGTTCTTTTCCTGGTGATATCCGATGTCCACGCATGTCGCGCGTTGGGCAGAGGTTTGCTTCAGCAAGCTGCGCGAAAAGAAACCCGACCCCGCCCCGACATCCAGAACTTCCCGCGGCGGCTGACCTCTCAGATCCCGGAGTAGGGCCGCCGCTTTTGCGCGATAATACCAATGCGAGCCGATCTGATCGCCGAGAATTTGCTCTTCTTTCAGGTCCACGGCGCTATTCGATCCTGTCGATGATGTAGATCGGCCGTCTTTTGGTTTCGTGGAAGATGCGCCCGACATATTCTCCTACCAAGCCAATGGAGAAGAGTTGGATGCCGCCAAAAAACATGATGGATACCATCAGAGACGGATAACCCGGCACATCTCCCCCGGTAATGAAGGCGTGGATGATGATGAAGCCGGCGTACAAGAATGAGAGAAGCGAAATAATGCCGCCGACGTAAAGCCAGAGCCGAAGAGGCAAGGTCGAGAAACTGGTGATGCCGTCGAGAGCAAAATTCCACAATTTCCAGTAATTCCAGCTGGTATGGCCGCTGGCACGGTGCTGGCGTTCGAATTGTACGCCTTCAGCGCGAAACCCGGGCCATGCCATCAACCCTTTCATGAAACGATTGCGTTCATGAAGCTGTTTGATTTCATCCACAACCCTTCGATCCATGAGCCGGTAATCACCGGCATCGAAGGGTATCTGAAGCGGCGAGATCAGATTGAACAGTTTGTAGAAATAGCGGGCGCTGGTTTGCTTGACCATGCCATCCGAGGCCCGCGAAGTTCGCACGCCATAAACAATGTCTGCGCCCGCGCGCCATCGCGCGATGAAATCCGCAATCAGTTCCGGAGGATCCTGAAGATCGACATCGATCGGGATGACGACATCTCCCTTTGCATGGTCGAGGCCTGCGGTCATCGCCGCTTCCTTGCCGAAATTCCTCGATAAGGACAGAATCGCGACCGACGGATTACGCTCCTTGGCCGTGCGCAGCGCTTCCAAAGTGTTATCGCGGCTTCCATCATTCACGAACAGGATCTCATATTCGCAGCTTTGCGCCGCGATGATCGGTTCAACGGTCTTGCAAAAAATATCGATCGAGGCTTCTTCGTTGAAGACCGGTACGACGAGACTGATGAACGGATGCGCGGTTCTAGACATTCGGGATCATGCCCAATGGCTGCAAAAATAGCTGGTAAACGATTGCGTCCGATTCTGCGGACCAAATGATATATCCGGGCCAGTTGGATTGCCTAATAGTGCGGCCTCGGTGTGCGTACCAGCTGTTCCAAAAACTCGTTCAGCCAACCCAGCCGGAAAGACGGCATGGGGCGTGCTTAGCCCTGGCCCTTCACATGCGCCAGTATGTCCTGGGCATTGTGGGCGAGTTCGGCCAGGTCGTGGGGCATCTCTTCGCCGGAATTGCGCGCCCAACTCACCAGATTGTTGGCGAAGGCCACGAGCTGCGGTGCGCTGGCGATGAGACGCGCCTGCATCTCGATGTTCTGGGGATTGAGATCATACTCGGCACCCGGCACGCGCCAGCCGCCCCAATCGGTGTCACCCGTGACCACCACGGGATAAGTGCCCGGTACCGGATGGCGCGCGCAATCTTCCGACGGCTGCCATTTGTTGCGGGCGCGGATGACGCGCCAGCGCGGCCCACCATGGGTGGGCAGTTCCGCCACCGGCTCTTCGCTTTGCAACTCCTCGGCGCCAAATTCGCGGCCCAGGCCCACATCATAATGGACGCGGATCGGCTCTTCGATGCCTTTGGCCCAATGCGGCACCACATGCTCGATGAGGGCCCAGGTCCCTACCGGCTTTACATAGACACGCTGGTTTTTGTGGAATTGGGCTTTGGCCATGTATCGAAATCCAGATAGCCACCTCAGGGTAGGAAGCCGCTGTTAAGTCCCGGTTAAGGCCGGCTGCTGGCTTTGAGTCATTGCCACCTTTATCCTGGCTTTTGCACCTTTTGGGATACGCTTTGGAAACGCCCTGTCTCAAGATCTGCACTTATGAGCCTGGCGCGGGCCTATGCCTGGGTTGCGGCCGCACCTTGGCTGAGATTGCCGGCTGGACGGGGTTGAGCGATCAGGAACGGCGGCGGATCATGGCGGAATTGCCGGCGCGCCTGGCCAAGGTCAAATCGGCGCCATCCTGACCAGCCAATCGAGTTCGTCGCGCAGGCGTACATTGGCACCGATCACGATGATGGAAAGAATTGGACTGCTTTCCGACGCGGTACCGAGATCTGCAAGAGTCGTTACAGCCACCTGCTGATCGGACCGGGCGGCATTGCTGATGACGGCGACCGGTTCGTTCGGGTCCCGTCCCGCTGCGATTAAAGCTGCCGCGATTGCACCGGCGTGCCTGCGCGCCATGTAGATGACCAAGGTGGGCGACGCCTTTGCTATCGCTTTCCAGTCATGCGGCGGCAATTGCCCGTCGGAACCATGCCCGGTGAGGAAAATGACGGAGGCGTTGGTATCGCGATGGGTGACCGGGATTCCCGCATACGCCAGACCGCCGATCCCCGCGGTGATGCCCGGCACAACGCGAAACGGAATTCCGGCGCGGGCCAATTCCTGGGCTTCCTCGCCGCCGCGGCCGAAGACAAACGGATCGCCGCCCTTCAGACGCAACACGCGATGACCCTGGCCTGCCAGATCTGCCAGCAGGCGCGAAAGATCTTCCTGGCTGCAGCTGCGCACGCCGGCGCGCTTGCCTACGAAAATCTGCCCCGCGGCCGGCTTCGCTAGCCTCAGGAGTGCGTCATCGACCAAAGAATCGTAGAGAATAAAGTCGGCGCTGGCGATGGCATGAAGACCGAACGCGGTGATCAGTCCCGGATCGCCGGGACCGGCGCCCACCAGCCAGACCCAGCCCGGCAGGAAATCCGGCAGTCCCAGGCGGGCGGTGATTGCTGTCAAATTATCGTTCATGTCTGACTATACTAAGGCTGGCGGCAATTTGGCGTTTTGCGGAACGGAGCACCAGCCGCCCGCGTTGCCCTCAGGGTAAATGCCAAGCGAAAATCCATCACGGCGAGGCGGATATGACGGAAAAAGTGGGCGAAACCGTGCGCGATAGCGGGGATTATCGTTGCGAGCGCTGCCACAAGGTCACGCGCATGATCAAAGGCGCCTTGATCCAACCTTGTCCTCATTGTGGCTATGACACTTTTGATATTTCCAACCCGCGCTTCGAAAAGCGGGATGGCAGCCTGGGTCCGCACGAGCCGGGTTGAGACAATAAGAGGCGACCGCTAAAACCTCGGCCCACACCCCTTAGGAGCCGTCATGCTCAAGCCCCGGTCTGACCTCAAGCCCAACACTGCCGACTATGAGAATTTGCCGCTGGTCACCGCCAACGGCTTTCGCGAATATGATGCGCGCTGGCTGTTCGGCAAGGAACTCAATCTGCTGGGCGTGCAGGCGCTGGGGCTGGGACTTGGCACCTATCTGCATCAGATCGGCGTCCAACCGAAAGTCGTGACCGGTCACGATTTTCGCTCCTATTCGCTTTCGATCAAACAAGCGCTCACCATCGGACTGATGCGGGCGGGTTGCGAGGTGCACGACATCGGATTGGCCTTGTCGCCGGTGGCCTATTTCGCACAATTCGCACTCGATTGTCCCGCCGTCGCCATGGTGACGGCCAGTCACAATGAAAATGGCTGGACCGGCGTGAAAATGGGCGCCCAGCGCCCTCTCACCTTCGGGCCGGACGAGATCAATGCCATCAAGAAGATCGTGCTGGAAGGCTTGGCCCAGGAACGCGCCGGCGGCCGCTATGTCGCGGTGCCCGACATGCGCGAGACCTATCTCCAGGAAGTGACCAAGGGGCACAAGCTGTCGCGGACGATCAAAGTGATTGCGGCTTGCGGCAACGGCACGGCGGGCGCTTTCGCGCCGGAAGCCTTGCGCCGCATCGGCGCCGAAGTGATCGGCATGGACACCGATCTGGATTTCACCTTCCCAAAATACAATCCCAATCCGGAAGACCTCCACATGCTGCATGCCATGGGCGATGCGGTGAAGGCGCAAGGCGCGGATCTCTGCTTGGGCTTTGACGGTGACGGCGACCGCTGCGGCGTAGTGGACGATACCGGCCGCGAGATATTCGCCGATAAGATCGGCGTGCTGCTCGCCCGCGATCTTTCTGCGCAGCATAGACACGCCCAGTTCGTAGTGGACGTGAAATCCACCGGCCTTTATCTCACCGATCCGGTGCTGAAGGAGCGCGGCGTAAGGACCGATTATTGGAAGACCGGTCATTCCTACATCAAGCGGCGCACGGCGGAATTGAAGGCGCTGGCGGGCTTCGAAAAATCTGGTCATTTCTTTTTCAATCCCCCGGTCGGCCATGGCTATGACGACGGCATCGTGGCGGGCATCCAGGTGCTCGAGATGCTGGATCGCGCCGGCGGCAAGAGCTTGTCGTCTCTGTATGATGGGCTGCCAAAGACCTATGGCTCGCCTACCATGGCGCCCGAATGTCCGGACGACAAAAAATACAAAGTGGTCGATGCGCTGGTGAAGGATTATTCCGATCTCGCCGCGCAAGGTGCCACCTTGCTGGGCCAGAAGATCGTCTCTGTGGTCACCGTCAATGGCGTGCGGGTCACCTTGGCGGATGGCACCTGGGGCCTGATGCGGGCCTCATCCAACAAGCCTTCGCTGGTTGTAGTGGTGGAGAGCCCTGTTTCCGAGGCCAATATGCGTGCCATGTTCGCCGATATTGATGGGCGTCTATCCAAGCATCCTGAAGTGGGTGCCTACGATCAAAAAATCTGAAGCTTCCGGACTCGCTTTTGCCTTGCTAGTCTGCCGCCGCGATTGAAAGCGGGGACGGGCATGCGGCGTATTCTTCCGGTAATGGTGATGTCTTTGCTGGCGGGTGCGGCCAGTGCGCAGACGAATTCGCCCGGTCCCCAGCCCGCTCCATTGCCCCCGGCAATACCCGCACCGCAAGACATTGCTTATCCCGGCGGCACCCTCCAATTGTCGGTGGACGTGACAAAGCCGGCCCAGGGCATCATGCACGTGCATGAAGTCATTCCCGTCGCCAAGTCCGGCCCGCTGACCTTGTTCTATCCCAGCTGGCTTCCGGGCAATCACAAGGCGAGCGGCCCGGTCGACAAGCTCGCGGGCCTGACCTTTCGTGCCGGCGGTCAGATCGTGCCGTGGCAGCGCGATACGGTGGATGTCTATGCCTTCCATATCGATGTGCCCAATGGCGCGAAGGAGGTAACGGCAGATTTCCAGTGTCTCTCGCCGGTGGAAGACCGCGAAGGCCGCGTGGTGTCCACTGATGTGATCGTCAATCTGGAGTGGAATGCGGTGGTGCTTTATCCCGCGGGCTATTTCGCCCGCCGCATTCCGGTTCAGGCCGAGGTGAAATTGCCGCCAGGCTGGGGCATCGGCACGGCGCTGGAAGGCGCCGATGGTCATTTCAAGACCACGACTTTGGAAACGCTGGTGGACTCGCCGATTCTGGCGGGCAAATATTTCTCGCGGGTGGACATCGATCCCGGCGCCAAGGTGCCGGTGCATCTCGACATCGCCGCAGATCGCCCCGGACAGCTCAAGATCACGCCGGAGGAACTGACGGCGCACAAGAATCTGGTGCAGCAGGCCTATAAGCTCTATGGCTCGCACCATTATGATCATTATGATTTCCTGCTGGGGCTTTCCGCGCACGTGGGCGGCGAGGGGCTGGAGCATCACCAGTCCAGCGAGGACGTCACCACCGAGAAATATTTCACCCAATGGGACAAGACCAGCGCCGGCCGCGATCTACTCGCCCACGAATATACGCATTCCTGGAATGGCAAGTTCCGCCGTCCCGCCGATCTGTGGACGGCGAACTACAATGTGCCGATGCGCGGCAGCCTGCTCTGGGTCTATGAAGGTCAGACGCAATTCTGGGGCTATGTGCTGGCGGCGCGTTCGGGGCTGTGGACCAAGCAGCAGGCGCTCGACGCTTATGCCGATCTGGCGGCACTTTACAGCACCCAGGCCGGGCGGCAATGGCGGCCGCTGACCGATACCACGCTTGATCCCATCATTGCCAATCGAGCGCCCATTCCGTGGCGTAATTATCAGCGTAGCGAAGATTATTACAATGAAGGTCTGATGCTGTGGCTGGATGCCGACAGCCTGATCCGCCAGAAAACCCATGGCCAGAGGTCACTCGACGATTTTGCCCGAGCTTTTTTCGGCATCAATGACGGCAGCTTTGTTCCCGTTACCTATACGTTCGACGATGTGGTCAAAGCGCTGAACGGCGTGATGCCCTATGATTGGGCCGGGTTTCTCAAGGCGCATGTAAGCCAGTTGGCAAAGCCGCCTCTGGATGGCATCACCCGCGGCGGCTACCGGCTGGTCTATACTGACAAGCCGTCGGAGCGGAACCAGTCCAGCGACAGCCGCCGCAAGCAGGACAGTTTCGCTTATTCCATCGGTTTGGTGGTGAGCAACAAAGGCCGCATCAACGATGTGACCTGGGAAGGTCCGGCTTTCAAGGCGGGCTTGACGCTAGGCAGTGAAATCATTGCCGTCAATGGCGTGGAGTATGACGCCGACGAGTTGAAGGACGCCATCACCGAGGCCAAAGGCGACAAGACGCCGATCCAGCTTCTGATCAAGAACAATGGCGCCTATCGCACGGTCTCGATCCCGTATCATGACGGTTTGCGCTATCCGCATCTGGAGCGGATTCCTAACAGCCCGGCTTTGCTAGACGCCTTGATAACAGCGAAGAAATAGTCAGGCGGCTTCGCGTTCGCGCGACAGGTGCGCCAAAGCATCGCGCAGCACACCGATGCCTGCGCTGTCGCGGATGGCATGCTCGCTGAGATGGCGGCGGAAGGCGCGCGCGCCCGGCCGGCCGTTGAACAAGCCCAGCATGTGGCGGGTCATGCTGTTCAGCCGCACGCCCTCCCTCAGCTTGTGTTCGACATAGTCGCACCAGGCATCGAGGGCAGCTTCGAGACGAGCTGGTCGGTCGCCGAAAAAGCGACTGTCGATATCCAGCAGGATGGCGGGATTTTGGTAGGCGGCGCGACCCAGCATCACGCCATCGACATGGGCAAGATGGGCTTCGGCTTCGTCCAAGCTCTGGATGCCGCCATTGATGATGATCTCAAGTGACGGATTTTCCCGCTTCACGCGATAAACCAGATCATAGTCTAAGGGCGGCACGTCACGGTTTTCCTTGGGCGAAAGTCCCTTGAGCCAGGCTTTGCGCGCATGCACGGCAAAGCGCGCCACACCCGCTTCGGTACAGAGACGGATCAAGGTCCTGAGGCTGTGTTCGGGGTCCTGGTCGTCCACCCCGATGCGACATTTGACCGTTACCGGCACCGACACCGCCTTGCGCATGGCCGCCGTGCAAGCGGCGACCAGCTCCGGTTCTTGCATCAGACAGGCGCCAAAGCGGCCGGACTGAACCCGATCGGAAGGGCATCCGACATTGAGATTGATTTCGTCATAACCGAAATCCTCGGCGATGCGGGACGCTTCGGACAGTATCGCCGGATCGGAACCACCCAGCTGCAGCGCGACCGGATGTTCCGACGCATCGAAGCCGAGGAGGCGTTTGCGATCGCCCCGCAACACCGCATCCGCCGTCACCATTTCGGTGTAGAGCAGAGCGCGCCGCGTCAAGAGCCGGTGCAACACGCGGCAATGCGTGTCGGTCCAGTCCATCATGGGCGCGATCGATATGCCCGATTTCGCTTGATCCCGAACCATGGTGCTGGTCTGATTTATGGGCCGAACAGGTGTGAATGCATGCACGCGGCACCCAATAACAGGTGAAACTACCCCGGTCCAGCATCACCCAAATGAGCGACTCGGTAACCGATAAACCGCCCGTTGCAGCCAAAAGGAGAAGCACGAAGATGTTGTATCACCTGGATTTCCGCGTCGAATACCCGGCATCCATGTCACAGAAAGAGCTTTTCTCGATCTGGGCCCGCGAAGCGGAATCCGCCATCGGCGCAAAGAAGGCGGGTGTGGTGGTCGATCTCTGGAAATGCGCGGGCTCAAGGCGTGTGATCGCGATCGTCGATGCGAGCGGTCCGGACATGCTGGATCAGGTTTTGCTCGATCTGCCGATCATGAAAGAGCACGGGCAACATGTGCAGGTCGAAGTAACGGCGCTGCGCCGGTATGAAGATTTCGCCGACGATGTCAAAAAGCGGCTCGCGTAGAAAAGTTCGGTCATGACCAACATCACCGCCCAAATGAAAGCAAAGGCCGACGCGTTCTACGCGCTCCATCAAGGGCCGGGCGCCTTCATCATTCCCAATCCCTGGGACCGGGGCAGCGCCCGCATCCTGGCACATCTGAGTTTCAAGGCGCTGGCCACTACCAGCATGGGTTATGCTTTTTCCATCGGCCAGCGCGATAACAGCCTGACCCGAGAACAGACCCTTGCCAATGCCGCCGATATCGCCGCGGCCACGGAACTGCCGGTCAATGCCGATCTGGAGAACGGCTTTGGCGATGCGCCCGAGCGCGCTGCGGAAACCATCCGTTTGACCGCCGCGACCGGGATCGTGGGCGGCTCCATCGAAGACGCCAGCGGCCGGGACGAAGATCCGATTTATGAGCTCGGGCTGGCGAAGGCGCGGATTGAGGCCGCGGCGGTGGCGGCGCACGCCTTGCCGTACAAATTCACGCTGACGGCGCGGGCGGAAAATTATCTTTGGGGCCGGCCCGATCTGGGCGACACGATCAGGCGTCTGCAGGCTTACCAGGAGGCGGGCGCGGATGTGCTTTATGCCCCAGGCCTGAAGACAGCGGAGGACATCGCCGCGGTGGTTTCATCGATCGACAGGCCCCTGAATGTGGTGATGGGCTTGGTGGGTGCGCAACTCGGCCTGGAGGAATTGTCGAAGCTTGGCGTCAAGCGGATCAGCGTGGGCAGTTCGCTGCAGCGGGCCGCGCTAGGCGAGTTCGTGCGTGCCGCGCGCGAGATGCAGACCCAAGGCACCTTCACCTATGCCGCCCACGCCGCTGCGCCCAAGGAGATGACGGCGATCTTCGACTCGTTCGGCGGCGTGGCTTGATCTTTCAGCGCTAAGGCGAGTGGGCTAGGGTCGAAAGCGCCAAGCCGGGATTGCGTCATGCACGGGGGAGAGGGGATCGATAAGGCCGCGCCACGCCTGTGGCGTTCGATCCTCGCCGCCGCCGCCGGCAATGTCCTCGAATGGTATGATTTTACGGTCTACGCCTATATGGCGCCCTACATCGCTCTGAAATTCTTCCCAGGCGATGATCCCATGACCGGCCTGCTGGCTGTCTTTGCCACCTTCGGGCTGGGCTTCGTGGTACGGCCGCTGGGCGGCATCCTGATCGGGCGGCTGGGCGATACCAAAGGCCGCAAGGCGGCGCTGCTGCTGACCATCGTGCTGATGGCGGTGGGTACGGCGGGCATTGGCCTGGTGCCCGGGCGTGACACGGTGGGCGCGTGGGCGCCCTGGCTTCTGGTGCTGTGCCGCCTGATCCAGGGCTTTTCCGCGGGTGGAGAATGGGGAAGCTCCACCGCTTTCATCTACGAATGGGCGCCACGCGGCCGCCGCGCTTTCTTCTCCAGCTTGCAGCAGTCCAGCGTGGCGGGCGGCATGCTGCTGGGTTCGGCCATCGCGGCCGTGCTGGGAACCTTGCTCTCCAAAGCGCAGATGAGCGATTTCGGCTGGCGGCTGCCATTCCTTCTGGGTGCGCTGATCATCCCGGTGGGCTGGTATCTGTGGCGCTATGTAGAGGAGACGCCGGTCTTCGCGGCAGGCCCGACGGCGCCGGTCACGACAGGCAGAGGCATCGCGCTGGCCACCCAGGCCGGTGGCATCATCGTGATCTGGACGGTGGCCTATTACGCAATCCTCACCTACATGCCGGTGTTCACGGCACGATATTCGAAGCTGGGTGCTTCGGCCGCGCTCTGGTCCAACGCCCTCAGCCTGTTGGTGCTGGCCCTCACGATTCCATTTTTCGGCGTGCTGGCAGATCGCGTGGGCCGCAAGCCTCTGCTGCTGGCCGGTGCCATCGGCTTTGCGCTTCTTTCCTATCCCTTGTTCCTGGTGATCGTGAACAGCAGCGCCATGCTACCCGTCGTCCTGGCGCAGATCGGGTTCGCGTTGATGACCGCGATCTATTCCGGGGGCGCGCCGGCCGCCGTGACCGAGATTTTTCCCTCCGCGTCCCGGCTCCTCTGGATGTCCACCGGCTACAGCTTGACGGTGGCCATCTTCGGCGGGTTCGGGCCCTATATCGCCCAATGGCTGGTGAAGAACACGGGTTCGCCGCTTTCACCCGTTCTCTACATCTCCGGCTGCGCGCTGCTGTCGCTGGCCGTCATCGCGCGCATCAAGTAAACTCGACATGACGGATAAGGCGCCAGAACCCCGGCAATCAGAGCCCTGGCAATGGCCGGAGCCGCATTGGCGCAAGCTGGTCAGTCAGGCCCGCGCCGGCCGGGCGCTCAGACCCAAAGCCTGGCCCAATGGCGCGCGCTGCGCCTTTGCCCTGTCGTTCGATTCCGACCACGAGACCAATGAATTGCGCGACGGCGGAAAATCCATCGGCCGCATGTCCTGGGGCCAATATGGCGCGCGGGTGGGCGTGCCGCGCATCGCGGCGCTTCTGGCGCAGCATGATGTGCGGGCGTCCTTTTACGTACCGGCGGTGTCGGCGCTGCTTTATCCCGCAGAGCAACGCAGCCTGACGGCGTCGGGCCACGAGATCGGCATCCATGGCTGGATTCACGAACTCAATTCCGGCCTTACCTATGAGCAGGAGCGTGACCTGATGCTGCGCGCATCCGACACCCTTGCCGACATCACCGGCAAGCGGCCGGTGGGCCTGCGCACGCCGTCCTGGGATTTCAGCCCTTGGACTCTCCGCATCGAAAAGGAAATGGGGCTGCTCTACGATTCTTCGCTGATGGCGGACGAGGATTGCTACGAGCTGCTGCTGGATGGCGAACCCAGCGGGGTGACCGAGCTGCCGGTGGAATGGGTGCGCGACGATGCGGTCTATTTCATGATGAACCGGTTCCAGGCCCAGCGGCCCTATACGCCGCCGACCGACGTGTTCGATATTTTCCGCCGCGAATTCGACGCTGCGTATGCCGACGGCGGGTTGTTCCAGCTCACCTGCCATCCCCACATTATCGGCTATCGCTCCCGCATCTGGATCTTGGAAGAGCTGATCCGGCATGCCAAAGCCAAAGGCGGCGTCTGGTTCGCCACGCATGAAGACGTGGTGCGCTGGGCGCTCGCCAACGCCGGCTGAGGTTTTTCGAAGAAACCATCCCCGCTCCGGGAACATTTTCGCGCCTCTCCCATCCAATATCTGAACGGGATTGGAAGGAAGATGAAAATGCTGACCAGACTTGTGTTGGCCGCGTTGCTGCTCACGCCTGCAATGGCATTGGCCCAGGCCCCAAAGCCCACTGACGCCCAGATCGCCCACATCGCCTACACCGCAGGCGCGTTGGACATTGCCGCCGGTAAGCAAGCCTTGAGCAAGTCCGACAATGCCGATGTGAAAGCCTTCGCCAACCAGATGGTGCGCGACCACCAGGCCGTGAACGACAAGGCCCTGGCGCTGGTCAAGAAGCTCAATGTGACACCTGCGGATAATCCGACCAGCCAGTCCCTGACCAAGGCGGCGGAGGTCAAGCGAGCTGAATTGGACAAGCTTTCGGGCTCAGCCTTCGACCGCGCTTATGTCGCCAATGAGGTCGCCTATCATCGAACCGTCAACGGCGCCTTGAAGGACACGTTGATTCCGAATGCCCAGAATGCGGAACTCAAATCGCTGCTCGGGACTGGCCTCACGCTTTTCACGGCGCATCAAGAACATGCCGAGCATCTGGCCCAGACTCTGGCGAAATGACAATCCGCACAGCGGGCATCGGCGCGCTGCTTCTGGCCGGCCTTCTGCCTCATCCGGCCGAAGCGGCGCGCCACGTCATCGAAATCCGGAACATGGCGTTCGCCGCGCCGCCCGCGCATCTGAAAGTTGGCGATACGATCCACTGGGAGAACAAGGATGTTTTTCAGCACACCGCCACCGCTCGGGCGGGTTCCTTCGACCTGGATCTGCCGGCGGGCAAGGGCGGCGATGTCAGCTTGAAGACGCCAGGCGTATTGGATGTGTTTTGCCGCTATCATCCCAACATGACGCTCCGGCTCACGGTGGAAGGAAGATAACCGCATGAAGCAGGCGGCCCTCGATTATGCGGCGATGCCGGAAAGGCTGCTGCTGCGCCACGCGCAGGCGGGCGACCGTGAGGCTTTCCGCGCCATCATGCAGCGCTGCAACCAGCGCCTGTTCCGGGTGGCGCGGGCCGTGGTCAACAATGATGACGAAGCCGAAGATGTGCTTCAGGAAGCCTATCTTCGCGCCTTCGCCGCCATCGGTAATTTCCGCGGCGAAGCTGGTATCGCCACCTGGCTTACCACGATCACCTTGAATGAAGCCCGCGGCCGGCTGCGCCGCCGCCGCCCCACCACGGATCTCAGCATCATGGACGAAGCCGGCATTCGCGTTATTCCATTTCCGGCCATGACGGAAAATCTGGATCCGGAAGCGGAAACGGTCCGCGCCGAGATGCGCCGCTTCCTGGAACAGGCGATCGACGCTTTGCCCGAGGATTTCCGCCTGGTGTTCATGCTGCGTGACGTGGAGGGTTGCTCGGTCGAGGAAGCGGCGGCGCAACTGAACGTCAATCCGCAAACCGTGCGAACCCGCCTGTTCCGAGCGCGCCAAATGCTGCGCCGGAATTTGATCACCAAACTTGCCGGCAATATCGAAGGCGTGTTTCCCTTCCTGGGCGCGCGCTGCGCCCGCATCACCGATCGGGTTCTAGAACGGCTTTGACGCCGTCTTAGCGCTTGGGTGCCACCAGGTTGAAATGCGCCCCTTGTGGGTCCACGGCCTGCACCACCCATTGACCGCCTGGCACTTCGATCGGGCCATTGACGATCTTGCCGCCGTTCTTGGTGATGCGCGTGGTACCCGCGTCGATGGCATCGACGTTGAAATAATAGCCCCAATGGGCGACCGGCACTTGCGGCGGTTTGGTCATCATGCCGCCGATAGGATGCGCGCCCGCCGCGAAGAGCTGATAGATGCCCATCGGGCCCATGTCGTGCTCCGTGGCCTTGGTCCAGCCGAATATCTTGGAATAGAAGGCGAAGGCAGACTGCCAGTCGGAGGCCATCAATTCGTTCCAACCCGTGGTGCCGGGCGTGCCGACGGGGAGGGGGACCGGCGGATTGGCGACCAGACCCTTGCCGACATAGAAGGCCGCGCCTTGGGGATCGGCCATCATGGCGAAGCGGATGACGCCAGGCACGTCCTGCGGTCCCATATAGGCTTTGCCGCCTTCTTGCTTGATGCGTGCTACGGCGGCATCGACGTCTTCCACGGAGATATAACCCAGCCAACCGGGGCGGGCGCCATGCTGCGCCATGTCGGGCGTGATCTTCAGCATGCCGGCGACGCCTCGGTCACCGACATTGAACAGCGTATATGGCGTGGCCCCCGGCACGCCGGAATCCGTCGCCTTCCAGCCAACCACGTCGCCATAGAATTTCTCCGCCGCCTTGGTATCGGTGGTCATCAATTCGTGCCAGAAAAATTGCCCGGGCATGCGATCCTCTTTCGTTGTCGGTTGGTCGCTATTCGGCGGCGATATCGTATTCGTCGTGGCGGCGCACGAAATTCATCGTGCTGCTTTCGTTGCGGCCAAGCGGTGCGCGATCCAGAATCATCAACGTGCCGATGATCTGCTCGGGTCCGCGCGCGTAGCTCGAATAGGTATGGAAAATTTCACCTTTCTCATTCTTGAAGAAGGCGCTCAAGCCCGGCAGCTCGTCATTGGCACGGTCCGAGGGCGTACGCGTGAAATTATAATCCACTGCGCCTTGCGCCAGTTCCTCCTTGTCGAATGAGACATGGAAATCATGATTGAAGCTGTTGCCGGCGGAAGAAACCCAAGGGAACTTCCAGCCCATGCGCTTGCGATAGGTTTCGATCTCGCCGATCGGCGCCCGCGACACCGCGGTCCAGGTCACGTCGTGATGATTGAGATGGGGCAGCGCACCGTCGATATGATCGCTGAGGAAGGAGCAACCGGGGCAGCCCGCCTTCCAGCCCGGTCCCAGCATGAAGTGATAGATGATCAGCTGGCTGCGGCCGACGAACAGATCGCTCAAGGTCTTTTTGCCGGACGGCGTGTCGAAAACATAATTCTGGTCCACGCGCACCCAGGGCAGCGCCAGTCTGGCTTCATTCACCGCGTCGCGCAGATGGGTTTCTTCTTTTTCTTTCGCGAGCAGCGCCTTGCGTGCTTTCAGCCACTCTTCCTTGGAGACGATGGGATGTTGCATGGGGGGTCCTCCTTCATCCATTCAAGCGGGGCGACACGTTGATGTCAACCTTTCGCATCGATGATTGATGCTTCGCGATTCGCCGCGCAAGGTCCGCGGCTATTCGTGGTGCTGCAGACCCCGGTTGATCAACTGGAAGAACACCGGCACGAAGAAGATCGCCAGGATCGTGGCGGTCACCATGCCGCCGATCACGCCAGTGCCGATGTCATTCTGGCTGCCGGCGCCCGCGCCCGTTGCCACCGCCAGCGGGAAAACGCCGGCGATGAAGGCGATGGAGGTCATCAGGATGGGACGCAGTCTCAGCCGCGCTGCTTCCAAGGCCGCATCGCGGGCGTTCATGCCGTTCTTCTCCGCCTCCACCGCGAACTCCACGATCAGAATGGCGTTCTTGGCGGACAGGCCGATGGTAGTGAGCAGGCCGACCTGGAAGTAAATGTCGTTGAACAAGCCTCTGAAGGTGGTCGCGGCCAAGGCGCCGATGACGCCCAGCGGGATAACCAGCATCACCGACAACGGGATCGCCCAGCTTTCATAAAGGGCGGCCAGGCAGAGATAGACGATCAGGATCGAGAGCGCATACAGCGCCGGCGCCTGGGCGCCCGATTGCTGTTCCTGGAAGGAGAGGCCGGTCCGCTCGTAGGTGATGCCCTGTGGCAATTTCTTGAAGATCTTGTCCATCTCCTGGAGCGCGGTGCCGGAACTTACGCCGGGCGCGCCCTGACCTTGGATTTCGATCGAAGGAAAGCCGTTATAGCGGTTCAGCGTCAGCGGCCCCATCCGCCAGGACGCGCGCGCGAAGGACGAGAAGGGCGCCATGGTGCCGGTCGAGGTGCGCACATACCAGCGCTCGAGATCCTCCGGCGCCATGCGATAGGGCGCGTCGCCTTGAATATAAACGCGCTTGACGCGGTCGCGGTCGATGAAATTGTTCACGAACTGGCCGCCCCAAGCCGCCGACAAGGTGGCGTTGATTGTGCTTGTCGAGATGCCAAGCGCGTTGGCTTTTTCCTGGTCGATATCGATATGGAGTTGTTGTGAATCGTCCAGGCTGGCGGGGCGCACTTGCGCCAACTGATGGTTCATCATCGCCATGCCCAGAAGCTGATTGCGGGCCTGTATCAGAGCCTCATGGCCAAGATTGGCGCGGTCCTGCATCTGCAGATCGAAGCCGGTCGAAAAGCCCAGTTCCGGCACCGACGGGAACACCAGCGGGAACACTTGGGCTTCGGGATTCCCGAAGAAATGCATGAAGGCGCGCTGTGCGATCGCCGCCGCCGTGTTCTGCTTGCCGGGACGCTTGCCCCAATCGATGAATTTCGTGAAGGCAACGCCGGAATTCTGGCTGACACCGGCAATAGGATTCACACCGGCGACGGTGAAGGTGAGGTCGACGTTCTTTTTTTCCTGATTGAGGTAGTAGTCCTTGATCTTATTCGCCACAGCCAAGGTCTTTGCTTGCGTGGCGCCGGTGGGTAGGTTGATCAAGGTCATGATGAAGCCTTGATCCTCGTCGGGCAGAAAGCCCGTGGGCAGCCGGTAGAACATGACGCCCACGCCGATGAGGATCAGGGCGTAGACGGCGAGCATCAACCTGGAATGGCGCAGAACCTTTTCCAGATTGTGGCGATACCAGGCCTGGGTCTGCGCATAACTGCCGTTGAACCAGTTGAAGAAGCGTCCCGCCAGGCCGCCATGATGCGGATGCTCGCCGACTTCCGCCGGCTTGAGCAAGGTGGCGCACAATGATGGGGTCAGGATCAAGGCCACGAGGATCGACAAGGACATGGCCGAGACGATGGTGACGGAAAACTGCCGGTAGATCACGCCGGTCGAGCCACCGAAGAACGCCATGGGCAAGAACACGGCCGTCAGCACCAGGCCGATGCCGATCAGGGCGCCGGTAATTTCCTGCATGGAGCGCAGTGTCGCTTCGCGGGGTGGTAGGCCCTCCTCGCGCATGATGCGCTCGACATTCTCCACCACCACGATGGCGTCGTCGACCAGAAGGCCGATCACCAGAACCAAGGCGAACAGGGTCAGCGTGTTGATGGAATATCCGAACGCCGCCAAGATTCCGAAGGTCCCTAAGAGCACCACCGGCACGGCCACGGCGGGCACCAAAGTGGTGCGCCAGCTTTGCAGGAAGACGTACATGACCAAGATCACCAGCGCGATCGCTTCGACCAGAGTCTCGACCACGTCCTTGATCGAAAGGCGGATGAATTCGGTATTGTCCACCGGGAACGCCACTTTCATGCCGGGCGGGAAGGTGGGCTCCAAGGCTTTAACGCGGGCCTTGATCTCGTCCACCACCTTCAAGGCATTGGCGCCGGGCGCGGGCATGATGGCGAAACCGGCCGCCGGCATGCCGTTCATGAAGCTGGCGATCGCATAAGTATCGGCGCCCAATTCGACGCGCGCCACATCGGACAGATGCACCACCGCCCCCTCCGGCGAGGATTTGAGAATGATGTTGCGGAACTGGTCAGGCCGTTGCAGCTGCGATTGGGCCGTGACGGTGGCGTTCAAGGCTTGGCCTGGCACGGACGGCAAACCGCCGATGGCGCCCGCCGAGACCTGGACATTTTGCGCCTGGATGGCAGCGGACACGTCGGAAGGCTGCAGCGCGAAATGCTGGAGCTTGTAGGGATCGAGCCAGACGCGCATCGAATATTGCGCGCCGAAATTCTGCGTATTGCCCACGCCGGTGACGCGCGCCAACTGGTCCTGCATCTTGGACGTCATGAAATCCGAGATGTCGATATTGGTGTACCGGTTGGTCGGGTCGTACATGGCCACGACCAGGAGGAAGTTGGTCTGGGCCTTGGCGACTGTGACGCCCAGCTGCTGCACCTGGCTGGGCAATTGCGCCACCGCCTGCTGCACCTTGTTCTGGACTTGCACTTGCGCGATGTCGGGACTGGTGCCGGGCGCGAAGGTCACGGTGATCTGCACCGTACCATCGGAATTCGAAGCCGAAGAGAAATAGAGAAGATTGTCGATGCCGGTGAGCTGCTGCTCGATCACCTGGGTGACGGAGTTTTGCACGGTCCTGGCATCGGCGCCGGGATAGATGGCAGTGATCGCCACCGCCGGCGGGGCGATAGTGGGGTATTGTTCCACGGGCAGGGTGAAGGCCGCGATACCGCCCGCCAGCATGACGACAATGGCGATAACCCAGGCAAAGACCGGGCGGTCGATGAAAAATCGCGACAGCGACATGGCCGCTCCTTATTTGTTGGCGGGCTGGGCGGCGTTCGCGGGCGCTGCAGCCGGCCCGGCCTGGGCTGGCATCGGCGTCACTTTCATGTCCGGCCGGATGCTTTGCAGGCCTTGCACGATCACCTTGTCTCCCGCTTTCAGGCCGTCGGTCACCTGCCAATCGCCACCGATGGCGCGGCCGGTTTTGATCGACCGGAGCTGTGCCGTGTTCTTGTCGTCCACCACCAGCACCGTGGGCTCGCCCTTGGGATCGCGGCCCACGGCCAATTGCGGCACCAGAATGCCACGCGGATCGACGCCTTCATTGATGGTGGCGCGGACATAGAGGCCCGGCAGCAAAACGCCGTTCGGATTCGGGAACAGGGCGCGCAGCTGCACCGCGCCCGTGGTGGGATCGACGGTGACGTCGGTGAATTCCAGCTTGCCCTTGATCGGATAGACCGTTCCATCCTCCATGGTCAGAGTCACTTCGGCGCTGAGCGGGCCGTCGCGATTGATCTGGCCTTTCTCCGCGGCGTTGCGCAGCGCCAGCAGCTCGGACGCCGACTGATTTATGTCCACATAGATCGGATCAAGCGTGGAGATAGTATCGAGCGCGTTGGCCTGATTGGCCGTGACCAGGGCGCCCACGGTCACGGTGGAGGCACCGATGCGGCCGGAAATGGACGCGATGATCCGGGTATAGGCGAGATTGATGCGCGCCGTGTCCACATTGGCGAGCGCAAGCTTATAGGCCGCTTGGGCATCGTCATTGTCCTGCGGCGCGATGGCATTGGCGGTCAGCAGCTGCGCATAGCGCGTGGCCTTCACCTTGGCGCTGGAAAGCGTGGCGGCGGCGCTGTCGTAGGCGGCCTGATAAGGCGCGGGATCGATTTGATAAAGCGGCTGGCCGACCTTGACGGTGCTGCCTTCCACGAACAGCCGTGCCTTGATGATGCCGTTGACCTGGGGCCGGATTTCCGAAACGGCGGTCGGGTTGGTGCGGCCCGGCAGCTCGGCTATGAGCTGGACGGGTTGCTCCTTGATCACGACGAAGCCGGCGGGGGGCGCCATCTGCTGCTGTTGCTGCTGCTGACCGCAAGCGGCCAGAACCGCAGCGGCCATAATCATCACCGGAATAATGCGCGACATGAATTCCCCTCAAATACCGTTCGATGCCGGTCCCCGATTTCGGCGCTCTCCTACCAGAAGCTGCGCCGAACCCCAACCTGCCCAAGGGGCAAAAAAGCCCCGACAGGTCGGTCTTTACGCATGTTTTACATAGGTGGAGCGGTTTCCAATTGAAGGCCCGCCCATACAAAAAACCGCGTCTTTACAGATGTTTTACACAGACGCGGTGGCCGAGGCGGAAAGAAGCCCGTCTCGCCAGAATTTCGTGACCAACTGTTCCAGCATGGTTGCGTTTTCAATTCGACAAAGTGTGGCTTTCGCCTCACGACGTGTTGCAGACGTGCCGAAGGGCGCGTTTTCGACATACCAGCCCAGATGTTTGCGAAAAACCTTCAAGCCCAGGGCGTCGCCGTAAAATCTCAAGGATGACGCCAAATGGTCCAACAGGATCGCCAGGCGATTCGCGCCATCGGGCTCTGCCATTGTCCCGTCATCGGCAAGCGCTCTTCCCACGGAGGACGCAATCCAGGGCCGGCCATAGCTTCCCCGCCCGATCATCACCGCATCGGCGCCCGACTGGGCAAGGGCGGCATGGGCTGAAGCAAGATCGGTGATGTCGCCATTGACGATCACAGGAACCTTCACCGCTTGCTTGACCGCAGCCACGGCTTTCCAGTCGGCGCTGCCTTTGTAGAATTGCTGACGCGTGCGGCCATGTACGGTGATCGCCTTGACGCCCAGCTGTTCGGCACGGGCCGCAATCTCCGGGGCGTTCTTCCAGTGCTCGTCCCAGCCCAGCCGCATTTTGAGGGTTACCGGCCGCTGCGTGCCCGACACGGCAGCGCCGATCAGGCGCGACGCCAATTCCTCGTCACGCATCAGAGCCGAACCGGACAGCGCCCCCGTTACTTCCTTGGCGGGACAGCCCATGTTGAAATCGACGATGTCGGCGCCCGCCTGTTCTGCCAGCTTTGCGCCCTTGGAAATCCATTCCGCTTCCCGCCCGACCAACTGGATCACCATCAAGGGCAAGCCTTCACCAACCGCGGCACGGCGCACCACATCGGGCCGGCCGCGGGCGAAACTGTCACAGGCCACCATTTCGGTTGCGACATAAGGAGCGCCTTGCCGCGCGGCCGCCTGCCGGAACGGCAAATCCGAAACCCCGGTCATGGGTGCAATCAGCACCCGGCCCGGGATAGTCACATCACCGATCTGAAGCCCGCTCATGGCGCGGGGGGTTTAGCCCTTTTCTTTGGGTTTTTCCAATAGTTAAGGCTTTCAAGCTTAGAAAGGGCCATGTCGCTTGCCCGTTTCAACCGGCTCCTGTCCCGGCATGCCACGGTTAAATCCGCGGCGCTGACGGCCGGCCGCCCCATCGCCAGCATCACCTTCGACGATTTCCCAAGATCCGCGTGGAGCGAGGGCGGCCCGGTCTTGGCCCGTCACGGGGTGCGCGCCACTTATTATACCTCGGGCTCCTTCTGTGGCCGCACGGTGGAAGGGCGCGTGTTCTATGACGCGGACGATTTGCACGCTCTTACGGCCGCGGGCCATGAAATCGCCTGCCACAGCTTTGCGCATCAGCCCACGCCGGATCTGTCGATGCAGGACCTGGAAGCGGACGCCGCCCGCAATGCGGAATTCCTCAAACCGTTTCTGGGCGGCGGACGAGCGGAGAGTTATGCCTTTCCCTATGGTCTGGCATCGCCACGCACCAAGCGCTTTTTCGCGGCCCGCTTCACCAATGTGCGGGGCGTTCATCCCAAGTTGAACAGCGGCCGGGTCGATCTGGCCCTGCTGAACGCGATCTCCATGGAGACGCGCTGCTGGGACAGCGCGGCCATTTGCGAGGCCATCACGCGGGCCCGGCACGACTGCGCCTGGATCATCTTTTACAGCCATGGCGTTAGCGAGACGCCGGGTGAATATGATTCAACCCCCGCCATGCTGTCGGAAGTTTTGGGACGTCTCGCCGAGGCGCGCATCGAAATCCTGCCGATGCGCGAAGCGGTAAAAACTGCTATCGGTTAGAACCATGACCCATCAGATCGCCACCAGAAATACGTCACGCACCTGGACCTTCTTTGAAGGCAGCTGGCATGAGGGCAATGTCGCCATCATGGGGCCACGCACCCAGGGTGCGTGGCTGGCCTCGGTGCTGTTCGATGGCGCCCGCGCCTTCGAGGGTGTGACGCCGGATCTCGACCTGCATTGCAAGCGCGTCAATGACTCGGCGCGCCTTTTCAAGCTAAAGCCGATCATCAGCGACGAAGAATGGCTGGCGCTGGCGCTGGAAGGCGTCAAGAAATTCGACGGCAAGACCGCGCTTTATATTCGGCCCATGTACTGGGCCGATGCCGGGGTGGGCGGCGGCGTGATGTTCGAGCAGGACAGCACACGCTGGTGCCTTTGCCTTTATGAAGCGCCGATGTCGGAGCCCAAAGGCTCCTCTATCACGCTTTCGACGCACCGTCGTCCGACAATGGAGACGGCGCCGGTCGCCGCCAAGGCGGGATGCCTTTACCCCAACAACGGCCATGCCTTGATGGAGGCCGCCGCCCGTGGCTTCGACAATTGTTTGCTGCGAGACATGCTGGGCAACATCGCCGAACTGGCCAACGCCAATGTGATGATGGTGAAGGACGGCGTAGTGTTCACGCCTTCGCCCAACGGCACGTTCCTCTCAGGAATCACCCGAGCGCGGGTGATCGGCCTCTTGCGGGGCGACGGGGTTACCGTGGTTGAGAAGCCGCTCGCTTACGAAGACTTCCTGGACGCGGACGAGATTTTCTCCACCGGCAATTACAGCAAGGTCGCGCCCATGACCCGCATCGAACAGCGCGATCTGCAGGTTGGCCCAATCACGCGTCGTGCCCGCAAGCTTTACTGGGACTTTGCGCATTCGCGTTGAGCATCGGCCAGGAAAAGTGGTAGCGGCGCAGCCGCGTACCGGTTTTCCGTGGGTCGTGCGACCAAAGAAGACTAGGCGCGCTTGGCCTGGTTACGCAATCCAGAAAGCGTTGAAACAGGCGTGATGCCTTCGCCGTCATATTTCACGTGAATGATGGACGGCTGGCCTGACGCTTCCGCCTCGCGGAACGCAGGCGCGAAGTCTTCGGTCTTGTTCACCGTTGCGCCGAAGCCGCCGAACGCGCGCGCATAAGCCGCGAAATCGGGATTGACCAGTTCGGTGGCGATGACGCGGCCGGGATATTCCCGCTCCTGATGCATACGGATGGTGCCGTAAAGGCTGTTGTCGAACACCAGGGTGATGATGGGCAGCTTATATTGCACGGCGGTGGCGAATTCCTGCCCATTCATCAGAAAATCGCCATCGCCATTGATGGAGATCACTTTGCGCGCGGGATGCAGAAGCTGCATCGCCACGGCCGCCGGCACGCCATAGCCCATCGAGGCGGAGATCGGCGCGATCTGGGTCGCAAAATGGCGAAAGCGATAGAAGCGGTGAATCCAGGACGCATAATTGCCCGCGCCGTTGCACAGAACGGTGTTGTCGGGAAGATTTTCACGCAGCCAGATCATGATGGCGGAAAGATTGACCGCGCCCGGCTGCGGCACTGG
>Ga0207695_10001721_pt1 | contig 34999 bp, 21 predicted proteins | sample KBSC54metaG_FD_184354 | JGI IMG/M metagenome (GOLD analysis project Ga0207695, IMG submission 184354) | Corn rhizosphere microbial communities from Kellogg Biological Station, Michigan, USA - KBS C5-4 metaG (SPAdes) (version 2) | ecosystem: Host-associated > Plants > Roots > Rhizosphere > Soil... | reverse complement strand
ACTCGCTCGCGAAGATCCATCGAATAGGGTCTGGTCATGCCCGCTGGCCTCCTCGCCCAGCAGCCAGTTTGAATCAGACCTCAGCTGATTTGGGAATCCGCCGATTCACTCAAAACCCCATCCGCTCTAGTCGAGCATCTTGCTCAGTGGCAGCAGTCCTCGCTCGAAGGCAAAATTCAGGAGGTTGGCGAGGACGGGCGTGTTGAAGTCGTTCTGGTAGGATGCGCGCGCCGTAAAGCTGGGATCTGCGCTGCTGGTGATGACGAAGCTCCCGCTGGCGGCGCCAATCCGGACCTCCCGCCACGCAAAATCCTTCACCTCCGCCTTCATGAAGCGGGACTTCGATAGGGTCACCCACGCATCGCCGAACCTGACGCCGCCGATCTGCAGCTTCTCTCCGGACCGCAACTTGGAAAGCATCTCATACATCAACCGAACGCCGGCGGTCCGCCAAAGGCGGTCGGTGAGGTTGTCGAACACGTTCTTACCGCCTGTCGTGATGCAGACGAGCGCCGACGATAGTCCGAGAACTTCAACCTTGTAGGTCGTGCCGGTGGGGATGCCGTTGACCGAGTGGCGCGTCGCGCCCCACCTCACGGCGCGGATGTCCGCCAACTTGTGTTTGGCGCCCTGCCAGGTCAGCGTGTTCTCGTCGATGGAGACGTGCTCGCGAAGCGGGCCGATGGTTGCGGCATAGCGCATCCGCGCGTCGTCGAGCGCGCGCGCCTGCGCCTCGGTCCTCAACTTTTCCAGTTGGGCAAGATCCTGGGCGAACGTGTCACCGAGGTCCGCGCTGTCGATGGCGGTTGAGAGCGCGTGGGTCATGTCAAACGCTGGCCCGAAGCCACTATGGTCGTTGGCGAGGTCGATCAGGCTGCCGCGGACATCGACGCCGAGTTCCCGGCTGGTCCTGTGCACCTTGCCCTGACTGCGCGCGAGGATCTGGCCGGGCCTCGCCACCTTGGCCCAGTTGGAAAGCATGGTCGCCAAGAGATCGACGGCGGGCTGCAGGTGGCTTGCGCCCTTGGGGCCGTTCTTGGCCACGGCAGCGGCGAGTTCGCGGATGTTCACGGCCTCGGGCAGAAGATACGTCTGAGCCCGAGTCTCGAAGGCTTCGATCAGCGCTTGTAGCGTCGCGGAGGGCGGCGATGCGCCGTGATCCGTCCGCGTCAACGCCACCTGGGTGAGGATCTGCGCCATGCTACCCGCTCCGAGCGTTTCGAGCCCGTCACAGACCAGCTCAGCCATCCTGACGGTGGCGTGATCGAGCGCGTCCTGTACGAGGCCCGGATCGCGGATCGGGGGGATGGCGCCCGCCAATCGGTCCTGGTTGATCTCGTCCACGAGCTCCGCGGGATCGATCGCCTCCCTCGCCTCGATGAGGGCGTCGAGGGCTTCCAGCGAGCAGTTCGTTTGTGGTCGCGTCAGCTGCGAGAGCAGCACGTTGAACGTCGCGGTGCGAGGGAGTCTCACCGGCGCGGTCGAGGGGGCCGCGTGAACGAGCGATTCGACGATTTCGCTCGCCCTGGCCGGAGCTATTCCCGGTAGCCAGCTAACCTCCGCAGCGATGCGCGAGCGCGGATTTGTCAGGGTAAGGCGCGCTTGAGCGATCTCGTCGGCGGGCGCGTCATGGGCCGGGCGGGTGGCGGCTTCTACGATGCGTCCGAAGGGGTCCCGGACGGAGACGCCGAGCAGCCAAAAAGGGGACCGTGTCAGCCACATCTGGCCAGGCGCGTTCATGGCGGTGGGTTTGAATCGGGCCCGGGGTCGGCGGAGGATTCGGGCGTAGCCGCAGCTGGCGCGACTGGCGGCTGGTCTTCCGGACTCGCGCTTTCAGCGTCCTCGGCTTGCGGCGCCGCTGGGGGCGTGAAGGAAGCGCTGGCGTCGCGGAAGGCGAACCGCTGAGCGCCTTCCTGAGCTAGCTCGGCGCTCCTTCCCGCCACATAGGCGCTGGCCCGTTCGAAATCGGCCTGCGCGTATGTAAAGCTTCCGCAGACAGCGTTGTAGCGGCTGACGTAGGCATTGAAGCTGGCGGCCTCGCCGCTCGCCTGAGCGTTCGATTCTGACGCCAGGATCCGCGCTTTCTCCGCCAGACAGTAGGCAATCTGGTCCGCGTTCAATGGACCTGCCTGCGTTCCCGTCGGCGCGCTTTCCACGATGGTCTGAACAGGTGGCGGGGCGGAGGCCTCGGACGAATAGAGACTCGCATCGTCCTGGGCCGCGGGCGCGGGGGTGGAGGCCGCGTAGTCCGTGGAAGACCCGCCATACGTCCCAGTCTGTTTGGAACTCACACCCGCGACGACGATCACCCCGACGATCACGGCGAGGATGACACCGGCGATCCCCCATCGTCCCGCCGAGCCGTCGCTTTCGGGCGTTGGCGCAGGCCTTTCGGGGGCGGCAGGCGCACTTGTCTCGAGGCGCGCCAGCTCTCCAGAGATGTCCGTTACCAGACTTGCCAGCACCGACGCGGGGGATCGCGTTGCGCCCACGGGTCACCTAGCTTGGATGATGTTGGCGAGCGCGGCGTAGTCCTCTCTGCCGGGAGCTGCGAGCTGGCACTCCAATAGTTCGCCCAGGAAGCCTCGGAGCTTCTGGAAGTCTCCCGCCGCCAGGGCCGCCTCGCCGCGCGAGACGATCAACGCGTGCTGCGCACGCTCGATGAAGAGGTGGGGGGCGTCGGCCAGAGCTCGGAAGCGGTGCTCGATGAACCAGTCCTGCCGCCAGAGCACCGAGGCATTGCGCGCTTGCATCTCCTCGAAGACCGCCTCGAAGCGGTTCGACCGATCGTCGATGAGCAGCTCCGCCGTGCGCGCGAGCCGGTCGAAGGCCTCGCATTCCGAAGGCCTGGCTGCCTCGCGCAGATATTGGTTGAAGAAGTCGGCACAGTCTTGCAGCTCCAGCTGGCGAATGACCGCGCGGTGACGGGCGCGGATCTCCGAGACCATCGAGCGGGCCTGCTTGAGCTGGTCGGCGGCCTTGCGGGCGTCCTCCGGTTCGTGCGAGCCGTTGATCAGAGCCTGGGCGCTCTTGGCCTTCGTGCGCGCGGCCTCGAGTTCGGCGTCGGGCACGAGCCCGGCAAGTTCGGAAACACGCCCGTCCACCTGGCGCCACTGCTCTTCTAGGCGCTCGCCGGCGCTCGCGAAGTCGAGTTGGGCTTCCTGGCGGGAGTAGAAGTTGCGTCCACTCTGGAAGGAGCCGCCCGCGCCGGGAACGGACACCTCGAGCACGATGCAGCCGGAATCCAGCATCTCGTAGTCGAGGAGAAGTTCGGCGCCTGCCTTAATCGGCAGATCCACGAGGTCGGCGCCTCGGATCTTGAAGAGGCCGATGAAGTCGTTCTGGGAAGGCGCAGCGTTCTCGCCCTCCCAAAGCTTGAAGTTCAAGCTGCCCGGGTCGCCCGGGCGCAGCTCTTGTCCGGCAATGAAGCGCAACGCTCCCTTCTTTGGAAGGAGCTCCCCCTCCCGCACGAGGGCCGTCAGTGAAGGGCCCCCACCCACACTCTCGCGTGTTTCTAGGCTGACGGTGCGCGAGGCGGGGATGCCGTCGATGGTGGCGGCTGTGCGGACAATGGCGATGGTTTCGCCGGGAAGCGGAACGTTGCGGCCGGCCGGATCGAATGCCGCGAGACGGAACAGGTTCTCGCCCTGTATGGGCAGTGGAACGTCGATGAAGGCCCCCTCCCGCAGAGGTTTGCGCCCGGACGACCAACCATCGCCCGCGCCATCGATTTGGAACTCCGCGCCGGCCGGGAATGGACCACCGCGGATGGAAAGCCTGGCGCTGGAGGCGGGGGTCCGCGCCTCGAAAGCGAATTCGATCGGCGAACTGATCGACTGCACCTTGCCCTGGCTGCTCTTGCGTCCGCGGGAGCGGCTAGTCCAGTCGATGCTCTCGGCGAAAAGCGCCGCGCCCTCGGCGACGGCCGTCATGGGATTGACCTCGGTGGAGCCGGCGATGCCGAGTTCGACGCAAACCTTGTCGCGCAGCGCAGGATAGAAGGTCGGACCGCCCACGAAGACGATACGATCGACGTCAGCCGGACCGAGGTCGGCTTTCTTCAATGTGCTGCGCGCGGCTTCCACCGATTCTGCGACGAGGGGCGCCATCAGCTCGTTCATGGTCGCCCGGTCCAAGGGCGCATCGATGTAGAGGTCGTTGCCCTGCGCATCCTCGAGGTTGATGTCGGTTTCCGAGAGGGCGATGCTGCAGTCGTCGCGCTGGGAGAGTTCGATCTTCGCCTTTTCGGCGGCCCAGCTGCAGAGGCGAAGAAGGCGGTCCGTCGTCTCTGGATCGGCCGGCAGGTCGAAATGATCCTGCAGCCATGGCCAGACGACAGTGTTGACGATCGCTCGGTCGAGATCTCGTCCGCCGCAGACGCTGATGCCGCCGTGGGCGAGGAGGCTCGCACTGGCGCCTATGCTCTGTGCGACCGCGATATCGAGCGTGCCGCCGCCGAGGTCGTAGATCAGGAATATCCCGTCGGAACTGCGTTTCCTCATCACCGACATCACGGCGGCTACGGGCTCCTGCATCAGGGCGACGCGGCCGATCTGCGCCATCTCGGCGGCGGCGAGCGTGGCGTCCTTCTGCATCTGATCGAAGGCGGCCGGCACGGTGATCACCGTGCCGATGTCCTGAGCGCTGCGAAGCTCTGGCGGGAGATAGCTGAAGAGGGTGCGCAGGATTTCGGCGGAGCACTCTTCGGGCGTCAGGTCGCGGCCGAGATTGGGCAGACGGACCTTGTTGCTTGTGCCGAGCCAGCGCTTGAAGAGCAACGCGGCATTTGCCGGGTCGCGGGGGGAGTTGTTGTAGGCGCGTGAGCCGACGAAGCGATTTCCTCGCCGATCGACGTAGATCGCCGAGGGCGTCACGTCATGTTGCTCTGGGCTCTTGAAGAGGCTCACATTCGCGCCGTCAAAGGTCGCGATCGCGCTGTTGGTGGTGCCAAGATCGACGCCGACGAAGGTCACGGGCGCCTCGCCAGCATGACGGTGGCCTGTTTGAGCAGTCCCGCCGGCCCCATGACCACGGGTGTTATCGTCTGCTCCACATAGAGTTCGTCGTCGGGGCCAAAGGTATCGGCGTTGACCGGCGTCGCGGGGAGGCCCGCATCAAAGGGCCTGCCGTCCAGGCCGACCAGACGGACACCGACATCGCTCAGTTGGCTGTCGATGCTGCGTTCGAGGAATCGCAACTGGCTCGCCATGCGGTTGGCGTCGATAGGCGCCAGCCCGCCAAGCGATTTCGCGAACAGGCGCGAAAGTCGCCAGGCGTCGACCGCCACGCCCGCGAGGCAGTCCAGCGTCCTATCAACGCTGGTTCTGCCAGTCGTCTCGCCGGCCGGCTCTGCCGTCATACCACCCCCCAACCTGCGTGCATCGACTATGCACTTCTCGCGCAGGTGGACAAGCATGCGGGGAGGCTGAAGTCTGCCTTCCCAGGTCAAGCGCCCTGATCATGGATAAGCTGTGTCTGGGCGAAGTTCACTTCCACGCAGAGATCGGCCAGATGCTGCAGCATCTTGTCTTGAGCCTCCTTCGACAGACCCTCCTGATCGAAGTAGACATCGCCGGCCTGCCGCCGGCGATGTGACCTGAGCACAGGCTGACCCAGCGCCTGGAAGTCGAACAGATACTGGGAGTGGAGGAGGGCGTTGCGCTGCCGACGTGTGTCATGCAGGCGCTCGATGAGAGTTTCGAACGCGGCGACCCAGTCTGGCCGAGTGCGTCCGCGAGCGTTCGAAGGGGCGGTGTGGAACGCTTCGAGCAGGGCATCGACTTTCTGCTGGTTGCTCATTGCGGCCAACCTGGCCTGGTTATGGCTCCAATTGTCGTAGCCCCAGAGCAGCAGCAGGCATTGATCGATCTTGCCCTCCAGCCACTGGAAGGTGATCACGTACCGGCCGATCATGGCGAAGAGCTCGTCCTCGGGATCCACCGTTGCGGAGGTCATGTCGTGGATTGCGCCTTGCTTGCCGGCGGTCCGCGAATGGACGCCACCTGACTGGCGAACCGTGGGGGCACTCGCGAGCGGGCAGTGTCCGGCTGGACTTGTCTGCGACGGGTCTTCCAGCCGTCGCCGGTCCTGACGAATTCATCGCGATACCAGCCCGTCGTCGCGAGCGTCACGCCGGACCCGTCCGGCTCCTTGTGAAAGAAGATGAGGCGGGACGATTGGCGGATGGTCTCGCCATCGAATTCCACGTGGGGGTCAGTCATGATGTGGATCACTGTGTGCTATTCGCACCGATCAGGCACTTCTATTGGCCGCCCAGAGCCCAAGCCGCCTCGACCAGCGCCCTGAGACGCGGCTGCAGACCACGCGTCGTCGAGACATCGATACTGGCTGTGACAAGGACGCTGTCGCTCGAGGTCACGCGATGCGCCGCGATGACGCCCTCGGCCTGCTTGAGCGCGCCATGATGCGGATAGAGAAGCAGAAGGGTGGGGCATTGGTAGAGCCGCCCATAGGCCATCATCTGATAGACGTCCGCTTGGCTGACGCCTTGCTTGGGGTCGTCGATACGGGCGGCCAGACGCTTCCACTTCGTGTCGACGATCATCTCGACCGCCGCGCCGCGTCTGACGAGGATGTCGGGCTTCGTCATGAAACGGTTTGCGCCGCCGCCGAACTCCTCGAGGCAGTAGAGCCGGCCGCCTTGCGCGTGGATGGTTAGAGGCGAGCCCACGAAGCTTCGCTTCAAGGATCGCGCGACATACTCTTCGAAAAGCGTGTTCATCTCGAAGAGTAGCGAAAAGCCGCGCCCTGGCCCCTCTGACGTCGTCTGAAAGCGCTCGCCCAGCAGCAGTTTCGCCAGCTGGACGAGTTCTCGCCAGCGCGCGTTCGTTCGGTCGAGCACCAAGTCGCCCCAGGGCAGGGCGCTTGCCGGCACATCGGCAATGTCGGCGTAGGAAAACCCCAGCTCGCTCAGTCGCCGTTGGTTCTCGGCGGACCTGGATGCGCTCCGCAGGCGCGTGACGGCGGCCTTCATGATCCGGTTGAGGGCAATGTCCGGAGAGAGCGCGTCGTATCGGCAGGCGAGCCTGTCAAAGCGGGCGGCCAAGGTCGTGAACTGGCGCGTCACATCGAGGCTGCCGCGCAGGACGGGTAGGTCCTCCTCGCAGCCGACATACTGCCGTGGCATGCCCTTGCGCACGGCGTCGGCCAGCTTGCGTGCGAAGAGCCCGATCAGGATTTCGAGCAAGGTTTCGCGCTGCCAGTGAAGGTCGGTGATCGCCCCGACCGCGATCTCGATGTCCAGCGCGACGGCCAGCATGTGGACGAGCTGGCGCCGGATACGACTTTCGTTGGGACGCCCATCGTCCGTTGGGAAGTCGATCTTTGGCAGGATCTCCAGGCTGCATCGGTCCGTAACCAGCACGCCGACGACCTGGGCCGCCCGGATCGCCGCCCGCCCATGGGTCAGCACGCGAGCGCCGCCTTCGCCGCCCAGCGGCGAGGCGCGCGCGACCGCGACCAGCCTATCCGCTGCGGCCGCTGGAATCTGGTCCTCACCGACGCCGTAGGGCAGCGATTGCCATTCGAGGACGGTGCGGCGGATCACCGGAACTGCTCGTAGCGTCGCTCGCCGAATGCAGTCTTGAGCCGCCACCGATAACGCGGCTCGGCGCCCTCATCGAGATCGATCCCTGGCGGCGCCCTGAGTTCTTGGCGCTCCACGAAGTGACCCTCCCCGTCTGCATCGCCTAGCACAGCGGCGACCTTGGTCCAGTCCTCGTAGAAGTACTCGGCGAGCAGCGGAATAACCCGATGGCGCATGACCTCGTCGAGCTCGCTTGGGGTCTGGCAGCCGATGAAATAGGCGTGCCCGATCTGGTGCTCGCGGTCGAAGAGATATTCGATCCGCTCGTTCAGGACGGCGAGCATGCGGGCAAGGTCGACGCCGAGCGCGTCCGCGCGGCCCTCGAGCAGCTCCGGCCTGGGCATAAGTTCGCGGAACTGGAATCTGCGCCTGAGGGCGGTGTCGAGCAGCGCGATCGAACGGTCGGCCGTGTTCATCGTACCGATGAAATGGAGGTTCGCGGGCACGCCGAACGCTTCGTTGGAGTAGGGAAGCCGCAGCTTGATCTCGCCTGGCTGACCGAGCCGCTTGTCCGGTTCGATCAGGGTGATCAGCTCTCCGAACACCTTGGAGATGTTGGCGCGGTTGATCTCGTCGATGATCAATACAAACTGCTGGCGTTCTCTCCCGCCCCCAGTCGAGCCGATATACCTGTTCAGGGCAGCAACGTTGAGGTCGCTGTCCGTCAGCAGGTAGAGCGTCCGCTGGCTGAACCGTTTGGCAGAGATTTCCTCGACCGGGACTCCCGCTCGATCCACCCAGAGCCACTCAACTGAGCGCCGATGCGGGTAGCGATCGTCATCTCGCGGCGCATAGAGGTAGGGACCGGTCACGAGGCCGATCGCCCGAAACTCGGTCAGCCCCCTGGAGACGACGATTAGGTCGCCTTCACCCATCCAGTTGCGGAAGATGTGCGGGCACTGCACCCGGGCATTGCGCGGAGTCGCTTCGAGCTTGGGATCAAAGGCCCGCCAGGCGCGGATGATCTCGTCGCGATCGCTGAACTTCGCGTCCGACCAGTCGATCATGCCGAATCCTAGAAGCGCGTAGCCTCCTTGGATCGCCTCGTCAAAGATCGTCGCGTCCTCGGGATCGGTCGCATCGCCCAGTGACATCTTGAATATCCGCCGGCCGGTCGCCGTGACGCCGCCACCACCCAGGCCGGGCGCAGTCTCCGCGCGCCGCGCAATGCGGCGAAGGACCCCTGGTTTCGGGAGCAGTCGGAAGCCCGAGGCGCCGCCCTCGCCTGGCTCGGGGCGCAGTCCCTCGACGAACTCCTCGTAGGAGTAGGACTGGTGGAATGTCACGAACTCGATCTGGCCGGAGTCGCAGAGTTGCCGATAGGCCTCCATCAGCGCCTCGCGGCTTTCGAAGGTCGACGCAGGTTGGCAGATGCGCATCGCCTCTTCGGCCGTGGCGTAGGTCTTCCCCGTACCCGGGGGTCCGTAGAGGATGAGGTTGGTCGGAGATGCGGCAGCTGCACTCATCCTTGCGGACTCCTCCGGCGCGTCTGACGTGGCAATCTGGTCCGGGCGGTGGACGGCCCACACGAACCCCTGAACATCCCAGAGATCGCGCGGACGCCATCCCCACTCGTCCCTCATGATCTTCTGTATGTCCTGGGCGAGGACCAGGACGCGCCGGTAGTCGGCGTCGGTGAGCGGCGTTGCGCCCCAGAGTTCGAGGCCGAGCAGGGCCTTGCCCAGCCGCCAGACCGGATCGTTGTTGATGGCGTAGACGTCTTGCGGACGGACCAGCGCCGCCAGCATCGTCGGTAGGTTGCGCGTCTCGGCGAACGGCCTGCTGGCCTGCCCCTCCGAGAGCACCGGCCAGGTCGCTTCGACGAACTGCACGATGGCCGCCATGACGTCATCGGATCGTGCGAGCTGTCCGGCCGCCTCTTCGAGGACACCGGGATGAGCGGTCCTCAGCTTCGTGACGCGGTCGTTCGTGCGCCAGCCGAGCAGATCGCTCTTGGCGCCGCCCTTGCCGGTCAGGATGTCGAGGAGTCGAGCTCCCAGCGCGTCGTCTGAAAGACCAGGATCGCCCAACGCCGCCCCGGCACGCTCCAGAAGCGCATCCTTATAGGCCCGCTCCTCTTCATGATATCCGCCCGATGTAGCGGCGAACCCCGTCGGCTCGAAATCCGGATACCTCGCCAGGAAGAGGCGCTTCAGCGCCTCCAGCCGCGCGCGATCGATCTCAACCCCTTGCCCCGAATACCAGTCGAGGAGTCGCCTCAACTGCGCCAGCGACGCCACCCGCACGGCCGCTACCTGCCGCGCGTCGGGACGGTTGTGTTTCAATCTGGGCGGCAGGTTGGACTGGCGCCCGCGCGAGGGCTCGAACAATTCGTGCTGGATGTCTTCGGGCAAGCCCCTGTCGGCCTCGACCCAGACCTTGGCCTGCACTGGCGGGCCTTGCAGCAGCTGACGCTCAAGGGCGATCTCGCGGCCGTCGGCAAGCTTGAACGCTGCGACGTACTGATTGTCGCCGTTGGTCGGCGCGCCGAAGCGGTCACGAAACTGCGCCTCGACAGCCTGAAACGTCAGCGCGCTCTCCAGGTCGAAGATGAAGACGGTGGTAGAACTTACCTCGGGCCCCTCTCGCCTGGGCGCGCCCAGCTCCGCAAGTTCCCGGAACTTCTCTCCCGTGAGCGCTTGGCAGACGTTGGCCCACTGTTGGTGAAGCCCTAGCGCGTCGTGGATATCCCGCACCGCCAAGGAAACCGCTGGCTCGCCGCGGTCGCGCGCGGGGATGACCAGGTTGTCGAGCGCATACTGGCGAATGCGGTCGGCGTCGGCCATGGGCTGCGCAGGCGCGCCGCTGCGAAAGTCCCGATAGTTCTGCACCCAGCTGATGAAGTTCGTCAGGCGCTCCGGTTGCTCGGACTGTGGGAGGACCACCCGGTACGCCGTTCCACCGGCTCTCGCGTCGTTGCGCAGCCGGCGCAGCGCCTCGACGACGGAGGCGAGTGCGTCCGCGTCAAACGCCGCATCCAAGTCGGGGTAGGGGACGCCGAGCGCCTGGAGCTGTTGTTCGACGCGCCGCACGGAGCCGACCCGAGTGTTGATGCTGTTCGGCCGCAGGCGACGGTCCTGCAGCCATTGGCGAAAGTCCGCTTCGTCCAACTCATTGCCCCCGCGCCGAGTGATATAGACCGCCGTGGCTGGCGCGAGGCGCGCTAGCTTCGAGTCATCCACAGCTTGCGATTGTGGGGCGGGTTTAGCGCTATTGCGAGATCAGTGCTACCGCCGCCTTTGGGGGCAGCTGCCAGGAGGTCGCGACAGCTCTCCCGTCGCAAGTCGCACCCGCGCTAGCCGATGACCTGCGCCAGTTCGAGGAACCGGCAGAAGGCGTTCACGAGTTGCAGCTGCCGCGGCGTCCGACAGCCGGCCGCGAGGACGCCAGGTGAGGCTACCATCAGGCTGATGCATCGCGCCCGCGAAGTGGCCACGTTGAAACGATTTAGGCTGTAGAGGAACTCCATGCCCCGGGGCGCGTCCGCGTAGCTCGAGGTGGTGAGCGAGAAGATCGCGAGCGGCGCTTGCTGGCCTTGAAACTTGTCGACCGTTCCGACCTCCGCGCCGGCAGGCAGCCTGCGCTGAAGCTCGAAGACCTGCGCATTGTACGGCGCGAGGATGCGAATGTCGGCCAAGGTGAGCGCCCTCCGCGCGCCGTCGGCGTCGATCCAGTGCGCGCCGCCCGCCAGGAGGTCGGCCACGATTTTCGCAATCGCGTCGGCTTCCTCCCGCGAGGCGTTCTGGTTGCCCTCGTGTGGCACGGGCAGGAAGCGCAGGCCCGCGCCCGTCAGCGGTCCGGCGTCCACCAGCACCTGACGCTCCAGTCCGGGGCGCGGTGAGAGCCTGCCCTCGTAGAAGACCTCAGATGTGAAATCGCAGATCCGCGGCGACAGACGCCATGTTTCGTCGAGGAAGAGCCCGCGCTCGGGCGGCATGGTTTCAGAGCCGCCCAGCAGATGGTGCAGCGCCGAGACCGCCGCGCCCTCCGGATGGCTGCCCTTCACCGGCTGGTCGAGTTGCTGTGGGTCCCCCAACAGGATCACGAGGGGAGCGCACTGTGCGGCGGCCAGGACGTTGGCGAGGGCCACCTGCGCGGCCTCATCCACCACGAGCACGTCGACGCATTCGAACGCCTCGGCCCTCGACCAGAGCCAGACAGTACCGCCGACGACCTGGGCGTCCCCGTCATTGATCGCTGCAAAGACCTCGGGATTGTCCTTCGCGAATCTCAGCCGCGGCAGGTCATCCTGTGGTTCATCCGCTTTATGGAGGCAGACGAGTTCAAGTTCCTCTTGCTCGGCTCGCTTGATGACGTCGTTCAGCAGATTGCGGATAACCTTGTGACTGTTGGCCATCACGCCCACGGTGCGACCTGCGCCCACGAGCCGGGAGATGATCTGCGCGCCCGTGAAGGTCTTGCCAGTTCCCGGCGGCCCCTGGATCGGCAGCACCCCCGAGAAGTTCGCGTCGATCATTCGAAGGGCCGCCGCCAACGGCGTCTCGCCCTCGAGCTGGACCGGCGTCCCGTTTGCCGGTGGAGTTCGCTGCAACAGCGCCCTGGCGCCGGCATAAGGCCCGTCTGCGCCCAGCCCATGTTCGACCACGTGTTCGGCGAGACGCAGGATGGCGTTCTGTTGCTCGGTGATGCCGTAGGTCTGATGAGAGAAGACGGCCGCCACATGTGTCTGCGCCGTGTCCTGACGCTTCTTGATGTCGACGGTGCGCTCGTCGAGCGAGATCGCCGCGACCGTGCCAAAGGCGTCCCCACCCGCGCTCTTCAACGTGTCCTTTGGGCGCAGTTCACACTCCTGCGGCGGAAAACGATACCGATGGGTCGGGATCTTGCCGGGAGCGTCCACCTTCTCCAGAAATTCGAGGCCCCCGAGTGCGGCGCGCTCCTCCAGCAGATCCTCGGGCTGCAGATCGCACAACCTAAAGAGCTCCCACCAAGCGCTCTTCTGCTCGCGGCGATGCCAGTCGAGGATATGGGCGAGCAGCCATCTTGCCTGCTGCCCCTCATCGCGGGCCGCAGGATCGTCGGGGACCCCGTGAAGCAAGGCGGTCATGACGGGCGCGATCCGTTCGAGCCATGCGGCGATGTTGTCAGGCGTCTTGACCTCTTCGGGGGCCGGCCGACCGATCTCGAGGCCCGCCTCGACGAGTTCGCGGCGCCGCGCCTCCAGCCAGTCGCGGAGCGCCAGCGCTGAGACGCAGTCGTCGCGATTATAGAGTTCGACGATCGCCCGATCCTCCGCCACCACACCCGGCGCGTCTTCCAGTTCCAGCGAGGCCTGAAGCCGGGCGAGGGCAAGATTGGCGTCTTCGAGCGGCGCCTGGCGCTCGAAGGCGTAGAGCGGTTCCAGACGCTTGATGGAATAGCTTTCAACGCTGGCGCGGATCGACCGGCGCGTGACGGCCAGCAGATCCACGAAGACCTGGTTGCGCAGCAGACGGTCGACTTCCTCTTCGCGGCTCGCATAGCGCCCCATCAGCCGCTTTAGGGCGGCCGGCTCGTAGGGCGCGTAGTGATAGATGTGGAGCCCGGGCCACTCCTTAAGCCGTGCGATCACGAAGTCGATGAAGCCCTCGAACGCCTCGCGCTCCTCCTGCCGCGTGAGCGCCCAATGGCCGGTGTAGCGCCAGGCCCCGTCGCCATCATGGCAGGCGTAGCCGAGGAGATATTCCAGGCCGTGTTGACCGACGAACGGGTCGCCTTCGAAGTCCAGGAAGACGTCGCCGCCCGTCGGCTCGGGCAGACGCCTCAGGCCGAACTCCGGCGTCGCGGGGTCGAGCAGCTCATAGATGACCTCACCTGCGGCCCTGCCTTCGACCAGGACCCTCGCCTGCTCGCGGATGCGCTCGAAGGCCTCGCGCGATCCGCGGTCCGGTTTCCAAGGCAAGGGAACGGGGAGGGTGGCGAGCTCGGCGGTGGTGGCGATGCCGCGGGCTTGCAGCTCCCGGATCTGCGCCGTCGTCGCACCTGCCACCAGCGAGAGGTGATCGTCAGCACGCCTTCGCCCTGAGCATTGGCCGCTCCAGCGGCAAATGTCGCAATGCTCCACCGGGTCTGGGTAGGTCTCATGAGACGGCGCTTCGAGCGCTACCTCCAAAGTGCGCCTGGCCCGTCGGAAGTAGGCGGCGTAGTCGGCGATCCGGTAGGGCTGGAGTGCGTAGTCCGTCCAGGGCGCCACGATGTAGGCGTTCTCGGGCGTGACTCCTTGTACGGCGCTGACGAGATCGGCGTAGAGACAAAGCTGAAGGACAGCCGCCGCCCGAGTTTCCTTGGCGAGCTTGGTATCGATCGGCTCGTAAGACCAGCCTCCGAGACGGCTTGGGACCGCAACCCGCCGAAGGACGTCGGCCCGGCCGACCCACTGCCCAGATTGCAGCGCTGCTTGGACGATGATCTCGGCGCCCGCCTCCATCGCCTGCTGCGTGGCCGCCAGCGCCACCGCATCGACGCCCACGCCCTCGATCGCGGTCACGCCAAGCCCGGCGTTTTGAAGGTGAGCGATGAAGCCGGCCTCGTGGCGGAAACCGCGCTCGCGTAGCAGCTCCAGCTCTGCATCATGGAAATGCGGCCGCTCAAGCGCCCCGGTAGCGACGGCTCGGTCGAGTTCCGTGAGGTGCGCGCAGCTCAAATGGCCCACGAGATCTGTGGCGCTGAGCAGAAACCTCTCGCCGGCTCTTTGCATTTCCGCCTTCGACCCCCGTCTGCGACGAACTGCTTATCGCATACAACTCTTGGTTGGACAAAGTTCAAGTGGCTGCTGCGACGTCGCGGAAGACGCGTGTCGAGCGATTAGAAGTCCTCGGCTGTCAACTCGTGATCGGGGATCGCGAACGGCCCGAGATTCACGGCCCTGAACCCGTCGCGCTTGCTCCAGCTGCAGTGCCCGCCGAGGCGATCGATCACCGCCGAGGGCTCGGTCCGCGGCAAGTTGAGGGCCCCGAGCGCCTGGGCCGTTGCCCGCAGATACAGCACCGGCTCGCGCCCGATCCGGCCCGTCGCCGGGTCCAGAAGGTTGGTGTGCATGACGACCTCGATCTCGTCCCGCGCCAGCGCCTGGACGAACTCCACAGCGACGCGGATCGCCGACGAGCAGATGTTGTCGCGCTGCAGTTCCATGACCCGGCCCTTGGCGATGGCCTTGAAGGAAGCTCGGCCCGACTGGAGCAGGGTGACCGACTCCGTCGGGATGTCCTCCAGGTCGAGGCCGTCGACCACGGCTACGAGCCGCCCCGCCTCGCCGAACACCACCTTCACGGCGCTCAGGGAATAGGGCAGGGCGCCAAGACCGCTGTGGTGGGTCAAGGTCGAGACGACGGCGTCGTGGTCCGACGCCAGAACGCGCCCCGCGAAATCAATCTCGGCGTTGCGGGCGTCCGCGCGGCGTATCCTGTCTTGGAAGTCCGCTTCGTCGCGCGTCGCGGCAGCTGCGATGGCTTGGGTGAGCTTCTGGCGCTTGGAGGCCTCAAATCCAAAGGTACGCGCCCACCATCCAGGCCGGTAGGCTTCCAGCGTCCGGCGCGCAGCGTCCTCCAGGACGCTCGACCGCTCAGGCGGCAACACCCTGGCCTCCGTCGCCAGCGCCCGCCAATCGCGCATCTGGAGCGTGACCCGATGAGACTCGGTCAGCGCCTGGATGACATCTTCATACTGCCGGGCGGCTTCGGCGGAGGCTGCAAGCAACGCCTCTTTCTGAGCCGCCTTGGCGTAGGCGATGCGTGCACGCTCAGCCCGGCGCCCCGCGCGGTCCATGGCTCGCATCGAGCGGACCACACCGCGGGCTACCTGACGGGATGTGACCATGTTTCCCTCCCCGCGTCCGCTAGCCCAGCGTCCGGCTTTGTCGGGCAGGCCCTTCGCGAGCCTGGCGCCCCTCGATCAGATCAGGCGCGGCGATTCGCTTGACGGGTGTCGCGCCGACGGGCCTCGCCTGTTCGATCACGAGGTCGCCGCCGCTTGCCGCGAGCTCGCGCTTCAGGGTCTCCACGTCGCCGCACCAGAGTGTCTCGGCATCCCGGTCCTTCGCTGGGTCCGCCGCCGCCGCGCCATCCGTGAAGGCGACGACGCGCATCTGCATACGGGCCTGGGCTGGATCGCCGGCGATCTCGACCCCGTACCCCTCTTGAGCCGCCTTGCGCAGCACGACCCGGCCATCGGCTACCCAGGCCGTCGCCATGCCCTCCTTCACCTCGTAGCCGAGCCCGGCGAGGCTGCTCAGGACGGCTTGCCTGCGCGCCTCGGCCGCCTGGCTTGCGCGCACAGCCTTTAGGGTGGCGTCCGCCTCGGCCAACAGGCGTTCAAGCGCCTCGGCAGTGGCCGCTGCCGATTGCCGCGCGATGAAGTCTGGCGGTGGAGGCGCGCCGACAGCGGCGAGTTCCGCCAGGACGAGGTTCAGATCCCCCCCGATCGCCGCCAGTCGCTTCGCATCGGCGACACGCCGTCCGAGGTCCATCTGAAGGCTGTCCAGCAGCAGAGCGCGTCGCTCCGGCGCGGCATCCCTCACGCTGCCAAGCCTCTCTTCAAATCCTTCGGCCGTCTGGGGATCGAGTGTCGCGAGGTCGCCGATCTGACGCTCCAGTCGCGTGAGCGCAGCCTCGTCGGGCGCCGGCTGGCTGGCGATCCAGTCGGTGACCGTACGCGGCGTCTCGCCGGTCTTCAGCCGCTCCGCCAGGCGCTGCTTGGCCTCCGAAGCAGCGGCGCCCTCGTCGCTCAGCAAGGCGAAGCCGCGCGAGAGGGCGGCTGCGTCATGCGCCCCGTCGCTGGCGCGCTTCAACGCCTGCTCGAGATCGGCCGGCATGGCCTTTCCGCGTCGGCGCAGTTCGGCGAGCAACGCGCGGGCGGCATCGCCCTGTCGGCGTTCCCGGGTGCGGGCCGCCGCCTTGGCCTCCGCCACCTTGGCCAGCCGGTCATGCAGGTCGGCGCGCAGGAAGGCGATCTCCTGCGGCGCTTCCTTCTGCAGGTCCAGGAACCGGTCTTTGGCCAACAGGTCACCTAGCGCCTCGCGGCGCGCCTGGGCCGCCGCGATCTCCGCGTCGGTGATGCATTCGCTGCGCCGCCCGACCCTGATCCATTCGGCGAGTTGGGCGTCCACGCGGGCCAGATGCCCCTGGCAGGTGGCGATGATCTCCTCGCGCGTGACGATGCGCACGACCTTGGGACCGCTCATGCCGCAGCCTCCTGGCTGAGAGCGCTGCGCACTGCGTCGGCCAGGCGCGCCTTCTCGTCCCGGGGCGCCTGCAGCCATCCTTGCGAGGAGACCCGGTGGATGACCGGGATGGATTTCTTGAGGACGGCGGGGCGCCACATCACCCGCGCCCGTGCGCGCGCCAGCAGGGCGTGGCGGGGCGCATCGCACTCGATGCCGATGCCATATAGGCCGGTGCGCGGATCCTCGATCGCGAAATCGAGCGCAAAGGCGCTGTCGTCGGCGATCCGCGCCGGCCGCCATCCGAGGCGTTCGATCTCGGCGGCGACCGCGCTCTGGAAGCCATCGATGTCGACCTCGTGGGCCGGCCCATGTCTGCGATCCTCGTCGAGGCGTCCGAGCATCGCAGCGCTGCCGCCGAAATCGCCGTCGGAGAGCGCCCTGGCGTATTCGAAGTAGGCTTGGAGGAAATCGCGCGGCGAGCTTGCGGGGCGTCGCGTTTCGATGAGGTCGGATATCTGCGGGATCGGCATGGAGGTGACGAGGATCACCTTCTCCCGCGCGCGGGTGACCGCGACGTTGAGGCGCCGCTCGCCGCCAAGCTGCCCCAAGACGCCAAAGGTGCGGCGAAAGGTGTTCTGGGCATTGCGGCCGAAGGTCGAGGAGAACACGATCACGTCGCGCTCGTCGCCCTGCACGTTCTCGACGTTCTTCACGAAGAAGCCCATCTCCTCACCGTCCTCTTCGCGGTCGCGCTCGCAGGCGAGGGCTTCGCGGAAGGCCGCATCGCGCTCGGCCCGGGCGTGCAGCTCCTCCTCGATGACGTCGGCCTGCTTGCGGTTGAAGGTGACGACGCCGACGGATTTGCGCTGCTCGGGCTGCACGGCCCAGAGCTTCGCCACCACGTCGACCACCCTGCGCGCCTCGCCCGGATTGGTCTGGTCGACGTAGGGCGTGTCCGCCCGGATCACCTCGATCGGCCGCATACGGCGCACTTCGGCTTCCGGAAGCCGAACAGGGACGTTGAGCGCATTCTGATAGAAGGCCGCGTTGGAGAAGTTGATCAGCTCGCGGAAGGCCGAGCGGTAGTGGATCTGCAAGGTGGTGTTGGGAAGGGTCGCCTTGCCGAGCTGGAGGAGGTCAGGGCAGTCCTTGATCTCCTGACGGTTCCAGGCCTCGGTGAGCTCGGCCCGCCCCTCCTCGCTGGCGTCGGTCTCCGCTTCGTCGACGTCGAAGGCCTCGGCCTCGTCGCTCTCCACGCGGCTGGTGAAGAATGAGGTGGGAGGCATCTGCTTCTCGTCGCCGCTGACGATCATGGCGCGGCTGCGGTAGAGGCTGGGGAGGGCGTATTCGACGGGCATCTGCGAGGCCTCATCGAAGATCACCACGTCGAAGAGCGCCCGCTTCAGCGGCAGCAGGCGGCTGGCGACATCTGGGTTCATGAGCCAGACCGGCCGCAGGGTCAGCAGTCCGAGACCTGCCCCAAGGTCGAGGAATTCCCGCAAGCGCTTGGCGCGAACCCCCTGCAGACGGGTGATGTCCTCCCACTCGCGAAGTGGCCGTAGGCCGCTGGCGTCATAGCCTTGCTTGAGATGGCGACGGTTGAGCTTGCGCATCTCCTGGTCGGCCGTTGCCAGGGCCTCGGCGCGCGAGATGAGTTCGTCCGCTTCGAGCAGGAGCGCCGGATGCGCCGCCTCCAGCCGCTCCTTCCAGGCGGTCCGGGACTCCCGCTGCAGGATGCCGCGCACGAGCCCGTCGAGGTCGGAGGCCGGCGCACGCTCCAGCCCTGAAGCCTCGGTCCGCAGCGCCCGCAACACGGAACGCGAGAGGGCGTCCAGCTGCGCGGCGCGCGGCCGGAATCGCTGGTACGCGCCGACCGTCGTTGCCGCCCCGGCGATCTGCGCCAGAGCGGCGCTGTTCGCGCCGTCCGAAGCGATCGCACTGCGGCGCGCGTCGATCCAGGCCGGCTCGAACCAGCGGTCCAGCTCGCCGAGGGCGGCGAGACTGAGGCCCCGCGCCTCGAACCGCTCACAGCCGGCCGCCATCACATCCAGAAACTGCTCGAAGCTTTCCCGCGTCCCCACCCGCACCGCGTCGAGCGCAGCTGCCGCCGCCGGGTGCTGGAGGAGGAGGCCGACCACGCGCCAGGCCTCGGTCACCTGCGCCCCGAGGGCGTCGGCCATCCTGGCCAGGTCCACGGGCCGCAAGAGCGACAGGTCGTGGGCAGGCTCGACAAGCCGGCTACGCGCCGCCGCCAGGCGCAAGCGCCAGGGGCGCACCGCCATCTCGTCACGCAGCGCCGCCAGCAGGGCGGGGCGCAAATTGAGCCCCGAGGCCTTCATGAAGGCGCCGAGCTCGCGGTCCTCGCGCCAGCGCCGCACCGACAGCCGCTGCAAGAAGGTAGCGGGCCTCGAGAGCTCCTCGGCGATCCTCGACCATCGCTGCAGCTCGGCGTCGTCGAGCCGGGCGACGACGGCGCGGCAAGACTCGTCGTCAGCGGTGCTGGCAAGCCCGGTGGTTCCCCCTGCAATCGCTCGCAGCTCGGCGAGGATCTCCTCGGCCGCCGCACCGTCGGCGGAGGGCGCCAGCAGCCCGAGCCAACGCGCCAAGCGCTCTCGGGCATCCGGCTCCATGTCCAGGAAGGTGGCACGATGGCGATCGGCCCACGCCAGCGCGGGCGCGGGATCGTCGATCCTCGCCGCGCGGGGCGTGCGCTCATTGATGGCCATGCGCTGTGACTCGGTCCTCACGAACGCCGCGAGGTCCGACGCGAAGGCGGCCAGGGTCCCTTCGTCCGAGCCGAAAGCCCTCAGGGCCGCGAGCGGGCTCTCCTCATACTTTGCGGGCAGCCAGAACCTGGCGAGTGGCCCCAGGGTCTCCTGCAGGTTGGCGACCGCGGAGACGTCCAGGTCCCGCAGCACTGACCGCAGCGCCGGGGTATGGATCACGGGCCCCGGCTGCCCTGCCAGCGCGATGAGATCGGCCAGGATGAGCCGGTAGCTGAGACCGGTGAGATCGTCACTCGTGTGGAGCGCCGCCTGGTGCGCGTCGAGGTCGCCCTCGAGGCGCTCGATGCGGGCCGCCAACTGCTGGCGCTGGGCGCGCCAGGCATAGGCGCCAGGGGGCTGCGCGAAGAGCGCTTCGACCTGCGTCCGAACCGACTGGATCGTAGCGCGCCGGTCCTTGTTGACGTCGCCGACCATCACGATCCGCTCGCGCAGATCCTCCTTCTCCAGGCGCTTGCGAACGACGTCGAGCGCGGGCTGCTTCTGGCAGACGATGAGGACGCTCTTGCCGCGCCCGATCGCATCACAGACGATGTTCACGATGGTCTGGCTCTTGCCGGTGCCAGGCGGCCCTTCGACCAGGAGCCCCGGCGCGTTGCGCGCTTCCATGACCGCGCGTTCCTGCGAGGGGTCGGTCTCCGCGGTGAAAAAGCGGTCGGCTTCCCCGGCGGCGGTCACCTCCTCCCTGATCGGGCGCTCGACCACGCGCAGGGCGGTCTCCAGCGCGCTTCCGGCCGGGGAGACGGCTTTCAGCTGCCGAAGGTCTTCCATCACCGCCTGACCGCTATAGGCCACGTGGAAGAGGGCGGCGGCGCAATGGAGTTGATCCTTCCCCGCCTCGGCCTTGATCTCCCTGCCGGGCAGCGATGCCAAGCTCTGGCCCTGGGCCTGGGCAAATTCATCGAATGCGTCCATGACATCGCGGGCCGAGAGCGAAGCGCGCCCGAGGAAGTCATCGGCGATGGCCTTCCAGCGCCGCGCCGGCTCAGGCCCCAGGAGCCCCTCGAAGGCCGGATTTAGGCGGACCTCCTCGCGGTCGCGGTCGAACTCCAGCGTCGCCGAGGCTCGTTCGCCGACGGCCGGCCGGACCCGAATGGGCCAGAGCAGCACCGGGGCGATCCGGGGCACGACCGGCTTGGCCTCCTGCATGATGAGGAACGGGAAGCCGAGGTAGAGGCCGTCGATCCCGGTGTCCCGGCGATAGAGGGTGGCGTGGCTGTGCAGGGTCCTCAGCCGTCGATCCAGACGCGGATCGGCAACGAGCGGCGCGGGGTCGAGCCTGAGGGCGCCACCGGTGCGTAGGAGCAGATGATCGAGAATGGAGGCCGCCGTCACCCGAGGACTGCCAAGCTCGGTCAGATCGATCCTGGCGGTGGTCTTGCCGATCAGCATCCGGGTCAGCGGGCCGCGCATGACCGCCGCGGAGATCTTGCGGGAGAAGAACTCCAGCAGGGTGCCGACATAGGCCTGCTTCGGCGGCGGCCGCCACTCTGCGCGGTCCACCGCCAGAAGCGCGAGCGCCCGGCCGATGGGGAGGCGCCGCTCCAGGCGGAACTGGTCGGCCCAGTCATTCGCCGGTTCATTGCCGCACCGCGCAAATCCCTGGAGGCGCGTGTCGATCTCGGCGAGCAGCTCGCGCCTCGGACGCCCGAGCCAGGCGGCCGCAGCATCTGGATCAAACCCGGTGATGCCAGCCTTGGCTGCGGCGTCCTTGGCCTCGGCGATGATGGCGTCTGCGCTGCGAAACTGGCCGACGTCGGCGCTGAGGAGGAGGATGTAGTCTTCCTCGGTGGTCTGTCGCCGCTCGAGGATCGCGATCAGGCCCGCGTGATCGGTGTCGGGGAGCAGGCGTCGCCGCTCGCTCCAGAGCGCGGCAAGCCGGCTCTTCGACGTCGACAGGGCGAAGGCTTCGAACTCAGTCTCGTTGAGCTCTACGCCGAGTTGGCGGGCGCGCTCACGGACTGTTTCAGCGCGTGTCTTGAGACGCGTGAGCCAGGGCTCGGCGTCCTTGCGCTTCAGGATGTCGGGCGCGGGCCCGGCGATGAGCGCGTAGCCGGCGTCGGGATGCTCCAGGAGCCAGCCCGGCGTGACGATCTCGCCGCGGCAGACGAGCGGCATGGCCGGATTGAGGGCCATCAGCGCCAGGCCGAGGCGCAGGTCGTCGGAGAGGCCCTCCAGGCGTGCAAGCTGGCGGATCTCGGTCTGGAGCCGCATATCGAGGCCGGACTCTTCAGCCCAGGTGGCAAGGTCGCCGCGAACGAGGAGTTCGCGCGCCTCGTCCCAGGCCGGGGCCTGGGCGGCGGCCAACGCGAAGGTCGGCGCGCTGGCAAAGGCCGTCCCTGCCAGGCGGATCGTGCGGGTAGCTGTCGCGGTCGCCGGCGCGAGGGCAGAGACCGGCAGCTCGGGAAGATCGCCGGCGAGCCAGCGCTCGACTTCGGGCCATGCCCATCGCGTCCGGCGGTCAAGCGTGAGGAGACCCCGCAAGAGCACGTCAACCATGGGGGCCAGCCCCGCGGGGATCGGCGCCCCGTTGGTCAGCACATGGATCAGGAATGCCTGGTCGTTGACGCCCTCGAAGCAGGCCCCGCCGGTGACCTGCTCGAGCAGGACCATGCCGAGGCTCCACCAGTCGCTCGCGGCCGCGACCCCGCCCGCGATCGCCTCGGGGGCGGTGTAGCGGGTGGTCTCGAGGGGCGAGACGATATCGAGGTCGAAGTCCGAGAGCCGGGCCGATCCGAAGCTTGAAAGGACAAGATCGAGCGGCTCGCGCGATCGCACCAGGATCGAGCCCGGCCGCAGGTCCCGGTGGCGAAGGCCGTGTTCGGCCAGGTCGCGCAGGATGCGCCCGACTTCGTCGACGACGCGCGAGAGCGTGGCGACGTCGTCCGGCCGCAGCTTCAGGTCGGCGAGCGTGCCAGCCTGGATGTCCTCGCTCACCTCGAAAGCCCGGTCGCCGTAGTGGCCGGTCTGGAGGATTTCGGGGACGTGGTCGCGCGGCAGCGTCCGCAGGATGTCGTAGACGTCCAGATCGGGCTCGGCCCCATCCGCGTAGAGCGTCAGCAGCGCCTGGCGGCCATCTCCCTCATGCACCGCGATGTAGCGCTCGCGCACCCGGCTCGTGGACGTCAGCTGTCGCTCCAGACGCCAGCCGTCGACCACCGTCACCGCCGCGGCGGGAGGCGTCTCCGGCGTCCCTTCGGCTTCCTCGACCGAGGCCCCGCAGACGGCGCAGATCAGGTCGCCGGGCGAAACGTCGTGGCCGTTGGGGCATCTGGGAGACGATGACGGCTGGGCCGTTTGGGGCGGCGGCGCCGGACGCCAGCCGTCGGGCCGAATCGGCTCGCCCGTGAGATCCCAGCCACAGGGCCGGCCATCGACGACGCCCTCGCACACGGCCTCGTCCAGGCCCCGTTCGGTCTGGCAGTGCGGGCAGTAGCGGATCACGCCGAGGCCCTCCCGCGGTCAGAGCGGGTGACCTGGTGCCCGGCTGCCTTCAGGGCCCGCGTAAGCCGCCTGAAGTCGTCCCGCGCCGGAATGCCCGCGAACCAAGCCCCACCGCCATCGTCGAACATCACGTCGAGCCTGCGGTCGGAAGCCTCCACGAGCCGCTCGTACTGGGCGAAGCCACCGCCTGCCTGGGTCAGCACATGCAGGGTCTGGTTGTCGCTGCCGCGCAGGGCCAGGGTCTGTGGAGCGGCTCGATCGAACGGCCCGCAGACGATGGCGTCGATCAGGCCCGGATGCGCCTGGATCCAGGGACGAATGGCTTCATGGGTGAAGCCGGTGAACACGAGCACGCTGGCGCTGGAGCGCGCACGCCACGACTGCAGAAGCGCTGCCAGGGCGTCCGCCTGCTCGAACGGTTCGCCTCCGGAGACGGTCAGCCCCTCGGCCCCCGCGATCCAGGGCGACATGGCGTCCATGACGGCCGCGACGGTGGTGAGCCCCCGTCCGTGCGCCCAGGTATCCGGGCTGATGCATCCGCGGCACCCGATCGTGCATCCCTGGAACCAGACACCGATGCGCCGACCGGGGCCCAGCGTGGTCACCGGGAAATGCAGCCGTGAGAGCGCCAACTCGGTCATGATGCAGCCCGCAGCTCGAGCGCCGTGACCGGGCCTTCAATCAGTCGCTCGATCATGAACGGACCTTGGCTCGTCTGATCGAACAGCGCCCGCGCCAGGGGATTTATCAGGTGCGCCTCGATCTTGTTGCGTACGCCGCGACCGCCGTTGGAAAGGTCGGCGATGCAAAGCTGGCGCAGCGCATCACGGGCGACATCGGAGATGGAGAGCTCGTACCCTGACGCCGCTGCGTCGGAGAGCACGCTCGCCACCATGCCCTCGAAGATCTTCTCGGCCACCTCGGGGCGGATGAAGTCGAAGACGATGATGTTCTCGCCGAACCGGTTGAGAATCTCCGGGCGGTTGAGCACCAGCTTGAAGTGCGCGTCGATCTCGCTGCGGACGCGGGTCTTGATCTCTTCGTAGGACTGGTCGGGTGTGACGTTGGCGACCCGTTGCCCGCTCGCATCAGCGCCGTAGATGCCGAGATTGGAGGTGAAGATGATCAGGGCTTCAGAGAAATAGACACGATCGCCGCGGCCGGAGGTTAGGACGCCGTCATCCAGCACCTGCAGGAACTTGTCGAGGATGCGGGGGTGGGCCTTTTCGATCTCGTCGAAGAGGACGACAGAGAAGGGCTTCTCGCGGATGGCGTTGGTGAGCTCGCCGCCGACGTCATAGCCCACGTAGCCGGGCGGCGCGCCAATCAGCCGTTGGTCGGCATGCTCGGCGCTGAACTCGGACATGTCGAAGCGGATGTAGGCGGACTCGTCTCCGAAGAGGAGCTGAGTGATGGTCTTGGCGAGCTCCGTCTTGCCCACGCCCGTCGGCCCGGCAAGAAAGGCGACGCCCCTCGGCCGCCCGCCCCGCCGGCCCGCGCCGATCCCGCTGGCGGCCCTCTTGGCGATGTCGAGCATGTGCGTGACGGCCTGGGGCTGGCCGATCACGCGGCGCGAGACGAAGTCTTCGCCCGAGCGGATTTTCGCGCGTTCGATCTTGCGCCACGCGTCGTCGGTGACGCCGACCTTGTAGCGGCGCACCGCGTCGGCGATGTCGGCCGCCGCGAGCCCCTCGGTGCGGGCGAGCTGGCCGATCGCATTGAGGTCGACGAGCAGTAGCCCTTCGGTGTCGTCGACGAGTGTGTCCTCGGCTGTGCGGAGGACCTCTGCCGACGCGTCGCGTGCGCCGGGCAGCGTCCGGATGAGGGAGGGCGCGATGGCGCGTCGGGCGGTGCGGTCGGGCGCCGGGACCGGGATGTGGCGCAGGCGGGGGTTCTTGATGATGAACCAGTCCGGCAGATCGCCTTCCTTGTCGAGGATCCAGACAACGGTGTTGAAGAGGGGCGAGCGGGCTGGTCCCGCCGGCCGGGCGCGCGCCGTCTGGCTGGCCACGAGGGCGCGGGTGAACGCCTGGTGCTCCGCCTGCGAAAGCGCGTCGTGCCGCACGATGAGGCGCGAGGCGAAGTCGGCCACGAGCGCGATCGCAGGCCCGTCGAAAGCCGACAGCCGCTCCAGGGTCGTGGAGAACAGCTCGAGGGCTGCGGGCGCACGGCCGTTGGCCGAACCGGTGAGGCCGAGGGCGCCGAGCAGGCCGTCCCCTGGCGGCGAACCGTCCGCGCGGTCCAACACTTGGAAGCCCGCAACGGGGTCGTAATAGAGGACGTCGGTGTGGCCCGCTTCCATCAGGGTGGCGGCGAGGACACGCGGCAGGCTGGCGGCGGTGATCACGTTGCCGATCTCCTGGGCTTGGAGATCCCGCACATTGCCGGTCAGCACGAACTGCGACTTGAGCGCCAGGAAGCGCGCAAGGTCGCGAAGCCAGCGCGGCTTCTCGTAATGGCTCGCCTCTCCCACGCTGACGCCCCCCGGCTCACATAGGCGCCACCTTAGCGTGGGTTCGGAGCAATCTCTAGCGTGGCCGATAACCTCGCGTTAACCGCTGGCGGACTTTGCACACGCCCTGCTGGTCGGTCCGGAGGCGACATTGAGCGGAAGGCACACGGGCCCCTCGAGCCTTGCGCTAGTCTTCTTTGCGCTTCTCCTGATCGCGGGCTCAGCGGCGGCCGGGGGGGTGGACTCGGCCCAAATCTCCGGCCGCGTTGTCAGGATCGCCGACGGGGACACGCTGACGGTGCTCGTCAGCGGCCACCAGCCGGTCCGCATCCGCCTCGCTGACATCGACGCGCCCGAACGCAATCAACCCTATGGCCGCAAAGCCAAGCAGGCGCTCTCGGACCTGGTCTTCGCAAGGGACGTCAGGGCGATGGTCACGGACCACGACCGCTACGGCCGCCTGGTCGCGCGCATTTATCAAGGCGGGCTCTACGTGAACGCCGAGATGGTCCGGCGCGGAGCGGCCTGGGCCTACCTCCAGTATCTGCGCGATCCCCAGATGAGCGTCCTCGAACGGCAGGCGAGGGCGGCCGGGCGGGGTCTCTGGGGACTTCAACCGGACCAGATCACGCCTCCCTGGGAATGGCGCGCTCGGGAGCGCGGAGGCCGCGGCGGCTTCGCCACGTCCGGACCGCCCCTGCCGTCAGCTCGGGGGGCCGCGCCCGGTGGTTATGCCTGCGGCTCGAAGCATTACTGCCGCGAGATGGCGAGCTGCGCGGAGGCCAGGTTCTACCTCTCCCGGTGTGGCGAGGCGCAATTGGACGGCAACGGCGATGGCGTGCCGTGCAACCGTCTTTGCCGGCGCTGAGCAGTCGGACGATATTGAGAGGGGGCACCTCTTGGTGTCTCGCTCCGACCTCACCCGGCCAAGCTGTCCACCCAGGCCTTAACATCCTGGTCGTCGTAGGTGCGCCCGGGGGCTCGACCTTGGTAAATAGTCGGGACACCGGCGTCATGTCGGCGCTGGCGTCGGCCTTGCCGCCCGCGAAATGGCGCTGGTAGACGATGCCGTTGGTAGCGGCACTTTAGGCGCCTTCCGCAGCCTGAATCGTTCGCGTTGAACTGAGTTTCGACGGTGGAGCCGATCCCTGGGCAGAACGTGCCAAGGCCGCCCTTTGGAACACCATCGGCGGTGCAGAAGCCGTTGGCGGCGCTCAAGTCAATGACGCTGTAACCAACCGCGTTCGGATAGTTCAGATACTTCGCGACGGGCGCCAACTCAGGCCTCCCCTCAGCGCGAATTCGTCCGTCACCCTCTCGGTCACATCGAAGTTCAGACCTTCAATCCTGACCGCTCCGGTGTATATGACGTTGAGCCACGTTCCACGGAAGATCTGCTCCTGCTTGTTCTTGTAGTCGTAGTAGAATGCGGCGATGTTCGCGGCCAAGCGGCCCGAGCTGTGTCATGCCGATTTCATAGGACGTCAGCATCTCGGGCGCCGGCGGGCGGAGTTCTTCGCCGCCGACATTAACATCCGCGGCCTGCCCGAACCGCGCTTCAGCCGCCTTCCACCGGGCCCCTGAACGACCCTCTGGGCGCGCCCGATGATTGCGAAGGGCCAGCGATCCGCAGATCCAGTTGCGCTCTCGGTTCGGGGATTCCGGTTGCCCCGACTTCGGCGACCAGGACGGCGCCCGCCAGAGGCTGCCGACCCAGCTGATCCTCAGACAGGGAAAAGCGCCCCGTCGTCACAACCATCGTACCGAGGTCGGGTCCAGCGAACGCGCACATCGTCGTCGTGCTCACCGGCGCCTGCAATATCCGATCGAGAACACCGTCCGGAGTGTAGCGATGGATTTCGCCCGCTCCGAACATGGCGATCCAGTATCCGCCCTCGTCGTCGACAGCGGCCCCATCTGGGACGAGATTCGCGTCGACCGAGGCAAAGACGCGTTCGCCGGACACCGTGCCGGCGTCACCGTCGAAGTCGTAGGCCAGCAGTCTCGCGTTCACGCGATCGGCCAGGTACATCGTGTCGCCACCAGGCGAGAATGCGATCCCGTTGGCGACGGTCACGCCGTCGATCTCGGCGCTGAGTTCGCTGTCGGTCTGCCGATAGAAGTGTCCCGATCCGTTGGGCAGACCGGCGTGGGGCAAACGCATCGTCCCTACCCAGAATCTTCCCTGGGGATCACACCTTCCGTCGTTGAACCTCTGTCGAGCCGTATCGAAAGGCGCCGCCGACAGGAGTGTTAGCGCGGAAGTGTCGAGGTCGAACGCGTGAATGCCGTCCTGCAGGGCGACGACCACGTGGCCCGGATCGTCGTGCAATGCATATGAGCCTATCGCCAACGGCATTCGCCACGTTCGGGTCTCGCCGGTGCGCCAACCGGTGCGGTGCAACTTCCGGCCGAACACGTCGATCCAGAAGAGACTGTCCAAGCGGTCGTCGTAGATCGGCACCTCTCCGAGCTTTGCGACGGGATCCGTCAGCGACCTCCAGGGTATCGACTCCGGCAGCACCTTTGGGAGGTCCATCAGCCACCCACGAACTTTGGCGATCGCTTTTCGAGAAACGCCTGCACTGCCTCTCGATGATCGGAGCTCATCGCGCCGATGATCATGTTGCGGGCCTCGAAATCCGCGGCGGCCTGCGCGCTCGCCCACGCCGAAAAAGCGAGATTTTCCTTGATCCTGGCGAAGGCCGCCGTGGGACCGCGGGCGAGGCCGGCGCAGAACGTGAGCGCCTCCTCCATCAGCCGCCCATGCGGATGGACGTGGTTGGCCAGACCCAGGGCGAACGCCCGCTCGGCCGGGATGTCCTCGCCAGTGAAGCACAGCTCGCGCGCGACTGCGGTATTTACCAGCTGCGACAGGAAGTAGGTGCCGCCCATGTCACCCGAGAGCGCCATCCTGGCGAAGCCCGCAGAGAGCTTCGCATCCTCGCTCATGAGCCGGATGTCACAGGCCAGGGCCAGACTCATCCCGGCTCCCACCGCGGGGCCATTGACCACGGCCACGGTCGGCTTGGCCATCATGTGCAGGCGCAGCGCCGTCCGATCCTGGCGGGCGCGCAACGCACGTATCCGCTCGTCGACGACGGCCAGTCGACCGACCTGAGCCGCATCGCTCTGGCCCTTCATTCCACCGATGTCGCCGCCCGCGCAGAAGGCGGTCCCCGCGCCGGTGAGCATCAGGCACCGCACCGTCGGATCGGCTTCGCACGCGGCCAGGTGCTCACCCAGCAATTCGATCATGGCGGGCGACAGCGCATTGCGTCGCTCCGGTCGGTCAAGGGTCAGGACGGCGACGCCGTCGGAGCGCAGGTCTAGCCGACAATCGGACATACGCGTCTCCTCTTTACCATGGACCTTCGTGAGCAGAAGAGACGGGAGGTCTTCGCTCGATGCGCCCCGCCACGAGCTTGCCGCTCAAGAATACCAGTCGATCCCCGCTTGGTATTGTCGCGGGTTCGATCGCTCGTAATCTTTCTCCGACCGCCACCCGTGATAGCTGTATTCACCCATCAGTCCGGCGAAGGTCGCGTCGCCCTCATGTCTCCGCCACGCGTCTTCAGGAACCTGCCCCTTGATGAGCTCCTGAGTCTCGATGAACTGCCGGCAGAAGGCGAAGATCAGATTCATGCGAATTCCGGGTTCGTTTCTCGGAAACGCCCCGTGCCAAGTATTCCCGTGCCAGATGATCACGTCCCCGGCTTTCGCCTCGATTGGAACCGCCTCGGGCGACTCGTGCCCACGAGACATGTTCGCTTCCGCTTCGTTCGGCTGACGCGCTCGCCGGTGGCTCCCAGGGACCATCGCCAACGCACCACCGTTGCGGCTGTAGTCCGACAGCACGTAGGTGAGGTTCGCGAAACACGAATAGGGCGGCAACGGCGAGGGTATGCCGTTGGCGGCATCGGCATGCAGATTGAGGCCGTCCGCGTTGCCGGCCTTCACGTGGCTCGACACGCTGTTCAGCTTCACGCTCTCTCCCATCATGTATTTGACGAGAAGCAACGGGCCCCTCGCCATCATCAACTCTTCGAAGATCGGATCTTCGAATAGGAGATTCGTCACGATCGGCGTCCCGGGCAGCTTACCTTCGAGGTTCTGGGCACGGTCCGGATCGAGCGTCATGTTCCAGCGACGTTGTGCGACGTCGAGTATGGTCCGTCTGACCTGGGCGACCCGCTCGGTCGATATCGATCGCGGCAGGATCGTGAAGCCGAATGCTTCCAGCTCACCCACGTTGGATTCGAGGCCGAGCTCGCGGATACCGCGGTAGGTATCGTTGACGAACCGCGACGAAGGCCAATCACCAATTTCCACACTGTCTCTCCACTTCAAGAACATTCCACGCCGCGACGAACTGACCGCGCTAGTCCTCCGCGCCGAACGACTTTCGAATGGTCACGCCGAAGGTGCGCGGGGGCTGCACCACCTCGGTGCCCAGGGCGCCCGTATAGGCCGACGTGATGCCCTGATATCCCCACTTCACGTTGGTCAGATTGGTCGCCCAGAGCGACAGGGTCAGGCCCCAGTCGGGGACGTGGTAGTCCATCCGCGCGTTCAACAGCGTCACTGCGCCATTGATCGAACGCTGGATCGCCATCGGGGTGTTCGGGTCCTCGTTCAGGGGCGTGAGGGGGATCGCACCGCGGTAGCTGACATCGGCTTGCAAGCCGAGGGTGCCGGGTCCCACCGAGAACTCCTTGCGTACGCCGACGTCGCCTTGCCAGAGCGGCACGACGCCCAGATTGAAACCCGCCGCGTTGATCGGGCCGGCCCCGTTGGAGGGGGCGGCATTGGGGAAGCTCAGGTAGGTTCCGTCCGTGTAGGACACCTCCCCGAAGATCGACAGGCTGCGCTCGGGTCTCGCCAGAAATTCGAGCTCGACACCGCGGATGCGAGCCTTGGCGGCGTTCTGAAGAAGGGTCGACGGGCTGGCGCTGCATCCGGCCGGGCCGGGCGGCTGGCCGGTGTCGGCGCACACGAGCACCTGCTGCTGCTTGTTGTCGTAGTCCGTCCAATAGGCTGCGATGTTCGTCCTCAGCCGATGGTCGAAGAACTCGCCCTTGAAGCCGATCTCGTAGTCGACATCCGTCTCAGGCTTTGCCGGGACCTGCACCACGCGCCCGAACGCGCCTCCGCGGAAACCCCGCGCCGTCTTGATGTAGAACAACATGTTCGGGTCGATCTGCACGTTCAGGCTGGCGAGGTACGAGATCCCGCTCGCGTCGGCGCGCGTGTACTGACTGTTCGGTCCGATCGATCGAGGATCGGCTGCACAGCTGGAGGGATCGCTCGCGTTGGCCGGCGCGTAGGCGGACCCGTTTGCGCCATGGCAGACATAGCTCCCGGTGGCGGGGAAATAGTTCCAGGCCGCCAAGTCCTGCTCGATATGTTCGTGGGTGTACCTGGCGCCGACGGTGAGACTGAAGACGTCGTTGAACCGGAAATCGTTCTGCGTGAACAGCGCCCAAGTGTCGGTGACGTTCGACAAGCCGTCGTTGCTGTTGATGGCTTGCGGGGCTCCTGTCGTCACGACCAGCAGCTCGGTGGCGGCCAGGCCGTTCTGGGCGCCACGCCCCTTGTCCCAGCTGGCGTAGGCGCCGACCAACCAGTTGAGCCGCGATTGAAACGCAGTCCCACTCAGATTGAGTTCCTGAGACCATTGCGTCGAAGTCTGGTCGGGCTTGAGGGGAAACGGCAGAGGGAATCCCGGAACCGAAACCTGCAGTCCATTGGAAGCCCCCCCGATTTCGAGGAGTTGCGGCTGCACGCTGTCCAGATCGAAGACCTTTGTATTCGAGAAACTGTGCATGCCGGTGATGAGCCTGAGCATCGCGCCCGCGGGCAACGTCCACTTGAGGTCCAGGGCGGCGTGCCACGTCGTCAGATGGTCATACTGGTCGGTGGCCGAACAATTCACGTAGAGGCTTTGACCGACGCAGCCGGCGAGGGCCGCCTGACCGGCCTGCAACATCTGACCGAAGGCGACAGGGTCTCCGCCTGCGGCGGCCTGGACGATCGGCTTGTACTTCGCGTAATTCGACCACAGGGCTTCGCTGGCGAAGACCTCGAAGCCGTCGGCTGGACCCGGCGCCGACACGTCGGCGATCATGACCCCCGTGTGCCAGGCCCTTCCGTATTCGATCTTCAGGCTGCCGTCGAAAGTCGGCGTCGGCTTGAACGTCAGAGACAGTCGAGCCAAGTCGTCGTCGTGATCGTTCCCGAACCGTTCGCCCGAGACCAGGGAACGGCCGAAACCCTGTTGGCTCCAGTGCTGGTAGGCGAGCCGAACGGCGAGGACGTCGTCGATGATCGGTATGTTTATGGCGACGCCACCTCTGAGGTCGCCGAAATTGCCGACCTCGCCCTCGACAAATCCATGCACGCCACGAAAATCTGCGTTCCGCGTGATGATGTTTATTGCGCCCCCAGTCGTATTCCGACCGTAGAGGGTGCCTTGCGGGCCCTTTAAAACCTCGACGCGCTGGATGTCGAAGAATGCGTTGTTGGATCCGAAAGGATGGGGAATGTTGACCGAGTCTTCGTAGAGCCCCACTGGCTGGCTCACACCCAGCAACCAGTCCGACGCACGCTGGCCGCGCAGTGCGATGACCGCGGAGTTGTCTGAGCCGGATCCCGGATCGATCTGCAGGCTCGGGACGATGCGAGCCATGTCGGTCGGCTGAGTAATCCGTTGCTGCTGCAGCTGCGCGCCGGTTTGAGCCGTCACAGCGACCGGAATTCTCTGCAGGTTCTCGGAGCGTTTTCGGGCGGTCACCACGACTTCCGACGTCGCCGCGCCCGACTGCCCCTCGGTGGATCCCTCTGCGTGGACCGCCTCGGTCCAGGCCAGCACGGCGACGAGAGCTGCGCCACAGGCAGACAGCGTCCGAACATTCATCGTTTCCTCCCCTCGTGACACGGCGTTCAGCGCCGTGCGCCTTCGTTGACCGTCTCGGACCGATCCAAGTTCGCGTCCGGCTGTCCGGGCTGCGCCTCGCTGCGCGATCGAGCCTGCGGCAGGCCACGTGCCTAGCACCCTTTTATTCGACTGTATAATCTTTTATGCAGTCGGATAAATCCGTGACGAGCCCGGACGAGCGGAAAGGTCGCCTCTCGGCGGCAGCGTCTCGTTCGGGGGCGCGCCGGCATGTCGGCGACGCTGCGAGTGGGGCCACGTCGAGGGGCCCTTCGCCCGCCTCGCGCCGTTATTCGAGTGTATATGGGCGGAGGCGATCCGCCACGTCTGCGCGGGAGGAAGCCCTTGGAGTTCGACTGGTCGGCGGAGCACCGGGCTTTCCGGCGGCGACTGCGTGACGTCCTCGAGCGAGAGCTACCGCCGGAGTGGCCGGCGCTCTCCGGCTACGACAACGGTTCGGAACTCACGGTGGCGTTTTCGCGTAGGTTCTGCCCCATCCTCGCTTCCGAAGGTCTCCTCGTGCCGCACTGGCCCAGGGCCGTGGGAGGCGAGGGCCTGGACGCCTTTCATCACTGGATTCTCGGCGAGGAGATGTGGAGCAACGGTGAGCCGCGGGCCTATCAGTACATGAGCGTCAACTGGGTCGGGCCCGCCATCCTGAAGTTCGGGTCGGCGGAGCAGAAGGAAATCCATATCCCGCGGATCTGCAGTGGGACGATTTCATACTGCCAGGGATTCTCCGAGCCGGATTCCGGCTCGGACCTGGCGTCGCTGAAGACCCGCGCCGTCGAGACCGATCGAGGCTTCGTCATCAATGGGCAGAAGACCTGGACCTCGGCGGCGTCCTTCGCCGACTACTGCGTCTTGCTGGCTCGGACCGGCAAGGAGGCCAGGGCGCCGATCTCGGTCTTCCTCGTGCCGATGCACACAGTGGGTATCACGGTACGTCGGATCGCCAGTATGGCGGGCGTGCGCGCGATGCACGAGGTGTTCTTCGACGATGTCGAGGTTGCCGCGTCCGCGGTGTTGGGAGAGCTGCACGACGGCTGGAACGTGACCCGTCAGGTATTGGCCAACGAGCGCATCGGAGTTCCACGCTATTCGCTGACCTGGAAGGGCCTCAATCGCGCGCTCGAGCACATGCGCCAGGATCGCCGGTTGCGGCAGCCGGTGATCCAGTTCGGCGCGGCTCGCTGCGAGGCGGCCCTGCGCAGCGCCAGGCTCATGGCGCTCCAGGTCATCGACCGCCGCGTGAAGGGTCTGGAGGTCGACGCGAGCGTCAGCGCGGCGCGCTACGCGGCAGTGACCGCAGACCGTCTCGTCTGCGAGTTCCTGGCGGAGAACTGCCCCGACCTCCTGGACGCCGGCGCCGATCCGGTCGTGGCCGCCTGCTACAAGCGCTCGGCGTCGATCGGCATCGCGGCCGGTGCGGCCGAGATCCAGCTCAACCTGATCTCGCAGCACCTGCTGCAGCTGCCGAAGGGAGCGCGCTGACCATGGACCTTCTGCTGAACGACGACCAGTCGGCCATCGCCGAAGCCGTGGCTCGCATGGTGGAGAGGCATGGTCGACAGCAGGTCGGCGACGCTGCCTACCTCCTGCAGAGCCCGAGTCTGGAAGCTGCGCTCGTCGACAGCGATTTTCTGAACGTCGGCCGCACCGATGGCTGGGGCGTTATGGAGGCGATCGTCGTCGTCGAGGGGCTCGCGCAGTCGGCGGCCGCGTTGGAGGCCGGCGCCTCCGCCATCGTGGCGCCCGGGCTGGGAGCGCCCCGCGACCTGCCACGCTCAGTCGCGCTGATCGACGTTACGAGACCCGGCGACGTCCGGCATCTGTCGGCCGACGGCTCGGCGTTGATCCTGACGCCGCAAGAAGTTCGGCTCGCCAGCGGAGGCCAACTCGCCGTCGAGCCTGTGGACACGGTCTATGCCTACCCCATGGGGCGCGCGCAGAAGGACCCTCGGGGCGCAGGAGAGGTTCTCCCGGTCGATCCAGCGCAGATGCGGCGGTTGTGGCGTCTCGCCCTCGGCGCCGAGGCCGTCGGTCTGATGCGCGCCGCGCTCGACCTGGTCGTGGGCTACGTGAAGACCCGCAAGCAGTTCGGCCAACCGATCGGCGTCTTCCAGACGATCCAGCATCGCCTTTCGGAATGCGAAGTCCTGGTCAGGGGCTCATGGCTCCTGGTTCAGGAGGCCGCGTTCCGCGGCACGGAGGAGACCGCGGCCTTCGCAGCCCTCATGGTCCAGCAGGCCGCGACGCGACTGGTCTACGAGACGCACCAGTTCCACGGAGCGATAGGCCTCACCCTCGAATATCCGCTGCACTATTGGACCTACCGCCTCCGCGTCCTGCAGGGCGAACTTGGAGGGCCTGGCGGCCAGGGCGTCGAGGCCGCGAGCCTGGCCTGGCCTCCGGAACGGCCGGTTTCGCGGGATTTCGTACAGCCCTGAGAGCAGGCCCCGGCCGCGGAAAGGCGCGTGGCGCGGCCATCGACCGCCGGCGACCCAGACCGAAGCCTAGAGCGGATTGGATTTAGACGACTCCATAGCCTGAGTTGGCGAAGTAGTTGCGGCATTCGTCTGGTGCGTAGGTGTCGAGCAGCTCGGCGGTGGCGTCCAGG